>Ga0070726_10001481_pt1 | contig 23578 bp, 17 predicted proteins | sample tdAd471_FD_67275 | JGI IMG/M metagenome (GOLD analysis project Ga0070726, IMG submission 67275) | Marine sediment microbial communities from the Atlantic coast under amendment with organic carbon and nitrate - tdAd47.1 | ecosystem: Environmental > Aquatic > Marine > Coastal > Sediment | place... | reverse complement strand
CGAGTCGCAGGCCCATCAGGGCGTACACGCTCTGGATGTTCCAGCTGTGCGGGTGACCCGTCGCGCGCAGGTAGTTCCGGGCCGGCGCTGTCGGTCGGCGGTACGGCGCCTCGGCGATCACTCCGACCACCTTAACCCCCTCCGCTTCCGCCAGTCGTACCGCACTCACGATCGACAGACCAGCGCCCATCGACGAACCGGCCAGAACGAGCGCCGCCCCGTGCTCGCGCTGCGCCCATCGCGCCAAATGCATCAGCATCCGGTCCTCGCGGACCGCCATCGGCCACCGCCCCGATGCCTCGCCTTGCCCGGGCGGGTCCCACGCGATCACACGCTTGGCCACGGGCGCGAGATGCCGGATCCGCGCGAGCGCACCGACGCGCGAATCGCCCCAGCCCGGCGTCCAGATGATCACCGGCCCCGACGGGTCGCGCCCCTCGACATCCCACACCGGCGAGAGACCGAAGCCCTTCAGCTCCGGATCATCGGCGCGCAGGTCCAGTTCGAGCGCATCAAACGCGAGTGACTCGTCCAGTTCACTCGGATCGCCGGGAAGGTTCCGCGCGAGCGCCCAGCCGTAGGTCTTGCGCGGCGGCCGGCGCAGGTGATGACCAGTGATCCACGCGCCGAGACCCAACGCGATCACCAGACCAAGACCCAGCAGCGGCAGCAGACCCCACACGGTCAGGCGCCCAGCAGACGAACGATGTCGTTGAACGTGATGAACAGGAACAGCGAACCGATGAACAGCAGACCGCACAGCGTGATCACGTTCTGCACGATGATCGGCACCGGCTTCTTCACGATGCCCTCGTAGCAGAGCATGAGGAACTGCCCACCGTCGACGATCGGGAGCGGCAGGAAGTTGATGACCGCCAGGTTCGCGCTGATCAGCGCGAGGAAGTACAGCAGGTAGATGAACCCGCGCTCGGCGAACAGAGATCCCGTGTGGGTGATCCCGACCGGGCCCTGCAACTGGTTCACCTTCACCGTGCCCTCGAAGAGCCGCTGGAACGTGAGGTAGGTCTGCTTGAGCACCCGCTTCGTCCGCGACACGCCCATGGCGACGGCACCGGTGACCGAATCGGCCTGGACGAGGACTTCGATGGTTTCGAACGCCGTATCGATGCCCTGCACCTCCCAGCCGAGGTTGTGCAGCGCCTTGACCTCTTCGGGTCGAAGATCGAGCGTGACTGACTCTTCGACGGTCTCTCCGGAACTGATGGGCGTCTGAAGCGTCAGCGTCACCGCGGCGCCCGCGCCCGAATCGAACGCCCCCGCGGTCGCGTCCCGGAGCGCTGCTCGCATCGACCCGAAGTCGGTCACGGTCGCATCGCCGACGCGAGCGACGATCGAACCCGCACGGATCGAATCGAGCGCGCCCAGACGCGCCGCCGCCGGCGGTTCGCCGATCGGACGGAACTCTGCGACCGCGTCCGCATCTTCGGAGTCTGGTTCGATCCGCTCGACCAACTGCGGCACGGTGGATACCCGCGCGATCGAGAGGTCGCTTGCGGGTGTGAAGCCGACCGTGCCCTCGATGCTGACATCCAGCGACAGCGGAACATCCTGACCGTCGCGAACGATGACCGCTTCGATCGACTCGCCCTTGCGCGACCGGATCGCGCGAACGCCGTCGGCCACGCTGGGCCAGGACAGCGAACCCAGGCGCTTGAACACATCGCCCGGTTGGAGGTCCTGCTGGGGCGGTTGGAGTGACCAGTCTGCGACCCGCATCACCGGCGCCAGCCCGATCAGGTGCTGCTGGGGCCACGATGTTGGCCCGGCCCGCCCACCGGAGTCCACGATGGTCGTGCCGCGCTGCAGGGCAACCTCCGGTTGGAGCGAAGCGCTGACGCGAGAGCCCTCCGGTGATTCAAACACCGCATCGACCGGCTCGCCGCCGGATTCGTCGATCGCGTCGATGAGTTGGCGAACGCTCGCGTACTCGCCGACTCCGGGGACGCCTTCCCGCTCAAGGCTGCGCCGCTCGATCGCTTCGCCCTCGATCTCGACCAGGCGTGAACCGAATGGCACATCGCCGAGCCCGATGCCGGTGAGCACTGTCCGGTTCTTCTCATTCACGCTCGCGCGACGCTTCTCGCCGACGAGCTGCAGTCCGCTGTCGGGCCACACGCCGATCGCGAGCACGCCCGGCCCCTGCGCGAGGCGCTCCGGCACCGGGTTGAACTCCAGACGCTGGTACCCGCCGCTTTCCAAGGGCCGGTCGACCTCCAGAGTCACCGGCGTGTCGCGCTTGGTCATCGCAACCTCGATGAACAGATCGGTGAAGGTCACCGTCTGCTCGCCGCCGGCGGAGCGCACGACGTCGCCGGGGAGCAGACCGACCTGCTCCGCCGGCGAACCCGGCTGGACTGCGCCGATCACCGGTGCGGGCTCGCGCATGCCGGCCTGGAAGACAACCACGAAGAGGATCGCCGCGAGGATCACGTTCATGATCACCCCGGCGGAGATCACGACCATCCGCTTCCACACGGGTTTGTTCTGGTACGAGTCGGGCGCGCCGCTGGTCGCCTGCGGGTTCAGATCCTCTTGGCCGAGCATTTTCACGTAGCCGCCGAAGGGGATCCAGTTCAGCCGGTACTCGCACGGGCTGATCCGCTTGAGTTCCGACGCCGCTCGGTGCCCCGCCTCGATGTCTTCCGCGCTCGCGCCCGCCCGGTCGGCTTTCTGCACCGTCGCCACCAGCGCCATGTACCGCGCTTCGGACGACCCCTTCTGCACGCCCCAGCCCTTGCGGAAGCTCACCAGCGCCTGGCCGAAGCCGATCGCGAACGCGTGCACGCGGATGCCCGCCCAGCGGGCCGCGAGGAAGTGCCCGGCCTCGTGCACGAACACGATGAAGCCGAAGCCGAACACCATGAGCAGCACGTTCCAGAAGGTAAACAGCGAATCAAGCATGCGCGGTGTTCTCGTTTCCTCGGTTCGGTTCCGTTTACGGCTTGCGGGCGGGCGAGAGGCGCGACTCGACGAAGCGGCGAGCCTCGGCGTCGGCTTCGAGCACATCGTCCAGTGAGCGGATCGGGTTCGTGCCGACGCTGGCGAGCGCCTCACGCGCGAGATCGGTCATCGTTCCGAAGTCTACGCTCCCCGCGAGGAACGCCTCGACGGATGCCTCGTTCGCGCCATTGAACACCGCGCCCGCGGTGCCGCCTCGCTCGATGACCTCGAATCCGGACGCCAGAGCGGGGAATCGCTGATCGTCCGGCTCGGCGAAGTCCAGTCGCGTCAGTTCTCTCAGGTTCAGGCGTGGGGCGACACCGATCGGGCGTTCGGGCCCGGTCAGCGCGTACTGGATCGGTGTCTTCATGTCGGGCATACCGAGCTGCGCGACGACCGACCGGTCCGCAAACTCCACGAAACTGTGGACGATCGACTGCGGGTGGACCAGCGCGCCCAGGCGATCCGTGCCCACGCCGAACAGCCACGCCGCCTCGATCAGTTCGAGCGCTTTGTTGGTCAGCGATGCGGAATCGATCGTCACCTTCGCGCCCATGTCCCAGTTCGGGTGGGCGAGCGCTTCTTCGGGGGTCGCACTGCGGATCCGATCGGCCGGCCAGTCACGCAGCGCGCCGCCCGAAGCCGTCAGCGTGATTCGCGACACTTCACTCCCGCACCCGAACGGCGGCTTGCGGAAGCCGGTCGCGCCGGAGTTCAGGCACTGCCACACTCCGGAATGTTCGCTGTCCACCGGGAGCAGGGCCGCCCCGGTGCGCCTGGCGGTTTCGACCACGAGCTCGCCGGCCGCGACCAGCGTTTCCTTGTTCGCGAGCGCGACATCGATGCCCAGTTCGAGGGCCGCCAGCGTCGCGGGCAGACCCGCCGATCCGACCATTGCGCCGACCACCAGATCCACGCCGCCGTCTTCGTGGCAGGCGCGGACCAGTTGCTCCGCTGCGTTGACCCCGCGCAGGACGCGATTTGCGTCGAGCCCGTTCAACGGCGCATTCGCGTCGGCGAGCGCCACGCGGCTCACGCCCAGCGCCGAGGCCTGCGCCTCAAGTACCCTCGCGTTCGAGCCCGCAGCCAGCCCGACGACCTCAAAGCGACGCCCGGCCCGTTCGAGCCCGGCGAGCACCTCGACGGTCTGCGTGCCGATCGATCCCGTAGACCCGAGCAGCACGAGGCGGATCGGGCGTTCCCGATCGGGAGCCGTCGCCGTGGGTCTCGGATCGGGTCGTTGATCGGTCATGCGCAGCGGCTCGGTGCGATCAGGACGAGGACTTTTTGGTGGTCTTCCGCTTGGTCGTTTTCTTGGTCGAAGTCTTCTTGGTGGTCGACTTCTTTGAAGTGGGCTTCTTCGCAGGAGACTTCTTGGCCGTCGTCTTCTTCGTGCCCGACTTCCTGGTGGTCTTTTTGCGAGTCGTTTTCTTCGTCGTTGAGGATTCAGACTTCGCATCGGACTTGGACACGGGCTTCACCGCGCCGGCGATCAGGATATCGGCCGGGGCCTTTTTCACGCCCTTGCGCGGTCCCGCGCTGCGTCGACCGGTTTCGCGCTCGGACCGCGGCGTGGGTTGAACATTGGCGACCGCGTCATCGGTCGACGGCGCCTTCGACTCTCGCTTGGCCGACTCTCGCTTGGCCTCTGGCGGGTCGACATCCGCGCTCGCCGACGCGGGCTCGCGTTCGGCGCTTGCGCGACCGGACCGTTCGGAACCGTTGTCCGAACCGTTCTCGGAGGAACGGCCGCCGCGACGACGGCGTCGGCGACGGCGCCCGCCCCCGGAACCGTCGTCATCGCCGTCGTTGTCATTGTCGGAGTCGTCCGAAGGCTCGGGAGCGCGTGCGCTCTCGCCGGAAGCACCGGCGCGTTCCGGTTCGCGACCGGCCTTGATGTCCTCGACGGCCTTGGCGTCGGCGGGGTTCTTGAAGCCGCCGTCGGCGGCCATGGTCAGGGCCGAGGGCTCGAGGTCCCACGAGTCGCCTCGCCAGGGGAAACCGGACGGGGCGATGCCTTCGCGCTTCGCCTTGGCCTCCACCTGGACGTCGTTGCGAGACGGCCGACGGTCATCGGAGTCATCTTCCGAGCCGGACGGCTCTTCGCCGGAGCGGCCTTCGGACTGCTCGTCCGATCCACCGCCTCCGCCGCGACGACGACGGCGACGGCGACGGCGACGCTTGCGCGGCTGCCCGTCATCGTCCTGATCTTCTTCCGAGGAGTCCGAACGTTCGGTCTGCTCGGGCTGGCGGTCTTCTCTGGTCGGTTCGTCTGAGGCGCGTTCGCCGTTGGCGGACTCACCATCGGATTCGCCCCCGCCGCCGCGACGGCGGCGTCGGCGACGACGGCGCTTCTTGCCGCCGCCGGACGCGTCGGAGTCCGAACGGGACTCGCGGTCGTCATCATCGTCGTCGTCCTCGCCGGAGAGCACCGAGGCTTCCATGGCGAGTACTTCGTCGAGCTTGACGGCTTCCTCGTGGACGAGTTCTTCGAGGTCCTGCTCGTGTTCGGCGGTCGCGTCGACGGCCCAGTCCTGCTCGTCGGCGTTCTCGGGCTTGTACTCGACCAGATCGGTCGGCGGTCGGAACTGCGCGAGGCGATCGACCTCGATGTCCGAGCCGGACTCGTCGTAGGCGTACATCACGACGCGATCGACGGCGATGGACTCGCTGACGCGGACATCCACTCGCTTGTGGAGCTTCAACTCGAGACGGGTGAGGGCCTGGCGCTTCGAGGACAGCAGTTCGCCGGCGACTCGCGGCGAGACGACCATCTCGACCTTGGCGACCCGGTCGTGCTGCAGCAGCGCGGCGAGGTCGCGCATGGCGTTGGTGGCGACCGAGTCGGGGCGCCGCACCCAGCCGCGGCCGTCGCCGATGTCGAGCTTGGCGAAATGGACGGACTTCATCGAGCCGCGCACGCGCTGGCGGGTGAGTTCCATAATGCCGAACTCGGAGATCGGCAGGGCGCGGGTGGAGGCTCGATCCTTCTTCAGAAGGTCGTCCATGAGCTTCTCGATCTCGCGCCGGTGGGAGCGCTTCATCATGTCGATGAGGTCGCACATGATCAGGCCACCGACATCGCGGAGCTTGATCTGGCGACAGATCTCCTCGACGGCTTCCTGGTTGATGCGGAAGGCCATGGTCTCGGCGTCGCCGTGATTGCGGCTCTTGCCGGAGTTCACATCGATGGCGACCATCGCCTCGGCCTCGTCGATGATGAGCGAGCCGCCGGAGGGCAGGGGGACCTCGCGGGCGAGGATCCGTTCGATCTGCTCCTCGACGCCGAAGGCGTGGAACAGCGGGATCTGGCGGTCGTAGGCGAGGAGTTTGGTGGAACTGCGCGGGCTGACGATCCGCATGAACGCGTAGGCGCGCCGGATGGCGGTCGGGTCGTCGACGATGATCTCATCGATGTCACTCGTCCAGATGTCGCGCAGGGCCCGCATGAGCAGGTCGCTCTCGGCGTAGAGCAGGCGTGGCTTGTCGCCCTGACCCAGTCGCTTGTCGATGTCCTTCCACAGACGCTGCAGGTACGCGAGGTCGCGCTTGAGTTCGGCCTTGGTCTGGTTCATGCCCGCGGTGCGCAGGATGAAGCCGAATTCCTTTGGCAAATCGAGCGAGTCGAGGATCTTGCGCATGGTGCGGCGCTGGTCCTCGTCCTCAACCTTGCGACTGACGCCGACCTTGTCCATGTCCGGCAGCATCACGAGGAAGCGTCCGGGGATGCTGAGGTAGCTAGTGAGGGTCGGGCCCTTGGTGGAAATACCCTCCTTGAGGACCTGAACGATGATCTTCTGCCCTCGCTTGAGGCATCGCTCGATCGGAGGGCGCTCGCGGCGCGGGGTCTTCTTGCCGATCTTCTCGGTGGTGTTCTCGTCCTCGCCGGGGAAGTACTGCGGGTGAAGGTCCGAGACGTGCAGGAAGCCGTTGACGCCGTAGCCGAAGTCGATGAACGCGGCCTGGATCGAGCGCTCGACGTTCATGACCTTGCCGACATAGATGTTGCCGACGATGTTCAGGTTGCCGGCGCGTTCGGAGTGGAACTCCTCGAGCTTGCCGTCAACGGTCAGGGCCACGCGGCACTCGTCGCCGGGGATGTAGTTGATGAGCATCCGGGACTGGCCCTTGCCCTTCGACGGGGACGAGCCGCTGGAAGCCGGGCTGGGACTGGACTTGTTGGAAGACTTGCTCGACGAGCGAGAGCGCGAACTCTTCTTGCGGGTTGGCTTGGAATCGGAAGAAGACTTGTTGCCGGAGTCCGACCCGTTGTCCTGCTTGGACTCGGGCTTCGAATCTGGCTTCGGTTCCGGCTTCGATTCCGGCTTGGGACCGGCGGTCTTGGACGGGGCCGGGGTCGCGCCGGCAGCGATTTCCTTGGGGGCGACCTTCTTGCGTCGCTGACCGCCGCGCTTTCGGGTGGTCTTCTTTGTGGTGCCGCTGTCGGCGGCGGCGGAACTGTCGTTCATCGATGCTTCTCGCTTCGAAAACGAGCGGTTCTGCGTTCAGCGTCGTGAGTACTTCGGCACGGCCCGCTGCGCGCGACGATCGCTCGGCCGGCACGGTGGTGCCGGCGGCGGTGTCGGTGCGAGGGATGCTCTGGAGTCACAGCGCATGGTGCGCGGAACTGCTCTCGGTTGCACTCGGCGATGAACGCGTTTCCGGATCCGCACCCGCGTCGGGTACAGAGCCATCCGGGGCCGGCGTGAGGTTGCGCGCCGCGACATTGCCGGGGGCGTGTCGCGGGGTCCTCGTTTGCGTCGTCGGCGGCGGCGTGAGCCGCATCGACCGAAGCGCGTTTCGCCGGCGCGCGTTCCGCGCTGAGCGTCAGGCGAGCCCGTGAGGGCAAGCCCGGGTGATCTGTTTCGAGCCCGGCTCGGTCTCAGTCGGCGGACTTCGCCGATTCTGACCGCTCCATGTCGACGGCACGCCCGTCAACGAACTCGGGGAATCGTTTCATGGCCTGATCACGCAGGAACGCGGTGACCGAGGCTTCCGAATCAAGCGATCCGACCGTTCGGGCCAGGCGCTCGCAAGCAGGGATATCGACGCTGCGGATCACCTTTTTCAGGTAGGGGATCCTTCGCGGCGACACGGAGAGGGTACGCAGACCAACCCCAATGAGCAACATGGTGAAGATCGGGTCGCCGGCTGCTTCGCCGCAAACGGACACATCGACCTTCCGATGTCGGCCGACCCGAACCACATCCTTGATGAGTTTGAGGATGGCCGGGTGGGCGGCGGAGTACATGCCGGAGACCTTCTCGTTGGTCCGGTCGACCGCCAGGGTGTACTGGACGAGGTCGTTGGTGCCGATCGAGAAGAAATCGACCTCCCGGGCGAAACTCGAGGCCATGACCGCCGCGGCGGGGACCTCGACCATCATGCCCACCTTTACATTCGGGTCGTACGCGACACCCTCTTCAGCCAGATCCTCCATCACGTCCTTTAAATGCATCTTGGCCCGGCGGAGTTCCTCCGTGGCCGTGACCAGCGGGAACATGATCCGGATGGGGCCGAACGCCGAGGCCCGCATGATCGCGCGGAGGTGGCGCTTGAACATGACCGGGTTGGCCAGGCAGTAGCGGATGGACCTCAGGCCGAGGAAGGGGTTGCGCTCGGGGACATGGGAGCGGGACTGGGTGTACTTGTCGGCCCCGAGGTCGTAGGTGCGCAGGGTGACGGGGCGTCCTTTGCAGGCCTCGACGGCGGCCTTGAACTCGGCAAACTGCTCGTCTTCGGTGGGCTCGGCGTTTCGGGTAAGCCAGAGGAACTCGGTGCGGAAGAGGCCGATGCCCTCACCGCCCTGATCGACGACCTGCTCCGCTTCCATGCCGAGCTCGACGTTGCCCATGAGGTGGACGCGCTCGCCGTCGAGCGTGCGGGCTTCGAGGGTCTGGGTCTCGGCGAGCGCTTCGCGGACGGCCTCGATGTGGCGCTTTTTCTCGCGGTAGCGCTCCAGGGTCTCGGCGTCGGGTCGCAGGATGACCGCGCCCCGCTCGCCGTCGACGATGATCTCGTCGCATTCCTCGGCGAATTCGCAGAGGTTGCCGGTCCCGACGGCGGCGGGGATGCCGAGGGCGCGGGCGAAGATGGCGGTGTGCGACGTCGGGCCACCCTTGTCGGTCGCGAAGCCGAGGACGCGTCCGGGGGGGAACGACGCCGCCTGGCTGGGGGTGAGGTCGGGGGCAACGACGACCGCCTCGTAGTCGAGGTCGTCGAGCGACGAACGCTGCTCGCCGACGAGGTGGCCCATGACGCGCTGGTTGAGGTCCCAGACGTCGTCGACCTTCGTGGAGAACGCCGTGTCGCCCATGCCGGCGAACATGCTGGCGACGACGTTGCACTGCTCCTGGAGGGCGTACTCGGCGGTGACGTGCTCGTCCTCGATGCGCTTGTTCATCGGGCTGATGAGCGTCTTGTCGCGGAGCATGCCCTGGTGGAAGGCGAAGATGGCTGCGGCCTCTTTGCCGAGGTCTTTCTCGGCCTGTCCTCGCAGCCCGTCCAGTTCGGTGAGCGATGCCTCGATCGCGCCCCGGAGGCGTTCGAGCTCGTGCGTGACGCGATCTTCGGGGATGGTCCGGCGCGGGACCCACACATGGGCATCGTCGAGGCGGAATACCCGCCCGATGACCACACCGGCACTCACCGGTATCCCGTGGAATTCCTGCATCAGCGACACGCGAAAGCGACCTCCTGAAGAACAACGATGCGGGCCCAACTCCCTCAAAAGACAAGGAGTCGCCCGCGTGAGTCGGCACAATGTAGGGGCAATGCGGATCCGCTCACAAGGCGGCGCGGTTTCCTTCTCCTGTGAGGGAATAAGTCGCGTTGGACTGGAGTTGGCCGGGGGAGCGATCCGACAAAACGGTTGACGGATCGGTCGTGAACTGCTCCAATCGCGTGGACCTCTGACGTGCCGCGTTCTGGGAACGCGGGGTAGAGGGTGCCGCACGACACGCGAAAGCGTGGGGACGGCGACCACCGAGCTTGATCGCTCAAGCGGGCCCGATTGCCCGCGACGGAACGAAAAGAAGACTATGACGACGCTGACCGGCATCCTTGAATGGCCGCAGCGTTCCGAAGGTCGTGTTCGCCAGATGAATGGTGACACGATCGAGGAGCGCCAGGACGACCCCTTTGTCCCGATCGAACTCGGGGAGCAGTACTCGCTCCGCGACGGGTGCGAGGTGACCGTTGAGGTCATCGAGAAGAAATCGCGTCGGCGGAGGAACCAGCGCGGCCCGCGCACGGTTCGTCCGGTCGTCGCCGAGTTCATCTCGATCGAGGGACTGGACCCGGAGGCCTATTCCAAGCGGCTGCCGTTCGGTGAACTGAGCACGATCGATCCGCAGCCGCGGATGACGCTCGAGTATCCCGGTTGCCCGGATTCGTGTCGGCTCATCGACCTGTTCTGCCCGATCGGATACGGCCAGCGCGGCCTGATCGTCAGCCCGCCCAAGGCTGGCAAGACGACGCTGCTTAAGGACATCGCGGGATCGATCGCGCGCAACCACCCGGATGTTGAACTGCTGGCGCTGCTGGTGGACGAGCGTCCGGAAGAGGTGACGGATTTTCGTCGCTCGACACCGTGCAAGGTGTTCGCCTCGTCCAACGACCACGACAACACGCGCCATATCGCGGTTTCGATGATGGTCATCGAGCGTGCGAAGCGGATGGTGGAAGCCGGCAAAGACGTGGTGATCCTGCTGGATTCGCTGACACGCCTCGGACGCGCGTTCAACAACTCGCGAAAGCACGCGAGTTCGGGGAGGACCATGTCCGGCGGCATCGATTCGAAAGCGCTGGAAGTGCCCAAGCAGATCTTCGGCGCGGCTCGCAAGACCGAAGAAGCCGGATCGCTGACGATCCTCGCGTCGTGCCTCGTGGACACCGGGAGCCAGGGCGATCAGGTGATTTTCGAGGAGTTCAAGGGCACGGGGAACATGGAACTGATCCTCGACCGGAAGATCGCCGAGCGCCGGCTGTTCCCGGCGATCAATCTCGCGGCGAGCGGCACGCGCAAGGAAGAGCTGCTCATGGATCCGAGGGAGTACAAAACGGTGAGCGCGCTGCGCAAGCGCCTTCTCAACATGCCGCCGCCCCAGCAGATCGAGCAGTTGCAGGCGGCTCTCAAGCGTCTGCCGACGAACGAGGAACTGGTGAACCTGAGTTCGCCGGGTTCCTGACGCCTTTCTTCGGCGAAGGCCCAGAAAACCGTCCCACAGATCGGGCGACGGCGGCATCATGGAGGTGTCGCCGGTGTCATCGCGCGCCGGCCGGTTCGACGACGGAGGGTTGATGAAATGCTGAAACCGACGACTCGGCTGCTGGTGCTCATCATGCTGGCGGTCTCTGCGTTCGCGGGGACCGCCCGGGCCCAGTGGATCTCGATCTACTCCGATGAGCCCCACAACCTGGGCTACGACCACCTCACGGAGCTGAGCGACCTGCTGGAGCTCGACGCGTCGATGCACGAGCTGCTCATCGAGCTTCACCTGGAGATGATCCGCGCGGAGAACGCGAGGCGCCAGGAGGTTCGCGAGATCATCGACAAACGGAACGCCGAGGGCGACCAGGTCGGGTGGCGCGAGAGCATGCGTCTGGCGATGGACATGACCGACGACTTCGAAGCCATCGCCGATCGGTTCTTCGCCGACGTGCGCCTTATGGTTCTTCCGGAGCAGATCCCGCTGGTGGACCACATCCGCGCCCGGGCGGAGATGGCCGAACTGTACGACGACATCGGGAGCGAGGTGTCGGGGCTCGGCGCGCAGCCGTTCGAGCTCCTGCGAGAGGAGCAGGTGGTCTCGCCGGTTCGGTTCCGGGAACTCGTGCTCGAGCTGTCACGGCAGGAGCGGCTCACGCACGAGCTCTTTGGACGGGCGTTCGAAACCGTGATGGAGATGCAACGCATCGGTCAGGAGTTCGGCTTCGACGCCGACGACGCGGGGCCGGAACAGATGGCCGAACTCGCGAAGATATTCAAAGACGCGCTCGAGACGGTGCAGCGCCTGCGCGACGCGAACGAGACGCTGGCGGACCAGATCATCGAGCGACTGGACGAGGAGCAGCGCGAGAAGTTCGAGGCGGCGTGGCTCGAGCGGAACTACGAGGATGTGCAGGAACTGTCCCCGGCGGAGCGCGCGGTGCGCGAGGTGATGCAGGACGAAGAGGCGGGCGAAGAACTCAGAACGAGGATCAACGAGCTGCGACCGAACTTCGAGCGCCGGATGGCCACCGCCCGGAAGATGGCGCGGATCGCCAAACGGAAGACGGATCTGGACATCGACTTCCGGCGGCTCATGGAGAGCGGCGAGCGGAACACGGAGATCTACGACGATGCGCTCGAACGGCTGCTCGGCGTCGCCGAGTCGTACGAGGCGGCGCTGAAGGGTGTGATGACGCCCGAGCAGCGGGTGCGGTACGGGCTCGATCGCCCGGAACGACCCATCGGCGAGCCGGAGCTGCTGCGTTGATCGATGACGCCGGATCGACACCGTTCGATCACGACGAGTTCGTTCTGACCGTCCGTCACGGGCTGCTGTCTTCCAATGTTTCGTCGCACAACGCCGACGGTGGTTTCATCTGCCGCGTGTTTCGGCCCCGGATGTGGCTGATCCACATCGGGTATTGGGCCGGTTCGGTGGCGCTGCTGATCGGGTGGATCAGCGGGGCCATCGCGCTGTTCGTGTGGTACGGCAACCAGTACGGTCAAAGCGGTTGGTTCAGCATTGCGTGTTTGATCGCGCTGCTCGCGGGGCCGGTGATCCTGATCCTCCTGATAAAGCGGTTCGAACCCGAATCGACCGTGACCATCCTTACCGAGGACGATCAACATCCGCGCTTCGCGCTTTCCAGTATGCGAATCGTGAAGGCGAAGAGCCGGTTGTCCTACGGCGCACAATTCAGCCTTGTGGATCGAGACGGAATCGTTGTTGGATCTGTCGCGCGGAGTGGACGAGACGGCATGAACTACTCGTTCTGGAAAGAAGCCGAACAACGCGACCGAGTGGATTTTCATCCGACCCGACGCACCCGCAAGAGGGATCTTGTGGCTGCTGGATTCCTTGGCTTGGGCGTGCTGGGCCGATTGATGGTCGCCAACTACGCGATCGGTGGCTGGACCGTTGTACGATCCAGAAACAACAAGCACCTCGGATCCCTGACCGCCCTTCCGTCGGAAAGGAGCCGCCATGTTCTCGAACTCTCCCACGATCCGAGCGGACGGGTCGATCGTCGCCTCGCCTTGCTCACCGCCATGCTCATTCTGGTTACGCCATCGAACGAGCGATGATTGACGCTACGGAATTGCAAGAGCAGTACCACCTCGACCCCTTCGACCACGATGGTTTCGTGGTCTCGGTGAAGCGCAACCTGGTTGAGGCCGAGGCGACCGCGCTGCATCCGGACGGGGAATTCATCTGTCGCGCGGTGCGTCGTCATCGGTCGTTGGCGAAAATGGGGTACTGGCTTGCGGCCTCGGCGGTGATCGCGCTGGGTTTGATCGGGATGATCGCCGGTCTCTCGCAGACTTCCCCCGCGGTTCAGGGGCTGGTGACGCTCATCACCGTTGTCTACCTGATCGTAGCGATCACGCTCGCGGTGCGGTTTGCGCCGCACTCGGCGGTCGTCCTTCTGCTCGATGAATCGGAGCGGGCGGACGCGTTGCCGGCGTTGGTGCTGAAGCGCAGTTCGCGTCTCTCGGTCGCGGGCGATGTCTCGGCGCTGATGGCCGAGGGCGAGGGGGAGATCGGGCGGGTGCGCCGGTTCGGCGCGAACAGCAGCAGTTATTCGCTGTTTCTGTCGGATGCGCCCGGGGTCAGCGCGCGGTTCGTTCCGGAGCGCAAGGTGGGTACCGGCGCGGTGCTCGCTTCGGTGTTCAGCCCCTTTGGCTTCCTCGGCGCCTTGGTTGTGTTCGGACAGCCGGCGGACTCGTGGAAAATCCTGCAAGCGAAGAAGCGGGTCCGTCTCGGTTCTCTCGTGAAGCAGAAGTCGGCGCTCGGAGACTATGTTCTTGATCTGACCGATGATCTGGATCGCGAACTGGACCGGCGTGCGCTGACGCTTATCGCCCTTGCCGTGGTGCTGAACCGCACCAACGCGAAGTAGTTTTCAAGACGGGATCGGGAGCGTCGCGAAGCGGATGGTCTTCGCGCTGATGCGCCACCGCCGGTCCGAGGCGAAGACCAGGATGAACTCGATCCCGTCGTTCGGATCGAGCGAGCGGATGCGCAGCTCGCTCCAGACGATGGGGTCCTTGGGGTCGGGCTCGCGGGCGTCGGGGTCGGAGCGGGTCAGTTCGGCACCGCCCTCCGCGACGAGGCGGATCGGGCCGCCCCAGGCGAGATTCCCGTCGGCGTCGCCGGTTGGGGCGTTCAGCGAGAGATCGAAGACGATCCGAGCGACGCTGTTCTCTACCGCTTCGACCGAAGCGCCTTCGAGCAGGGTCGGATCGAGAAGGGAGCGTGACTCCGGGTGGATGCGAGACGACAGCTCAGCGGACTCCCGGAGGACCGCACAACGGATCGAGGCGCGGTCGGCGGTATCGGCGCTGCTGTGGCGCGGAAAGTCGTCGAGATGGGTGAGGAAACCGGTGTGCATGGCGTCTGGGGCGCGCACCTTCGTGCTGTTGCGGCGTATCCTCGGCCCGATCAGCGGGGCGGATCGATCCGAATTCCGATCTGGCGCGTTCGCGTGCCGCCTGTTCGGACGGTGCGGCGTGTGCCGCGTCTGCGCACGAAAAAACCGCCCGTTCGGGCGGTTCGAGTTTCGCGAAACCGGACGTCGGGCGGGCTGGCCCTTCTGGATCAGCGCTTGGAGAACTGGAAACGACGGCGGGCACCGGCCATGCCGTACTTCTTGCGTTCGACCTCGCGGGCGTCGCGGGTCAGGAAGCCGTTCTCGCGGAGGACGCCTTCGAGGTTGGGGTCGTACTTCTTGAGGGCGCGGGCGATGCCGAGGCGAAGTGCCTGGGCCTGACCCATGTAGCCGCCGCCGTGCATACGGACGACCACATCCATCTTCCCGAACGTGTTGGTCACTTTGAGGGAGGCGACGGCGTCGTTGCGATCGCGCATCTCCGTGAAGTACTCGTCCACGGTCTTGGACTGCTTGCGTGTGATCTGGACCTTGAAGTCGCCGTTGCCGGGCTTGAGGCGGACGCGGGCGACAGCGCTCTTGCGTCGTCCGGTGCCCCACCACCAGCCGTGCGCGTCGGGTTTCTCGGGAGCGGCGGTCACGGCGACCGGATCGCTCATGTCGAGGTTCTCGCTGGAGGTCGGGCTGGAGATGCCGGTGTCGAGCGAGGGGGTGCCGACGACTTCGCTGGTGTTCTGCTCTTCGTTCATATGAATCTGGCTCGTTTCTGGTGTACCTGTCGGGCGGTGTTGCCCGGGGTTCAGGGAAGGGTCACGCGAGAGCGTGTCCTTGCGGATGGGGAACGGTGTGGATTACTTCCAGGAGGGGAGGGCGGTGGGCTGCTGGGCCTGATGGGGGTGGGCATCGCCCTTGTAGACCTTGAGCTTGTCGATCATCTGACGGCCGAGGCGTCCCTTGGGGAGCATGCGCTTGACGGCGTCCTCGATCAGCGACTCGGGCTTCTTCTCGCGGATCTGGTTGTAGGTCTGGGCGCGGAGGCCGCCGGGGTAGCCGGAGTACCGGGTCTTGATCTTCTGATCGCCCTTGTTGCCGGTCATCACGATCTTCTCGGCGTTGGTGACGATGACGAAGTCGCCGGTGTCGATGTGGGGGGTGTAGTCCGGGCGGTGCTTGCCCATGAGGACGGTGGCGATGTCCACGGCCATGCGGCCGAGGCGCTGGCCGTCGGCATCGACGATGAACCAGTTCTTCTGGATTTCGTGGGGCTTGGCGAAGGTGGTCTGACGCATCGGTGCGTCCTTTCCTGCTCTGGCTGCGACACGGAGGCGGCGCAGTACGATCGACGATGCCCGCCTTGTTGCGCCTTGGCGGGGCAACCGCGGGTTTCGAGGCCAACGGGCCAACACAGCCCAGAGTCCTCTCGGCCCGCCGGAGCAAAGGACCGGCTTTGGGGCCGGTCCCGCACATGTCGCGAGCGCGTGTTTCGGGATGGACTCGTCCGTTGCGGCCTCAGACCCACCTGTGGCCAAAGACGAGGGGCGGAGATCGTACCAGAACGGCCCAACCGGTCAAGCGGCGGGGACTTTGAGGGCCTATTCCCTGTTCCGAAACAGGTTTTTCGGCTCGAGACGAGAGTTTTCCCATCTTCACGGCGAAACGGGCAGACGGATGAGGTCTGAGTGCCGAAGATAGGGCCATGGATGGATCTTCCCCCTTTGGTGAGCGTGATTCGAACCCGGAGCCGGGCTCCGCGATGAGCGGCGGTGGGTCGTTTTCCGCCCCAGAGCGGCTGGAAGGCCCTTCGAAACCGGGTCAGGGTCGGGTGTGGTCGAAGTTCCTCTGGATTCTGATCCTCGCTTCGTGCGTGGGCCTGCACGTGATCCAGATGGTGTCGCAGTCGGTGATGACCGAGGACCCCACGCCGGAGCCGGACCAGGTCCAGAGCATGGAACTGCGGTATTTCTCGCGGGTCGCCTTCGGTCTCGAGGGGTTGTCGAGCGGGAGCGGGAGCATGTCCAGCATCGCGGGCAGCCCGACGGACATGCTCGACGAGGTGGCGACCGGTCCGATCGAGCAGCTCCGGGCGGCGATCGTGGTCGCGGCTGCGCTGAATGAATTCCAGCAGGCCGAGACCTTGCTTCAGGACGCCGAGCGTTCGCTCGGGAGGCTGGAAGGCGGGATCACCAACCAAGGCGACCCTCGCGGTGAAGCCGACGCCGACTGGTTCGCGGATATGCGCGAGGACATCCGGATTGTCCGGCGCGTGATCGAGCGCGAGAGCGCGGCGGGGCTGGCGAAGGATCTGGCCGATCGGCTCGAAGCACGACACGGCGACTTCGGCGAAATGGTGCGCGTGATCGGATCGCCCGAGTCCGATCCGCTGCGTCAGCGCTTCGCGAGTCGCGGGATGCAAACCGCCATCGCGGCGGTGGTGATTGTCGGCACGGCGGGGCTGGCGATCCTGGCCGGCTTCGTGCTCGGGATCGTCGCGCTGGTGCTGCTTGCGACGGGCAGACTCCGGCGCCGGCTGAATGTGCAGAGCCAGTGGAGCCATCGCGATCGGACGCTGCTGCTCGAAGGGTTCATGCTGTTCCTGGTTGGATTTGTCGTGGTGACGACCGCCGCGGCACTGATCCAGGAGTTCGCGGGAGTTGACCTCTCGCCGGTGCTGATCTGGCTGCTCCTGCTCACACCGTTCTGGCCCCTGCTGCGCGGCATGTCGTGGGGCCAACTTCACCTTGCGCTGGGCTGGCACGCCAATGGCAAGGGCGTCGGGGGAGCGATCAAGGAGGCGTCGTGCGGCGTGGTGGGTTATCTCGCCGGCCTGCCGATCGTGGTTCTGGGGTTCCTGATCTCACTGGGACTGATCAGCATCCTGCACACCGAACCGTCGCACCCGGCGGTGAGCGAAGCGATGAACGCGGATTTGAAAACGGCGATCAAGCTGTTCGTGCTGGCGTCGCTCTGGGCGCCGATCGTGGAAGAAACGGTGTTTCGCGGCTTGCTCTACTACAACATGCGAAAGTGGGCCGCGCCGATCCTGGCGGCACTCGTGGTCGCGTTCCTCTTCGCGATCATCCACCCGCAGGGGCTCGCGCTCGTCCCGGCGCTGATGGGCCTGGCGGTGGTGTTCGCGCTGATGCGCGAGTGGCGCGGGTCGATCATCGGTCCGATGGTCGCTCACGGCATGCACAACGCGTTCATCATCACGACCGTGATGCTGCTGCTGGGTCAGTGAGCCTGTCGGGCTTCAGACTCCGTAGACGGCCTGGACCTTGGCCTCGAGGTAGCGCATCAGCGGCTCGGACGACAGCGGCTTGCCCGTCGCGCGCTGGCAGAGTTCGCCGGCGGAGAAGCGGCGCCCGTGCTGATGGATGTGCTCGCGGACCCAGCCGAGGATCGAACTGAAGTCGCCCGACTCCACCTGTTGCTCCCGGTTCGGGATGTCCTTGCCCATCGCCTCCCAGAACTGCGCCGAGTACAGGTTGCCGAAGGTGTAGGTGGCGAAGTAACCAACCGCGCCCATCGACCAGTGGATGTCCTGCAGGCAGCCGATCCGGTCCTCGGTGACGGTCAGGCCGAGATCGTTCTTGATGCGCTCGTTCCAGACACCGGGCAAGTCCTTGCAGGCGAGGTCGCCCTTGATCATGGCCCGCTCGAGTTCGAAGCGGAGCATGATGTGCAGGTTGTAGGTGACCTCGTCGGATTCGACGCGGATGAAGTTCGGCTCGACCAGGTTTGACGCCTTGAATATCGATTCGACGCCGATGCCTTCGAGCGCCGTGTCGCCGAAGATGCCCCGTGCGACCGGGAGCGCCCACTTCCAGAACGCCTGGCTGCGACCGACCTGGTTTTCCCACATGCGGCTCTGGCTCTCGTGGATGCCCAGCGAAACCGACTCGGCGAGCGGCTGTCCGAAGCGCTCGCCCTTGGGCAGCCCCTGCTCGTACATGCCGTGGCCAGCCTCGTGCGTGCCGCTGGAAAGGGCGTCGCACCAGCCGTTGGCACGGTACCGGTTGGTGATGCGGCAATCGCCGGGGCCCATTCCCTGGCAGAATGGGTGGGTGGAAGCGTCCATTCGACCGGCGTCGTAATCGAAGCCCATCGCCTCGGTGATTCGGGTCGTGAACTCGATCTGCTTGTCGATCGGGAGTTCGCGGACCGCCGGGTCCACGCTGGGCGCCTTGCCCGCGGCTTTGGCGCCCATGACCTTCTGAACCAGCGGCACGGTGAACTCGCGCAGCGGGCCGAAGATCTCCTCCGTGCGCTTGGCGGTCATGCCGGGTTCGAACGTGTCCATCAGCGCGTCGTAGAGCTCGCCGCCTTCGGGAACGCCGAGGCACTCGGCCTTGCGCCGGTTGAGTTCGAATGTCTTCTCGAGCCAGGGGAGGAACTTCGCGAAATCGTTCTTCGCACGGGCGTCCTTCCAAGCCCTCATGCCCATCGAGGAGCATCGCGTGAGTTCCTCGACAAGCGACTTGGGCAGTTTCGTGGCGAGGTCATAGTCCCGGCGGACCTCGCGGAGGTTGGCCTGGGCGATGGGGTCGTCGGCGATCGCGCTGTCATTCTCGGCCTCGCCGAGGAGATCGCCGAGGCGCGGGTCGGTGTTTCGGTCGTGGTTCATGCCGCTGAGCAGCGTGAGCTGGTCGGCGCGGAGGGCGGCGCCCTGCTCGGGCATCATGGTCTCCTGGTCCCATGAGAGCGTGTTCGCGACGCTCTTGAGGATCTCGTTCTCGCGCAGGAGGACGGTGAGTTTGTCGTATGCGCTGGAGCCGGAAGGGGCGGAAGCGGTTTGGGCGGAGGTCGCGCTGGACATCGATCGGTACTCCTGGCTGAAATCTGCGTGAAGCGTCCCGGGGAAGCGGGCGAGCGTGCATGATAGGGTTTGGCGACAGGAGGGCCGCACCGATGGTCAGATGTTCGTTTTCGATCGGCGTTTTGGGATTGTCGGCGGGTCTGCTGCTCGGAGCGCCGGCCCTGGCGCAGGACGGTGCGTCCGACGCGGAGCGGCTGGACGGCTGGGAGCGCGAGCGGGCGCTCGAGCCGGACTCGTTCACCTACCAGCGGTTTGCGAGGGCCTGGGATGCCGTCGCTCGGGCGATCGAGGTCCACGGCGGATCGAGCATCGACGAAGCCTATACCGATATCGCGATGAGTTTCGCCGGCGAGGGCACTCGGACGGCGTCGCAGCGGTTCGTCGGCGAAACGGTGGACTACGAGGTGCGCGGGGCGGTCGGGTTCAGCGGCCTCTTCGATGCGCTCTCGTTCATCGAGGAGATCCGCGTCGGCGATCAGCAGTTCCGCGGCTACACGATCATCTCGCGTGATCAGGTGTTCCGCTTCGCGCCGGGAACCGAGGTGCCCGAAGAGGACCCCGACCTCGAAACCGAACGGACGATGGTCGAGTTGCTCCTGCCCTACCACTGGCTCGGGCGAGCGGACGCGGCGCGGGAGAGCCTGCGATGGCTCGGCGAGGGCGAGTTTGGCGGCGAGACGCTGGCCGGCGTTTCGTTCGCCGACGCCGACGGCGGGGCCACACTGCTGTTCGACCCCGAGACCGGAGAACTGCGCCGAGTGGAGCGCCTGACGACCCACTTCGTTCAGGGTGATGCGACGGGCTGGATCGAGTTCGACGAGTACGAGGACATCGGCGGGCACCGCCTGCCGATGGTGCGGCGCGAGCGCAGTGTGGAGGGCCGGTTCATCCGCGAGGCGGAGATGCGCTTCGGCGACCTGCGCGTCGAGACGATCCTGCCGGCGAACATCTTCAACATCCCGGTGCAGTTCCGCTTCGCGGCCCCGGAATGGAGCGTCACGGAGTCGCCGATCCGAGCGGCGGCTCCGGCGCCGGCCTGGAACACGGTCGCGCCGGGCGTGCACTGGGTAGACCTCAGCGAACAAGCGAACACGCAGGTGGTCGTCATCGAGCATGCCGACGGATGCACGGTGTTCAACAGCCCTCTGACGGATGAACTCGCTTCGCAGGTGCTGCGATCCGTCGAGAAGAACCTGCCGGAAAAGCCGGTACTCCGAATGGTGTGCGCGACCTTCCACCCTCGGTTTTCCGGAGGGCTCCGGACCTACCTTGCGTCGGGCGCGAAGATCGTCACGACGCCGCAGAACGAACTGTATATCCGCAAGGTGCTCGAAACGCCGACGCGCCTGGTGCCAGAAGCCCCGTCGGTCGAGGTGGGTGACGACGACATCGTGCTCGTCGACGGCGAGAGGGCGTTCGGCGAAGGTGAGAACCGTCTGGTGGTTTACGACATCGGAGAACGCTCGGCGTACACCGAGTCGTATCTTGTCGGCTGGCATCCGTCGACGCGGATCATGCTCACGAGCGACCTGTTCGCGGTGCTCAGCACCGGCACGGTCCGCGGCGCGAGCCTGCGCACGCAGGGACTCGCGATCTGGCTCGGCGAGACCGGACTGAACCCGCTGCAGTTCATACCGACCTCACCGGTCGTGGACCACAAACGGATCATGCTGATGGAAGACCTCGAAGACTCGCTGCAAGCGATCCCCGGTGGACCGCCGGAAATCGGACCGCCGTCGCCCGACGGGGGCTGACTTTTTCTCGAATCTTCCGATCGCGTGCAGCGATCAGCGGATTCCGGGTGTCAGACTGGTAGCCGATGCGTCCTGACGACCCCGATCCATCCCGTCGCGCGCGGTTCTGGAGCGATGTGCTTCGGCGGGAGCATCACGCGCTGTTCGGTGCGGCGATGGCGTGGTGCGGTCAAACCGCGGACGCGGAGGACCTGATGCAGGACACCCTGATCCAGCTCGCTCGCTCGGCCCGGAACATCGACGATTCGGTGGCCTATGTGATGCGAACGATGCTGAATCGACGACGCAGCGACCTGAAGCGATCGGGTGTTCACCGGAACGCGATCGCCTCGATACGAGCGACGGTCGCGGATCGCGGGGCGGGGTCGCATCGGGCGAGCGAACTGCTTGCTTCGGTTGAGCAGCTGCCCGCGGACCAGCAGGAGGTTCTGACCCTGCGCACGCGTTGCGGGCTCAGTTTTCCGCAGATCGCGCTGGTGCTCGACGAGCCGGTCGGGACGGTGTCGAGCCGGTACAGCCGCGCGATCGCGGCGCTCAGGGAGATGATTTTGGAAGGGACGAGTCGTGGCTGAACACGAGACAAACGAACCGATCGAGCGGGAGCTGATGGACCTGCCGGGGCGGGCGATGGAACTCGGCGCGATCGAGCGCATCGAGGATGCGCTCGCCGCGGAGGCGGTGCTCGGACCAGCGGTCATGGAGCCGAAGCCGGGCCTGCTCAAGCGACGCGTGCCCGTGTGGGGCATGCTCGCGGCGAGCCTGCTGCTCGCCTGCGGCGCGGGCGTGTTGGGGTGGTGGATCAAGCCGGTCGAGACGGTGGAGCGCATCCGTGTGGTGACCGAGCCCGCGCAACCGGCGGAAGAAGAGACAACGCGATCGGAGCCGGTCGTGGAGGTGGTGCGCCTGGATCGGTCGTTGTTCGAGAGGCCGGGGCGGACGGGGATCGATCCGTCGCGCTGGACGATGGGTCACTAACGAAGGAGTTGATGATGCTTGCGATGATGACGAGCGCGTGCCTGGCGGCCGCGGCGATGACGGCTCAGCCGACGCTGGATGAACCGGCACAGATCATGGTGGAGTTCCGGCTGCTCGAAGCGGATATGACGACAGGTCGTACTTGGGTTGCGGGACCCGCCGAACAGCAATCCGGGCCCAGTATCCTGTTCTCGAACGACGGGAGGATGGAGCTTGGCGGGGGAGGCCTGCGATCCACTTCCCTGAAGTCGGGCAACTTGCACGTCACACTTACCGACGGCGGGACGATCGAAGTCGCTGGGTGGCGGTACACCGTAGGTGGGCCGAACGATGGCATTGAGGACTCGCCGTTCACAGTCTTGAGCGCACCCAAGGTGCTCGTGCTCGACGGGCAGGCGGCCTCGGTGAGCATCGGCAAGGCCGTGGAGTATCTCGAGCCGGCTGGCGAAGAGGGTCTGTTCCGCGTCGTGACAAGCGAAGAGGCCAACGAAGGAGTGTCGTTCACGGTGACGCCGAAGCTCCGCGCGGACTACTCGGTGCTGATGGATCCGATCGAGTTCGAGTTCAGGGAGATCGCCGAGCGTGAGCGGGTAGATGGCCTGAACATGAAGCACGTCGGCAAGCCGGTGATGCGGACGGTGACGCAGCGGGCTTCGGTGATCGTCGGGCGGGACGAGACGGTGCTGATCCCGGTGGTGCACAGCGACTTCACCGAGCGTCCGCTGCTGCTGTTGGTGCGACCGCGTGTGATGCTCGACGCGCCCGAACCTCAGGACGCGACCGGGCAAAACGAGAACACGCCCGAAGAGTCGGGCGCGTCGGAAGAAGAATCAGGTTCGCCCGAGTGACGGTCAGTTGATCGCGTGCTGCAGCGCGATCAGGGAATAGGCGGTGATGAGGACCGGGTTGTCCTCCATCCAGCGGTCATCGATCGAACGGAACGAGCCGTCTTCGTTCTGGAGTTCGGCGAGCTTGTCGATGAGGTCGTTGGCCCAGTCGCGACGATCCTCAAGCCGGATAACCATCTTGAAGGTCTCCGAACCGGACTTGGCGGTTTCATCCCCCTCGGATTGGCTCGTGTGGCCCGGGATCTCGACGATCTCGTACAAGCGACCGTCCGCGAGCTTCGCGTTCTGGAACGTCAAATTCGACTCCACGCGACCAAGCGTACCGAACACAATCGGGCGGTCGAACGTGTACTCGACACCGTTCGCATCGACACCTGTGTCGAGCGCGACCTCGATCTGCTCGCCCTCACGCACGGTGTACTCTCCCGTTGAAAAGGTCAGTTCTACCGGGATGCCGAGCGCGCCGATCTGGTCCAGCCCCCAAGCATCCAGCGCACGGCTCATCATGATCAGGAAGTAGTAGTAGCCGTCGGAGCCGATGCCCGGGTTCTCCTCGAGGGTGTAGTTCTCGCGGATCCAGTCATAGGCGGCCTGCACGCGCGGGTCGTCCCGATCGAGATCGG
>Ga0070726_10001480_pt1 | contig 23585 bp, 23 predicted proteins | sample tdAd471_FD_67275 | JGI IMG/M metagenome (GOLD analysis project Ga0070726, IMG submission 67275) | Marine sediment microbial communities from the Atlantic coast under amendment with organic carbon and nitrate - tdAd47.1 | ecosystem: Environmental > Aquatic > Marine > Coastal > Sediment | place... | reverse complement strand
GCGCGAGCGGCGTTTCGGGATCGAACGGGTCGAGCCCAGCAATGCCGCTCTCGCCATGGAACTCCTCCGCCGTGACAGGCCTGCGCACCATCGGGCGCGGGCAACCAGCATAAACGGGTATATCCGTGCGTCCCATCAGATCGCACATCATGCGCGCATTCCGGCTGGTCAGGCGCAAAGGGACATTACCGGCAACGGCGGTGATGGCCCGCACGTCCAGCACAGGACTGGCCAGCGCCATCATCAGCATGACGGCGTCATCCACGCCGGGATCACAATCTATGATGAGGGGTAATTTCGTCATATGGGTCGCCAGATCTTAAGTCTTTCAAACTATACACAAGGCTATCCTGCCTAATGTTTAAGCAGGTGCTTGACCAGAGGATATCGCTTTTGCGCCAGATCGATGACGCCCTGATGGACCGGCTGACAAAGGCCGCCATGGCTGCGCGGGAAAACGCCCATGCGCCCTATTCCGGCTTCAAGGTCGGGGCCGCGGTGCTGGACGAGCAGGGCCATATCTTTGCGGGCTGCAATGTCGAGAATGCGTCCTATCCTATGGGCACCTGCGCCGAGCCGTCTGCACTGGGCGCCATGATCACAGCCGGGGGCAAACGCTGCTCGGTGGTCCTTGTCATCGGTGGTGAGGGCGGCCTCACGCCGTGTGGGGGCTGCCGCCAGAAGATTGCGGAACTTGGCGGACCGGACTGCCAGGTGCTCAGCCTCGCAGCAGATGGCAGCGGCCTTGAAAGCTGGACGCTGGCCGAGCTATTGCCGAGCGCCTTTGAGCTGAAACCCTAGGCCTTCTCGGCCGCACGCTCAGCGGCCTTTGCCTGAAGGTCTGCAATCGCATCCAGATAACGCTGGCCCAGTTGCGGGCTCTCGACGGAAAGCCCGAGCGCTTCCAGTGCCATCTCTGCCGTCACCTTGGTTTTCCGCCGGCCTGTCAGACGGGCAACCATGCGACTTTCCGCGATCAGTTTGCCCTTGCTGTGAAACTCGTGCCGGAAGCAGATATAGCAATCCTCCCAGCCTACCATCTGTGTACGCAACTCAAACTTCTGCGGGAATCTCATCATGCGATAGAAGGTGAGGGATTCATGCTGGATGACCGGCATCCAGCCGCGCTTACGGAACGCCTTCAACGTGCCGGTACGGCCCATGAAATTCATGATGCCGAGGTCTGTGAAAGAGGAATACCGTGAGTTCGTCATGTGACCCATAGGGTCCTGATCCCCCAGCCAGACTGCGGATTTGACGATGTGCACATCCAGCAGATTGGTTCGCTGGCTGGAGAAAAAAGCTGGCAGGAAAACACGCAGGAAACGGAAGAACAAATTCATGCCGGGCGTCCATCCCGTTTACCGTGTCTGTTTACAGACTGGCATGCTGTCTCTGTTCTCAGGATCATGTTCCTGTCCTCTCGGCCCCGGTTTGGCAATCTGCTGCACATGTTGCAATGAATAGTGCAGTTCAGGCCCCACCCCGCAAGAAGCACGCCATGATTCCGTAATGATTGCTACGCAGCAAAGAAAAAGCCGGTACATTCTGTACCGGCTTGTAAGTTGGATGGAGAAGCACCAGAGCGTTGCTTCATGGATTCTATGCCCCGGCCCCGAAAAGGTTCATTTTTTGAAGGTTTTCAAGCGTTAACGCTGCCTGCAACGGGGTTAACCGTACGCCGGCCATACAGGATCAACAGCGCGACCAGGCCGATGGATGTGCCCTGACTGGAAAAAAGTTCCAGCATACCGGCAAAGAACCATCCCGGAATGGAGGTGCGCGTCTGTGCCTGAACGAGAATTTCGCCCTGCCCTGTGCCAAGCAGCTCTGCATTGGCTGTCTCGATCTTGGCCTGCAATTCGTCCCGGCGTTTTGCGAGCCCCAATTCGTTTTGGGCGTCGCGATACGGCTTTTGATGCGTGCGCCCAACCCGCTCAACCTCTGCGAGATAGGTCTCAAGCCCGTCCACAGTGCGCGTATCAGCCGGAATGCCTTCAAGCTGACGGCGCCAGTCTGCAATCTGGCCTTCCAGGATTTCACGATTGGAGCTGGCCTGTACCTGCTCCATCTCTGCGGCCTTGTTGTTGGCGGCGATATACATCTGCGTGCCGACGATGGATGTTCCTGCCCCCGCCAATGCGAAGAGTAGCGCCCGAACACCCTCTTTCATGCGCCTGTTGGCCGTATGCCAATAGAAGAAGGTAAAGCCGCCAAAGGAGACGACCGCCGCAATCACGCCCGTCCAGCCCCAGACGCCCGCCTGCAGCGGATCGGCAACGGAACTGGAAAAAGCCTGATAATTGGCAAAGCCGCTGAGCGCGGCTGCCGACAGTCCGGCGCCAAAAAAGACAAGCGCCAGAAGGGTGATGATGATCTTCTCACCCGTATGACGCCCTTCACGCGCAGCCTGTTTGGCGCGCTTATGCTCCATCCTGATCTCTTCAGGTGTGCGAATGCGCTGGGCGTCCTTCAGCTGTAGCACTTTGGGCTCAGCCTTCTTCGCGACCGCCTGAACAGGCTTTACCTCAACCGGCGTATAATCGGCGTCAACAATGCGGGTAACTTCCAGCGGTTTTGGCTCGGCGGGGCTAACCGGCACAAGAGCGCCGCCTTCCAGGGCGCGGACCAGCTCACGCAAGCTACCAGACTGATTGCAATTTACGCAGTGGAATGTCTCGGTCTCAAGATTCAGCGTGAGGCTGTTCTCACCGGACTCACGGCAATCCTCTGTCAGCAGGCAGGGGCTTTTCAGCTCGGCCTCGTCCTGACTGGATTCCAGATCCAGCCCCAAAATGTGGAGCCGTTGCAAATCGTACAGGCGACGGTCATCCGCCATTCAGCCCCTCCCGCCCGGTTGGCCTCAACTATTCACAGGCTTGTACACGTTTTGTACCCCACTCGTCACCCCCACGCCACACTTGTCTTCACGACTGCGTCAGAGACGCATTTGCATCCTTTACGCACCCCCGCCTGCGGCCTTAAAGATTATAGGTCCGCTCAGCGGAAGTTTATGAAAACAAGATCCGCGCGGGGGCGCGGACATTGAGGAGACACCTGAATGACTCTGCCTCGCTCGCTTGCCATTCCGAAGACGTGGAAAACGTTCAATTTTCCCAGCTTCTTCTCGGCTATTGGCTATCCGGCTCTGGGCATAGCCCTGTTTATCACCATGGTGTTGCTGGGCGCTCTCTTGTCCTCGTTGACCTTCCATTGGTGGTATGTGCCCATCGCAATTGCGACGATTGCGGCCTCTATCTTTGTCTGCAACGCTGGAATTGGTCCCCTGCACCGCATTCTACAGCACCGCGCGGGCGAACTGGCCGTGCCGGGCCAGGTGCTGACCATGATCAATCTTGTTATCGCCATGCAGGGTAATGTGAAGGATTGGGTCAATTACCACTCCCAGCACCACCGCTTCTCCGACAAGCCCGGTGACCCGCACAATCCGTTTGAGTCCAAACGTTGGGCCTGGGTTGGCTGGATCCTGTTCCGCGACAAGAAGGATATGGATCGCCCGCTCGCCATGTGGCTGAAGAACCAGCCGGTCATTGTCTGGATGGACCGCTTCTACAATGAGATCAGCCTGGTGGTGCATCTGGTCATCCCGGCCGTGATCTATCTGATCGTATGGCTGGCAGACGGCTCGCTGCTGCTGACTGCGCTGATCCATGCCAGCGTCGTGATCGGCCGCGCCATTCAATTCCACGCCACAGTCTATGGCATCAATGTGCTGGGCCATCTGAAAACGCCGCTCTGGGCGGATCACCTGATTGGTCTGCTGACCGGTGGCGAAGCGTTTCACGATCACCATCATGACCAACCGATCAGCGCCCTGCACCGCCCGCGCCATGGCATCTGGAACCGGATCGTCGATTATAATGGCACCATCCTGCTGGCCATGGAAAAGATTGGCTGGGTTCGCAACCTGAAGATCGCTCCGCAATTTGCCTGAGGTAAGCGGCATTTAAGTTCCCCGCCCAAGCCCCACACATCAGCCCGGAAGACACGCCTGTCTTCCGGGCTGATTGCGTTAAGATGAACAGCCATTCAGTTTCGCCGGGTACGGATGGTCTCGAACGCGCGATTATCATCCTAACAACTTCTTAATGCCACATGTGCGCCCCAATCCCAGGGGACATTACTCTACATCAAGGCTGGGGGCCTGACAGATGCAAGATACTACCGGGAAGGGACGCACCCATGAAATCTCTCATCGCCACACTCGCCGCAGGCGCCGCATCCATCGCCATGATGGGGCCGGCCGCCGCAAAGATTCCAGCACCGAAACCTGATAAATATCCGGGGGCGGTACATTCCTACATCCTGCTCGACCGTACAGGTTCCATGAGCAATATCTGGGATGAGGCGCTCAATTCCGTCAACGCCTATGCCGCCAGCGTCGGCGAGGCCGATGAAGGGGAGACAGAAGGCAGCGACATAGAAACCGATGTCACGCTCGCCATCTTTGACTATCAGGACGGCATGCAATTCGACGTTCTGCGCAAGCAGGTCAAAACTGAAGACTGGAAGAATGTGACCAATGACGAGGCCAATCCACGCGGCATGACCCCGTTGTTCGATGCGATCGGCCGCATGGTCTCCCTGGCCGAAGCCGACAAGCCGGAAAAGGCCGTGATTGTCATCATGACGGACGGTCTTGAGAACTCTTCCCGCGAGTTGACCAAGGAGGGCGCGAAGGCCGCGCTCGAACGCGCCGAAGCCAAGGGTTGGGAAGTTGTTTTTCTGGGTGCCGAATTTGCCCGCTTTGATGACGCCGAAGCTGTCGGCGTGTCTGCTTCAAAGCGCATGGCTGTCGGTCAGGGCTCCATGCAGGACAGCATGTCCGCGCTAGCCAAGAAATCCCGTGCCTATGGCAAGGGCGAGGAAACGGAAATCATTTTCAATGAAGAAGATCGCGCAATTGCTGACGAGGAAGGCGTTAAACAACGCAAGGGACAGTAGAGGGGACGACCGGGGGCTGGGTTTCCCTGTCATTCTCGTATCCCACCCCCATTTAAAGGCCTGCCCTCCCCTGGGGCGGGCCTTTCTTTTATCTGGCAAACGCCGCCCTAGTCGGCATCGCCATGGAACACGGCTTCAATATTGTTCCCGTCCGGATCAAGCAGGAAGGCCGCATAATATCCCGGATGATGCTTCCTCAAACCCGGCAAGCCATTGTCATAGCCGCCCGCTTCCAGTCCGGCCTCATACCAGCGATCCACCATGTCGCGCCCCTTGGCCTTGAAGGCAATGTGGACACTGGACTGGCTTTCGCCCTGATCTATCCAGAGTTCAGCGGCGGAAAAATGGGTTTCATCGGAGATATATTCGATGCCGAGCGCATTCAGCACGGCCTGGTAAAAACGCTGACTGGCCTCAAGATCCGACACGCGGATGTGAATATGATCGATCAATCTGCTTTCGCGCTCTTCCATGAATAAACTCCCTTTGTGTTCCGAACCTACGCCTCGCGAGTTGATGGGGTTCCCGGCAGATGCAATCCGTACACATAACCTGGATCAAAAAAGCCCGCTCGGATGAGCGGGCTTTTTCATAGTCAGGATAGTTGGCGTCAGATCAGCGCGGCGCCATGCGGATCGCGCCGTCGAGGCGGACATCCTCACCATTGAAGTAACCGTTTCGGATCATCTCTGTCGCAAGAGATGCATACTCTTCCGGATTGCCGAGACGGGCCGGGTTCGGCACAGAGGCCGCCAACGCCTGTTTCACATTATCCGGAGCGCCCTGCATCAGCGGCGTGTTGAAGATACCCGGCAGGATCGTGTTGACGCGGATCAGCTCACGCGAGAGGTCGCGGGCGATCGGCAGGGTCATGCCGACAACGCCGCCCTTGGATGCGGAGTAAGCCGCCTGGCCCATCTGACCATCTTCAGCGGCAACGGACGCCGTGTTGACGATGGCACCGCGCTCACCCTCGATCGGGTCCAATGTCATCATGCCTGCTGCGGATTTTGCAATACAGCGGAATGTGCCAACCAGATTGATCTGGATAATCATGTTGAACTTGTCGAGCGGGAAGTGCTTGATCTCGCCGCTCTGCTTGTCGCGGCTTGCTGTCTTGATGGCGTTGCCGGTACCGGCGCAGTTGACGAGGATACGCTCTTGACCGATTGCCTCGCGGGCCTTTGCAAAGCCGGCATCGACAGAGGCTTCATCGGTGACGTTGACCTTGCAAAAGACACCTCCGAGTTCCTTGGCGAGCGCTTCACCCTTCTCCTCGTTCAGGTCAAACAGGGCGACCTTGACGCCATATTCCTTGGCCAGTTTCGTCGCCGTTGCGGCACCGAGGCCAGAGGCACCGCCCGTGATCACGGCGGAGATATTCGAATTGAGTTCCATGGGCCGCTGCCCTCCCTAGTTTTCGTTGATACACACTTGGTCTATAGTGCTGGGAGGAGGACGCAATGTCTGACGCAGCGGAAATTATCAACACAATCAAGGGCGCTGATGGGCGTTTCACGCCGCAGTCCATTGAGCGCAATGAGCGCACGGCCCAAGGGCTGGTCCCGAAGCTTCTGAAAGTTGCGGGAAAAATCCCTTTTGCCGATGATCTGGCAGCGGCCTATTTCGCCGCGCGCGATCCTGAAACACCGATGAAGGCAAAAGGCGTACTTTTCGCAGCCGCAGCCTATTTCGTGATGCCTGTGGATTTGCTGCCGGACTTTATCGCAGGCCTCGGTTTCACCGATGACGCGACGGTTCTTGCGACCGCGCTTGGCATTGTCGGCATGCATGTGAAAGACACGCATCGCGGTATGGCCAGGCGCCTGCTGGGTCTGCCGGAACCCGTCAAGCAGAGCGACTGAGCGGCGTGACGCCCGCCATCTATGTCCTGCTGGGCTCGCTCGTGCTGGGTACGCTGTATGGCGCAGCCTTCAGCTGGCGCAGTCACAGCCTGCTCAAACTGATCATCAAGACAGCCTCTACCGCTCTGCTGGCCGTATGGGCCTTCATGGTGGGCGGGCCGTTACTGGTTGTGGCTGGCCTGGCACTCAGCTCGCTCGGCGATTTCTTTCTGGAAGCAGATGAAGGCGACAGATTCCTGCTGCCGGGCATGGGCGCGTTCTTTGCGGCGCATGTTGCCTATATCGCCCTGTTCTGGGCCTTACCTCAAGCTGACCAGAGCTGGCTGATCCTGGCCGCGCAATCCGGCCTCATATTATGCGGCGTGCTGTTTATTCGCTGGCTGGCTCCGTGGCTGCCGCCGAAGATGCGCTGGCCGGTCTTTCTCTATGGCGGTGTCATTCTGATGATGGGCGCAGCAGCATTGCGTCTGGACCCTGTCTTCCTGCCGATCATGATAGGCGCCCTGATGTTCATCGCATCGGATGTCATCCTGTCGATTGAGCTGTTCAAGCGGCCTGAAGGCGCGCCCAAACGGCCCCTGCCCTCGATTGCCCTCTGGTTTCTCTATTTCGGCGGTCAGGCCCTGATCGCCTGGGGTGCCAGCCCGATAACGGACTGAGGCGGCTTGCTAGCGGGGCTTGTCCCCATTGATCGTGGCCCGGCGCATGTGGCGGCGGTGACCGTGATAGTCGTTCAAGGCATAGTGCCAGACACAGCGATTGTCCCACATGGTGACGTCGCCTTCCTGCCAGCGGACGCGGCAGGTGTTGCGTTCCTCCCGTGACAGGTCGAACAGATAGTTCAGCAACGGCCGGCTTTCCTTCCGGCTCCAGCCAGCAAAACGCAGCGTGAAGGCCGGGTTGATGAACAAGCCCTTGCGGCCCGTTTCCGGATGGGTACGGATGACGGGGTGCTCGTATTCCGGTGCATCGGGCGCAGACTTGGCATCCATGGACTGGCGCACAGCGGCGGAATAGCCGTCGGCGCCATATTCCTTGCTGGCAGTGTGGATGGCGGTCATGCCCTCCAGCGTCTTCTTGAGGCCCGGGGACAGACGATCATAGGCGGCCTGCTGGTCTGCGAACAGCGTGTCCCCGCCATAGGGCGGCACTTCGAGGGCATGCAGAATGGAGCCGAGGGCAGGCTCCTCCAGGAAGCTCATGTCGGAATGCCAACCGCCGCCAAAATTGGTCTTCTCGTCCGGCTCCTTGATGATCTCAAGGAGTTCCGGATGACCCTCCATGCCCTTCACATAGGGGTGGATGTTCAGCGTGCCAAAGCGGCGGGCGAAGGCCTTGTGCTGGTCCGGCGTCATGCCCTGCTGGCCGCGCAGAACGATCACCTTGTAATCCAGAAAGGCCTGATAGACCGTGGCGAAGGCCTCATTCGACAGGCCCGCCTTCAGGTCCGCACCATGAATTTCTGCGCCAAGCGTACCGGTAAGAGGCTGAATGGTCAGGGTCATCTATCAAATGAACCACTCGGTCAGCACTTATGCAATAATGTCATTTGCAAGCGCCGCGGATTTGTGAGACAGACGCGGCGGGCCAGGCGCCCCCAACGGCGCTCAGCCTATCTGTGAGGATAGGAGTAAAACAGATGACGAATACCGTCCCCAAGCCGGATGTGCTGCCAGCATGCCCGCATTTTTCTTCCGGACCGACCGCTAAGCGTCCCGGATTCTCTCTCGAAAAACTCAGCACTGCAGCCCTTGGCCGTTCGCACCGTTCCGGCGATGCGAAAAAGAAGCTGAAGGATGCGATCGAGCGCACGAAGACCATTCTGGGTCTGCCGGAAGGCTATCGTGTCGCCATCGTTCCAGCTTCTGACACAGGCGCGGTGGAAATGTGCATGTGGTCCATGCTCGGCGCGAAGCCGGTGGATGTCTTTGCCTGGGAAAGCTTTGGCCAGGACTGGGTCACCGACGCGACGAAGCAGCTGAAACTGGCAGACTGCAATACCTATGTCGGCGAGTATGGCGAGCTGCCTCCTTTCGAAAAGGCCCGCGATGATGCCGACATCATCTTCACCTGGAACGGCACCACATCCGGCGTGCGCGTCCGGAATGCCGACTGGATCAAACCGAACCCGGACCGGGTCGTCATCTGCGATGCGACCTCTGCAGCCTTCGCTCAGGACATCGAGTGGGAAAAACTCGATGTGGTCACCTATTCCTGGCAGAAGATCCTTGGCGGGGAAGCCGCTCACGGCATGCTGATCCTCAGCCCGAACGCCGTGAACCGCCTGGAAACCTACACGCCGGATCGCGCCCTGCCGAAACTGTTCCGCATGACCAAGGGCGGCAAGCTGAATGAGGACCTTTTCGAAGGCTCCACGATCAATACGCCCTCCATGCTGTGCGTCGAAGACTATTTGCAGGCCCTCGACTGGTGCGAGGAACTTGGCGGCTGGAAAGCCCTGAAAGCCCGTTCCGACGAAAGCCTCGGCATTCTGACGGACTGGGTCGCCAAGACTGACTGGGTCGACTTCCTCTGTCCGGATGCGGATGTTCGCTCGAACACTGGCGTCACGTTCAAGATCGTTGATCCGCGCGTTGCGGGCCTCGACGAGGCGGGACAGCGCGCTTTCGTGAAAGCGATGATGAAGCGCCTGGAAAAGGAAAACGCCTGCTTTGACGCAGCCGGATACGCAAAGGCCCCTCCAGGACTGCGCATCTGGTGCGGCGGCACGGTGGAACCGTCCGATGTCGCAAAGTTGACGCCCTGGCTTGACTGGGCCTTCGCTGAAGAGGCGGCCGCGCTTTAATGCCTGTCATCCCGGACAGCCCATCGGGCTGATCCGGGACCTTTTCCAGAATACGCACAAGTTCCCGGATCGCCTGCGGCGTCCGGCATGACACCCCGAGGAAACTCAAATGCCCAAAGTCCTTATCGGAGACAAACTCTCCCCCGCCGCCGTGGAAATCTTCCACGCCCGCGGCATTGAAACCGTCACCAAGACCGGTCTTAACACGGAAGAACTCATTGCCGAGATTCCGGAATATGACGGCCTCGTCGTCCGCTCTGCCTGTAAGCCGAATGCGGACGTCATGGCCGCCGCGACGAATTTGAAAGTCATCGGCCGTGCCGGTATCGGTGTCGACAATATCGACATCAAGGCGGCAACCGCCAAAGGCGTCGTGGTGATGAATACACCCTTCGGCAACGCCATCACTACGGCAGAACACGCCATCGCGCTGATGTTTGCTGCCGCCCGCCAGATCCCGGCCGCCAATGCCGAGACGCAAGAAGGCAAATGGCCGAAATCCGGCTATATGGGAACCGAGGTTTCCTACAAGACGCTCGGCCTGATCGGTTGCGGTAATATTGGTAGCCGTGTCGCAGAGCGTGCCATCGGCCTGAAAATGAAGGTCGCCGCCTATGACCCGTTCCTGACAGAGGAACGCGCCGTGGAACTTGGCGTGGAGAAAGTTGAACTCGACGAACTGCTGAAGCGCGCCGACATCATCACGCTACATGTTCCGCTGACGGATCAGACCAAAAACGTGCTGAGCCGTGAAAACCTTCAGAAGACGAAAGAAGGCCTGATCCTGGTCAACTGCGCCCGCGGCGGCCTGGTCGATGAGGATGCCGTGAAGGACTTGCTGGAGAGCGGACACATCAAGGCAGCTGCCTTCGACGTGTTCGCCGTGGAACCGGCAAAGGAAAACGTCCTGTTCGGCACGAAGAACTTCATCGCGACGCCGCACCTCGGCGCAGCAACGACCGAGGCACAGGAAAATGTTGCGCTTCAGGTGGCTGAACAGATGGCGGATTATCTGCTGTCCGGCGCCGTCACCAATGCGCTGAACATGCCGTCCATCACGGCAGAGGAAGCGCCGCGCATCAAGCCCTTCGCAACGCTGGCTGAAAAGCTGGGCAGCTTTGCCGGCCAGATCTCCGATTTCGGCTATGATGAAGTGGTCATCGAGTATGAAGGCGAAGTTGCCGACCTGAACCGCAAACCGCTGACGGCCGCCCTTCTGGCTGGCTTGCTGCGCGCCTCCCGCGGGGATGTGAACATGGTCTCTGCTCCGGCCATCCTGGCCGATAGCGGCGTCAAGCTAACTGAGACCAAGACAGAGGACAGTCCTGTCTATGACAGCCTGATCCGCATCAAGGTGAAAACCAAGGCGACCAAGAACGCTCCGGAAGGCGGCTGGCGCACGCTGGCTGGTACCATTATTGCCGGCCAGCCGCGCATTGTCGAAGTCAAAGGCATGGCGTTGGAAGGCGATTTCGCGCCGACCGTGCTCTATGTGAACAATCTCGACAAACCAGGCTTCATTGGCGCCCTAGGGCAGATGCTGGGCGAAGCCGGCATCAACATCGCTACCTTCCACCTTGGCCGGACCGAGGCTGGAGGCGAAGCGATCGCCCTGATCGGCATTGATGCGGTGCCGGAAGCAGATTTCATTGAGAAACTCGATGCCCTGCCCCAGGTTCGCTACGCAAAAGTGCTGACCTTCTAAAACCCGAACGTCTTTCATTCGAAAGGCGCATAGATCCTATGTCAAAGGGGCGGATTTATTCGCACATAAATCCGCCCCATCTGACCCCTGCAAACATGAAAAGGGGTTTCCCATGACAAAGATCGCAATTGTTTATCATTCCGGCTACGGCCACACGGCCAAGGTTGCAGAACACGTCCTTAAGGGCGCCGCGGACACAGGCGCAGATGTTACCCTCTACAAGGCGGAAGACCTCTCCTCTCCTGATGAAGGACCGTGGGATGAACTGGCCGCTGCCGATGCCATAATCTTCGGCGCGCCGACCTATATGGGCTCAGCCTCTGCTCCAATGAAGCAATTCATGGACGCAAGCTCCAAATCCTGGTTCGCGGATGCCTGGAAAGACAAGATCGCTGCCGGCTTCACGAATTCCGGTGCTCTGGCAGGGGACAAATCCTCCACCCTCTCCCAATTTGCTACTCTGGCCGGGCAACACGGCATGATCTGGGTGAATTTCGGCATGAAGCCGGGCTTTAATGCCTCTACCCATGAATTCGAAGGTGCCCTGAACCGCGCGGGCCATGCAACAGGTCTCGCCACGCAAGCGCTGACGGACGTGTCTGCAGAAGACGGACCCGATGCCGCTGATTTGAAGACCGCTGAACTGTTTGGCGAGCGTGTTGCCGAAGCCACAAAGCGCTGGGTTCGCGGCAAAGCCTGATGGAACTTTCTTGACGGCGCGATGTTTCGCTCCCTTGTGAAGGGAAATCTTACAAAGGGGAAAGATTATGATTCGCGCCGTCACCCTGACCCTGAGTGCAGCCCTGCTGGCTGGCACTGCCTCTGCAGACATTTTCAGCGAAGCCCGTTTCGGCGTGATGCAGGAAAACGTCTGCGTGCTGGACTGCGACAATGCCAATAAGGAACCCGGCCAGAACATCAGCGGCGAATTGCTGTTCACCTCTCCTGACTTTCTGGATGTGATCTGGAGCCCGAAGCCCTACGCAATGGCCAGTTTGAACACGCAAGGCGATACCAGTTTTGGCGGCGTTGGCCTGCACTGGTCTTTCCCCTTCACCGAAAAATGGGCGTTTGAACCGAGTGTCGGCTATGTGGTGCATGATGGCGAACTGGCGAGTCCCTTCCCGCAAGGCGATCCGCGCGGCGATGCCTTTACCGAAGAGCACGTTTTGCTTGGCTCTCGCGATCTTTTCCGCACCACATTTGGCCTGCACTATGACTTCAATGAAACCTGGGGGGCAGAGGTAATGTACGAACATCTCAGCCACGGTCAGATTCTTGGCAATGGCCGCAATCAGGGCCTCGACAATATCGGCGTGCGTCTGTCCTACAAATTCGACAATTAAGGCTCGCCTTGCGGCACCCCTTGTGAAACGCAGCAGGCATGACAGTCTTCTCCGAAAATATAATCGGAGGAAACACGCATGCCGGAGAAGCATATTGTCATCATTGGCGCCGGCCTCGGCGGCCTGACCGCAGCCATCAAGCTGCAGGAAGCCGGGTACAGCTACACCATTCTTGAGCAAGGTGACCGCGTTGGCGGAACCTGGGCCCAGAACACCTATCCGGGCTGTGCCTGTGATGTGCCGGTGGCGCTGTACCAGCTCTCCTTTGCGCAATCGATGAACTGGAGCCGCATCTATCCACAGCAACCAGAAATTCAGGCCTATGCGGAAGAAATCACGGATCGCTTCCAGCTGCGCCCCCACCTCCATCTTAATGAGGGAGCCGAGAAAGCTGTCTGGAATGAAGACACACGCAAATGGACCGTCACCAGCACGACTGGCGACACATATGAAGCCGATGCCGTCATCGGCGCGCTGGGCCAACTGAACAGACCCTTCTGGCCTGATATTCCCGGCAAGGACAGTTTCAATGGCGCGATCATGCATTCCGCCGAATGGGATCACTCTGTCGACCTGAAGGGCAAGCGCATTGCCATTATTGGCTCTGCCGCAAGCGCCATTCAGATCATCCCGGAAGTCGCAAAAGTTTGCGCCAATGTTGGTGTCTTCCAGCGCTCTCCCAACTGGGTTGTGCCGCGCAATGACCGTTTCATCTCACCCGAAGAGAAGGCGATGATGATGACCCAGCCCGAAAAGGCAATCGAGTTTGCCGAGATCAATCGCCGCCTGATCTATGAAAACTCAGACTATTTCTTCTGGCAGGCCTTTGAATGGACCCCTGAGGGTCGCGCGGCCTTTACCCGCCAGGCAACCGACCATTTGCACAATCAGGTGGAAGATGAAGACCTGCGCAAGAAGCTGACCCCGGATTATCCGGTCGGTTGCCGTCGCATCCTGATCTCGGATGACTATTTCACCACGCTGACCAAACCACATGTCGACCTGATCACGGACGGCATCGATGCCATTGTGCCTGAAGGCATCCGCACAAAGGATGGCGCAGTCCACGAATATGATGTGATCGCCTTCGCCACAGGCTTTGAAACGACCGGCTGGCGCTGGTCTGTCGATGTCATCGGGCGCGACGGCGTGTCTATTACAGACAAGTGGCAGGACGGACCTGAAGCCTATCTCGGCATCACAGTCGCAGACTATCCGAACCTGTTCATCCTCTACGGCCCGAACACAAATCTTGGCCATAACTCCATCACCTTCATGCTGGAGCGGCAGGTGGAATATACGATCCAGGCTCTGCAGAAACTGGACGAGACGGGCGCGGCTGCCATGTCCCCGCGCCAGGAGATACAGGATGCCTTCAACAAGGGTCTGCAGAAGCAACTGGGCAAGACTGTATGGGCCGATCCGGCCTGCAATAGCTGGTACAAGACCGGCTCAGGCAAGATCACCCAGAACTGGGCCAGCCATACGCGCGCCTATGCCGATATCGTGGCAGAGGTGAAGCTGGAGGATTACGACCTCGTCTGAGCTCAGGGGTGCGGCAAAGGGATTTCACGCCCCCCCTTGCATTTAGCCGCCAAATCCTGCCCATGTCGCCGCGGACTTTGCAGGAGCAGGAATCATGGCCGGAGTAGTCGTTGTCGGGGCCCAATGGGGCGATGAGGGCAAGGGCAAGATCGTTGACTGGCTGTCCAGCCGGGCTGACGTTGTTGTGCGCTTTCAAGGGGGCCACAATGCCGGCCATACGCTGGTCATCGACGGCAAGGTCTTCAAGCTGGCCCTGCTGCCATCCGGCCTCGTGCGGGGCGGCAAGCTGTCTGTCATCGGCAATGGCGTGGTCGTAGACCCCTGGCACATGCTGCAGGAAATCGAGGGCATTCAGTCGCAAGGCGTCGAAGTCAGCCCGGACACACTGGTCCTCGCTGACAATGCCTCGCTGATCTTGCCCTGGCACAAAGATATTGATGCTGCCCGCGAAGGCGCCCTTGGCGCCGGACAGATCGGCACCACCAAGCGCGGCATTGGCCCGGCCTATGAAGACCGCGTCGGCCGCCGCGCGATCCGCGTTGCAGACCTTGCTGATCCGGCGGCGCTGGACCTTAAGATCGAGCGCCTGCTGGCCCACCACAAACCGCTGCGCGCGGGGGTTGGCCTGCCTGAGCCGGATGGCGAGGCGCTGAAAGCAGAACTGTTGAAGATTGCCGATCAGGTACTGGCCTATGCCAAGCCGGTCTGGAAGCTGCTGGACGAGCAAGTCCGCGCCGGAAAGCGCATCCTGTTTGAAGGCGCGCAAGGCGTCATGCTGGATGTCGACCACGGCACGTATCCGTTTGTCACCTCTTCCAATGTGGTGGCGGGCAATGCCTCTGCAGGTGCGGGTGTCGGACCAGGCGCAATCTCTTATGTGCTGGGCCTCGCCAAGGCCTATACGACGCGTGTTGGCTCAGGTCCCTTCCCCACCGAACAGGACAATGAAATCGGCGAGCGCCTCGGCACCGTCGGACGCGAGGTTGGCGTAAACACGGGCCGTGCCCGCCGCTGCGGCTGGTTTGACAGCGTCATGGTGCGTCAGGCCTGTGCCACGTCCGGCGTCAACGGCCTCGCCCTGACAAAGCTGGACGTGCTGGACGGCTTTGACGAGATCAAGGTCTGCGTCGCCTATAAGCTGAACGGTCAGGAGATCGACTATTACCCGGCCGGCCTCACCGATCAGGCAGCTGTCGAGCCTGTCTACGAAACCCTGCAGGGCTGGAAAGGCTCTACCGCAGGCGCGCGATCCTGGGCGGACCTGCCAGCGGAAGCGGTCAAATATGTCCGCCGCCTGGAAGAACTCGTCGGCAAACCCTGCGCCCTGGTCTCCACCTCTCCCGAGCGCGAAGACGTCATCCTCATGAAAGACCCCTTCGAGGGGTGAGACTGCTGAATCGACGGAGGCTGTCAAAGACTGAAGAACATGTAGTTCTTCAGTCTCGATCGGCTATGCCTAGTGGATATGCCCTGTTACGCATATGACTATAAATTCGCGCTCCAAGTATGAACCGCGGCGGGGAAGCGCTGAGATATCTTGTTATAGTAAGGCCCCGCTATTTAACTCAGGCGGAGGACTCACCAGATCTGAAAGAACCCTATTCCATGTCGAATTTTGCGCCAGATCCCATCCAGGCCCTGATCGCCGCCATGAAGGCTGGTAATTTTGGAGATGCCTTGGGCCATGCTGAAAAACTCATTCAGCAACAGCCTGCCAATACGAATGCTCTTTATATGGCGACTGTGTGTGCCCGTAAGCTTGAGGATTACCCGCGCGCAGAAGCACATTTGCAGCGCCTGAAAAATGTCCTGCCCGATTTTGGACGCGCCTACGAGGAAGAAGGCTTCCTTCGATTGGCGCAGCAAGAACTCCCACGCGCTAGAAAAGCCTTTGAAGCCGCGACGGTCTGCAATCCGGCCCTCGTGGCCAGCTGGCAAAAACTGGCCGAAGTGAGCAACGAGCTAGGAGACCAACACACCGCTCGCGAGGCCGCTGCACAGGCCAATCGTCTTCGCAGCCTGCCAAGAGAACTGGTTGCGGTGACGATGCAGATTCACGAAGGCCAGATGCAACAAGCTGAACGGATTGTCCGGGGCTACTTGCGGCAACACCCCAATGATCCTGAAGCTCTGCGCCTTCTGGCAGAAATCGCCTCATCCCAGAATGTTCTGGACGATGCTGAAGCCTTTCTGGAAAAAGCAATCTCTATCGCACCGCAGACCAGACAATTACGTATCGATCTTGTGCAGGTCTTGCGCAAACGCCAAAAACACGACCAGTCTTTCGCTCAGGCGAAGCAGCTCTATGATCAGGACCCTGAAAACCCTGTCTTGCAGTCCATATATGCTCTTGAGAGCATGCACTCCAATAAATTTGAACAAGCCATCGCCTTGTTCGATAAAGTATTGGAAAGCCGACCGGATGATGCTGAGACATATTCCAATCGTGCACTCACTCTGAAAACTGTCGGACGAACACAAGAAGCCGTTCAGTCTTATAAACAAGCCGTTGAGGCAAATCCGCTTTACGGCCTCGCTTGGTTCGGCCTTGCAAATTTGAAGACATATAAGTTCGATGATCAGGACATCGCTGGAATGCGGGCTGCTCTCGATAATCCGGACATAAGTTATGAGTCCAAGGTGAATGTCCTATTCTCTCTTGCGAAAGCGCTGGAGAACAAGGCTTCCTATGATGAAGCCTTTAATGCCTACCAACAAGGCAATGCCATGATCTTGCGACAATCGCGATACTCAGCGGATCACACAGACGCAGAGTTTCTGGCACAAAAGAAGTTCTGCACAAAAGAGACCTTCACACGCCACAGCAACTCCGGATGCGAAGCCCCGGATCCAATTTTCATCCTGGGGCTCCCCCGTGCAGGCTCTACGCTGATTGAACAAATTCTAGCCTCACACAGCATGGTAGACGGAACCAAGGAACTGCCAGACATCGTCTACATGGCCCAAACCTTACGGGGTAACGCTGCGCCAAACACAAATCTTTATCCCCAAATTTTGAACCAATTGGATGAAACCAAGTTGAGGGAACTAGGGGAATCCTACATCGAAACCACTCGTGTACACCGGCAAGGGGCCCCCTTCTTCACCGACAAGATGCCAAACAATTTCCGTCATATCGGTCTGATCCACCTGATCCTGCCTAATGCGAAAATTATCGATGCGCGGCGCAACCCCATGGATTGCTGCTGGTCAGGTTACAAGCAATTGTTCGCAAGAGGCCAGGAATTCACTTACGGCCTTGAAGAAGTCGGCCGCTATTACAAAGGCTATGTCGACCTCATGAACCATTGGAACAATGTGCTGCCAGAAGGCCGGATCCTGAAGGTTCAGAATGAAGACCTTTTTGACGATCTGGAGGGGCAGGTTCGTCGCATTCTGGATTATTGTGGTCTACCTTTCGAAGAGGCCTGCGTGAATTTCCATGAGACAGAACGCCCTGTTCATACGCCAAGTTCGGAGCAGGTTCGTCAGCCCGTCAACAAGTCTGGGTTCGATCAGTGGAAACCATATGAGGCACACCTTGAACCTCTAAAGCAGGCCTTGGGTCCCGCTCTGACAAATTATTGAGGTGCATTGGATTAAACAGAAGGGAAAATGGTGGGCGGTACAAGGTTCGAACTTGTGACCCCTACGATGTCAACGTAGTGCTCTACCACTGAGCTAACCGCCCCGATCCCATCGGGAAGCAGGGGTAATGGATAATTCGGCGCGCGTCGTCAAGACGCCTTTGGCGGTCCAACGACACAGAGGGCAATTTTCTGCAGTATTCCGTCCGGAGTTTCTGGGTCATCGGCAAAAAACCAGACCTCCCCAAAGGGATTGCTGGCCGAAAAGGCATAGCCCTCAAACTGGAAGATGAGCCATTGGCCAATCTCCGCCGGCATCATGGAAACAATATTGATCCCGTCCAGCAACCCAAGACGGATGACACATTCATCCATGCTGAGGGCGGCCGGGGCATCGAAGAAATGCCGCCCGGCATCATTCACAACTGATTTCAAAAGCTTCTGAGGCTCATGATCCGAGCCCCCGCCCATTACGCCGCCATGACCTTGTCGACTTCGTCGACGATTTCACGCAGGTGGAAGGGCTTGGAAAGGACTTTTGCGCCAGCAGGCGTCGGCGCGCCGGAGGAAAGTGCAACAGCGGCAAAGCCAGTGATAAAGACAATCTTCATGGCGGGATCCAGCTCCGCCCCCCGACGCGCCAGCTCAATGCCATCAAGACCCGGCATGACGATGTCCGTCAGCAGCAGGTCAAAAACTTCACGCTCCAGCGCAGAGAGCGCCGTCTCGCCATCGGCATAATCCTGTACTTCATGGCCCGCACGACGCAGCGCGGCAGCCAAGAAGGTACGCATGGAATCGTCATCTTCGGCCAGCAGGATCTTGGTCACGCTGAATGCCCCCTTTTAGAACTCGTACCCTAAGCATAAAGCAGTACTTGGGTAAATCAGCAGTGAATCGCCGCATGTTGCGGCTTTCTTTTTTGCACCCCAAAAGGGCTCCAAGACGGGAAAATGCTTGACCTTCCGGCGAACTGGGAAACCATAAGCCAGATGACGGATGCCCCCCAATTTCTTGATAGATCTGCGCATTTTCAATCTGCGCAAGATGCCTCGAAGCTGGCACCCGCCCCTATTCGCTATGAAGCCCCCTTCACACTGCATATTCCGGAAAAAATGCACGGCCCCGTCATTTTTGCCTCTCCGCATTCCGGAAATGTCTATCCCGACAGTATGACATCGGCGCTCTGCGTGCCTCTGGAAACTGTAAGACGCACTGAAGACGCCTTCGTTGAACAGCTCTTTGAGGACGTGCCAACCCATGGCGGCATGCTGATAGCCGCTCGCTATGCCCGGTCCGTGACCGATCTGAACCGCGATCCGCGGGAACTGGACCCGACCATGTTCCATGACGGTGTCCCGCGCGCCTGCGGTGTCCCTACGGCCCGTGTCGAGGCTGGCCTTGGCTGCCTGCCCCGTGTCGCATCACGCGGAGAAGAAATCTATGGACAGCGCATGTCGCGCGCCGAAGGCGCCGCAAGGCTGTCAGACATACATGACGCGTATCATGACCGCCTCAGCCAGGAACTGGCCACATTGAAAGAGGCACATGGCCGCGTGATACTGATTGATTGCCATTCCATGCCCAGCGTTCAGCCCGGCAGGCGACATCTTGCGGATATTGTTCTTGGGGACCGGTTCGGTTCCAGCTGCGATCCACGGCTAACAGGGCGGGTAGAGCGCACCTTCCGGGCGCATGGTTTGACCGTCGCACGCAATGCGCCCTATGCAGGCGGCTATACGACTAGGCGCTATGGGCGACCGAAACGCAACGTTCACGCCCTGCAGATCGAGATCAATCGCGGCCTGTATATGGATGAAGAGGCGGTACACCCGTCAGCGAACTTCGACAGCATGCGCGCCATCGTTTCTTGCGTAGCTCAGGAGATCCTTTTGGCCTCCGGACAGATGCCCCTCCGCTAGACTGGAGGCCATGACTACCCTCCTCCCTTATTTTTGCAAAAAAAAGGGCCGCGCTCAGTAAGCGCGGCCGAGGTCAAAGGGAGGAAACGCCAGAGGCGTCTGCACCGGAGTGCAGGACCAGATTTATGTTGCGGCGCACAAAACGCAATAGGTTATTGCCCATATCCCTGCATTTAGTGAGGTGCGCCCAAACTTTGGGCAACCGTGACCATCGGCATGCCAATTGCGAGAGAGATCCGCAGATATCCCAATTTGGGACTGCACCGATCTCATCCGCAAGGAGAAAAACATGGCTGATGAAACCGACCTCCACGTAGGCAAACGCCTGCGCCGCCGCCGCCGGCTACTCGGTATGACCCAACAGGACCTTGCCGGTCAGGTTGGCGTACGTTTTCAACAAATCCAGAAATATGAATGCGGCGCAAACCGCATTACAGCCTCACGCCTGTATGAACTGGCCAAGGCCATGAACGTGTCCGTTCAGTATTTCTTTGACGGCATCCCGGCCTCAGATGCCCCGGATGCCGCTAATGATGCTGAGCGCATGGAAGGCGACATCCTCTCGCAAAAGGAAACGCTGGAACTGGTTCGCGCCTATTATCGTCTTGGTGAGCGCCCCCGCAAACGCCTGCTGGAGCTGGCCAAGGCGCTGGAAGCTGACACAACAAATAGCGGCGTCGCTTGACGCTGGCCGCCGGGCAAGGCAAGCCCTGCCCGGATGACTGCTTCTTTCTCCATTGATGAAGATCTTGCCTTCGCAGGCAAACTTGCGGACGCGGCCTGGTCAGCGATCAGGCCGCATTTTCGTGCGCTGACAGCGATCGACAACAAGGCCTTGCCTCAATCTGATTTCGACCCCGTTACGGTCGCAGACCGCGCAGCAGAAGAAACCATGCGGGCCCTGATTGCCGCCGAACGCCCGGCCTATGGCATCACCGGCGAAGAGTTCCCGGCGAAACCCTCCGACAATGGCCTGAAATGGCTGCTGGACCCGATTGATGGCACCCGCGCCTTTGTGGCCGGTTTGCCCTCCTGGACCACATTGATCGCGCTTTGCGATGCGGAAGGCACACCGCTGATCGGCATTATTGACCAGCCCGTTCTGGGCGAGCGCTATCTGGGCTGGCCAGGCGGCGCCGCGATACAGAAAGACGGGCAGACCGGAATGCTGAATGTGTCGGACTGCAAGGACCTTCGCCAGGCCGTCATTTCAACGACAGATCCCTTCATTCTTACGCCAGCAGAACAGGGCGCATGGACCCATTTGCGCGCCGCCGCCAGGCTGACGCGATATGGCCTGGACGCTTATGCCTATGCCCGGCTTGCAGCCGGAACGATTGATCTGGTCGCAGAGAGCGGCCTGAAAGCCTGGGATGTGGCGGCGCTGATCCCGGTCGTGCGCGGCGCAGGCGGCCTGGCGACAGACTGGCGCGGCAACACGCCAAAGCTCGGCGGCCAGATTGTCTGCTGCGCGAGCGAAGAAATTCTGGATCAGGCCTTGCTGGCCCTGCGGCGGTCGGCGGATACGCTGTAAGATTGCAGGAAAGTGGAAGCCCGGACCTATGGCCCGGAGACTTCATAACCTTCCTGCTCCAGCAATTTGATGACGCTGTCCTCACCGGCCAAATGCCCTGCCCCAACCGCAATCAGCCGCGTGCCGGGCTCGTCCAGCATGGCTTCGATCTTGCCGACCCAGTCCTCATTGCGCGACTTCAGAAGCGCGTCATACACTTCATCCGACCCGATCATGCCGGGATTGGCCATTAACAGGCCGATGCCATGCACATCCCCGTCCGCCCATTCCGAAACCAGCACGTCGAGCACATCTGCGCCCTCTTTGATGGACTCAGCCGAGCCGATCAGGAAATCGACCTGTTCATCCTCAGGCATGCCAGCCAGGCGGCCTAACTGTTCGTCGATGGTTTCCAGATAGGCAAAGGACTTCCCGTCCGCGACGGCTTCTAGCTCAATGACTTTCTCGACGCCGGAATTTGGATCGAAACCTTCCTGCTGGATCTGCATCACAGAGAGGTTCACTGCGGCCCACCATGGCTTCATCGGTTGAACTGCGCCGAGCGGCAAACCGAGATGGTCCAGCGCTTTCTGCAACTCCGCCTGTTCGACCTCGCTCAGCAAACTGGTCAGCTGGCGCCCGTCGGTAAACATGCCCTTGCTGGAAATGAAGCGCATCATCTCTGATGCAGCCTGCTGGCTGGTAACATCAGCCTCGAAGACCACCGTATCCGCCTCTTCCAAGGCAGTATCGATGGCATCACTACGCCATTTCAAGTCTGGCCGCAGCAGATGCACGGTGCCCATAATGTAGAGCGTTGTGTCTTCATCCCGCAAGGTCCAGAGCGCTGGTTCACCAGAGCCGCGCGATGCTTTCGCCTCTGCCAGCGCGGCCTCATAGGCGGCTTTCTGCGCCTCAAGCGCTTCGGCTCTCGCGGCCGCTTCCTGTGCTTCAACCACAGAGGTGGGCTTTTCGTCAGAGACCGGCGTATCGCCTTGCCCGCACGCCACCAGGGCCAGGAATGCACAGGCCGCAATACCTGTCAGACATCTTGAAAACACGCGCATGAACGGCTCCTGAAATGATTGCCTTTGACAGACCTAGCCTACCTGCCCCGGCAAGCAAATCGCCCACGCTGTACAAACCGCACTCCGGCGTTGCACGCCCCGCCAGCTTGCCCTAAAGACGACGCACGGCTCAGCACCCATAGCTCAGCTGGATAGAGCGCTGCCCTCCGAAGGCTGATGTCAAGGGGGTGGGCGATAAAGAGGAGACGAAAAAAGACTACAGGAACAAGGATTTGCGAGAGCCTCGTTCTGATCTTTTAACTCGCGAAAAGTTCACGTAAGCACTGCGTAAGCAGTTGCGACACGGCATGCACCCGTAGCTCAGCTGGATAGAGCGTCGCCCTCCGAAGGCGAAGGCCACAGGTTCGAATCCTGTCGGGTGCGCCATCTCCATTTTTGATTGCTTTTGGGGCGTTTCGGCGGTGTTACCGCGGCTTGATTTTGTGTGTTTGGAGCTCCTGACTGCTGGGGTGCCGTTAACGGTTTTGCCTGAAAAGAAGCGGTTCGTCTTAGACCTGCTGTCGGCGAGGGCGCGCTTCTGCGTGCATTTGATCGAGCCAAAATAATCTTTTTAATCGAAGTAATTATCCTGGCGGCGCAAGAGCCGCAGGTGAGTTGGTGCGGGATATTTACAACACTTCTCGACGGATTCCGGTTTTCCGGGGTGTATGTGGTGGACTAAACCTTTCTGTAATCGAAAGAAATGTATAGCCCGACACCTATCGAGCAGCCATGATTCTCATGCGCCTGTCGGCTGGCGCTGCATGGCTGGAGCCGCCCCAAAGGGAAGACAAATGAACAAATTAATGTGTAGTGCATCGCTGATTGCGGTTGCCGGGCTCATTGCGCCGCCAATGCTGGCGCAAGAGGCTCAGCCAGCACCGGCCAAAGCCAAACGCCTGAAAACCGTAACCATCACCGCAACCAAGAGAACCGAGAGCGCGCAGGATGTCCCTGTCACCGTGACAGCTCTGGACTCGCAAGAGCTCGAACAGCTCGGCGTGAAGAACTTCACCGATTACCTCGTCCAGATGCCCGGCGTTACTGCCGGTGGTTCAGGCCCGGGCCAGAACACGATCTATATTCGCGGTCTGGCCTCCACAACTCCGAACCTGACCGTCGCGGGCGTGGCTGGCCTGGCCCCCAATGTCAGCTTCTATCTGGATGAACAGCCGCTGGCCCAGCCCGGCCGGAATCTGGACGTGTACGCCGCAGATATTGAGCGCGTTGAAGTCCTGTCCGGGCCGCAGGGCACGCTGTTCGG
>Ga0070726_10001478_pt1 | contig 23614 bp, 27 predicted proteins | sample tdAd471_FD_67275 | JGI IMG/M metagenome (GOLD analysis project Ga0070726, IMG submission 67275) | Marine sediment microbial communities from the Atlantic coast under amendment with organic carbon and nitrate - tdAd47.1 | ecosystem: Environmental > Aquatic > Marine > Coastal > Sediment | place... | reverse complement strand
TGGTTTAAACTGATAAGCGTATTGCGCTCTCTTTCTGGTAGGGGGCCGCGACAATGTTCTGCCACCCCCACGCACTTTTCACGAAACTCCGGGCTTCTGACCACCAGAGACACCAAACTCTCGGCAAATGCACGACATTCGGCTTCAGTGACGGTATGTGCCGTAAAACGATCTTCAATCGGTTTCGTTATGGTCTTATCAGCAAAGGCTTCAAACTTCGAAATGTTAGAAGGAAACAGGTTGTCGGCTTCTTGGAAGATGTGTTCGTAACTTTCATCCCAAGGAGTTGATTGGCCGTCCTTTCCCAATCGAATTGAATGTGCATGCCCAATTCGAGCGGCTTTGGCGGGTTTGAGCGGAACCAAAGTGTCATCGGTGTCAAGCCGATTCACGAACCCGCCGGCATTGGTCCAGCTCTTCGATACACAACTTGGCCACCAATGATGCTGTTTTGGATTACCCAATTTATTCCGATGTGAACACGCACATTCCCGATTAGATTTTCGATCACTGGCTTCGTCGAGAGAGTCATCTGCAACCATTCGCGATGCAATCCAACTAACACATCAGGCTGATGGCGAACAACTTTTTGGTGCGAGTTTAGTTTTACAACCTGACCGGCTCCGAGCAGTAGCCTTGATCGTGGTAGGCGGATTGATTGTTTCGCGTTTAATGTGATGCGCCTGAGCATGGCTTTGGTCTCGGCTCAGGCAATCATCACCAGCGACGCGGCTATTCCGCAGCTTGTTCCGCCAAAGCCAACCGGCGCGCCTCAATCAAATCAGCAGCAAGAAGCTCTCGGACAAGCGGCTGATCCGTCCATTTCAGCACCATGTGTTCACAGTCGATTCCGGTAAACTCATCAGCAGAAGTACAAACGAAGTCGTTGTTGATCGCTTCAAAATCTAGAAATCGAGTGTCTCCGCTGATCCAAACATCCTCAAATTTGATGTGTATCGGGTCGGTTCCACACTTCGCGCACCATGGCAGCCCGTTGTCGCTGATCAACTGAATGATATGCACACATGTTTCGATGTCATTCATCGGCACCCACCCGACCGACGGATAGTACATCTTCTCGCGGCGAAGCGCGTCGAGTGAAAATGTACTCTTCACGCATTCTGCGACATGCCGGTTGTGATCAATGTCTTCCATCACGCCGCCTCCTGATCTTCTGGTCGCGGCGGTAGTGCTCGTTCGATGAAAAGCTTCAGCATCCACGGAACGTCATATTCAACGATCCGGAATATTGGCATTGTGAACGGAAAACCACATTCATCTTCCAGATAGTCCAGCACCCATGGCTCAATCTCCACTTCTATGAGTTCCGGTTGTTGATGTAAGCTGAGCGCTGTGTTTCCGCGCCACGCCCACTGGGAAATGATGTTGGACGCGTACTCACAATGCAGCTCTTGCTCAATCAGATAGTCAACAAGCAACGAATACGTATCAGACGGACGCTGGATACAATTTGGACCAATCGCAATCATGATGCCCCTCCTTCGCCGAAACACGGCATTTCGCGCAGATGGCAATCAGTGCACCGGTCATCCGGATGGTTGTTGCATGGGCTTGAAAAGCGGTTTTGATGGTCAATAATATGATCGGCGATGGCCTCGATGACCTCCTCATCGACGAAGCCGTGCTGGTCAAGATCGACGAGATAGAACTGCTCAAACTCGTCTTCACATTCCACGTAAGAGGGGTTGGGTGCGCGAAGGTCGATGATGACACGATCGTCCTCCGGCAATGGTGTGAAACCGACGATCTGGCGGTCAGGCGTTGACCATCCGTTCTCAGTTTCGGCCACGTGTGTGAATGTGACGAGACAAGCTAAGCCTCGACGGATTTGATCCCGAATGATCTGGATCGAAGACTGATTGAACGTATAAGGCGCGCAGCTGTATAGACGCACCCCCTTGAACGATTTATTTATAAAAGACATCTTTTCATCCTTTTTGTTTAAAGATGTCTCTATAATCGTACATAACGGATTGCATCCAACGCGCGGCTCTGAATTAATTTAGCTTCAATCTGCGATTACCGTGATGAATCCTCAATCCACTGAATATGCTTCTTTATTTCTGGTAGAGGTAAATTCGACCCATGATCGATTGTGGCGTACAGCGTCACAGGTGATACTTGATCATTACTTCCGTTGATTGGGTCGTGCAGATGTATCTCTGCGCCACAGCTGGTCTCCTCGATAGTCATAACAATCTCACTATCAAGGAGATACTTGTCACCTCGCCCTCTAACCTGTCGAAGTAAATCGAACACGGCGTCATGCAGCTTTTTCAGGAAGACCTCATACTCGGGTTTATTGAAGTGTTTCTCCGCGGTGCGACGGTTATATAATGGCCTGATATTACTCATTTCTAAGTCACTCCTGATCACGACTTTCCAGCCCAAGACGACAACCAAGTCTTGCCCTTGGAGCGACTTTTCGACATCGGTTCACCCAGCGTCTCGATGATCCATCTGGTGACCTCGTCCTCGTACCAAACGCGGCGATTCACCAATTTGTGCCCAGATGGAAACGCACCCGACGCTGCCATTTTTCTAATGGTTGATTTTCCCAAACGAACTTTTGAGCTCACTTCATCAATATTAAGCAGCATAATTTCCTCCTATACTGTATTAATACTTATAGGAGGGTCGTATTCTGGTGATGAATATGTGTCGCCCGGTGCAGCCGAGGCGTAGCAGAGAGCGCCGCCGGATGGAGAGAACCATGCTGCGGTCTTGCGGTTTAGCTGCGGCCGAGGTGCTGATTGCCCTGTCGCCACGATATTGCCCAAATTCGATACGGAAGACGGCCACATATCCCGGGTAAACACGTGAAATCAGATCAAAGGAGCACCGCGATGATATGAAGCAACGGAGACTTTTCTCATGCCCATTTCATACGCGCCCACCTGCCCGTCTGATGTTCAGAACGAGGCTCTTCCGCGTGCCTTTACACGTGAACGCCTGACCAATCATCCTCGTAAAACCGAACCTGATCCTGCTGCATTTTATGATGCGGTGCAGGCTTTTGCAGGTGAAAACACCGATCAGATTATCCGCGTTTTTAACTCGTCGCTGCACGAATTCTTTTGCCTGACGAAAGTGACCCGTGGCGCCCTCGGACTCTCCCTGACAACCGATGTGATCATCAATGCCGGTGATTTTATCTACAAAAAGGACAAGGAAATTCTGAAGCAGGTCCTGCATCAGGATTGGACCGGATCAGCGAAAATTCTGCAGAAATTGCCTGCGATCATGCTGTCGCCAGAGCAGTACAAAAAGCTTCGTACTTTGCTCGGATGTATTACGGCGAAGAAATACCTTCAGCACGCCAGTATCATCAATGGTGATACTATCGATGTACTCTACGCGTTGCCGGAACAACTTCGTGTTCAGCCGGTGATGAAGCACATCCGCCAGCCCGTTGAGGCTGAGCTTATTGCAGCGTTGTGCGCATCTCTAACCGATGTGGATGGTCTGATCCAGAAGGCGAAGAATGCAAAAACACGGTCAACGTTCTGGGATGAAGGTTGTACCCATCTGATCGCACGCGTCTTTCATCTGCAAACTGGCCCTGCCATCAAACATCCTGACATCCATTGCGTGAAGTCACCCATTGAGCTGTTGAAGATTGCAAAATCTTTCCGCAACTGTCTCCGGAACTACGTAGGAGAAGGTGTTTCGGGTGAGACGGTCTTTTACATCTACCGCGGACCGGAGCCTGTTGTAATCGCGGTTGAAAGCCGTTTTGGACAACACGCTGGTATCGTCAAGGAGATGAAAACTGCAGGAAATGGAGAGGTCTCAGATGATACCCGCCGGGTTATCGTCAGCGCTTTCAAGGAGCACGGCATTATTGATTGTTCAGGCGGGCATGCATTGTATGGCGACGACATCTATCAGCAGCTGTTGAGCAATCTGTACGCATTGTCCCGCAAGCGGATGTCACCCGAGTGCATTGAAGAAGAGTGCCGTGAAGCCATCGATCGGCTGAAGTTGTTCCAGCGATCTGGGTAACGCGGGTTACGAAACAGGAAAACGGGTTCTCGTGTGATACAAATACACGCACCAACGTCCTGACCCGGCCAGCTGATGAAGAGCTGCACGCCCCCCTCTACGCTGGCAACCACTCTGTACGGTCTGCTCGTTAGAATTCACCACCTTGACATTGGTATGTGCGAGCAGATTATGCCTTAAGCTAAACTGGCGTTGGAGAAAAGTGATGCTTTGGGGTGTGATTCTGTTTTTTGCCGTGATGTCGATTCCTGCGTTTTTTCTCGCCCAGCGAAATCGCGACGCATTGATGGACGCTATGGCGACCCACGAACGTCTGCAACGAACTGCACCCGATGATCCGTTGGCCGCGCTTGGCCCGACGGAGTTCCAACGAGCTTACGAACGAGCGACCCGTAAGCGTGGAGGAGCACTATTGAACTGGATGCTTGTGGGCTTCTTAGCCGCAATCTTCTTGGGAATCCCAATCGCCATAGGCATTTCGTGGGCCTTAGACTCTGTCGAAATGTTCGGGTGGGTCGCAACGGTCACATTCTTTGCCTTTTACCTAGGTGGGTTGTGGGTAGGCGTATCCCGACGGAAGAATGTCTACGACGTGATGCGCAAGCTTCTGAAAGTGGACTAGAGATTTTTGAGAGCTCGGGCGAGCATCCTGCTTGTCATCGATTACTCTCATTGGCTCGACGGCAACAACATCTGTCAGCAACTCATAGACAACTTTTTCGCCCTGTCCCGGAAACGGATGTCGCGTGTGTGCATTGAAGAAGAATGCCGGGAAGCCATTGAACGGCTGAAGCTGTTCCAGCGTTCAGGATAACGCGGGTTATAGATCAGGAAGGCCTTCGACAACAACATCTGCGTTGTTCTTGATGATCTCTACAATCTGGCGAGCAGTGTCGTTTAGCGGGCCTTCATAGACGGTGTAGCTGTTATCTGGTCCAATATGGACTTCCAGATTGATGGATGAACTGAAGCCACGTGATAGGCCACGTACGAATATCCAGATTGCGACACCAATCGCTGGCAATCCGACTATCCAAAGCCCGATACCGGAAAGGCTTATACCCAGCAGCCCCACAACAAGGGACATGAACGCGGACTGGCAACCAATTTGACCTCCGCCAACCACCTGAACTTTTGTGACCTTGTGCAACGGAATAATTGTTCCCGGCAGAATGATCTCCTTAGTGGTGATCTTTAAACCGGGTTGATCGAAGAGCGTATTACTCTCCATCCGACTGGGCCTTGCTCTGCTCGATCATCTCCATGTGTCGCCTGTAGCGGACAATTGCTGCTATCTCCATCGCGAGGCCCGCCAACACTGGGTAGTACAGGTTCTCAAGACTACTGCGGTCCGTAATGCCGCCAGACGTTCCCTCATGCATGTCCCGCAGGAAGAGAATAACCTCGTTGATATCCGAATTTGTACGACGGCCGAGTTGGCTGAATTCAGAGAACCATTCGATCATTCCGGCGTAATGGATGCACACCAGAACAAAAAGAACGCCTGCCCTTACGTTCCCATTGCGGAAGATCAGGCCAACCGCCCCAGAGACCACAAACATGCCCCAGAAGGGGACGTTGGCCGCAATAGGCTTAAGGTGATTGAGAAGAAGCCCGTGATCAAAGCCGGGCGGAACAATGCCGGCGATCCAGAAGAGAGCCAGACCAGCAAACGCAAACATCCTGACCACAGACCAACCATACGAGAACTTGTGCTGTTCTTGGTGAACCAACATGGCGTTATCTCCGTGTGGGTGATTGAGATTTGTGATTAGAACGGAGAAGGGCTGGACTGGTTGCCACAGCGACGACAACGGCTGTTCAGGTCAAAGGCGTTGTTAGAGCACTGCTGGCCTTTGCACCCGACATGCCCGCACTTCTTGCATTTATAGAGCTGAGCCCCATGTCGTGATGACGCACCAGAACGACCTTTACAGGTAGACATAACAACCTCCACACAATCTCTACGATTATACGAAGATCGTATATACGGAAATCATATATATTCAAGTCGCTGGTTTGGTAATGGATCACCAGCGCAATGCCCAAGGCCGTTTTCTCGGATGCCTATAAGCTCGTCCTGTTTCACCTTATTCAGGAAAGAAAACAGGCCGGGATCACACAACAAGAGCTGGCCAATCGTTTAAACAGACCACAACCCTTCATCTCACAGATCGAGAATGGCGTTAGAAGAATTGATGTGCTGGAGTTTTATGCCATTGCGAAGGCTATAGGCACTGACCCTGCATGGCTGTTCAATCAAATCGTCCGTGAATTACCTGATGATATTGAAGTGTGACTTCTAGAACTGCGATATTCAGATCGATCTACCGATGTGTTTGAAACATTTTGATCTGAATTAGTTGGGAATGACTGCGGAATCGATTGATCTGAACGTCTGATTTCACCGTTGCATCGGTTCGAGGTCATCCTCGTTTAAACAGGTTCAATCCATCATCTCCACCCAGTTCATCAAGCGGGGCAGTACGCGTTCTGTCACTTGTAAGATGATGATGAGATCAACTGGCGATCAGATGAGTAGGAACGTCTTTCAATTATTCTTGTCAAAAGTATTAGGTGACGGATGATGAGATTATCCTGAGCAATACTGATGTGAAAATTGTGGATAGACTTGCTCTCAACCATTTGAAACGGTTGTAATATTCTTTCTCATCGTTGCAGACACACTTATAACTGCAGACACACTTATAACTGGATCGCCCTGCCAATTCAGTGCGTCCAGTTGGTCAGTCCTCGCGACAGGATGAAGCTGGTGCAGCAGGATACGCCACGTCTGCACGTTCAATGAACCTAAGCAGCTCGTCCCTTCGAGGTATTTACGGTCAACCCCGGAATATTCGTACGAATGGCGGTCAAGTTGTCCGCGGCGTGCTTCAAAGCGTAAGGGACATAACGAAGGTCAACAGGCTGGTACTCGATTTGGGCCTTTGCCACCTTCTTCTGGCAATGACGAAGGAGGTGTTGCGTTATGAAAGGGCGGACTCGAGCGAACGTTAAGAACTCCTCCTCGTTCAGGAACAAGATACTATGCCAATGCCAGCGACGAGGCGATCCCGATGCTGATTTCGCTTCTGGTACGATGATGTGAAAGTATCCATCTGAAACAATCCGCCGAAGTCCAACGGCACGGTATGCCTCTGTCACGAGTTGATTGTTGAGACGCTTGAGTTCACGATCATGTCGTCGATTGAACGTTTCCGCATCCGACTTATCGGCACCGGCCCTCGTGATAGGAAAAGACAGTGTCATCTCGTACGCGATGGGGCGGTTGAGATTGCGAATGGCCGATGTAATCCAGTCAATCGAGGCCCTCTTGAGAGCATTGTGATCAACTGCTCGCGACGCCGTTACGTTGCCCTTCCAAGCCGTCGGATCACCCGACTCAACATTGGATATAAGTTCGTCGTGCTGGATACGCCGCTGCTCAAGTGCCCGGCTGACTTCGGTCTTTGACCAGAGGACTGGGTTGAAACTAATCGGTGCAGGTAGGTGACCACGTTCGACTTCGTTGACGATGTATTCAGAACTCTGCTGCCCCCACGTCAACATCAGGAGATTACACAGGTCTGGTTCAGTAAGTGTCGTAAGGTTGGCCCCACTGCGTAGCTGCCTTTTACTGGCTTGCTGGTGATTGCTCGTGAGGTGCCGGTGGCCTGTCAGCTGCTTGCCGGAGTTAGACGTCCAAGTATACCGGGCCGCTATCCGTCCATTGTCTACATCAGGGTTTTTCACGGCACTGAGTAGTTCACACCCGCTGGACACCAGCGTCTTTGGAGGGGGCGGATGTGATTTTGTCTGGGCTTTCGGCATTGAGGCGTCTCCTATCCATTATGATAGGACATTGCCGGGCTGATCTCAGGTCGCGGGATGATCCTACGCTTATACTTACGGCCGGCCGGCGCTTCCGGGTGATCTATGGCGTCGCGCGGTGGTTTCTCGAACTGCTGAATGCGCTTCATGCCGCGGTCTCATGACGCCAATTCAGCGCGGCTCCCACATTGCTGCAACCCTTGGAAATCAAGGAGCAGCTTCACCAAAAACTCCTTATTCCACCTACTTTTCAACAACATAGAATTTATTTTCAGTCTCAGCTTAGTAATCCCGATCAGTGTCATATGGTAATTTCAGGACGGCCTCACGCCGCAAACCGGAGACACAAGAAACAATGAACTACAAACCCCATTCACTACGAGAAAAGGATGCCTGCACGCACATCGGTCTCGGACGCACAAAATTCAGAACGCTAGTCAACGAAGGACGACTGCCAGCACCATACTGGCTAGACGGTTGCAAACTTTGGATCACCAACCAACTTGAACAATCCGCCGATGCCCTCATGGGCGCTGCGAACGACAACACCGCCACATTGGCACACGACAGCTGGTCAGACGTCATACCGCCTCAATCCATCCATGAGGAGGAAGATCAATGAGCAACCGCCTCCGATTCATCAAACGAGACAAAGACCGACACGGCAAAGAACGACTGTATTTCCGGGCGAAGGGCATGCCACTGGTCCCATTGCCGTCACCCGAGAATTCGCCAGCTTTCATGAAAGCCTATGCGGACTGTTTGGTTCAGAAAGAACAGGCCAGTGCTCATTCAACCCAACCGACCAGTCGCCACCACGGCCGCATCACGGTTCGGGAACTTTCAGATCATTACTACTGTTCAGCTTCTTTCAAGAAGGTGAAATCATCTACAAAACGCACGTACAGAAGCTCAATTGAAGCTTTCTGCCGTGACCATGGTCACCGTTTCGTCGATGATATTTCGACGCCGAAGCTGGACATCATCATTAACAGTCTCTGGCGCACACCTGCAGCGGCAAACAAGCTCATTAAACGGTTGCGAACGCTGATGAAGCTTGCCATCCGATTAGGTCACCTCCAACACAACCCTGCGATCCCGCTAGAATTTTACCCGACCGGTGAAATTCACACGTGGACACCAGAGGAGATCGGCCTTTTTCTCCAGCAGTGGCCGAGCGGAAGCAAGGAACGTCTAAGCCTACTCCTGCATCTCTACACAGGACAACGCCGCTCGGATGTTGTGAAGATGAGATGGGAAGATGTCGCCGAGAACCATATTTCTGTCACGCAGTTCAAGACAGGAACGAAGCTGAAAATACCTTTGCATCCAGAACTGGCCTCTGAACTAGAGCTACAACGACCTACGAAAGCAGTGGGGGCAATTCTCAAAACTCAATACGGGGAAGCATTCAGCCGGAACGGCTATGGGAACTGGTTCAGTAAAATCTGTGACCAAGCCCAACTACCAAATAAATGCCGTTCGCACGGACTACGCAAAGCTGCAGCGGTTCTACTCGCGGAGGCTGGGTGTACCACGAAAGAGATCATGTCCATCACCGGTCACAAAAGCCTGTCTGACGTAGAACTATACACTCGCGAGGTCGATCAACCGATGATGGCTCAGGCGGCAATGGACAAGTTAATTCAAAAGGGTTCGGACACTCAGACACTAGAAAAAGTGTCTCACGCGAATGATAATGCAACAAATACAGAAGGTTACAAAGAAAGTGGTGGGCCCGGAGGGACTCGAACCCCCAACCAAGCGGTTATGAGCCGCCGGCTCTAACCAATTGAGCTACAGGCCCGCTCCTTTGGTAAGCGCGTCATGGTTAGCCGCCTTTCGCGTGAGCGCCAAGAGCGGGGCGCGGGCGATGCGCAGTGTGTGGGGCCTTGCGGGAAATGGGGCCTGAAAGAGGCGTTGCCGTTCAGCTCAGGGCCAGTGCCCCGCGTTAAACCGGTTTCATGAGACGCGCGGCGGAAACACGTCTAGGCTGCTGCGCGACAGTCAGAGGAGTTTCCCATGATCCGCACCCTGCTTGCCTCCACCGCACTGATCGCCGCCAGCGGCAGCGCCCTGGCCCAGACGAGCGAGAGCGAACCCACCCTGTCCCTGTCGGCCGACGCCCAGGTCCAGGTCGAACCCGATTACGCCCAGGTCTCGTCCGGCGTGGTGAGCCGTGCGGCAACAGCCCGCGAAGCCCTGGCCGAGAATGCCGAGACCATGCAGCGCGTCTTTACGGCCCTGCGCTCCGCCGGGGTCGAGCGCAATGACATGCAGACCAGCCAGCTCTCCGTGACGCCGGTCTATTCCGAATACCGGGCCGATCAGCCCTATCAGCGCGAAATTATCGGCTATGAGGCGCGCAACACGGTGACCGCCCGCATCGACGATACGGACCGTCTGGGCCGGATGATCGATGCCATGGTCGAGGCCGGGGCGAATAATGTGAACAATGTCAGCTTCGGCGCCGAGGATACGGACGCCGCCATGGACCAGGCGCGCCGCGAGGCCATTGCCAATCTGATGGAGCGCGCCGCCCTCTTCGCCGATGCCGGCGGGTTCGAGCTGTGCGGGATCCGTCGCATGTCCGAAGGCGGTAACTACCAGCCGGTGGTGATGCGCATGGAGCGCAGCTTCGCTGCTGACGCCGTGAGTTCACCCGTCGCGGCAGGCGAGCTGACGCTGACCGCTTCGGTCAGCGCCGACTTCTGCATTTCACAAGATTAGGCAGCCTTGGACGGCTGGACGACCTTGTTGTGCTCATCGAGCAGCACCACTGTCGGCGTCCAGCTTTCCGCTTCCGCCTGCTCCATCTCCGCGTAGGAGACGACGATGATGCGGTCACCCGGCTGAGCCAGACGGGCGGCGGCGCCATTGATGCCGAAGGTCCGGCTGCCGCGCGGCGCGGTGATGGCGTAGGTCGTGAACCGCTCGCCATTGGTGATATTCAGCACATCCACCTGCTCGTTATTCAGGATGCCGGCGGCGTCCAGATAATCCTGGTCGATCGAGATCGACCCTTCGTAATGCAGGTCCGCCTGCGTCACGACCGCTCGGTGGAGCTTTGCTTTCATCATGGTGAGGCGCATTGCGCTCAACTCCCAAACCCGTTTGTTGCACCGCACATACGAGATGCGACGCATCACTTCAACACCCGTCTACGAATATAGATCATCAAAAATATGGCAGTCTCCCCTATCCGGGTGAAAATCTATCGCAAGACCGCGGGGTGTCCAGCCCGCCCCCTCAAGGTGAATGCGAGCTGTGCCCGGATATCATCGTGCGTTCATGGAGCGCGTGCAGTATAAGGTTAACGTGACCTCAGGGGAGGCTGAGATGAAGAAACGGCTGGCATACACGACCGTCCTGGTCCTGGCGGCAGCCCTGTCCACATCCGGATCGGCGCAGACGCTGCAGGTCCAGGACCGACAGGTTCAGTCCCGCGATACATCCATGCAGGATGCGTCCGTCCGGCAGACCACACCGCGCCTGCAGACCCGTCAGACCCAGCGCTTCGAGCGCGGTCTTGCGGTCGCCACGCTGCAGCAGCGCCAGCCCACTCCGCCGCCGCGCCCGGATGCCCCGCAGATTGTTCCGATCAACTGGGACCAGGTCCAGGCGGACCTGCGCCAGCAGAGCGCCGCAAACAGCAATTTCACGGCGGGGACGCGGCTGGTCCAGCGCTTCCCGCAACCAACCAATGAAGCCGCCGGGGGCGTCGTCCAGACGCGCCTGCCCGTGCTCTCCCCGCCGCTGGCGGTGCTGGGTTTCGACAGCCCGCCGCAGGTCATGCTTTTCCCGCAAGAGAATTTCTACACGCTCTCGATCACCGGTGATGACATCCTGATCGAGGTGTTCGGGACCCGGCTCGCCCATATCGAACCGCCGGACCCGGCCAGCGCCCGTCGCCTTCTGGCGACCGGCCCGAGCGGCATGCGGGTGACGCGGGCCGAATACGGCGTCGACGTCAATCTCAACCGCTATGGAGCCGCCTACTCGGTCAGCGTGGAATGCGATGATCCGGAAGGCGACAGCCGCTGCAGCGAACTCGACTATGCCCGCCAGATCGCCGAGAGCCTCGGCATTGTGGGCGGCACGCCGGACGAGGGAGAATAGCCATGTCTCGCTCCGCCGAACTCAGCCTCGCCGCCCTGGTCGCCGCTGGAGGCATTGCCGCCATGATCTGGTGGCCGCCCCTGGATGACGCCACCCCGGCCGCTGACCCGGTCGAACAGGCCGATCCCGAGCCCGCTCCTGAACCGGCCCCCGAACCGGAAGCGGAGCCCGAGCCGGAAGCTGAGCCCGAACCAGAGCCCGAACCAGAGCCCGAGCCGGTCGATATCGATGCCTCCGGCGACGCCTTCAGCTACCTGCCGGCGGGCGATCTGATCTCCGGATCCGGCACCGGCCAGACCGTCCAGGATAACTACGCGCCGGGCATGCGCTTCCCGATGGAAATGGGTCAGGCCTATGCCAACAGCCAGGTCTACGGCCATGGCGGCTATCTCGGGCCGGGTGGCGGTCAGTGCGAAAGTGCCAATTATGCCTATTCCTGGCGCGATAATTTCTGCGAGACGCGCGGCTATTCCACGCCGATGTGTCCAGCCGGCACGGGTCACCAGGGTCAGGACATCCGCCCGGCGACCTGCCAGGATGCCGTTCACTGGGCGGTGGCCGCCGATGACGGCACGATCACCTCGATCGGCTCCTACTCGGTTCGCCTGACGACGGATGCCGGCGTGCGCTACACCTATCTGCACCTGGAAGCCTCCAGCCTGCAGGTCGCCCCGGGTGACCGGGTCGTCCGCGGCGAACGCCTCGGCTTCGTGTCGAACGAGTTTGGTGACAGCGCAACGACGATCCACCTGCATTTCGAGATCAAGATGGCGGTTGATACCGGCTCGGGCATCCAGAACACGAATGTTCCGCCCTATCTGGCCCTGGTCGACAGCTATGAGCGCCTGATCAATGGCGAGGAAAGCTGATCTATTTCGCTGACGCCGGGTCGAGCACCGGCCCGCGCGCCATCGAGGTGGCAAAGAACATGCGCAGCATGCCCGGCACATCCGGTGTGTGCGCTTTCCTCAGATGCTCCAGCACGGCAGGTGACACCTCCTCCGGCGGCACCAGCGGATCGAGCGCATCGACCTCATCGTTGAAATACTCGTCATCCGCGGCGACATCACCGGACAGATCCCCGACGCGTTCCATCACGCAGGCCGAACAGGCCGGCGAACTGCCCGCATCGCGCAAGGTGGCGACCGACAGACCATCGAGCACCTCGGCCCGCTGACGGGCCACCCCGTTGAAAATCCCGAACATCATCGTGCCGTGGGACGCGTCCCAGCCGATGGAGAAGAATTGGTGCTGCAGCAGCAGGGACCAGCCCTGATAGCGCTCGCCCTCAATGCCGGTGGTAAAGCCGATCAGCCCGTCCGGACGACGTCGTATCATGGTGATGTCGCGCAGATAGCGGCCTGGCAAATCGCTGGAAGCCCGCGTCGTGCGCCAGAACCCCTCATAGGCCCCGCCCCGCATCTTGGCGCCGCGCACCCCCTCCTCGAAAATGGCGGACGGGATGAGATCCGATCCGGCGGCCGGCAGGGACGGCGTTTCCGCCTCGACGCCAAGCAGGCGCGAGAAGGCCGGCATATCCTTTTCCCAGTCGAGCATGGTGAAGCCGTCGATACGCGTGCCGATGAAACGGGTGAGGTTGGCCAGGTTGTGCTCGGACGGTTTCACCGTCCCGGCAACCCAGCGACCGACCAGCGACTTGTCGACATTCAGCGACGCCGCCAGCCCGGTCCGGCTCATCACCAGCGCCTTGAGCACGAGGCCAAGCTTTTCTGCGAATGAATCCAGCTTCATGGCGCGGATCGTGTCACGGCGTGCCCGGATTTGCAACGAAAATGCAACCGCGTGCAACCCCCTGCAAATCCCGTGTGCGTCGGCGCTCTGAAATGCCTCTACGCGCATGCCGCAGCGCTTGGCATCAAAGGTCCATCAACAGCGCTGATTGAGGGACCAGCGTGGTTCGCAAACAGGGAATACAGACCATGAACTTCAATCGGACTTTCGCGACGACGGCCCTCGCGGTCATTCTGGTCAGCACCGCCATGAGCGCCGCTGACGCCCAGCGCAACGCCCCGGGCCGCGCCGGAACCAACCCCGGCTATGCCGGTGTCGAGCCGGACGAGATTGATGTCCTCAATCGGGCCCGCAATCGCGGCGCAACGCCGGAGCTGGACGTCGACAATGATGGTGACGGCGCGACCGCCGGACTGATCCTGCCCGCCGTGCAAAGCGTACGCGAAGCCGCAAGCGCCGCCCCGGAAGGGGGCGATGACGGCGAAGGCATCATGCCGCACTACACCACGCTGGACGATCTCGGCCACCGCACACGCTCGAGCAATCCAGACCGCCACTAACCCCACTCTCACCCGAAGCGAAACGACACCCCAACGTCGTTCGCCTCCGAGCAGGCTGCCCCCCAAGGCAGCCTGCTCATTTTTGCCAGACCGCCCGGCCAGCACCGGGTTTCATCCGGCCTTAACGCTGTCTGACCTAGACTTCGCGCCTGATGGCACGGTTCTGAGGCAAGCATGTCGGGTCACATCGCATGGCGAAACTCTCTCGCGCCCGTCGCCGCCCTGATGGCGATGGCGGCGTTCGTGCTTGTCGCCCTCTATGTCTGGCACACCGAGCATCGCACCACCGAACTGCGGCTGCTGGAGATTTCTCGCCACCTCGAACAGAACATCCTGGAGCGCGTCGACCTCGACCTCTCGGCGATCGAGCGGATGGCGCAGCGCTGGGAACGCGACAATGGCACCGAGGAATCGGAATGGTATGCCGATGCCCGCGACTATCTCGACGACCATGGCGAGCTGCGCGCCCTGCAATGGGCCGGGCCGGATTATCGTCTGCACTGGATTGAACCTCTGGCCGGCAATGAAGCCGTGCAAGGCCTGGACATCACCTTCGAGCCCACCCGCGCCGAGCTCGTCCGCCAGGCCGAGGCGACCGGAGATCCGCGCGTCAGCCCGGCGCTGCATTTCATCCAGGGCGGGGTCGGCTTTCTGACCTATTCCCCGATCTTAATCGGCGACCGGTTCGACGGTTTCATCGTCGGCGTGTTCAGCCTTGAGAACCTGCTGCGCTCAGTCATGCCGCCCGATTTCGCCGACCTGGCAAACCTGCGCGTCATCGAGAATGGCGAAGCGCTGATCACGATGGGCGAGCACGGGTTCGATGGGGATCTGGTTACGCGCCGTGTCGAGCTTCCGGGCACAAGCTGGACGCTTGAACTGGCGCCGACCGCGATCCTGCTGGCCGAGGAGCGGACCGCCCTGCCCCAGATGATCCTCATCCTCGGGGCCTTTGTGTCCGGCGGGCTCTATCTTGGCCTGCGCATTCTCCAGCGCGAGCGCCATCGTCTCGAAATTGTCAGCCAGGCCAAATCGGAATTCCTGGCCAATATGAGCCATGAAATCCGCACACCGATGAACGGCATTCTCGGCATGGCGCGACTTCTCACCCTTTCGGACCTGCCCGAAAAGGAGAGGTCGCGGATCGACATCATCCGGCGGTCCGGCGACACGCTCATGCGCCTGCTCGACGAAATCCTCGACTTGTCCAAGATCGAGGCCGGGCAGGTCGATCTGGAAGATGGCGACGTCTCACCCGAGCGCCTTGCAGAGCGAACACGCACCCTGTTCGGCGATATCGCGAGCGAAAAAGGTGTTGAACTGCACGTCACCTCAACATGCCAGACCCATTTTCGGGGTGACATGACGCGCATCGGCCAGATCGTTTCCAACCTCACCAACAACGCCATCAAATTTACCGCCAAGGGGCGGGTGGACGTCCGCTTCGGCCAGGACGCGGAGGATGCCCTGGTGATCACGGTGAGCGATACGGGTATCGGGATGAGCGAGGAACAGACACTTCGCGTCTTCGACAAGTTCATCCAGGCCGACAGTTCCACCACACGCCAGTATGGTGGCAGCGGTCTCGGGCTTTCGATCTGCGAGGGACTTGCGCACAAGATGGGCGGACGGATCAGCGTCGCCTCCGAGCCCGGCAAGGGGTCCACCTTCACGGTCACCCTGCCCCTGCCGACGCGGCCGGTCACGGCCCACGAACCGGCTCGCACGGCGGCCGAGCTGCAGGAACTGCCCCGGGTCGAGGGTCGAAAACCGCGTCTTCTGGTCGCCGAGGACAATCTCACCAATCAGCTCGTCATCCAGGCCCTGCTCGGGCAATTCGATGTCGAGGTCGATCTGGTCTCCAATGGTCGCGAGGCCGTGGACCGTTATGCCGAGGCCGCCTTCGACCTTCTGGTCTTCGACATCCAGATGCCCGAGATGAATGGGGAGGATGCCATCCGCGAGATCCGCAAACAGCGCCAGGCCAACGGCCAACCGCAGACACCGGCCCTCGCCCTGACCGCGAATGTCATGGTCGAGCAGGTCGCAGGCTACGCCGCCGCCGGGTTTGACGCTCACCTTGAAAAGCCCATCGACCCGGCCGCCCTGAGCGCCACCTTGCGCCGCCTCCTTGAACTGGGCGAGGCGCGCAGCCGCTCAGCCGCCTAGATGCAGCACCACGGATCGCCGGTGCGCGGTACGGCGGTGTTCAAACAGGTAAATCCCCTGCCAGGTGCCCAGAACCGGCTCTCCCTCCACGACCGGAATCCCCAGCGAGACCTGTGTCAGTGCTGACTTGATGTGCGCCGGCATGTCGTCCGGCCCTTCTGTCGTATGCCAGAGCCACTCCATGGACGGATGATCCGCATCGGGCACCAGGCGCGCGAAATACTCATTGAGGTCCCGCTTCACATCCGGATCGGCATTCTCCTGGATCACCAGCGACGCCGAAGTATGCCGGACATAGGCCGTCAACAGACCCTCCGACGCCCCACTCTCCCGCACAAAGTTCCGCGCCTCCCGGGTGAACTCGTACAGGCCAGGACCGGTGGTCGCGATGGTCAGCGTGGTAACAGGCATGGGCGAAGGTTGGCCCGCGAGGACGCGCCGCGCAAGCGGTCAGGCTGCAGCGCCCCGGGTGAGGCTTCTGATATCGCTTTCAGTCAGGCCACTCGGCTCCCCCTCCCCGACCACCGAAGCAACCCGGCAACACAGCGTGCGGTCCCGAAGACGCTCGGGCAGGGTGTCAAGGTTCGTTCCAGGCCTGGCGGAAAAGCGCCCAAGCTCCGCCGGTCTATCGGCCAGCCAGTCCGCCACTTCAGGAAAGCGCTGTTCCAGGATTGTCCAGCGGGCCAGCGTCCCGGCACTCAGGGCATCATGCTCCAGAATCCCGATCGCCTGCCGCATTGAATAGGCGTTGATCATCCGCTTCATCACGCGAGGATTGTCGGGCAGGATGTCGGCGAACTGCGCGAGGGCGTGACGGATTTCCTCGCTTGCCGCGCCAGACCGCGACAATTCCAGTGCCACGGCTGCACGTTTGGTCTCATTGTCCGCATCTCCCTCGAGCCAGCGATCCGCTGCCTTGCGCGTCAGCCCCTCCGCGAATTGTGCCTGAAGCGCCTTGCGTTCGCGCTCGACAGCCATTTCAAACCCAGCCAGTCCCAAACCGGCGGTGAACTGGATTTTTTCAACGGGCTTCGGTGCGGGATCAACGATCGTCTCGATCTCACTCGGAATGCTATATACCCGCCGACCACCAACCAGCAGGTTCTGCCAGAAAGTCCGCCGCCGGCGCTGTCCCATGCCGGGGATCGGGGTCGATATCTGGAAAATCTTCTCGAGAAAGAGATAGCCGAGCGGCTGCCCCGGCTCGCTCACCGGAGCCTTGAACGTCTCGTAATACTTCTCGAAACTTGCCCGTATCCAGGTACGGTCCGCGGCCACGACATAGGTCATGTTGCGATGGCGAAAATGGGTCTGCACCCCGGTCAGCAAATCGACGACATATGGGCTGCGACACCGGTCCAGATCGTCGATGAAAAGACAGACCGGCCGTTTGGACTTGCCAACCATGGACCGGAAGAGCGACTTCACCCGGCGCCACGGATCCCGCGTCAGGCCAAAATAGAACTGGGCCTGATCCTTGTTGCCAAAAATCAACCCGCGACTGAGCCCGCCAAATGCGACCAGGGCCGCAAGGATCGCTCCGGGGACACCGATCGACTTGGTCCAGTCGATTGCCCCAGCGTGCGTGCGAGGCAAAAGATCGGCCCACATCAACCCACCCACCACGCCGGCAAAGAGAAGCGCGGCGACCAGGTAGGGAGCAAAGCCGAACAAGGCCCGGCGCCACCACCAGCTCCACCAGATCCGCAAGGCGGTCCACCCCTGACCATTGCGCCGGTGCGCCGTTACGAGTGCCTTGCGCACGGTCACCATGAAGGGCCACCAGGGCGCATGCCGGTGCTCATGCTTCCAGGCATTGAACGTCCCCACCGCCCAGCGCGCCTCGGTTGGCCGCAGGGTCTCGGTCATGATGTCTTCCATCATGTGCAGGACCGAGGTTTTGCCAGCCCCCCACGGGGCGTGAATGTTGACAGCAAACCCGTCGACACCGCCCTGCCCGTGCACCGTATCCATCCGCTCAACCAGTGCGCGGGCAAAGGGACGGCGGTTGAGCTCATCCTCCGCGGTCGGCTCATCCGAGTGGGGCGTCACGGCTTCGGGCCGGAGCCGGTCGACATCCGGATCGAGACCCTGCCCGTCATCAGGAAAGATCGACGCCTTCAGTCCCTCTTCCAGCCAGCGGCGCGCGTGACGAATGGGCCCCTGGATGCCGTCATCCGGATTATCCGGCCGGTCCGCCTGCACACGCGGGTGCACATTCAGCTCGGCCAGCACCTTCATCGCTTGCTGCGCAAGGACGAGAGATGGCGCGGGCGTTTCCCGATCCCGCACAACTCGGATCAGAATGCGGTGCAGGGCCGAAACCAGCGTCCAGATTGTCCTCAGACGATAATCGGACAGCGTGGAGGTTCGAGTAATACGCTGAAGCGCGGAGACGATATCGGGCGCCAGAACAACCGGCCTGTCGCGTCGAAGGATCGATGCAGCCTCATAAAGCTCCGCATTGCTCGCCCCTTCAGCCAGGCCATGCCGCAGTTCATCCAGTTCGAGCTCCGGATCGGGGTCCTGCCGCTTCTGGCGCACTGGCTTGGCCTGGGTCTTGGCCCTGATCTTTCCCGGTTCTGCCGCAGCCATCCCCACAACCCTTTCGTGTCACGCGGGGATTTCTAACCTGAAACCGGCTGGATGGCGATAGAGGCGGGGTTAGTCTTCGAAGGCGGCGCAGGGGACGTCGGGGGTGAGGTGGCAGCCGGCTTCCATATAGGGTTTGAGCCGGTCCTGGATGAAATGAACCCAGACAGATCGGACAATGCCCGCCAGCTCGGCGTCGACTTCACCGTGCATGGAGAGGTCGACGGTGAAGGTCGTGCTGTCGGCCCCGGCCTCCTCCAGCGTCCAGCTGGCGACCAGGTCGAGGGAGCGGCCGGACAGGCCAAGCGGGCCGTGCAGGCGCAGATGGCCCGGCGCATCGACATAGATGACGGTGGCGTGCAGGGCCCCGTCATCGGAGCCCTCGCGCAGGCGCTCATAGAAGCGTCCCCCGAACTCCGGCTCGATGACGAGTTCCGCCGGATCCAGCGCAAAGGAATGGTCCCACCAGGGCGAGATATCGCCGGTCGCCGTCTGCCAGACTACTTCGCGCGGCGCCGCAATCTCGACGACGACCTGGGCCCGGAAGCCCTGAACCTCGAAAGGCTCGACAACCGGTTCGGCGGTTTGCAGGGCCAGCGCGGCCAAGGATATCAGCATGATGTCTCCCCCTCTTCGCGGCGAGACTAGCAGATTTCCCGGACGCGCAAAATGGGATGAATAGCGCGTCGGCCATTGCGCAATGGTCTGTTCATACTCGTATTTCCCGCTAGTCTGGCCCGGTACAAAGCCGGAAATTACCCATGCAAGATGCGCTGACCGATTTCATTGCCGCCCTTGAGGTGCGTCCGTCGAATGCTGTTCTCAAGGCCCTGCTTACCGAAGCCGAAACGGCGGTTGACCCGGGTGTGGCGGTGGAGTGGCTGACATCGGCCGAGCCCTCGACCTACGACGAGGCCATGCGCCTGTCCGTCAGCGGCTTTCTTCTGGCTCATGACCCGACTGCGGCCCTGCGCTGGGCGTCCGGAGGCTCCGCCCCGGAGCTTATGGCGCAGTCGCGCGCCCTCTCGGCCCAGGGCAGCAAGCTGGACGCGCTCGACCGGTATCGCCGCGCCGTGTCCGCCGATCCCGAGCTCGAGGACGCTGCCTTCGCACGCGAAATCTCCCCGGTCGCCCAGACACCGGGACAGGGCAACACCGTCGTCGATCTGCATGGTCGACCCGTTGAAGCCGCCGAGGTCGTCGACTGGTCCGTCAGTCAGAAAGACACCATCCATTTCGACGATGTCGGTGGCCTGGAAGACGTCAAGAAGCAGATCCGTCGCCGGATCATCGCGCCAATGCAGAAACCGTCCCTGTTCGAGAAGTTCAAGCGGCGCGCGGGCGGTGGCGTCCTGCTCTACGGCCCGCCCGGCTGCGGCAAGACCATGATGGCACGCGCGACGGCGGGCGAAGCCGGCGCGCATTTCTACCCTGTCGAGATTTCCGAAATCCTCGACATGTATATCGGCGAGTCCGAGAAACGCCTGGCTGCGATTTTCGAAACCGCCCGCCAGCGCGCTCCATCGGTGCTGTTCTTCGACGAGATCGAGGCGCTGGCCGCCAAGCGGCGTTATGGCGAGAATGACAGCCGGGCCTCGCTCGTCTCGACCTTTCTGACCGAGATGGACGGGTTCAGTTCCACCAATTCCGGCGTCCTTGTGCTGGCCGCGAGCAATGTGCCCTGGTCAGTCGACAGCGCCTTTTTGAGACCGGGCCGGTTTGATCGCTCGCTGTTTGTCCCGCCGCCGGACAAGGACGCGCGCCGCAAGATCCTTGAACTTCAGCTGGATGGCCGGCCGCTCGCGGACGACGTCAAGCTGGACGTCATCGTCCAGAAAACCTCCGGCTTTTCCGGGGCGGATCTCAGCGGTCTGGTCGAGGAAGCCTGCGATATCGCCATCGAGGAGAGCCTGGAAAGCAATTCCGTCGAGCCGATCCGGGCGAGCTATCTCAAGGACGCCCTGCAAGTCCGTCGCCCCTCCACGATCGACTGGCTCAGCCAGGCCCGGAACTATGTGAAATTCGCCAATGAAAGCGGCTTTTATGATGATGTTGCCCGCTTCCTCGAAAAACATGCGAGCCGCTAGATGACACATGGCACCCCGCAGGGGCTGCAAACCGGCTATGCCTATCTGGACGCCGGCAATCCGGATGCGGCCCGGGAGCAATTCGAGTCCATCCTCCGGCATGACCCCAACCATATTGCCGCGCTTGTCGGTCTTGCGGAAGCGCTGGTGGAGCGCGACGCCAAGGCGGCCGCCGATACGCTGGATCGCGCTCAGGAACTGGCACCGGAGGATGCAGAAGTCTATCGCATCCGCGCCGTGCTCCTCCTGACCCGGGGCAAGGACAGGGAGGCGTTGAAATACGCCGAGCGGGCTGTCGAGCTCGAGCGGTTCAGCCCCAACGCCTATTTCACGCTTGGCCATGTCCATCTGAACAAGAGTCGCTGGAGTGAGGCCGAAGCCGCTTTTCGGCGTGCATTGGACCTCGCGCCGGGGAGTCCGAATATCCTCGCGGCCCTGTCCCAGACCCTGAACCTTGCCGGTCGCCGCCAGGAGGCTGCAGATCTGGCCGAGGAAGCGATCCGCACATCGCCTGACAGTCTTGCTGCCCTGGTCGCCCGGGGCAATATCGCGCTCGAGCGCGGTGCGCTGGATGAGGCCCAGGAGCTGGCCCTGCTCGCCCTGCGCCAGAATGCGACGGATAGTCCGGCGATCCATCTGCTGGTCGCCGTCAAGGCCCGGAGAAACCCGGTGATGGGCATCTGGTGGTACTGGTCGCGTTTCATGGGAGAACTCGGCTCGACCCAGGCCCGTTGGGGCGTCATCATCGGCATCTGGCTGCTCTGGCAAATCTTCCGACGCACAGCGCTCGCGGATGCGCCGTCCAGCGTTCAGATCGGCGCCACGGTCGTCTGGCTGGGATTTTGTGTTCTGACCTGGGTCGGCCCGAGTATTTTCAAGCGGATGATCCGCAAGGAACTCAAACAGGTCGAGTTGCGCAACGAGTTCTGATCTGACGGGCTCATGCCTGAGGCAGGGAGAGGAAAATGGCAGGTCCGGGCGGGATAGAAACCGCATACGCACTTCTCGATGCGGGCAATCTCCGCGGCGCCCGGGATATCTTCAAGGCCATCCTCCAGGAAAACCCGACCGACATCCAGGCGCTGACCGGCGCCGGGCTCAGCTTTCTCGATGAAAATCCCACGAAGAGCCGGCTGTGCGCCCGCCTTGCGCTGAAACAGGCCCCTGAGTCCTGGGAGGCTCTGGAACTGATGGCCCTGGCGTTGCGTGCGCTGAACAAGCCCAAGGATGCCCTGCCCTACGCCCTGAAACGCGCTGAACTTGCTCCGTTTCTGGCAGGCAGCCACAGCCTGCTGGCTGATATTCACTGGGACCTCAACCGGACCAAGCCCTGCTTCAAGGCCTTTGAAAAGGCGCTCGAACTGGAACCGGACAATCCGCAACTCCTGGCCCGCATCGCGTCGCTCCATGCCGAAACCGGGCAGTTCGACACGGCCTTCGCCCTGATCGATCAGGCCCTGCGGCTGCAGCCTGACAGTCCGGAGGTCCTGACCTCAGCGGGCCTGTGCCACCTTCTGCGCGGCGAGACCGAGACGGCGCGGCAATTCGCCCTGTCCGCGCTCCAGCGCCAGGCTGACAATGAAGGCGCAGTCCGGCTGTTGATCATGGCCAAGTCGCGCGCCAACTGGATTGCCGGCCTGATCTGGTCGAGCATGACGGCGGGGTTGCAGCTGGAACGTCGCCGTCTCCTCGTGCCGGTCATGCTGGGCCTCTTCCTCGCCTGGGTGATCTTCGCCCTCCTCGCTCCGCACAGCTGGGTCAATGTCGGCCTGGTGGCGCTCGCCCTTCTCAACATTCCCATTTGGGGCGGCCCATTCCTGCTCGAACGCATGATCAGGCGGGAATTGCGGGATGTGGCACTGGATACGGGGTTCTGATGACTGGCGCGGTCGAGGCGGAGCTGTCGGTCGCACAGGCCCTGATCGACGCCGGAAATCCCGGTGCTGCACGGCATCACCTCGACAAAATCCTGGCGGAGACGCCGAACCACGCTCTGGCTCTGACCCTGATGGCGATGACCTGGCTGGAGGACGCCCCGCCCCGGGCCGCCGAGCTCGCGCGCCTCGCACTTTCAGCGGCCCCGCACCAGGTCATCGGTTTGCGGGTCCTCGGACTTGCGCAAGCCGAGCTGGGCATGCTGGAAGAGGCGGAGGTCAGTCTGGACAAAGCCCGGGAGCTCGATGCCGAAGACCCCTGGACCTGGTTCGGTATCAGCGTCGTCGCGTCGAAACGGAACAGCATCCCGGAGGCCCTGTCCGCCATCAGGAAGGCACGCAAGCTCGCGCCGGACAATGGCGTCATACTCGCGTTCACGGCCATGCTGGAGATCGACAACCGGATGCTGGGAAACGCGGCGGCCTGCGCCATCGAGGCGGCGGAGAAAGCCCCGAACCACCCGCTGCCACACATCGCGTCCTGCTGGGTTGCCATCCGGTCCGGAAATATGGCGCTGGCGCGGGAGCATCTCGACACCGCCAC
>Ga0070726_10001476_pt1 | contig 23645 bp, 13 predicted proteins | sample tdAd471_FD_67275 | JGI IMG/M metagenome (GOLD analysis project Ga0070726, IMG submission 67275) | Marine sediment microbial communities from the Atlantic coast under amendment with organic carbon and nitrate - tdAd47.1 | ecosystem: Environmental > Aquatic > Marine > Coastal > Sediment | place... | reverse complement strand
GCGATGTCCTGAAAGTCGGGACGCTTGAATTCGAAATGGTCTTCTCGAACTACAGTGCCCCGGTCGCCGCCGGAGCAGCTGGCGGCGCCGACGCAGGTGACGAGAAGGGCGGCACGACGTTCAATCTCACCGAGTTCGCTCTCGAAGATGCCGGGAAGATGTCCGAAACGACCGTGATGAGCGACGACACGGCGGTGATCAACAAGTCGGATCTGGCTGCGGCCAGTGCTGGCCAGACGCCGGACGCTGCTGACGCTGAGGCGACGGCAACCGAAGACGCAGATGCTGCCGCGGCTGAAGAAGAAGTCGCTCCTCAAGACGCTGAAGCGGCTGAGGCACCTCCCGAAGAGCCCGTCGCTGAAACGCCGCCGGCTCCTCAACAGCAGCCGATGGATCCCAACATGGCACCGCCCGGCTACCCGCCGCAGCAGCCTCAAATGCCACCCTACGGTGGATATCCCCAGCAGATGCCGGGCTATCCCCCGCAGATGCCGGGTTACCCCGGATACGGCGTCCCTCAGTACCCGTACGGAATGCCTCAGCCAGGTTACGGAATGCCCCAGCCGGGCTATGGGATGCCTCAGCCCGGTTACGGAGCTTATCCACAACAGCCCATGGGCTACCCTCAGATGCCGCCTCAACAGGCTCCGCAGCACATGGAGCCCGAAGCGGAAGAGTACGAGGACGAAGAGGCTGATCTGATGGACGAACCAGCCGTCAAGCTTCCCGATCCGTCCGAGACTGGCTTGAAAGAGCCCGAGCAGAAGGCGGATGACGGCAGTCCGAAGCCTGCCGCCCCGCCAAATCCCGCGGAAGAGATTCTCAAAAAGTATAAGACGCGCCGGTGACGGAACGGGCTGGTCGATGCTCGAAGAACCGCAGACGTTAGACGCGTCTGAATCTCAGCGTCACTGGTTGAATCTCGGCGTCACCCGGACAGCACAATCATTGAACTCAGCAAAGCAACAGGAGACGCAGTGTGAGTGACACAAAGGACCCTCAGGAACTGCAGCGCCGTTACCGCGAATTTCTCGACCTGATGCCGCTCGCACTTTCCCTCGCGGGCCTGCCTCCCAGCGAACTGGGCCGCTACTTCAGTGAGGAGCAGATCGAGACACGGGTGTTCGTCATGCGGCACGCACTGAAAGCCGCTCGCCAGCTCGCGCGAGAACACGTCACAAAATAACGCGCTCGCCCTGATGATGGACGGCGAGCGACGCTTCTGACCGGAGTAGCGCGACAGGCCACCGCGAGGTCACCGCGTTCCCGTGCCTGCCTGAAATCAGCCATCAATCGACCGCACATCAAGCCGCTGAAGCATCTGCTTTGGCGGCTTGCTTTGTTTGGTCGGCCAGTTAGTTTGCACGGCGCGGTCACCGACCACCTCGCACAGAAGACACACGCGAAGAGAAAGAAAGCACCTCAATGGCCAAACAACGTGAGCGTCGCTACTGGCTGTTCAAGTCGGAACCCAATGCGTATTCGATCGACGACCTGAAGTCGGACCGAAAGACGTTCTGGGACGGCATCCGGAATTACCAGGCGCGAAACATGCTCCGCGATGACATTCAGAAGGGCGATCGCGTTCTGTTCTACCACAGCAATGCGAAGCCGATGGCAGTCGTCGGCACTGCGGAAGTTGTCCGTGGCGGTTACCCGGATCACACGGCGTTCGACCCGGACGACAAGCATTACGATGAAAAAAGCGATCCCGATGCGCCGACCTGGTTCATGGTCGATGTGAAGTTTCTGCAGAAGTTCGAAACGCCCGTCACGCGGGACGACCTCAAGGCCGGCAAAGTGACGTCCGGGATGATGGTCATGCAGCGCGGCAGCCGGTTGTCGGTTCAACCCGTCTCTGCCGCAGAGTGGAAGGCCGTGCTGCAACTGGCTGGCGTTGAAGAACCGAAGTAAGGCCGGAGCCGTCGAACTCTCATGCGTTCTCCGCTGGCTCAATCCGCGCTTCGCGCCGAGCACCACATTGCACCAGCGCCCAGCGTCATAGACTCTGCCACTCTTCGTCCTCGCCGGAATAGGCCGTCAGCAAACCGAAAGCAGCAGCGATCTCTCCAGCCTGTCGGGCCGACAAACACGCACCGACGGGTCCGAAGTCGAGGCCTCATCGAAAGATCACGCAGAGTTTTCCGAACGCACGCCCGAACGCACGCCCGAATGCGAGCATCGGCTGATGCGTCGACGATTGCGGCTGCGTTTGTCCGCCTTTTGAAATGTCGAACCTGCCTGACTACGATTCCGGTCGCCTCGATTTTCGGTGGCTCGAACGCGCTCAACGTGTTTGAAATCTGATCGCCCTCCCCGCTTCACGGACCGATTCGGCCCGCAGAAGGATCCTGTCATGACGGCACTTCATACGTCCCCGGCCGACCCCACTTACACGCTGCCCGAACTCGGCGGAAATCCATCAACGAACGCACTGGGAACGAATCCCGGCAGCTTTGCGAAGACGCCGCAGATTGCTCCCGGTCGTGCCGGAGCCCTGACGTTCGCCTCGCCCGACACGCCCGGAATGCCAGCTCCGTCCGAAAAGACGGCCTGGGACTTCATGCCGGAAGACTGGACGCTGAAAGCCGGATTCGAGACCAACTACGAACACGCGGACGCTTGGCAGCCACCCGCTGGCTTCGAGCCCGTTACGCAGCTCGAGCACGCTCGCGTCGGAAACATCACGCCGCAGATGCAGCGCGTCGCCGAACGCGAACCGCATCTCACCGCCGAACAGGTTCGAGACGAAGTTGCCGCCGGTCGCATGGTCATCCCGGCGAACATCAACCACCTGCAGTACCAGCTCGACCCCATGGCAATCGGCCGCGCGTCGAAGACGAAGGTCAACGCCAACATGGGCGCTTCGCCGGTTTCGTCCGGCACGGAGGAAGAGGTCGACAAACTCCGCTGGGCGGAAAAGTGGGGCGCGGACACGGTGATGGACCTGTCGACCGGCGGGAATCTCAACGAATGCCGCGAAGCGATCATCCGTAACTCGACCGTCCCGATCGGCACCGTCCCGATCTACTCGATGATCATCGGCCGGAAGATCGAAGACCTGACGTTCGCCGACATTCTGCGATCACTCGAACACCAGGCGAAACAGGGCGTCGACTACTTCACAATTCACGCTGGCGTGCGCATGTCTCATCTTGAGTTCGTCCGCAACCGCCTGATCGGCATCGTCAGCCGCGGCGGTTCGCTGCTCGCCAAGTGGATGATCGAGCACAACGACGACAACCCGATGTACACGCTGTGGGAAGACATCTGCGACATCATGCGGCAGCATGATGTCACGTTTTCGATTGGTGACGGGCTGCGACCGGGCGGACTGGCCGATGCGACCGACCGGGCCCAGTTGGCTGAACTCGAAACGCTGGGCGAACTGACCGAGCGCGCCTGGCGGAAGGGCGTGCAGGTCATGATCGAAGGCCCCGGCCACGTGCCGCTCGACCAGATTGAGTACAACATGAAGCTGCAGCGGACGCTGTGTCACGGCGCGCCTTTCTACGTGCTCGGCCCCCTGGTGACCGACATTTTTCCCGGCTACGACCATATTACGAGCTGCATCGGTGCGACCAACGCCGCGTACCACGGAGCCAGCATGCTCTGTTACGTGACACCGAAAGAGCACCTCGGCCTGCCCAAGAAAGACGACGTCAAACAGGGCTGCGTCGCTTACAAGATCGCCGCGCACTCCGCTGATGTCGCGCTCGGCATTCCCGGCTCACGCGACCAGGACGACGAACTGACAAAGGCCCGCGCAGCGCTCAACTGGGAAAAGCATTTCGAGCTGAGCTTCGACCCGGAACTCGCCCGCGCCCTGCACGACGAAGACCTCGACGTCGATACCGACTTCTGTGCGATGTGCGGCCACGACTGGTGCAGCGTCCGTATCTCGAAAGAGATCGAGATGTTCGTCTCCGGCAAAGACGAGGATTACGCCTGGGACAAGGCGAAGGTCAGCTCCGCCCTGAACGCCGACCAGCTCGCCATCCTCGACGCCCGCGGGGTCCTTTCCCCCGACGAGATCCACAAACTGGCCTCGAAGACAAAGAACGCCGTCACGAGCGATGACGGCAAGGCATCCTGCCACAGCGACTATGTCGACTCCGACGAGGCGAAACGGATCCAGGAAGAGATCAAAACCGCGTGACTGGGCGAGGGACGCGTTGTTGTTCAACGTTGTTGAAGGCGGCTCGGCACAACCCGAACGCCCTGCGCGTCACGGTCAATCAGCCAACAAGCGTTAGCGTCGGGTTTTCAACCGATTGATTACCGGGCTCACAACCGCTTGCCGGCGCTGTCGTAGAACGACCGAGTTCCGCGGCCCGGCTGCAATTCGCGTGAGGCGTGACGTCACAGTTGGTATTCCTCACCAGCCAGCGGGTCTCCGACGTCGAGGCCTCGTGAGAAGAACGGGTAGATCGCGGGGACGACCAGGGACGTCAGCAGCGTTGACGTGATCAGGCCGCCAATGACAACGCTGGCCAGTGGTCGCTGCATTTCGGCACCGTCTCCAGTCGACAAAGCCATTGGCAGGAAGCCGAGGCTGGCGACCATTGCGGTCATCAGGACGGGACGCAGGCGTTCGAGTGCGGTTTCGTACGTCGCCTCTTCAAGATCCTCGCCTTTGTTGCGACGGTTCTCGGCAGCGCTCACCCAGACAAGCCCATTGAGCACGGCGACGCCGAACAACGCGATGAAACCCACGCCGGCGGAAATGCTGAATGGCATTCCGCGGAGGGCAAGCGCGAAGATACCTCCAGACGCGGCCATCGGCACGGCGAGAAAGATCAGCAGGGCCAGCCGCGACGACTTAAACGTCGAGTGCAGCAACAGGAAGATCAGCAGCAGCACGATCGGCGTGATCAGCAGCAGACGCTGGCTGGCCGACTGCAGGTTCTCGAAGTCGCCGCCCCACTGAATCTCGTAGCCCGGCGGCAGATCGACCTGCTCGGCGATCGTGCGCTGAGCGTCGGCAACGAAGCTCGCGACGTCACGACCGCGGACGTTGCACTGGATGAACGTTCGACGCCGATTCGATTCGTGCTCGACCGTGGGCGGCGTTTCTTCGAGGACGATATCCGCCAGTTCCTTGAGCGGAACGGGCTGGCCGCCGGGCCTGCTGACGGGAAGTTGCTCAAGCAGGTAACGCTGCGTTCGCCACTCCGAGGGAATGCGGACCAGAATCGGGTATCGCGCCCGGCCTTCAAAGATCAGGCCGGATTCGCGACCGCCCAGCGATTCGACGACGGCGAGCACATCTTCGGCATCCAGGCCGTAACGCGCCAGCACTTCACGGCGCGGCTCAATCCGCACTGTCGCCAGGTTCGCCTGGTAGTCAGCTTTGACGTCGGCCGAGCCGGGGATCGTCTTCAAAGCTCGTTCAATCTCCTTGGCTTTCTCACCGAGCACAGACAGTTCGGCACCATACAGCAGCACGGCGACATCGGCTTTCACGCCAGCAACCAGCTCGTCGACGCGCATCTCAATCGGCTGCGTAAATCCGAAGGCCACACCCGGCACCTGAGATGTCAGCGTCTCATCAAGTTCCTCGATCAGGTCATCTCGCGTCACACCCTCGCGCCATTGCTGCTTATCCTTGAGCATCACCCAGACGTCGGTCTGATGCACGCCCATGATGTCGTTGGCAATCTCCGGGCGACCCGTCTTGCAGAACACGGTCTTCACTTCCGGAAACTCGCCGATGATCGTTTCGATCTGCGTTCCCACATCGACCGCTCCTTCGATGGTCGCGCTCGGCAGCCGCACGGCTTCAACCAGCAGGTCACCTTCGACCAGCCGCGGCATGAACTCCGCTCCCAGGTTCAGGGCGACTGGGATACTGCTGCCGAAGACGGCCACAGCGATTGCGACGGTCGCGAATCGATGCCGGATCGTTCGCCGGACCAGCGGTCGATAGACGGCCTTGATCCAGCGGATCAGAAAGACTTCTTTTTCGTTCATCTTCTTCGGCAGAGCGATCGCCGCGAGAGCCGGCATCAGCGTCATCGACAGAACCAGCGACCCGGCCAGAGCGAACAGCACCGTCAGAGCCATCGGCTTGAAGAGTTTGCCCTCGGTGCCCTGCAGCGCGAGAATCGGTACATACACAATCGCGATGATCAGCTCGCCGAACATCGTCGGCTTTCGCACTTCGATAGCCGCCTCGCGGATGATCTCCGTGTGGCTGCGTTTCTCGCCGTGAGACAGCCGCCGAATGCAGTTTTCAATCATGATCACCGAACTGTCGACGATCAGGCCGAAGTCAATCGCGCCGAGGCTCATCAGGCTCGCGGTAATCCCGGTCGCCATCATCAGGTTTGTCGCGAAAAGCATCGACAGCGGAATCGCCAGCGCAGTGATCAGCCCGGCGCGAAAGCTGCCAAGCATGAACAGCAGGACGACGATGACCAGAATCCCGCCCTCGGTCAGGTTGTGCAGAACAGTGTCGAGCGTCCGGCCAATCAGATCCGCCCGGTCATAGACCACTTCCAGTTGCACGCCCGCCGGCAGCGTCGGCTCAATCTCTTCCAGCCGCGCTTTCACTCGTTCGACGACCTCGCGCGAGTTCTCGCCGATCAGCATCATCGCCATGCCCATCACCGCCTCGCCGCGACCGTCGCGCGTCACCGAGCCCTGGCGCGTCATTGGGGCAATCGTCACTTCGGCGACGTCGCCCAGGAGAATCGGCGTGCCGTCACCCTCGCGGCGCAGGACGACGTTGCGAATGTCGGACTCATTCTTTAGCAGTGCCTGGCCGCGAATGAACTGCTGCTCGTCGAAGTGAACGATGTAGCCGCCCCCCGCCGTGCCGTTGTTCATTTCGAGGCGTTCGAAAATGTCGTTGAGCGACAATTCGTAGCTCGCCAGCCGGTCCGGATTCGGTCGCACTTCGTACGTCTTGAAGAAACCGCCCATCGTGTTGATTTCGGTGACGCCCTGAACTTCGCGCAGTCGGGCAGCGATGTCCCAGTCAAGAATCGAGCGCAGTTCCATTGGCGAGTGATTGGAGCTGCGCACTTCGAACTGCAGGATCTCACCGAGCGCCGTTGTCATCGGACCAAGTTCCGGTGTGCCGTAGCCGGGCGGGATATCCGACGACGCCGTCTGCATGCGCTCGTTGACGATGTTTCTCGCCCAGTAAATGTCCGTGCCTTCCTCGAAGACAATCGTCACCAGGCTGATACCGAACTTCGAAACACTGCGAACTTCCTCAACCTTCGGCAGGCCGCTCATCGCCCATTCAACGGGATTCGTGACGTAGCGTTCGACTTCGATCGGCGAGAGCGAACCCGCGTCGGTCATCACCTGAACCTGGACATTGGTCATGTCCGGCACGGCATCGATGGGCAGATGAATCGCCGAATAGAGCCCGCCCGCCGCCATCAGCAGAGTGGCCGTCAGGACAAAGAAGCGATTATGTAACGAGAATTCAATCAATTTGCTGAGCATGGTCGCCTCGCGCAGATAGCCGCCGACAGTCGCTCTGCCGACGCGTGACCGGAAGCCGGAGTACTTCCGGGCCGACTATTCTTCTTCGCCTTCCAGCAGCAGTTCGGACTTGAGCACGAACGCGCCGCTGGTCACGACAGGCGTGCCCGCTTCCAGGCCGCCAGTCACTTCAACGAGGCCGTCGCCGTCGTCCCCGACTTCAACGTTGACCCGGCGAAACCGGTTGGGGCCTTCAGAGACAAACACAAAAGACTGTCCATCGTGCTGCAGCACGGAACGAGTCGGGACTGTCAGAACATCGTTTTTCACGCCGACAGGAACCGCCACTCGAACGAACAGGCCGGGACGCAGGCGGCCATCAGCATTGTCAATCACCGCAACGACCGGGATCGCGTTCGTATCGTGCGACACTTCGCGACCGATGAACTCGACCTTCGCTTCCAGCACTTCGTCACCAAAGGCGGGAACCATGACCTGCAGCGACTGTCCTGTTCGGATCGAAACGGCTGGCCAGTCGTTCTCGCGAATTTCCGCGGTGATCCACAACGTTTGCGTGTCAGCCAGAACGAACATTGAATCGCCCTGCCCCACTCGTTCGGTCGCTGAAAACGTCCGGCGTTCGATCGTTCCCTCGAACGGAGCCGGGACAGCGACGCGCGACAGGTTCTTCAGGTCGTCGTCGCTGGCTCCCATTTCGTCGGCAGGCGGCATGTCCATGCCGCTGCGGATTGCAGCTTCGCTGAGCAGCAGTGAGCCGAGATGCTGGCGAGCTATCTCCAGTCTCCGCTGAGCATCAAGCGTTGCGGCCTCGGCTTCACTGCGTTCCTTCCAGACATCCAGCCGAGCCTGCTCGTACTGCGACTCAAGCGCCGCCTGAGCCGCTCTCAGTTCGGCCTGCCGCTCCTGCACAACCTTGCCGGAGAGCGCTCCGGACTCCGCGAGGTCCGCGGAGTTTTTCAGAACCGACTCGGCCAGCTGCAGTCGCGAGTACGCACCGAACAGCTCATCGCGAAAATCCCCCAGCACACGATCAGAGAACGTCTTTCGCAGGAGATCGAAGTCCGGCTGCTCCTTGAGCTGCGCGGCCAGTGCGTTGACGTTCTGCTCAAGCATTGCCGCGCGGGCGGACAGTTGGCGAGCCAGTTCGGCCTGAGCCTTTCGTTGCAGCACATCGGCACGAGCGGCTCCGATTTCCGGGCTGTTCAACCAGGCGAGCACCTGCCCGGCCTGCACATGATCACCAGGTTTGACGGGAACGTCCGTGAGAATGCCGCTGGTCGGTGCGGTCACTTCAATGTGACGATTGTCGTTGTAAGCCACCCGGCCAGGCACAGAATGCCGATGCGTCAGCGTCCCGAAACTTGCCGGCTCGACCTGAATTCCCGCTGCCGAAAGCTTGCCTTCCGACAGCGAAACGATCGGCTCTCCCCCCGTTTGTTCCACGCCTTTCTCAGGCATCTCAACGGCGGCGGTATCCGCTTGCGGCGATGCTCCCGTGCGTTGCCGGGTTGCTCCCCAGGCAATTGCAGAAACCACAGCAAGCCCGACGATCGAGTAAATCACAGTTTGACGCATGACGGCTCTCTGCTTGACGAGTCTCAGTCAGTGTCCAGAGCGGACAGTTACTCAACGCGTTCTGGTCAGGAATTGACCGGCTCCGATCACTCGCTGACCGCAAGCTGCGAGGTTTCCCGCTGTGTTTTCAGGGCCTCGACAGCCAGCTCACGCTGGTAACGCTTCATTGCAGATGGTGTGCCGCACACACACCGAGCTGACCGGTTGGAACTCGTTTGACAGACCGTGCTCGCCCGACAGACCGCGCATAAAAAAGGGCCGGCGGCGTCCCGAGCGCGCCGCCGGCCCGTGCCTGACGCAACCGGTCAGGCCAGTGTGCCAGTCAGAATGCCACCGACGTCAATCACCGAACCGGACATCGGGTCTGCAAAGTTCAATGGAAAGGCCTGCTCATCGACCTCGTCAGGACTGGAGTTGAACTCCAGCTTGCCTTCACCCTCAGCGTTCGTCGTCAGCTGGCCAACGATGACACTGTCGATCGACACGTCGAACGAAGTCCCTGGCGTCGCGTTGACGATCTCGACTTCGAACTTCTTTTCTTCGACACCATCTTCGAATTCGAGTTCAAACTCTGCGGTTCCGAACGACGCGGCAGAGCTTACGAGACTGGCGGACAACTGCACCTCGTTGCCATTGTTGCCCGATGCCGTCTCTCCTTCCCGCGCGAACGTGCCGCTGAGAATTCCATCAACCTCGATCGTGGTTCCCGTCGTCAGCGACGGCAGATTGTCTGGCAGTGCCAGTTCATCAACGTCATCCGGATCGTTCGAGAACTCAAGCTTGCCGCGGCCGTCAGCTTCCACCGTGATCTGCCCCACGACCGTTCCTCCAATCAGAACGTCGTAGGTTCCGGGCGTCGCGTCTTCGACTTCGATCTCCAGTTCCAGTTCCGTCTCGTCGTCAACGCTCAGTTCGAACTCGGCACTGCCCTGCGCCAGCCCGGCGGACGTCAGAACGGCCACCAGTTTCTGGTCGGTGTCGGCAGCGAGCCCGTTGACTTCGCGATCGATGCCCGCGTCACCGTCGAGCAGGTCGCGGCCGTTGCCGCCGTCGAGATGATCTTCGCCGTTGCCGCCCCGCAGCAGGTCGTCATCGTCCTCGCCGATCAGGTCGTCATCGCCGTCATCGCCACGGAGCGTGTCTGAACCGCCGCCGCCCATGATCGAGTCGTCGTCGCCACCACCGACGAGATCGTCGTTACCACCATCGCCGGAAAGGCTGTCGTCGCCCATGCCGCCTTCGATCGAGTCATCGTCATCGCCGCCCATCAGGCTGTCGTCGCCAGAACCGCCCATCAGACTGTCATTGCCTGCCCCGCCGTCGAGTGTCGTCGAGCCGGAGAATCCCGAGGCGTCGAGCATGTTCGCGCTCGTGCCGCCGCTCAGCGATGCCATCTCGATGCCGGACAGGTTGTCGTTGCCTGCACCGTTCAGCGAGGTATCGGTCAGCATGAAGTCGGCATCTTCCGTCTCCATGATTTCGTCCATGCCCAAGCCGCCGTCGAGGCTGTCGTTGCCGTCGCCGCCCATCAGCAGATCGTCGTCCTCTTCGCCATTGAGATCGTCGTGGCCCGCGTCACCCTCCAGCGTGTCCGATCCAGCTCCGCCCATGATGCGATCGTCGTCGTCGCCGCCAAGCAGATCGTCGTTGCCTTCCTGCCCGTTCAGAACATCGTTTCCGGCGCCCCCTTCGATCGTGTCGTCACCGGCATTGCCTCGAATGAAATCGTCGCCAGCACCGCCCATCATGGAGTCATCGCCGGCACCGCCATCGAGCGTGGTTGCCCCGCTGAAGCCCGACGCGTCGAGCATGTTCGCACTGGCTCCTCCTGACAGTTGCCCCCGCTCCACGCCCACCAGACGGTCCGTCCCACGGCCTGTCAGCTGGCCGTCAACCAGCACGAAATCCATGTCGCCGCTCTCGACAACACGATCGTTTCCTGCGCCGCCAACGAGCGTGTCATCACCGTCGCCGCCTGTGAGAAAATCACCCGAGCCTCCCTGCCCCTTCAGCACGTCGTCGTCAGCGCCACCATCAAGATGGTCACGTCCGGCAGCTCCACGCAGCAGATCCTCCCCGTCGCCGCCCATAATGGTGTCGTCGCCGCCGAGGCCACGCAGGTTGTCATCGTCGCCTCGCCCGTCGATCAGGTCGTTACCGTTTCCGCCGGAAACCCCGTCGCTGAGATCTCCACCGACAATCGAATCGTCCCCATCGCCACCGTAAAGCTGATTGCGATCGGACGAGCCCATGAGGCTGTCGTCACCCTGCCCGCCGCTCAACGTGACCGCTCCGGAAAAACCCGTTGCATCCAGCATGTTCGGCCCGTCGTCGCCGCGCAGGTCGGCAATCTCAACGGACAGCAGCATATCGGTTCCCATGCCGCTCAGCTGACCATCAACCAGTGTCAGATCCGTGTCGGCCGTCTCCTCAAGCCGGTCATTCCCGCTTCCGCCGTCGAGCGTGTCGTCACCCATCCCGCCGGTCAATGTATCCCCCGACGCTCCCTGGCCGCGCAGGAAGTCGTCGTCGGCACCGCCATCAAGATTGTCGCGCCCCGCTCCGCCGGAGATCGAATCGAAACCGCCGTCGCCATGCAGTGTGTCGCTGCCGGAGTTGCCGACGATGATGTCGTCACCGTCTCCGCCATCGACACTGTCGTCCCCGTCACCGCCGAGGATCGAATCGTCGTACTCGCTGCCGACGACCGAGTCGTCTCCCGCTCCAGCGTCGACATCAACATCCGTCAGGTTCGGAAATGCCGCTGCTGTGACGCCGCTGAGGTCGATCGCGTTGCCGTCCGGACCGCCTGTCACGTCGAGCAACACAACGTCCGCAGCGGCAACTCCTGTGTCACTTCCGTTGATGGTGACGTTCCCCCCGCTTTCAGCGACGGCAATCGCGTCATCCGCGTCACTGGAAACCTCAAGCAGGCCCGTCCCGGCATTGAACATATTCGTCACGCTCAACAGCGTCCGATCTTCCATCTTCTCAGCATACCTGCCTGACAAGCCACGACGCCGTCGCGTCTTCCTGCGACGAGTCAAACGACACTGAAGTTCAAGCAGCCAGGGATTCAGTCGCATTGCACTTTGCTCCGGAAAATTGACGGAAGACTGGGGGAACCCAGTTCGCGGGAGTCTGCAGCGAGACGCTCACAATTTACTACAGAAATAGCATTTCATTGCAGCTCCAATGAGATGTTCCAGTCGACACAGGCAATCACTGTGCCACGGGATATCTTTCTGGACGATTGCGAAAGTTCTGTAACAGGACGCCGAGAAATCGGCCCCGATCTTCGAAATGACGTGCCAGACAATCGCGAGGAAGCTCACAGGATCGGGCGACCGCTGGTTACCTGCTGACCGCTGCCCGGTCAGTAACTGACCACAGGCAGCGGAATTCTCAGAGATTCTCTCTGAAGCGGTGCGCCGGAATGGAAAATGCATTTCCGCCCGCTCACTCGACTCTGACACCTGCCCGAGTTACTGCTGTGCCCCACCAGTGCGAAGCGTTTGACGATTCCGATACCACGGCTGCACGTCGGGGCCGGGTGGGCGCTGCGCGAAGACGGGGCCTGACGATCCTGGAACTTCTGGTCGTCATGGCCGTGCTTGGCGTCCTTGTCGCCCTGATTCTGCCCGCAATTCAAGCTGCGAGAGAGGCGGCTCGCCGCATGGAATGCTCAAACAACCTGAAGCAGATCGGCCTCGCCCTCCACGCGTACCATGACCTGTTGAATACCTTTCCGCCGGGCTGGCGTGACGATCACATGCAGTCCTCAGCGTACGCCTGGTCCAACGGCCTGCTCCCGCTGCTCGACCAGCATGACGCCTTTAACAGGATCTGCTTCGAGGCAACTCTCGATGCTCCGCAACATGCTCCGATTTCACAGTTCAACCTGAAGCCATTTCAGTGTCCGTCAGATGTGGCTCCCTATCACTGGGAACTGCGAGACCACTCGGTACCCCATCCTGTGCTGATGGAACTTCCTCACTCGAACTATGTCAGCGTCTTTGGCACGCTCGACCCGGACGGAACCGTTCTTGAAGGCGACGGGGCGTTTGTTCGAAACCGGTCCTTTCGCACCGCAGATATCGAAGCCGGGTTGAGTAATACGATGTTTGTCGGAGAACGCGCGGCCAGCCAGCTGCCGGCCACCTGGTTCGGGTTCCTCTATCAGGGCGAGGAGGCGCAGTCCCGCGTGGCGGGCTATGTCAACAATCCGCCGGGGGCAGAGGGAGCCGACGAGAGCGAGTTCTCAAGCCGACACAGCGACGGCGCATTCTTTCTCTGGGGCGATGGTCACGTCAGTTTCATTCCCACGTCCATTGACCGTACGACCTATCGTAGCCACGGGACACGACAGGCTGAGTGAGGTCGCGATGCTTTCAAGCGAGTTCGATATGCTCATCGGTCTTCTGAAGTCGTGGGGATACTTATGAACCCGATTCAGGTTCTGGAAGTCGTGTTCTCACTGACTGTGCAGATCACTCTGCTGGTCGGGCTGACGTCATGGCTCGCACGCCGCAACAGCATGAGTGGACCGATTTCCGAGAGGATCTGGACTTCCTGTCTGCTGTCAGTCTGCGTTGTCATTCCGGCCGTCCTGGCACTTCCCTGTCTCCGACTGCTGCCCAGGTCCTGGCTCAACAGCGTTCTGACGACAACAGGGACCACCGAGTTTGCCCGCCTGGCCTGGGTGGTTGTTGCCGTCTGGGCCGCCGGTGTGGTGCTCTCTCTGGCAAAGCTGCTTGCCGGCTGGATTCGAACGTTCCGATTTCTCAGCAGGCACGTGAGTCCGATCAGTGCCGAAGCGGTTGATGTCCAGGAGATCTGGGAGTACGAAACCGACCGCACCAGAACGAGTGGTCCGGGGAAGCCCCTTCTACGGTCGTCACCGTTCGTTGCGGGGCCATTCTGCTGGCAGTTTCACCGGCCAATGGTTGTCCTGTCGGAAGCGGTACTGGAGTTTCCAAGGGTCGAGGTCGCACTCGTCATTCGGCACGAACTCATCCATCTGTCGCGTCAGCATCCGATTCAACTGTTTCTGCAGAAACTGCTGGACGTGGCCTTCTGGTTTCACCCTTTGGTTCGCCACTTGTCTGCTCAGCTGGATCGTTCGCGGGAACTCGTTTGTGACCAGCTGGCGATTCACGATTCTGTCGAGGCTCAGGCCTATCTGTGCAGTCTTTTGAGGCTGGCCGAGGGAAGCGGCGGTGCTGCACCGGATCACGATGGCACGCTGGAGTTTCTCTGGCAACGGCAGAGCTGGATTCAGGACCGGGTTGCTGCGATCGCGGCCAGCGAATGGAAGAACCGCACGGTCAGAGGAGCGGCCTGGCGGCAGTTCGCAATCGTTCTGGCAGCTCTTGTGCTCTGCCCGCTTCTGCGAGTTCCCGTGGACTCGGCCACGTCCCGGGTCGCACTGGTGTCTCCCTGGCCCCAGTGGTCCGCGAACGCTCTGCACTCGCTGGGAATTGATGTCCGCGACTACGAACCAGACTGGTTCAAGACCCCGCAGCATGAGCATCACATCCCGGTCATGCCTGATGATTACAGCCAGGCGACAGGTTCAGATTCGTGACGTCTGAATTGCCTGGCGTTACTGATTGACGGGCCTGAACGCTGTCGTGACCGTGCAGGAAGTTGAAGCCGGCTCTCGAATCGTTCGTCATTCGAGAGCCGGCAAAGTGAGAGTCTCTGCAATCCCTCACGGCGCTGGTGTCGAGTGGCCAGGCCGGCACGCTCGAATTCCGCAAGGGTGCTCAGTCGTCACCATCATCGTCATGGTCTTCATGGTGTTTTCCATGTTCCTCATGATGGCCTTCCCCGTGTCCTTCGTGTTCCTCGTGATGCCCGCTCACGCCGGAAGTGCCGGAGCCGGTGCTGCCCGATCCCGAACTGCCGCCGACTGATCCTGAGTTGCCGCTCGAACGGTCCGTGGCGCTCACACCGGAATCATCCACGGACGTAGCTCGGTGATGGTCACTCTCACCATCGTCATCGCTGTGATCTTCGAATCGTGAAGTTGAGTCGTCGTTGCTGCGGGAACCTGCCTCGCCTGAACGGGAGCCGTCATTGCCTTCCTTCGAGTCATTCCGAAGAAGCGAATCGTCCCTGTTGGAGTGACGCGACGGCTGGCTCTGTGGATTCTGCACGTCGTCGGAAACCTCGATGCCGCGGCGGCGAAGTTCGGCTTCCAGACGCATTCGCGCACGCATGGCCTCGAACTGCTCTTGTGCTGCTCGATATCTGGCCTGCAGGTCGTTTCGGACAGACGCGACCGGGATCGACCGGCTGGACGCAGACGTGTGTCTCGTTCCGTTGGACGTGCCGCGCACTGTCAATGCTGTGCCAGCCTGTCGCGACATTACCCCGAGTCCGATTGATCTGGTGTTCGACGGACGAAGCTCGCGCGAACTTCGAGCGTGAGACGATCGCCGGCTGAATCGCCGATCTCCGGCGGGTGACAGTGCTGACAGAACAGCGGCCGCTGCCTGCGACTCAGAACTGGTCAGGCTCACCGAGCGGTCGCGATCGGCGGCTGAGTAGATCGCCCGGTACTCTGGTGCGGCGCGAAGAATGACGGTCGACGGAACGCTGTCTCCATCGAACAGGTCACGCATGCGGATTCGCAGCGAACGGAACTCGGATGTGTCGAGCCGCTGATTGTGATTGCGGTCGAACGCCCGGATCGCCGCAACGGCCAGTGACTGATTGTGTGCAGCGAACACCGAAGCCGTCGTCGTCAGGCAAAGCGAGCCTGTCAGCGTCAGGATCAGCATGCGAATCGGTCTGTTGAGGACCTTCGTCGAATCGCGCCGGCAGGAGGCAGTGTGATACATCGTTTTCTCCTCTGAGATTAAGCAGGTAGTTTGAGTCGTCTTGAAGTCGCGGCTTCGCGATCCGTCACCAAGCCGCGATCGGAGTTTTTCGGTCTGCTGTTTGTCAGTCGTGCTGCCTGACGATCAGTGAGCCACTCACGATGCCGCCGACGTCGATCGTGTCAGCGGCAACCGGCGTAATGAAACCAGCAGGGAAAGGAAGTTCTCCGGCTTCGTGCGGAAAGTCCTTGTACTCAAGCTTGCCGCGTCCTCGGGAATTGATCGTGACCGAACCGACGACCGAACCGTTGATCGAGACGTCATAGGTCGATCCCGGGATGGCAGCGTAGAGGTCGACTTCGAACTGTGATTCGAAGCGACCGTGCTCGTACTCGACGCTGTACTCCGCTCGACCATAAGCACTCGTCAGGCCGTTGAGACTGGCTCGCAACTGTGTCTCCGAGTCGCTGCTGGTGCTGCTTCCGCCGCCGATGACCACGTTGCCGAACGTGCCGGTCAGTGTGCCCACCTGGACGTCAACGCCAGCATGGATCGATGGCAGGCCGGAGTTCAGCAGGAGTGCTCCCGAACTGCCGGGATTGCTGGAGAACCTCACCGTCCCTGAACCGGTGGCGTCGACGGTGACCTGGCCGACGACGAACCCGCCGACCGTAATGTCGTGGACGCCTGGCGTGCCGTTCTGAACCTGAACGCTCAGCGTCACGCGGTTTCTGTGGTCGTCATCCTGCGAGTACCGCGCTGTCCCGGTCGCTGCCGAACCCGCATCGGTCAGCGAGGCGACCTGATGCTCGTCGACATCGCCGGAGAAGCCGTGTTCCTCGAAATCGATCCCGTCGTCTCCGTCGAGTACGTTGGCGCCGAGCCCGCCGTCGAGGTGATCGTCTCCAAGGCCGCCGTGGACGAGATCGTCTCCGTCGTCGCCAAAGAGATCGTCGTCACCAGACCCGGCATAGATCGTGTCATTGGCCAGTCCGCCTCTGATGCTGTCGTCGAAATCGCTGCCGACGATGTAGTCCCGACCGTCGCCACCGTCGACGGACACTCCAGTCAGGTTCGGGAATGTCGTTGAGTTGACCGCCGACAGATTGATGCGGTTGTTTGAGACATCGCCGATCACATGCAGTTCGGTGACGTCGTCTGCAGAAATCTCCGTCGACGTTCCGTTCACACTGACATGGCCAGCGTCGTTCCGGTCGACGTCGATCGTTCGGGAGCCGTCCGCCGTGACGGTCAGTGCGCCGCTCACGGGATCGATGACCGAGTCAACACTCAGGCACACGCGAGCATCCAGAATCTGAGCCACAGCATGGCTCGACGCTGAAGTATTTCGTCGCCGTCGCGGACTTCCGCCGGAGAGTTTTCGTGCGGCCTGACGCAGGCCAGACAGAGACAACAGCCAGTTCTCAACCTTCATCGCAATACCTCCACCAGGAAAATGTCCGTCCAAAGAAGATGTCGTTCTGAATCCGAAGCCGGTCATTGTGGCCAGGGAGCTGATTCACACAGACCCACCTACTATGCATGTCGCACCTCTCGCAGACTATGAACGTAGTACGTCAGCATCAAGTGGGAATCGCCACGTTCTCCTGAGGATTCCTGGAGAAATTCAGGAATCATCCTGCACTGCGGGCGGGCAGATGGCGATTCCGCTCTCAAAGCGAGTGGGATTTCCGCTCCGAAAGCAGGCTCAAGCGACGTCCTGAGGTCCGGTAAACCCGATATACTCGGCAGTTCTCGCAGTGTGCGGTGGGCGATGACTGATTGCTCGATGGGTTTCAGCGAAGTGAGGAGCGTTTCGCGACGTGATGACTGGCGGCCTCAAACACAGATAGAGGGATCGTCCTGATCGTCGAATCCCTCCGGAGACTCCCTGCGTGTGTTTGCCATTTCCGGGCTGATTTACTACAGTGGTAGCAGTGATGGCGAGTATTGGGACTGACACGACGCCTCGCCACGCAGCGGCAGCGTGGAAACGAGACGCTCTGCGTGTAAAACTGAAACTCAATCAAACTGAGTCTTGATTGCGAGGGATTCATGGACCAGCGTCTGACACGTTACGAACTCGAACTCATGAACGTTCTGTGGCACCTCGGTGAAGGAACGGTGCAGGATGTTTGTGATAATCTCGACCGTGACCTGGCCTATACGACGGTGATGACGACGCTCAGTCTGCTGGAGCGGAAGAAGGGCGTGCTCAAACGCGAAAAGGTCGGGCGGGCTTATGTCTACCGCCCGCTGGTTTCCCGTGAGGAAGTGCAGTCGAATGTTGTCGAAGACCTGCGTGACGTGCTGTTCGACCAGGGAGTTTCGTCACTCGTGCTGAACCTGCTCTCATCGGACGAATCGATGTCGCGAGCCGACATCAACGCGATCCGGGCAGCGCTCAAAGAAGTCGAGCAGAAGAACAGCTCGAAGCGGCAGTCGTAACGAGCATCAATCGTCAGCTGGTTCGTCGTCCGCATTCTCGTCCAGCTCACGCAGCTTGTTTCGCAGCGTGACGCGAGTGATCCCGAGTGTCCGGGCGGCCTGCGAGAGATTGCCGTCGCACTGCTGCATAACGATCGTCAGCAGTTGCCGTTCGACTTCTCCGATGACGGCCGCGTAGGCCGACTCGGGATGCGCCGCGAGCTGGCTGTGGATCAGACCGTCGAGTGAGTCGGTCGAAGCCGGCTGTCCGTCGAAACTCAGCAGCGATTCCGGCAGGAACTCCGACAGCAGGACGGGACCGGTGCTCGTCAGCAGCGCCTGCCGAATGACGCTCTCAAACTCACGAACGTTGCCCGGCCACGGATAGGCGTGAAACTTCTCGATAACCTCCGGGGCAATCGTTGTCACATCGCGTGCCAGATCGCGGGCGAAACGCCGCAGAAAATGCTCGGCCAGCAGATCGATGTCGGCTTCGCGGTCGCGCAACGGTGGCAGTTGAATCGTGTAGGAATTCAGGCGGTAAAACAGGTCGGCGCGGAACTCACCAGACGCCACCATGTCTTCGAGATTGCGGTTTGTCGCCGCGACGACGCGCACGTTGGCCTTGATGGACTGGCTGCTGCCCACCCGTTCAAACTCCCGCTCCTGCAGGAACCGCAGAATCTTGGCCTGCGTCAGCGGAGTCATGTCTCCGATTTCATCGAGAAACAGCGTGCCGCCTTCGCACTGCTCAATCCGGCCAATCCGCCGCTCCTCAGCTCCAGTGAAAGCGCCGCGTTCGTGACCGAACAGTTCGCTTTCAAGCAGCGTTTCCGGAATCGCCGCGCAGTTGACCGCGCGGAACGGGCCTTCGCGCCGCTGGCTGTGCTGAAAGATCGCGCGGGCGACCAGTTCCTTGCCCGTCCCGCTTTCGCCGAGAATCAGAACGGTGACGTCGCGAGCGGCCACGCGACCGATGTCCCGGTACACGTTCTTCATGGCGTTGCAGCGTCCAACCAGCAGGTCAACGTTCTGCTCGGCAATGTCCGCCAATGCCGTTGTCAGTGCGGGGACGCGCATCGACCGGCTGATGCGGACAGCCTGTTCGACAAGCGTCCGGACGTCGGCGAGTTCCAGCGGCTTGAACAGATAATCGAACGCGCCAAGCTGAACGGCTTCGATGGCGGTCTCTGTCGAGCCGTGGCCGGTGATAAAGATGACCGGCGTTCGCGCGTCAAACTCCAGCAACTGCCGGTAAACGTCGAGACCGGACATGTCCGGCAGGCCAACGTCAATGATGATCACGTCCGGCTGCAGAGAGCGGGCCTGCTTGAGACCTTCGATTCCGCGCGACGCCACTTCGACGCCGATCCCGCTGCGTTCAAACGCCCGGCGGAATGCGTGCTGAATGGCAGATTCGTCGTCGATCAGAAGAAGTGTCGGCATTGCGTTCTGGTGTTCCGGCAAACAAACGACAGCGGCTGAGACTACGCGTTATTTGAGCCCCCGGCTCCGACCGTCGCTACCGCCGCACGACGATGGGCCTCCACGCTCTGGCGAGCGTAGCAACTGGATCCTCAAACAGAAATTACTGATCAGACGCGACGGGAAGCCGGAGCACGAACGAGGCGCCGGCCGATTGCGGATGGAGTTCCAGCGTCCCGTGATGCTCGTTCGCGATACGCTGGCAAATGACAAGCCCCAGCCCAACACCGGTTTCCCGTGTCGTAAAGAATGGCTCGAAAATCCGTTCCCGCAACTCGTCCGGCACACCGGGGCCGGTATCGCTGACCGTGATCTCGACATCGTCGTCTGTCTGTCGGGCAGAGAACGTCAGTCGCCCGCCGTCGGGCATGACAGCCAGCGCGTTGAGTCCCAGATTCAGCAGCAGTTGCTGCAACTGCCCGCCGTCACCGGAAACGAAAAGTGCTGGTTCGGGCGGCTCAATCGCAAGCGCCACCTCCTGTTTCTGACAGCGTCGTTCAAGCAGCGTGGCGGCATGTCCAAACAGTTCCGTCATGGAAATCGTTCCGAATTTCGCTCGCGGCGGTCGCGCATAGTCGAGGAACACATTGAGAGACTGCTCCATCCGCAGAATCTCTTCGACCATCACATCGCAGTCCCGAGCGCCGGCCGAGTCATCGTCCAGTTCTTCACGCAGCGTCTGACAGATCATCTTGACCGACGTCAGTGGATTGCGGATCTCGTGCGCGACACCAGTCGCGACCTGAGCAAGCAGCGACATCTGCTCGGCCCGGACAGCTTCCTTCTCGCGCAGTTCCTGCTCAGCGCGTTCGCGCTGCAGCGCTGAGCCGATGACGTTGGAAACGGACTGCAGAAAATCGCGCGCGTCGCGACCAGGCGACGTCCCGTGAACGCGACAGGCGAGCAAGGCTCCGAAGACGCCGCCTGGCCGCTCGATCAACACACTGGTGACACCTGTCAGCCCGGTTGCCCGCAGTGCTGCGACGAGTTCGGACGGCGGAAGGCCTTCAGAGAGCAGATCGTGCGAAGTCAGCTCGGAGGGCAGCCAGAGTTCGCAGTCCGAGGGAGTCAGCAGAAACTGCCGACGACAGACCGCTTCAACGACGTCGCCCGCACAAGCTCGAACGAACACCGTGTCGGACGCGTTCCGTTCGAGAATGATGCAGCCGTCGACGTCCAGCGTTTCATGGACGCGGCGGGAAATTTCGACAAGCAGATCGGGCAACTGAATCCCGGCCAGGGCGCGCTGCCCGAGCTGAGCGACGGCGGCCTGCTGTCGGGCTCGCGCGGCAATCTCGGCCTCCGCTCGGCGCCGCTGCGTCAGGTCGTGAGCGATCACGGTGATGAACTGCTCGTCTTCCGTCACAAACGAGCTGAGCGACACGGTCAGCGGCACGGCTTCACCGCTTTGCGACCGACCAAACGTTTCGATTTCCGGGACGTTCCCCAGCGGGACACCACTGCGCCAGCCGGCTCCCATCTCGATCAGCAAGTCGACGCATCGCTCGCGAAAGTCGTCGGTGAAGAGCCGCGTGATCGGCTCCCCAATCAGTTCTGCGGAAGGCCAGCCGAGGATGCGTTCCATCGCCGGATTCACCGAATGAATCATCGCCTGGCGGTCCATCGTCAGAATCCCATCGGCGGCCGTCGTAATGACGGACGCCGCGCGTGCCCGCTCGCCCACGGCGGTCTGCCGCAGCGGCCGTACGATGACAAACCACAGCAGCGGGGCGAGCCCCAGCGTCAGCAGAGTCGCATCGAGAAGTGCCTCAGCCGAATCTGATGTGCCGTCCGGCAGCATTTCCGGCAGCAGCAGAAACATCACCACGAACTCGACCAGAAACACAAGACCGAGCACGGTCAGCAGCATCTGAGTGCTCGACAATGGTTCGCGTTCGACGGCCCCCGTCACTGGACGATTCATTTCAGTCGAGTCTCCCGCCGTTGCGGTTCTGCATGGCAAAGCGAACAGAGCATGGCCGACCAAGAACGCTCCGGGCAACAACACATCGAGTATCAACCCACCGCGGCCAGTCTCGTCGGACAGGCCGTTCGGACAGGCCGTTCGGGCAGGCCAGCCTGCGGGACATCGTGGCGGGAACGGGAGCGCGTCACAAACGATCCGACTCCGCCCGAAACTCAGACAATGACTCCGGCACTCACTCCGGACGGCCCTCTACGGCGATGGAATTCTGATGAGCGACATTGGGCAAACGCTCGTCAGCATTCAAGCATTCGCCAGCCGCCATTTGTGATTCCGCCGTGGCTGCGAATCGCGTTCACCTTTTATGAAGAGACGATTAAGGTGCCGCGACACTCTCACGAGGATTCCGGATGAATGTGCTTGCGGCGGAAGATGCCGGCTTCTCGGTAACGATGGCGATGACTTTGTTTGGCGGCCTGGCACTGTTCCTTTTCGGGATGGACCAGATGACGGGTACGCTCAAGTCCATCGCCGGCGAACGCATGAAGTCAACACTGGAGAAGCTGACGGCGAACCGCTTCACCGGTGTGCTCGCCGGCGCTCTCGTGACCTCGGTGATCCAGTCGTCGTCCGTCACGACAGTGCTGGTCGTCGGATTCGTCTCCGCCGGCTTAATGTCATTGTCGCAGGCGATCGGCGTGATCATGGGCGCCGAAATCGGCACAACGATCACCGCACAGATCATTGCCTTTAAAATCACGAAGGCCGCGCTGGCGTTCGTAGCCCTCGGCTTCGGGCTACAGTTTCTGGCGAGAACGGAACGGCTGCGACAGTACGGGGCGATGCTGTTCGGATTCGGGCTGCTGTTCTTCGGCATGAATCTGATGAGTGATGCCACATCACCGCTCCGCGACTTTCCGCCGTTCATCGACGCCGCCCAGAGGCTCGACAACCCGTTGCTGGGCGTTCTGCTCTCTGCCGCGTTTACGGCGGTGATCCAGAGTTCGTCGGCAACAACGGTGCTGATCATCGTGCTGGCCAGCCAGCAACTGATCACGCTCGACCAGGCCATTCCGCTCGTTCTGGGCGCGAATATCGGAACCTGTGTGACCGCGCTGCTGGCATCGATCGGCAAGCCGCGCGACGCCATTCGAGCCGCATGCGTCCATGTAATCTTCAACTCGCTGGGCGTCCTGCTGTGGATCGGCTTTGTTGATCGCCTGGCCTGGGCAGTGGAACAATTGACGGACGATGTCCCGCGACAGATCGCCGATGCGCACACGATTTTCAACGTGGCCAACACGGCCATCTTCATCTGGTTTGTGACGCCGCTGGCCCGCTTCGCCGTCTGGCTCATCCCCGACCGACCGGAAGTGGCTTCGGAAACGGCACAACCGAAATACCTCGACGAGATCCTGCTCAAGACCCCGAGCCTCGCGATTGACTCGGTCCGTCGCGAGCTGGGTCGGCTGGGCGTCGCCGCACTGCACATGGTACGCGGCGGGCTTTCTGCAGCGCTGCGAGGCGACGCGGCCGCACTGCAGCATCTGGAGAAACTGGATGACGATGTCGACTCACTGCACGGTGCGATCGTGACGTACCTCGGTCGATTGTCACAGCAGACGCTTTCGAACACTCAGTCGCAGCGAGTGCACGACTACCTGCTCGCGGCAAACTACTTTGAAAACACGGGCGACCTGATTGAAACGGACCTGGTTCTGGCAGGCCGGCAGCGATTGAAAGCACGGCTGATCATCAGTTCGGCGACGGAAGAAGTTCTGACAGCCATTCATCACGAAGTCTGCTGGGCCGTCGAACACGCTGTTCGAGCCCTGACCGACCAGGACGCGGAGGTCGCCCTCGACGTGATCGAGGCGAAAGCCGAAATCAACCGGCTCGTGGCTCTGGCGGAAGACCATCTGTCAAAGCGTCTGGCCGCAACCGCT
>Ga0070726_10001475_pt1 | contig 23658 bp, 19 predicted proteins | sample tdAd471_FD_67275 | JGI IMG/M metagenome (GOLD analysis project Ga0070726, IMG submission 67275) | Marine sediment microbial communities from the Atlantic coast under amendment with organic carbon and nitrate - tdAd47.1 | ecosystem: Environmental > Aquatic > Marine > Coastal > Sediment | place... | reverse complement strand
CTCGAGTCGACCGAGCGCCCGATGGCGATCGTGCTCCTGATCTTTGCCGGCGCGCTTTGGCAGCCGACCCCGCTGGTGCCCACTCTACTCGGGCTGGGCGGGTTTCTGATCGCCCGAACCGGCGCCAAGTGGCTCGCAAGCGTGATCGCGGGCTGGGGCACCAGCGTTCGAAAAGACCTGTTCCGAGGGCTGCTGGCCCACGGTGACGTCACGCTCGCGATGGCGGTGTCGTTCCGCCTCGTCTACGAAGGAGACGCGGCAAAGATCGCGTATTCCGTGGTCCTGGGCTCCATCATTTTGAACGACCTGATCGCACCGCGATTGCTGAGAGGCTTGCTGGTCGACGAGGGCGAGCTCCAGCGTGAGCTCAAGGACTCCGATTCCCGAACATCGATCGAGGTAACTGCCAGATGAACATCGTCGTCATAGGTTTGGGCGAAGTCGGCCGCCACTTGTTGAACGTCCTCGACAAGGAGGGGCACGACATCGTCGCGGTCGATGCGAACGCCAAAGCGGTGCAGTACGCCGAAGAGCACTTTGACGTCGCCTCGATCGTCGGATACGGCGCGAGCGAAACGCTGCTCAAGATCGCCGGTGTGGCCCGCGCCGACCTGGTGGTCGCCGTCACCAACCACGATGAGATGAACCTGATCGCCGCACTCGCAGCCAAGCAGCTCGGGGCGAAGCACGTAGTGGCCCGCGTTCAAGGCACTGCGTGGTCCGAGTGGACCGAGGGCATTCGCTACGGGCTGCTCGGGGTCGACGTGGTGATCAACCCGCGTGTGCTGGTCGCGCAGGAGCTCAGCCGCATTGCCCGGTCTTACGGCGCCTCAGACGTGGTCGACCTCGCACAGGATCGGGTTGAGCTCGTCCAGATCGATCTCGAAGAATCCCGCGTGCTCAACAAGCCCCTGTCCGCGGTCGAGCTCCCACCGCACACGTTGGTGAGCGCCGTCGTCCGTGACGGAGAGCTGTTCGTCCCCGGGGGCGCGGACGTCTTGGTCAAAGGCGATCGAGTGTACCTGATTGGGCGCCCCGAGGGCGTGCTCGCGGCGGAGCGGCTTTTCAGCAAGGAACGCGAGGCGCGAAGGGTCTGCATCGTCGGAGGCGGCGTCGTCGGAAAGGCGCTCGCGCGCGAGCTGCTGCAACAACAGGCGACCGTCATGATGATCGAAAGCGACCTCGCCACGGCCGAGGAGGTCAGCTCGGAGTTTCAAGGTATCGAAGTCGTGCATGGCGACGGCACCGACGGCGCGCTCCTCGAAGAGCAAGAGGTCGGCACGTACGATCTGTTCGCGGCAGTCACGAAGCAGGACGAGATCAACCTCATGGCCGCCCTGCTCGCGGAGCGCGCCGGTTGCAAGAGAACCGCAACGATCGTTCAGCGCGCGGACTACACCTCGATCTATCGCCAACTCGGAGTCGACATCGTTCTTTCGCCACGCACGGTGGCCTCGGACCAGATTCTCCGGTTCTCTCGAGGGGGTGGTCTGCACAGCCTGACGATGCTCGAAGACGGCCAGGCGGAGGTCGTCGAGCTGACCGCCAGCCCGAAATGCCGGGCGGTCAACAAACCACTTCACCGCATGAACCTGCCACGCGGCTCGCTCTTGGCCGCGATCGTGCACGGCGACGATGTGATCATTCCGCGCGGCAAGGACGTCGTGCAGCCCGGTGACCGGGTCATCCTGATGACGACCAAGGACGCGCGGGCAACTGTCGAGCGGCTGTTTCGACCGAGGGGTGAGTGAGCACGCAATCGCGAGACTTCCGCGGTGTGATTCGACCGGTAGGGGCCGTCGTGCTCGGGATCGGTGTGATGATCGCGTTGTGCGCCGGGGTCGGCATGGTGTGGGATCAGTTCGCGCCCGACCCGACTCGGCCCCAGGGGGGCGCAGCTGAGCTCGCGCTCTCGGCCATCATCGTTTCGACCATCGGCTTGGCGGCATTCCTATACGGGAGTCGATTCGTGTCGGAACGAATCTCGCGCCGCGAGGCCCTGCTGGCCGTCAGTCTGATTTGGATTGCCGCGGGCGCCTGCGGCGCCGTGCCATTCATGCTCGGGGCGGGCATGTCGGTGGCCGACGCGTTTTTCGAATCGGTCAGCGGTCTCACGACCACTGGTGCGACGGTGATCGTCGATATCGAGAGCCGTTTGTCACGACCTTTGCTGCTGTGGCGTTCGCTGATTCAGTGGCTTGGCGGCATGGGTATCGTCGTGTTGTTCGTCGCCGTCTTCCCGAACTTGGGCGCCGGCGGCAAACACCTCTTCCGTGGAGAGGTGCCCGGAACGACGGCCGAAGGGCTGCGCCCGCGAATCGCCGAGACCTCGTTCACCCTGTGGAAGCTCTACGGCGCCTTCACGATCATCGAGATCGCGTTGCTCAAGGTGCTTGGTCTCGATCTCTTCGACGCGGTGTGCCATGCGTTCACCACCATGTCGACGGGGGGGTTCTCGACACTCGACAGCTCGGTAGGTGGGTTCAACAGCGCAGCGGTCGAGTATGTAATCGCCTGCTTCATGCTGATCGGAAGCGTGAACTACGGGCTCTACTACGGCCTCTTGCGGACCGGCAGCTGGCGAACCCTCGTACGAAATATCGAGTTTCGATCATACGTCGCCATCGTAGTCGTCGCGGTGGTGGTGCTGACCGCCCTGAACCTCAGCGTGCACGACGAGCTCCTGACCTCGTTCCGCTACTCCTTCTTCATGGTCGCAACGACGATCTCATCGACCGGATACGGCACCGACGACTACAGCGTCTATAGCTCGACAGCGCTAACCATCGTCATCCTCTTGATGTTCGTGGGCGGATCTTCCGGCTCGACCGCAGGCGGCATCAAGATCGAGCGGGCCGTGCTGATGGGCAAGCAAGCCATCTCCCAAATTCAGAAGAGCTTCCGGCCCTCCACGGTGCAGCTCGTACGCATGGGCAAAGTCGCGATCAGCAACCAAGTCCTCGCGGACGTCGCGTCGTTCTTCTTGATTTACATGGGTTGCATCGGCTTTGGGCTGCTCTTCGTGACGCTGGTCGAAGGCGTCCCCATCCCCACGGCGTTCGGAACGATGCTGACCTGCCTGTCCAACATGGGCCCCGCGCCCTTCCACGTGGGGCCGGACAACTTCGCCGCCTATTCGGCGGGTAGCAAGTTGTTCTTCGCGATCGCCATGCTGCTCGGAAGACTCGAGTTCTTCACCCTGTTTGCCTTGATCCTGCCCGGGTTCTGGAGGCGCTGATGGTTGGCGCGTACAGCATGCCGCCGCCCGGCGAGGAGACCCACGCGCGGCGACAGATCACCGTCATCGTGTTGCTGCTGTTCGGCATGGTGGCGCTCTATCAGTTCGAGCAGTTCGCCCAGCATCCCTTCGACCCGAGCGGAATGCTCGCTCTTGGCTTCGTCGTCCTGGCGAGCTACACGATCGGCGGGCTCGTCGGCCAAATCCGCTTGCCTCACATCACGGGCTACCTGATCGCAGGGCTCGTGTTCGGCCCTTCGCTAGCCAAAGCTCTGAGTGGCTTCGATCTCCCGGCGCCTTTCGACAAGGGTATTCTCAACGATGACGTGATCGAGCAGCTCAGCTTGTTCGACACGTTGGCAGTTGCTCTGATCGCGCTCACCGCGGGCGGTGAGCTCAAGCTCGAGGGGCTCAAGAAGGGGTTCCGCGCGATCAGCTCGATTCTGGCGGCGCAGATCGTGTCGATCGGCGTCCTGGTCACCGCATTCTTTTGGCTGATCTCGGGCGCCGTGCCCTTCATCGGTCTGCCGGGGATAGAGGGGTTGCCGATGGCGACCGCTCTCGCCGTAGGCGCGATGGTTGCATCGGTGTCGCTCGCGACCTCTCCGGCCGCCACGATCGCCGTCATCATGGAGACGCGGGCCGCAGGCGCGTTGACCCGAAACGTCCTGTCGGTCGTCGTCCTCAAGGACGTAATCGTCGTTGTGGCGTTTGCGATCGCCCAGGTGGTCCTAGCTCAACAGGTCGGCGTGGGCGCGATCGAGGGTGGCATCGCGGCCTACCTCCTCCAGCACATCGTCTTCTCGATCCTCTTTGGGGCCGTGGTCGTGGGCGGCCTCATGGCGCTCTACATCCGGTACGTCAATCAAGAGCTTCTGATTTTCGTCGTCGGCGTCGTCTACCTCGTCGCCTTCATTGCCGATCAGCTCGGTTGGGACCCGGTGCTGGTGTTTCTCGCGGCCGGCTTTGGTGTTTCCAACTTTTCGAAGACCGGACACCGACTGATCGAGACGGTCGAGCGGCTATCACTACCCGTCTACGTTCTCTTCTTCACGCTCGCCGGCGCAAAGCTTCATCTCGACGAGCTCCAAGAGGTGGCGCTGTTCGCGATCGCCTTGGTCGCTGTCCGAACGCTAGCGGTCTACTCCGGCACAAAGGTGGGTGCCCGCTTCGGCAAGGCCGACGAAGCGACGCAAACCTTCGGGTGGATGGGCTTCGTTTCACAGGCCGGAGTCTCGATCCTCTTGGCGGCGATCATCGGAAACACGTTTGGAGAGCTCGGACGATCGCTCGAAACGCTGATCATCGGCGGCGTCGCGCTCAATGAGCTGATCGGTCCCGTGATGTTCAAGATGGGGCTCAGCCTCGCGGGCGAGACGAGCACCAGCCGCACCTCGCTCACGCCTGCGAGGCACCTGTCCGTGAGGCCTCCGTCGATGCGCCCCGAGGCCGAAGGCGGCGCGGCCAAGCAACTCGAGCCTTGGCCCGAGCACATCGGCGAGAAGGACCTGTGGGGCGCGACACTGCAGACCAAGAGCGCTGAGCTCAACAGCCGCATGCAGGATCTCGCTGGCGATCTTCAGAGCATCGTTCGCGAGGTGTCGACCGGGCCGCTTCGGGAGTTCCAGATCGATTCAGGCAAGTACCTCCGCGACCTGCGGCGCGAGTTCCTCCGCCATCATCGGCGGTTGACCGTTCAGGCTCGCGCAGAGGACGGCGCCGAGCGTGACGAGCTCGTAACGATGCTGCGCTCCGCCCAATCCGATCTGGCCGCACATTGGCGCGGGATCGTGCTCGGACGATCGGTCACGCTCGCGAAGCTGACCTGGACTCCAGAGACCGTCCTAGACAACGTCGACACGGTGGTTGACGAGCTACCCGAGGTCGTCACAGCGCCGTACGAGGATGTGTCCTACGAGTCCAAAGAAAGCGATTCGATATGGAAGGCAACACGGCGGCAGACCCTTCGTCTGCGGCGGGCCTGGCGCAAGACGTTCGGGCAAGACGCTCCGAGCCGCGACGTCCGGCTGCGGGCCTTGGGTCGCTTCCACCTCTCGTATGATGCGCCGGCGAGGCTCGAAGGGCTGGCTGCGCTCTTCGTCGAAGCGGACCGCCACCTCGCGGCTCGAACCAGGAGCCTCTTCGACGGAGTGATCGCGGGCTACGACGACATCGTCGACATGTCCACGGAGCCCGGGGCGGACCTCGAGGGCCAGCTCGTTCGTTTGCGACACGACGTGGAGGAAGAGCTCGCTCTTGCCCTCGACGAGATCGTTCGCATCACGGGCGACGGTACACATCGCGCCGCCAGCGCGCTTGCCAACGGCTACGTCCAAATGAAGGAAGACCTCCCGACGTTTGGGACTCTCGATCTCCCTTCGAGTCAGCGCCGGACCAGCCGCCGCTTCGCAAACCGGATGCGCGCGATGGAGACGCTCACCAAGGACGTTTCCAATCTTCGAAAGGCGAGCTCGGCCGAGTATTCGACGCTGGCGATGGAGCTCGAGCTGCTCGGCCTGGAAGCGCGCATCAAGGATAACGTCGCCGATTACGTCTCGCGGCTCATCAGTACGGTCAAGCGGCGCGCAACCTCTCAGGTCGAGCGTGTGAGCGACACGCTTCAGAACACGCTGACGGAGCTCAACACCGAGCTCGAGAGCGATTATTCCGGAGAAGAGCTGGCGGCGGCGTTGCGACGGACGACAGAGGCAACGAGCAAAGCGACCGGCGAAGCCGCGCGTGTCACGACGGAGCTGTACCAGGATCTGAGTGACGACACGAAGATCGCGCCCCTACTCGATACGTTGGTCGACGCCTGCCGCGGCCTCACCCCGCGCTACCGCGTGACGGTAGGGCAGCGTCAGACCGGCGAGTGGCGCTTGCCAATCGCGCTGCCCGAGGTCGAGGTCCCTTTCAGAGAAGTGGTGCTCACGTACATCGACAGCCGTGTGGCGCCGAAGCTGCTCGCAAGCCGTCGGGAGCTCGCCGAACGCATTCAGCCCTTGGCGAATCTGTTGCAAGAGCTCGAGCGTGTCGTCGCCTTCAACGTCGAGCTGGCAACCGCCGAGCTCGAGATCGTGCATGACGAAGCGATCCCCGAAGAGATGCACACACTGCTCCGCGAGATGGTCTATGGCCAGCTCGAGCGGAGCTACAATTCGCTCGAAGAGATTCGAGCCGAAGCCAAGGGCTGGCCGGCGATGATCGAAACCGAAATGCGCGACGCGGCGCTCGGCACGCTCGAAACGCTTCGCGGGGAGCTTGCCGAGGGCTCGTTCAGCAGGTCGCGTCTCGAAGCCATGCGTCGCGCCGCCAGCGGCCTTCGAATGATCGAAAAGGCGGAGCGGCAACCTCGTATCAAGCGACTCAAGGCACAGCTTCGTGGCGGGCTGCGCGCGTTGTTCGGCGAGGAGCAGCTCGAGCGTTGGAGCGAGCGGCTCGGCCTGACGGGAGCGCTGCCAACCGAAGAGCTCTCCGCGGGGATATTCGCTGCGCCGGACGTGGCGACCGACCTTCCGCTGGTCTATCGACGCCTCTTTGCCGCCGATACGATGGAAGCCGGAGACGTGCTCACCGGCCGCGAGGAGGAGATCCGCCGCGCTGAATCGGTGCTTTCGAGCGAGGTCAAAGGACGACTGCGGTCTGTCGTGTTGATCGGCGTCGACGGCGTCGGCAAGGCGGCTGTTTCGAGCGCGATCGTGCGAAGCCGACGCTGGAAGAACGTGAAGCGGGTGGTATTCACCGCCCCGGTCACCGTGGAAGACGTGGACGCGATCTTCCAGGATGCGCCCGAAGGGCAGCTCGTCGTCGTCGACGGACTTCATTGGATGCTCTCGATGGCGCCAGGCGGCTTCGATCCACTCCGCCGTTTCGTCAAAGGCATCATCGAAGAAGGCGGCCGACGCCGCTGGCTTGCGCATGGCGCCGTGCTGTTCTGGAACTTCGCCTCTACGGTTGCTCCCCTGCGGGACGCATTCCCGGAGGTCGTCCGACTGGAAACATTGAGCGAGCAAGAGCTCCAAGCGGCCGTCATCGCAAGACATCGATTGAGCGGTTTCGAGCACTCGTTCGATCGAGGAGACGGATCGCCAATCGAAGGCTTGTTCGCTCGAAGCGCTACCCGCATTCGCCGGCCGTACGATCAGTACTTCCACGAGCTTCACGAAGCGACCGGCGGCCTCGTGCGCGATGCGCTACGGCTGTGGCTGGCGTCGATCCGAGGCATCCAGGACGACATCGTGCACGTTGGGCCGATCCCGGCTTCCCCGTATACCCGTGTCAGGCGCCTCCCGGACGATATTCTGGTCAACCTCTACCAGATTGCGCGGCAGGGATGGATCGATGCTGCCGGCCAAGCGAGGTTGTTCAGGCTGGACATCAACACCGCGCAGGCGCAATTGAGCCGACTCGCGCACCTGGGCCTGCTCGAAGAACGGGAGGGATCATTCGTGATCGCGGTACACCTGCGAGGTGTGTTGGGCCGCGTATTTGCCGAGCGAGGGTGGGTGCTCTGATGTCGATGCTCTGCCGTTCTTGGTTGTCGTTTCTCTTGGTCACGTGGATCGCGGCCCCGGGCGCAGCGCAGCTGCTCGACCCGCCGCCACCCGGGTCCAGTGAGTTCGAGGAATACGCGGAGCCGCCGCCACCCGACCCACCCCCGGCACCGGCGCCCAAACGCGCCGAGCCGGACGAGCCAGAGACTCGCGCCCAAGAGCCTTTCCCAACGCCGCCCCCAGGAATCGCCAAGGCGCCGCCCACACCGGTCGAGGAGCCACCACCGACCGAAGAACGCAGCCTACTATTGATTCTCTTTCTGTCACTGCTCGGTGTGGGCGTCGTGCTGTTCATCATCGAACGGGCGCGTGGTTGGATCACCGCCAACATCCCATTGCGGCGTGTTCTCGGAGGCCTGGTGTTCGTCCTGCGGCTCGTCGGTCTCGGACTCCTCCTGGCGATCGTGCTCGATTTGGTGCCCACGGGTCAGAACTGGATCCTGTGGACGTTGGCGATCCTTGCCTTGGTCGTTGGATGGTCGGTTCGCGATCTTTTCGCGGATTTAGTAGCGGGCGGCATCTTGGCTGCCGAGCGCCGCGTGAAAAAGGGGATGTGGGTCTCTGGTGATGGTTTCCAAGGCACGGTCGAAGGACGATCGGTTCGGGCGACGTGGCTGCGGGACGGGCAAGGGCACCGGCTGACTGTGCCCAATCGCGCGATGGTTGGCGCGCCAATGGTCTATGACGCCGGTGCAGACGCGGAGCACGAGGTGGTGGTGCGCCTCGAAGGCTACGAGGACGCCGGCAAGGTGCGCATGGCACTCACCGACGCAATCCTCAGCTCGCCCTGGGCCCTTGCTGGAGCGACGCCAGTGGTGTTGCGCGACCCCGCCGATCCGGTCGTCTGGCGAGTTCGAACCAAGCTCCTCGAGCCGCGCTTCTCAGTGCATTTCGAGGGAGAGCTTCTCGAGCGCGTCGAAGACCTGCTGCGCTACGAACCGGAGCTCGAAGAACGCGAGACCGTCCCAACCGAAGCCCCGCTGGAAGGCTGATTAGGCGATCCAGTCGCGAAGCTCGCCTGTCACGACCCGTGGAGCCTGTTGAAGCTCTTCGATCGTCTTCGCGCCGCTGAGCAGCATGACCGAGCGGAGCTCGCGCTCAACTTGCAGAAGGAACGAGCGTGCGCCGTCGACGCCGCCCTCGAGGAACGCTTGATAGACGTTGCGTGCCATTCCGGCGCAGCTCGCGCCGAGCGCGATCGCGCGGGCCACGTCCATGCCGCTTCGGATGCCACCGGTCGCGATCGTCGTCATGCCAGCATCGACGCAATACCGAACCGACGCCGCGGTGGGGATACCCCAATCCCACAGGGCCTCACCAAGCGCCTGCCCATCGCCTTCTGCGCGCAGTGTTTCGACGCCGACCCATGAGGTGCCGCCGGCTCCCGAGGTGTCCGCATATCGAATCCCGATCGCGCGAAGCTTTGCGGCAACTTCGCGGCTGATCCCGTTGCCGGTCTCTTTGGCGATGACCGGCACGTCGAGCTCAGACCAGAGCCGCCGGAAGGTTCCGAAGCCTCCGCTGAAATCTCGATCGCCCTCGGGCTGAACCAGCTCCATGGCCGGGTTCATGTGCACGCACAGGGCGTCGGCACCGACATCGGTCACGATCCGCGCGATTGCCTCGGTGGACAGGTCGCGCGCCTGGACGACGCCGACGTTGCCAAAGAGAAGGACGTCGGGCGCGTGCTCGCGCACCTGGTATGTCCACCTCGTCTCGGGTCGTTTTTGCATCGCGCGCTGACTGCCAAGCCCGAACGCGTAGCCAAGCTCGTTCGCGATCGAGGCTAGGGCTTGGTTGATCTCGGCAGCTCGTTCATGCCCCCCAGTCATCGCTGCGATCAACAGCGGCGCGCGGAGCTCCTTGCCAAGCAGCCCGACGCGGGTGTCTATCGAGTCGAGGTCGGCCTCGGGGAGCGACTGATGCACCAGCCGCACGCATTCGAGAAGAGTGGTGCGCTTCCGAAACGCGACGTCGTCCGTCGCGCACAGATCGAGATGATCGGCCTTTCTCTGCTCAATGTCTGCGCTCATCACGTTGCTTGCTCGACAGCGTCCTGCCGTGTACGTAGCTCGGAATAAGGACACTCACACCGTGGCGCAAGGGCAAATGGATCTGGAGTCTTGGATGGGGGGTATCCGTCGGCAGGTCGACGCCATCCTGGAGGGGTTTTTCGAGTCGAAGTGCGACGAAGCGACCCGTCTTTCGCCACAGGCGATCGAGCTGGTCACTGAAGTTCGCGACCTCACGATGCGTGGAGGCAAGCGGCTGAGGCCGATCGTCACCGCAGCAGCCTATCGGGCCGCGAGTGGAGCCACCGACGTAACGCCGACGCTGGAGATCGGCGCCGCCCTGGAGCTCCTCCAGACGTACTTGCTGATTCACGACGACTGGATGGACGAGGACGACGAGCGGCGCGGAGGGCCTGCGGTCCATTACGCGTTCCAGAAGAAGCATGGTCACGAGCATCTCGGTGCGAGCCTCGGGATTCTAGCGGGGGATTTGGCCTCGACCTTCGGTTGGGAGCTCTTGCTCCGCAGTGGTTTTCCCGAGGGCCGGCGCGACGAAGGGTTGGCGCTTTTCGTCAAGATCCAAAAAGAAGTGTTCGCGGGACAGCAGCTCGACCTCATGGCCGACGTGGATGTCGAGCGCATGCACGACTTGAAGACCGGAAGTTACACGACGCGCGGGCCGGCCGAGCTCGGCGGCATCGTCGCCAATGCAGACGAGCCGGGCATGAGATCGTTGCGTGATTGGTCTGCGCCGCTCGGGGTCGCGTTTCAGCTGCGGGACGACCTCCTCGGAACCTTTGGCAGCGCTCAGCAGACCGGCAAGCCCGGTGATGATTTGCGACATGGCAAGCACAACGCAGTCGTGGCCGCTTTTCGCAAACTCGGCGCAAGCGAAGCGGACAGGTCCGTGCTCGAGCGTGTCTGGGGGCGTGCTGAGGCAACCAATGATGAAGTCGAAGCCGCCAGGAAGGTCCTGTCCGCCGCCAAGGCCGAGGTCGAGGCGCGACTGGCGTTCTTGGCCGATGAGGCGCGAAGAGCACTCGTTGCAAGCCCGTTCGGACAGGACGCCAAGCAAATGCTCGAGGAAGTGACCCAGCGGCTCACGGACCGAGGGAGCTGATGGGCTTCGGGAGAGGCAAGGTGATCCTGCTCGGCGAGCATGCCGTCGTTCACGGTTACCCCGCGATCGCGGTCGGAATCGAACGGGGCGTCACAGCCGAGGCATCGCCTGCCGAGCGCGATCTGTTGCGGCTTTCGCCATGGGATTTGGCCCTCAGGCCCGATCCGGAAGGAGGCGAGCCCCTCGAACGTGCGTTTGCGGTCGCGCTCGCGCTCTATCCCGAGCGTCCAGCCCTCGAAGTGAACGCCCAGGTCGAGTTGCCGGCTGGCGCGGGGCTCGGCTGCTCGGCGGCGATCGGCGTGGCCATTCTCGATGCGATCGACGAAGCCCTCGGCATCGAACGGCCGCGAACGGATCTCGCGGCGGCTGCGCTCGGCTGGGAGAGGGTCTTTCACGGCAACCCATCGGGCATCGACAACACGATGTCGGCCGTCGGCGGGGTCGCGCTCTATCGCAAGGGCGCCGCGCTCCAACCGCTGCGCTCGAACAAACCGCTCCACCTGGTGATCGGCTACAGCGGCGAGTCCTCGAGCACCAAAGAGATGGTCGCATCGGTTCGCCGGCAGCTACAGGGTGACCCGGGACGGGTGAACAAGGCGTTCGAAGGCATCGAGGTGCTAGTGCGCAACGCAAAGCTCGCCATCGAAGCCGGCGACCACATCGCGCTTGGGCAACTGCTCGACCTGAACCACACGATCCTCAGCTCGCTGATGCTGTGCACCACCAAGCTGGACGAGATGTGCCAGGCCGCGAGACGCGCCGGGGCGCTCGGCGCCAAGATGACCGGCGCCGGGGGAGGAGGCTGTATGTTCGCGTTGGCGCCAAAGCACGATGAAGCCATACGTTTGCGCGACGTGCTCGGAGAAGGCTCGTTCGTCGCGGAGGTGAGCGCATGACCGATCCGCCCACGGAAGCGAGTGCGCGGGCCTGTGCAAACATCGCTCTTGCCAAGTACTGGGGCAAGGCCGACGTGAAGCGAAACGTTCCGGCCGTGCCGAGCATCTCGCTGACGCTGGACCAGCTGGTCACCGAGACGCGAGTGCGGTTTGACGCTTCGCTCCCATCCGATGTGGTGAGGCTGGATGGCAGGCGCGCGAGCGCGGCCGAAGCCGAGCGCGTCGTCACCATGCTCGACCGCGTTCGACGAGAGTCGCGAGTGCGCTCGAACGCGCACGTTTCGAGCCATAATCACTTTCCGACGGCGGCTGGCCTTGCTTCGAGCGCGTCCGGTTTTGCAGCGCTTGCGGCCGCTGCATCGGCGGCCGCGGGGCTTCGTTTCAACGCGCGCCGGCTCAGCGCTTTGGCTCGCGCATCGAGCGCGTCTGCTGCTCGGTCGGTTTACGGCGGATTTGTCGAGCTTCCGGCGGGAAGCCGTGGCGATGCGGAGCTGGCGGCTCGGCCGATTGCGCCCTCTGAGCACTGGAACGTCCGCCTGGTCGTCGCACTGACCGAGACCGGCAAGAAGAAAGTCGGCTCCACCGAGGGTATGGAGCGCTCGCGCAAAACGTCGCCCTACTACCAAGCGTGGTTGGACCAAGCGCCCAGGTGGGCGCGGAAGATCAAACGCGCGATCAAGGATCGCGACCTCGACGTGCTCGGTGCGGCGATGGAGCAGAGCACGCTTGCCTTCCACTGCTGCGCGATCACCTCCGATCCGCCGATCCTCTACTGGGCGCCAGCAACGTTGGCTGCGCTCGCCACGGTGCGCGGGCTTCGCGAGCGCGGCTTGTCGGTATGGGCAACGATGGACGCGGGGCCACACGTCAAAGTGCTGTGCGAGATCGGTGACGCAACGCGCGTTCGTCAGGCGCTCGATCGCACTCGAGGTGTCACCCGAACCTGGGTTGCCAAGCCAGGCCCCGGCGTCGAGGTTCATCGATGACCCCGGTCGGCGCTACCGCGCCAGGAAAGGCGCTCTTGTGTGGCGAGTACGCGGTGCTCGAGGGCGCGCAAGCCATCGTCGCCACCGTCGATCGACGGGTCTCGGTCGTCTGGCGCGACCGCCCCGGACCCATGCCTCCAGAAATCGAAGCCACGCTGGCGCGCGCGCAAGCCGAGCTTGGGCCGGTGCCCGGGTCGTTGGCACTCGACGCGAGCGATCTTCAACACGATCGCGTCAAGCTCGGGTTGGGCTCGTCGGCCGCTGCGGCCGTGGCAGCCGCAGGCGCGGTTTTCGCAACGCATGGTCATGAGCTCGGCGACCCGGAGACCTTGCAACGTGTCTTCACGTGCGCGTTCGAAGGTCACGGATCGATCGCGCCTCAGGGTAGCGGCGTCGACGTGGCAGCCTCGACCTTTGGCGGGTTTCTCCGGTTTGCGCGGAGGGGGACCGAGGTCGATATACGAGCGCTTGAATGCCCGGATGAGCTCGTGATTCGTTTGGTCTGGACTGGTCATGCGGCGCGAACCAGCGAGCTGGTGAACAAGGTGCACGGGCTTCGTCGTGACGACTCAGGTTCCTATCGCGCTTGCATGGATCGATTGTCGGAGATCTCCGGTCGATTTGCGTCGGCGTTCGAGACCGGAAGCCCCGCCGAGATCGTCGCAGAGGCGGCCTCGTACGCGAACGCGATGGGCGCGCTCGGCGAGGCGGCAGGCGCCCCGATCGTCGACGCCCGTCTCGGACGTGCGGCCGAGCTTGCAACCCGTTTTTCGGGGAGCGCCAAGCCTTGTGGCGCCGGAGGCGGCGACGTGGCAATCGCGTTTTTTCTCGACCCGCACGCCGCAAAAGGCTTCGAAGTGGCTTGCAAAGCCGAAGGGCTTCATCCTATCGATGTCTCGTGGGGTGCGGCGGGTGTCCAGGCACGCTCACGAGGAGGCGCCAAATGCTGATCAATATTTACGTCCTGTCGCTCGTGCTCGGAGCCGTGCTGCTCGGCGCCTCGCTGTTCTTGGGCGAGAAGCGCCTCGACGCTGATGACCAAACACGTGCGCACGACGACACGACGAGGCCAAGTCAATTCGGTCAGCTCGACGGCGTTGCAGGCGGCGACTTCTTTGCGCGGACCGTTCGGTCACGTCGGTTCTGGACGTTTTTCGTCTCCTTCTTCGGCATGACGGGACTCATCGTCGACGGTTTGGACCTCATGGGCCCAACCGTGTCGTTCGTGGTAGCGATCACGATCGGGGCGGTCGCCGGCGCAGGGGCTTCCGCCGCGGTGCGGATCGGCTCGAGCTGAGCCTCCGCCTACTTCGAGTAACCTCGGACTTCGTCTTCGAGCCGATCGATGACGACGGCGGAGAGATTTTCTCCGCAGAGCCGCGACATCTGCTGAATGAGCGTGGGGCTGGTGACGTTTACCTCGATTAGCTTGCCGCCGATGACGTCGAGCCCAACGAAGAACAGCTGATCGGCGATCAGACGCGGGCCGATCGTCTCGATGATCTTTCGGTCGGCGTCGGTGAGCTCCGCCGGCGTCGCGGAGCCTCCGACGTGGACATTGCTCCGAAGGTCGCCCTTGCGGGGAACGCGCCCGACGACGCCGAGAAGCTCGCCTTTCACGAGCAGGATTCGCTTGTCCCCTTCGTCGTACACCTCGGGGATCAGCGCTTGTACGATCGCGTTGCGTCGGCCCAAGTGGGTGACGGCCTCGATCAAGGCGTTGAGATTGGTGTCCCCCTCAGCGAGCAGAAACACGCCCTCGCCGCCGTGACCGTCGATCGGCTTGATGACGGCCTTGCCGCCCACATCGCTCAGGAATCGCAGGATCTCATCCTTGTGACTCGTCATGATCGTCGGGGGAACGATCTCGGGAAAATGATGCGCGTAGAGCTTTTCGTTGGCTTCACGGAGGCCGCGTGGGCTGTTGACCACGAGCGTGCTGCCTTCGAGATGGTCGAGAACGAGGGTCAACCACAGGTAAGCGTCGGTGAAGGGTGGATCCTTGCGAATGAACACGGCATCGACATCCACCAAATCGACATCTTCTGGCTTGCCCAAGGTGATCGGCTCCTCGGCGTCGAGCTGCATCGTCGCGTGGCGAGCCCGGGCCACGACTCTGCGGCCGCGCAGCCCGACATCGCTCGCCAGGCAGTGATCGATGTGATGGCCGCGAGCCTGTGCCTCGAGCATCAGGGCAAAGGTGGTGTCCTCGTCGACGATGACCGTCGACACCGGGTCCATCACGAACACGAAACGCATAGGACTCTGCGGTAGCACCCAGGTTGGTTTGGAGGCAAGGTGGGAGCGATGAAGCGCTGGGTCCCCATCATGCTGTGGTGCGTTTCGGCGCTTCTGATCACGGGTCTCACCGCTGGTTCCCCGCCCGCACATACAGCGGTATTCACGAGAGACGCGGTTGCTGCGGACCATCCCGAAGCGTCCAAAGCGGGCGCCGAGATTCTCGCCGCGGGCGGAAACGCTGCGGACGCCGCGGCCGCAACCATGTTGGCCCTCGGGGTGGTCAATCCCGCGAGCAGCGGCCTCGGAGGCGGCGGGTTCGCCCTCTACTATTGCGCTGAGGACGGCTCGCTCACATTCCTCGACTTCCGCGAGCGCGCCCCGCGCGCCGCAACCCGGACGATGTTCGAGGTCGAGGGGGAACGGCCGGACGGGCCGGCGAATTCCCCCTCTCAGTTGGGTGGCCTCGCCGCAGGCGTCCCCGGAGAGCCCGCAGGCGTCGAGGCGCTGATCACTCGTTTTGGGAAGCTCTCATTGCGCGCGGTCATCGCGCCCGCCCTTCGGCTTGCCGAGGAGGGCTTTGCAGTGAGCGAGGCGCTCGGCGCGATGGGAAGCGCGTTTGAAATCCAGCTTCACGAAGACCCGGTGATGGCGAAGTGGAACCTCGAGCCGGGCGCAACGCTGCGTCGTCCGAGCTTGGCACGTGTGCTTCGCGCGTTTGCCGAGAAGGGAGCCGCGGTCATCTACGGGGGGATCATCGGCCAGGAGATGGTAGCCGCCGTTCGGAAGCACGGCGGCATCATGACCTTGCAAGACCTTCGAGCGTACCGCGTCAGGAAGCGCGAGCCGCTGCGCACGACCGCCTTCGGACATCACTGGGTCACGGCGCCCCCTCCGAGCGCGGGCGGCTTCACGATGATTCAAAGCCTGTCGATCTTGGAACAGGCGGCCGGCCCCGATCCCGTCTATGGCACGCCGCTCCTGCATGCGATGGCCGAATCCTGGAAGGGGCCGTTCTTGGATCGCCAACGCTATTTCGGTGACCCGGACCAAGTGATTCTGCCGCTCGACAAGATGATGGACACCTCGCGAATCGCGAATCGCGCCAAGCTCGCGGGCGACGGCAAAGCTCACCCGAGCGCGGACTACGACTTCCCGGTGGAATGGACCCGTTCGAGCGTCGCGACGCCCGACAATGCGGGAACCTCACACTTTTGCGTCGTCGACGCGGAGGGCAACGTCGCCTCGGTCACGACCACCGTGAATCTGCCCTTTGGCGCGCGGTTTACCGGCGGAGGCGTCGTCATGAACGACGAAATGGACGATTTCGCGAGCGGCATCGGCAAAGCCAATGCGTTCGGCTTGGTCGGCGGCGCGCGCAATCTGCCGGGGCCTTGGAAGCGTCCGGTGTCGACGATGTCTCCCACGATCGTTTTCGAGAACGGCAAGCCCGTGTTGTGCGTTGGCGCGTCGGGCGGAAGCCGGATCGTGACGGCTACACAACAGGTCGCGATGAACGTCTTGTTGCACGGCATGACTGCAGGCGAGGCTGTACGCGCGCCTCGCATCCACCACCAAGGCGTGCCTGAAGCACTTCGCGTCGAAAAGGTCGCGCCCTTGGACCCTGCGCTTCAAGACGCGCTCCGTGAGCGGGGTCACCGCATCGAGCCTATTCACAACGTCGCCACGGTGCAGGCGATCCAAATCGATCGCTCCCGCGAGCGCCGGCTTCACGCCGCAAGCGATCCTCGAAAGGGCGGGCGCCCAGCGGGTCACTAGCGAAACGTGGCCAGGTACTCGTTCACGAGGGCGGCGTTCTTCGCGTATTGTTCCCGCGTCGTAGCGATGAAGTACGCCTCGATGAGGCGACTCAAGCCGAGCACGTTCGCGCCGACCTCGAGCGTCACGCGTCGCTCGCACTGATGAGGCGAGACCGCCTCGACCGCGACGGTGCCAGCGGCCCAAATGCGTTCAGGAACCGCCGAGGGAATGACCCGAAAGTTGTAGCGTTCGGTTTCAGCGTCGAATGTGCCCTCTTCGACGTAGCTGAACCGCTCGCCGAGAACCCTCGCTACTGCCCTAGGCATCTGGTGCGTGGGCCAGACTTTGGCGCGCCGGTAGCCGGTCTCTTCATCCCACTCCTGAAGCTCGTGTTCGAAGCCGAGCCCCTCGTACAAGTAGTGATTGAAATCTTCACTTCGAAAGATTCGCTCCCAGAATTCTTGTTCCGAGCAGTCCAGCAGCTGGCGAATCGCGAGGCTCTTCGACATGGTCACTCGGTGATTTGGACGACGACGACGGTGATGTTGTCCTCGCCACCGTTCTGGTTGGCCTGGGAGATCAAGGTTATTGCGGCCGTTTCGACGTCCGAGCCGGCGCTGTGAACGATGTCCAAGATGCGTTCGTCGCTCACCATGCCGTTGAGACCATCCGAGCAGAGCACGTAGACATCGCCTGGCTCGACGTCTTCGAAGTACAGATCGACGGCGACCGCGTCTTGCATCCCGAGGGCGCGCGTGATCACGTTCGTCGGAAGGCGCTCCTTCTGCGCGTCCGTGAGGTTCGGCATGACGAGCAAGTAGTCGTTCAACAGTGAGTGGTCGCGCGTCAGCTGTGTAATGCCACCTGTGCGAACTCGATATGCCCGGCTGTCGCCGACGTGGGCGATGTGGATCTTGCGGTCCTCGCGAACGAACAGCGCGCCGACGACGGTGGTGCCCATGCCCTGAACCGAACGGTTACGAATCGACGCTTGAAAGATTCGCTGATTGGCTAGCTTCACGGCCGACACCAGACGGTTTTGGTCGGGCGTTAAACGCGAGTCGTCTTCAGTCGGCCATTCGTTGCCGTCGATGTCGCTCGCATCGAAAAAGGCAGATATCTCCATGGTCGCCATGCGGCTCGCGACATCGCCGGCCCGGTGACCGCCCATGCCATCGGCAACCACGAACAAACGATGCTCCGATAGGATGCAGAAGCTGTCTTCGTTGTGCTCTCGCTGAAGTCCGACGTCAGAGAGCCCTGCAGCAATGAAGTTCATCAGTGTTCACACGCCCGGAGAGACGACTCGAGAGATAATCGCCGGTGATCCGACCATCTATTGGCCTTCGGCCCGTTCGCGGGCAACCCAAATCGTCCGAAACAGCCTATCCGACCGACGAACGCGAGCAAATCAGGGGGTCACAAAGGCGGGCAGCTCAGGCCAGCCGGACTCTGGATCGTCCAGATAGGAATATCGTGCGTAGTGCGTGGTCACCCGCCGCACGTAGTTGCGCGTCTCATTGAACGGGATCCGCTCTACGAAGCGATCGAGCTCCATCTTTCGACTCTCCTTGAGCCACCGCTTCACGCGGCTCTTGCCCGCATTGTAGGCGGCGATGCTCAGCGGGTAGACGTTGTCGAATTCTGCAGCGAGCGCCGCCATCTCGTCGAGCCCAAGGGCGATGTTCGTATCCGGTGTACGGAGCATTTGCCGAGTGACCGGTCTACCAGCGAGCCGGGTCGCGAGCTCCGGCATCAGCTGCATGAGACCCACCGCGCCGGCCCTGCTAACCACCTCTGGACGGAAGCCGCTTTCCTGACGCATGGTCGCGTAGACCAAGGCGCGTGGAAGCTCGCCCCGGTGCTCGTCGACGATCGAGCGCCAAGGCATCGGATATACCGCGTCCCACCACCAGCGATGCTCGGCGGGGTTGCTGTAGAGGTACACCATGCGCCTGCGCGCGATCAGGAGGGCTTCGCGATAGGCGCCCGCATCGCGATAGAGCCCGGTGAGAAGTGGGATGCGTTGTGTCTTGGGGTAATCCGCGACGAGTGTGTTTTCGTGCGCGTTCAGCCATGCGATGCCGTCGAGGTCGAGGCCGAGCCGCCGATACGCCTCGAAGGTGTCGGGCACGGACAGATCGCTTGCGGGGACCTCGACCGAGTCCGGTGAGGCCGCGTTTTCAAAGGGTGATGGTGGCGTCGATTTGAGCCGCTTGAGACGATTGGCTGCCAAGACCGCATACCAATGCAAGGGTTCGACGTCGATCGCCTTGCGATAGGCCTCGATGGCTCTGGGTCCCCTACGATAGGAGCGGCCGAGCCAGTAGAAGCCTCGCGCCTCGTCCATCGCGGTGGGGGAGAGCGCGATGTATTGAGAGAGGTAGCGCACCGCTCGGGTGTAGCGGCGCGTCTCGAACGCCCGGAAGCCGAGCTCCCAGAGCGCCGAGCGGCGCCAACGCCCACGCACTTGTGACTTTCCTCGCAGCAGACGCTCCATCTGCTTTTCGCCACTCGCGGGGCGAAGCCGGATCTCGAGCCACGCGGCGAGGAACCGGGCCTCGGACGCGCGGCCGCTGCGCGGGTAGCGTTGAGCGAAGCGTCGATATGCGCGGATTGCGCGCGCATCTTGGTCAGCACGCGACAACGCGCGGGCCGAATGAAACGCGTCTTCCATCTCGTGCTCGCCGCCGAGCGACGCCGACCGGTGGAGAACGCGCGCCGCGTCGAGGTAACGGGTCCGCATTCGAAAGAGGGCCATGCCGTAGATGTGATGCCATCGGGCATCGAGCGCGGAGTCATCTCCCACGTCGATCCCTTCGAGCTCCCCGACAGCTTCTGCAAATCGGCGCGCGTCCATCAACTCTTCGGCACGCGAGACTCGGTCTGAAAGAGTCGGTGAGGCACGCTTTTCCAACTTGCGAGCGGCGCTCTGCTGGTTTGGTTGGACGGCGGACTTCCAAGCTTCGAGCGCGGCCACCTGAGCGTCTTCGGGTCGCTCGAGCTCGGTATACACATCGGACAACAAAGCAAGTAGGGCGACGCGGTTGCCGACGCCGTGCTTACGGCGCGTGAGTCTAGCAAGCTCGTCCGCGGCGGTTTCGAGCTCGCCGAGCTGAGCCGCACAATCTGCAGCGATCGCTCGGTCGTGACGCGTCACCGTCGTGTCACTCGAGGGAACGCCTAGGAGCACCGGCCGCGCTTCGGCACAGTGCCCACATTGCGCGGCGGCGGTTGCCCATCGGCGCATCGAGTCGTTCCGCATCGGCTCGGGAAGCGTCGACGGGGTTTGCGCAAGCTGGTCCATTGCGTCGCAGGGACGGCCGACATCCAAGAGCAGACGACCCTCTAGATAGCGCAGGGCGTCTTTGTCACGGGTCTTTTCAGGAAGGAGCGCGATCTCTTTGAGGGCCCCGCGTTCATCCCCGGTGCGCACCAGGGAGGCGACGCGATCGAGCCCATCCCCCGCCAGCGCCCCCGCACAAGCAAGCCAAACGAACCCTGCCCCCAGCCAAAAGCGTCTCAATCTGGAGGGAATCTAACACTCATTGACGCCAACGCAGAGCGATTGGCGATCGCACTATGGGTCTCGTATGCTCCGCCGCTGACGATGCGATACGCGATTATCCTATTGCTTGCCGGCTTTGCCGTAGGGGGGTGCAAGCAGAACATCGGAGATAGCTGCGGCAGCTCCACCGACTGCTCGGTCACCGGCGAGCGCCAATGCGACCTGGCCCAGCCAGGCGGCTATTGTACGATCTTTTCGTGCGACCCGGACACCTGCCCCGAGGGCGCGTGCGTCGAGTGGCGCTTCATCCCGAGCCGCACGGCGGAAACCTGGTGCATGAAGACCTGTGACGACACCGGAAACTGCCGCTTGGAGTACTCGTGCGTGTTCCCGAACCAAATCACGATGAGCGGCGGGTTCGACGCCAATCTGTCAGAGGACGAACGGGTAGCTCGGATCATCGACCTCGAAGGCGATCAGGCGGAGGCGAAGATCTGCGTGGCCCTCACCCCAGGAGTCGAGCCGCCCGACGCCCTGCCGGGGTGGGAGCTCGACGCGGGCTTATAGCCCGCAGGGAAACCGACGCAGCAGCCGATTGAGCGTAGTATGGCCCGGATGATGTCTCCGGGCCTCTTGCGGTATCTGGCGGGCCGCCTGCTGAGGGCACTGCTGACCGTCGTCGGGCTGGTGACGATCGTGTTCTTGTTGGTGCGCCTGATCCCGGGCGACCCGGTGGAGGCGATCCTTGGCGATCAAGCCGGCCCCGAAGAGAAAGCGGAGCTTCGACGGGCGCTGAACCTCGACCAACCTGTCGGGAAGCAGTACCTGTCGTTCCTTGGAGACATGGCCGATGGCAGTATGGGGACGTCGTTTCGGCAGCCCGATCGGTCGGTGTCGTCGATGGTGCGAGATGTGTTGCCGTACACCATCGTGCTCGCCCTTGCCGCCTTGCTCGTGGCCTGGTTCGTGGCGATTCCACTTGGCACCATCGCGGCGGCCAGGGCAGGCAAGGGTTGGGACAAGATCGCCTCGACGGTCGCCGTTGCGGGCTTGGCGATCCCCAATATTTGGCTCGGGCCTCTCCTGATCCTTGCTTTCGGGGTGAAACTTCGTTGGCTGCCCCTACCGGGCGATGATTTGGCCGGTCCCGAGGCGCTGATCCTGCCCGCGCTCACGATTGGAACCGCATTGGCGGCCGTGCTGACGCGGCAGACCCGAGCAGCAATGATCGAAGTCTTATCCGAGCAATACATCACTGCCGCGCGGGCCCGCGGGGTTCCTTCGGTCTCTCTGCTCCTGCGGCACGCGCTTCGAAACGCCCTGCTCCCCGTCATGACGATCGGCGCGGCCCAGCTTGGTGCGCTGCTTTCCGGAACGGTGGTGACCGAGAAGATCTTCGAGCGGACCGGGCTTGGGACGCTCTTTCTCGACGCGTTTTTCGCCCGTGACATCCCGGTGGTTCAGGGCTGCGTGCTGGTGATCGCGGTGATCTACGTGTGCGTGAACCTCGTGGTGGATTTGGCGTACGGAGTCGTCGATCCGAGGGTGAGACTCTCATGAGCAGGGTTCGCAATCGTCTTCGAAAAACCCCGATCGGCTTGGCGATCGTGATCATCTTTTTCGTGCTGGGTCTCATCGGTCCGTGGATCGCGCCCTACGACCCGCTCGCGATCGATCTCCTGCACGAGTACGAAGCTCCGTCGTGGGTGCATCTACTCGGCACGGGGGACAACGGGATCGACATCCTGAGCGCCTTGCTTCACGGCGCACGGCTCGCCGCGATCGTTGGAATCGTCGTCGTCGGGGTGTCGGTCGTCATTGGCACCTTGCTCGGTACCTGGGCGGGTTATTGGGGGCGGCTCACCGACCACGTGATCACCGGGATCGCCGACCTGGTGCAAGCATTCCCTGCGATCATCCTGAATATCGCGGTCCTCGCTCTGGTCGCTCGGCCCGGTCTCATGCATTTGATCGTCGCGCTCGCGATCAACGGATGGGTCCTATACGCACGTCTAGCGCGGGCTGAGACGCTGACGTTGAGAGAGCGCGAGTTCGTCGAAGCGGCTCGTGCACTCGGCGTGCCGACGCACGAGGTACTGGGTCGCCACGTGATTCCCAACCTCCTCGGGCCGCTCGTCATTCAGGCGACCACCGGTTTGGGCGTCGTGATCCTGGCAGAGTCGACGCTGTCTTTCCTTGGTCTCGGACCCGGAAAAGCCGTGTCCTGGGGCGCACTTCTCGACCAGGGCACGAGTGTGCTGCTGCGATTTCCACACGTGGCCCTGTTCTCGGGCGGCGCGATCGCGCTGACTGTGTTGGGCTTCAATCTCACGGGAGACTGGTTGCGAGACCGGCTCGACCCACGCCTGCGATAGCCATGCCCGAGCTCCCCGACATCGAGCTCTACCTTCACGCTCTGCGCTCGCGCGTGATCGGCAACGTGCTTCAGGGCGTACGACTGGCATCGCCGTTCGTCCTGAGGAGCGTGGACCCACCGATAGACGCGGTCGTGGGAAAGCGAGTGCTCGATGTGCGCCGGCTCGGCAAGCGCGTCGTGCTCGTCCTACAAGACGACCTCTACATCGTGTTGCATCTGATGATCGCCGGCCGGCTTCGCTGGAAACCCGCGGGACAGAAGATCCCTGGTCGAGTGGGCCTTGGGGCGTTCGACTTCGAAGACGGAACGCTCTTGCTGACCGAGGCAAGCAAGAAGAAGCGCGCCGCTTTGCACCTATGCCGCGGCCAAGATGCGCTCCTCGGGCACGACCCAGGCGGGATCGAGCCTTTGGAGACCGGCTACGCCGGCTTTCGAGACGCGCTGCTCGAGCGGAACCACACCGTGAAGCGCGCGCTGACCGACCCGCGAATCTTCAGCGGAATCGGCAACGCGTATTCCGACGAAATTCTGCATCGCGCGAAGCTATCACCGCTGATCTGGACTCAGCGGCTGACGGAGAAGCAACTCCAACGCCTGCACGTCGCAACCCGTGAGGTTCTGTCGGAATGGGTCGCTCGACTGACCGAACAGCACGGCAGCGATTTCCCCGAGAAGGTGACCGCGTTTCGTCCCGAGATGGCGGCGCACGGCAAATACGGCAAGCCATGCCCGGTTTGCGGCGATCCAATCCAGCGAATCGTCTTTGGGGACCGCGAGACCAACTACTGCGCAACCTGTCAAACCGGTGGGAGGCTGCTGGCCGACCGCGCATTGTCTAGACTACTCAAAGGGGACTGGCCGCGGTCTCTCGAGGAGCTCGAATCGCTGCGTCGAGGCTAGCTGCCTTGTAGGGAGCTTTGAACGCACTAGAAATGTGCTTGTACCGGTTTTGACGGTACGTTGCGGCTG
>Ga0070726_10001474_pt1 | contig 23659 bp, 17 predicted proteins | sample tdAd471_FD_67275 | JGI IMG/M metagenome (GOLD analysis project Ga0070726, IMG submission 67275) | Marine sediment microbial communities from the Atlantic coast under amendment with organic carbon and nitrate - tdAd47.1 | ecosystem: Environmental > Aquatic > Marine > Coastal > Sediment | place... | reverse complement strand
CCGGGGGTAGCCCTTGTAGTTGGCGATGTTCTCGCCCACGGTGCGGAACATGTGCTGGAACACGCCGGTCGAGCCGGTGAAGTGCACGCCGGCCAGCGACGGGTGCTCGAGGGCCACGCTCCCGATCTTGGAGCTCGGCCCGCTGACGAAGTTGATCACCCCAGCGGGCAGCCCAGCCTCACGCAGCACCTGCATCACGACCCAGTTGGAGACGACCGCCGTCGAGGCCGGCTTCCACACGGCGACGTTGCCCAGCATGGCCGGGGCGGTGGGCAGGTTGCCCCCGATCGCGGTGAAGTTGAACGGGCTGACCGCGAACACGAAGCCCTCCAGCGGACGCTGCTCGAGGCGGTTCCAGATTCCGTTGGGCGAGATCGGCGGCTGCTCGCCGTAGAGCTGGCAGGCGTAGTAGGTGTTGAAGCGGAGGAAGTCGATCAGCTCGCAGGCGCTGTCGATCTCCGCCTGGTAGGCGTTCTTCGACTGCCCGAGCATGGTCGCCGCGTTGACCTTGGCGCGGTAGGGGCCGGCCAGGAGCTCGGCCGCGCGGCGGAAGATACTCAGCCGGTGGGGCCAGGGCAGCTCGGCCCAGGCCGCCTGGGCCTCGAGGGCGGAGTCGATCGCCGCGCGCATTTCGTCCGCGCCAGCCTGGTGCACCTGGGCCAGGACCAGGGAGTGGTCGTGGGGCGCCGTGACCTGCTTCAGGTTCCCGGTGCGGACCTCCTCGCCCCCGATCAGGAGCGGGATCTCGAGGGGGTTCTGCGCCAGCTCGGTCAGGGCGGCCTTGAGGGACGCGCGCTCGGGGCTGCCAGGCGCATAGGACAGCACGGTCTCGTTGGTGGGGAGCTGGATCCGGGGAATCGCGTTGGTCATGGTGCTCTCTCTGGGCTCGGGCTGCGCATACCGTGAGGGACCGGCGTGCCTCGGTCAAGACCTCCGCCCCGGCAATTCGCGAGTTTGACAGCGGCCGGCGGCGAGGCCAGGCTGTCCTGGGCGGGCGGCGCTTGGCGCGGCCCGCGCGACGTGGTGTATTGGGCGATCGGCGGGGGACCGCCGGGAGACTACGACGGTGGCGGAACCGCAGGAAATCGAGCTGGGGCGGCTCTTGGTCGCCCGCGCGCTGTTGACCCAGGAGCAGGCCCTGGAGCTCGTGCGCGAGGCGAACGCCGATCGGCGTTCGCTGAAGGAGCTGGTGGTCGTGCGCGGCTACGCCAGCCAGCAGGTCGTGGACCGCCTGATGGAGGTCGTCAGCAGCGAGACTCGCAGCCCGGTGGCCCGGCGCGCCGACGCCTCCACCGAGCACGAGATCCAGCTCGGCGGAGTCCGCGAGTCGATCGCCCGCGCCTGCCTCGAGGAGGCTCTGGCCCTCGTCCCCAAGGACCGCGCCGAGGCCCACCGTGAGCTGCGTCGGCTGGCCAAGGAGTTCCCCGACACCGAGAGCGGGATCCGCGCGGCGAAGCACCTGCGCGCCGAGGGCGAGACGGTTTGAGCGAGCTGACCCACTTCGACGACCAGGGCGCGCCGCGCATGGTCGACGTGAGCCCCAAGCCCGAGACCGTCCGCTTCGCCCGGGCCCGGGCCCGGGTGCGCATGCTGCCGGCCACCGCCGAGCGGATCCGCGCCGGCGAGGTGGCCAAGGGAGACGTGCTCGGGGTGGCGCGACTGGCTGGGATCACCGCCGCCAAGCGCACGGCCGACCTGATTCCGCTCTGTCACCCGCTGCGCCTGACCTCCGTCGACCTCGAGCTGCGGGTCGAGGAGGCGGCGGTGGCGATCGAGGCCCAGGTGCGGGCCTGCGATCGGACCGGGGTCGAAATGGAGGCCCTCGTGGCCGCCTCGACCGCGGCGCTCACGGTCTACGACATGTGCAAGGCCGTCGACTGCTGGATGACCGTCGAGGCGGTCGAGCTGCTCGAGAAGCGGGGCGGCAAGAGCGGCGACCTGTCCCGGCCGCAGCGGGGCTGAGTCCTAAGCCCTTGCAGGGGAACACCCGGCTTGACCGCGATAGGGTAGAGCGAAGGTCCGCAGCGCGGTAGCATGGCGCCCCTTGGGGGATCTTCATGCCTTCTGATCCGCAGGAGTTCTTCGAACGCAAGCGCGGCCGTGGCGCCAGCAAGCAGTTCGAGGTCAAGAAAAAGGGCGGCGTCACCCCCAAGCACATCGTCTACGCCGGCGACTTCCAGATCGTCTACGTGTTCGCCCCCGTCAACGGCGAGCTGATCTTGCTCAAGCCGGGCGAGGTGTTCACCTTTGGTCGCGGCGACATGTGCGATTGCAAGATCGACGCCAAGACCGTGTCGCGCCGCCACGCGCGCGTCCACTGGAGCAGCGCCGAGACGCCGACCCCTGAGCTCGTCGACCTCGAGTCGCGCAACGGGATCACGATCAACGGCGTGCCCATGACCAAGAAGGTGCTCGAGGACGGCGACGAGGTCAAGATCGGTCCGTTCACCGCGACCTTGCGCGTGCTCAGCGCCAACGACGACCTGGAGAACCAGATCCAGATCGACCGCATGAGCGCGACCATGGTCAGCGCCGCCCGGCTCTCGGGCGAGACGCGCCTCGTGCCGCTGCCGTTCCTCCTCAACCACCTCGAGCGGATCAAGGAGTCGGGCACCCTGGCGGCGACCGGGGCCGACGGCCTGGTGGGGTCGGTGACCATGATCTCGGGGGTCGTGATCGCCGCCTCCTACGGCGACACCGAGGGCGTGGACGCGGTCCGCGAGCTGGCCAAGATGCGCGACGGGCGGTTCACCTTCAGCCCTCGCGCAGACGCCACCCCGCAGTCGATCCAGGGGACCATCGCCGAGATCCTCGGGCTCAACCGCCAAATGGCGCGCCCGCCGACGGCGAAGTTCCGCGTGCCCCCGCGCCGTCGCCGCCCCCCGCCGCGCCGGCCCCGACCGCGCCGGCGCTAGGGCTCTGGGGCCAGCCCGCAGGCCTGGCCACCGCGCCTACGGTCCTGTGGTCCGCCCCAGCAGCGGGTTGACCCCGCCCGAGGTATCGATCGCGTAGACGTAGATCGGGTGCCTTCCAGACCGGTATGCCGGCGGGAGGTCGAAGCCGAACCCGTGGCGGCCGGGATAGCCGGTGGCCTGGTTGACGTCGGGGCGGTTCCCGCTTGCGGTCACCGCGCCGAGCAAGACCCCACCCCCTCCGGCGGGTCCGTCGGCGTAGACGTGCACCTGGATCGAGACCGCGGGCACGTCCGGGTCGAGGGCCCACCCGTGAACGAACCCCGCTGGGGTCACGCCGTCGAGGTGTCCCTGCGGGGCGCCGCTGCCCGACGGCGCGGGAGCGGGGGAGCTCGCCGGCGGCGGGGTGGGCAGGGAGGGGGCGGGAACGGGCGCCAATCCTGCCGCCAGCCGCAGCGCGCGGGTAACGTCCTGGACGGTCCCGACCGCGAGGTAGGTGACGAAGTGGTGGGTCGCCGCGCGGAGGTTGCGGCGGCGAATCACGCAGCCGATCTTCCCGGAGTCGAAGTGGGTCGTGAAGTTCCAGCGGCCGTAGCTCGCGCCGCTCTCCGGCGTCCAGATCCCCAGGGCGTGGGACCCGCTGGCGGTGGAGATCACCACCGGCTTGGCTTGTTCGCCGAACCCTGCGCGGTCGGCCCACTGGGCGTTCTGGTCGCTGGGGTCGGCCCGCAGGGGCAGGAGCCGGTTGGCGCGCGGCTCGTAGGTGTGGAAGCGGTTGAACGCACCCGTCATGTAGCTGGCCGGATTCTCCAGCTGGAAGAAGCCGGTCTGCCGCCCGAGGGTCACGAAGGTGTCCCAACGAATCAGGTGCGGGTCGTTCTTGTAGTCGACGGTGATCCGCTTCTCGAGGACGTCGCTGGAGGTGATCGTCGTGTTCAGCGCGGGGCGACCGCCCTGACCCTGGACGTTGCTGGCGGTCGTCTGTCCCGGCTCGAGCCAGAACGCCGGGTGGCTGCGCGTGACCAGGGTCGGTGGACGCACCGACGCCGAGAGCACCCGGGTGCTGCTGCTGTTCCCGCGGTTGCGGTTGCTGCCGGCCTCCGTGGGGTTGTAGGCCTCGCCTTGCCCCGTGGTCCAGGCGATCTGGATCTGCCGGCCGTGGTCGTCGTTGTTGACGAACTGCCGTCCGCTCCAGGTCAGCCCGGTCACCGCCGCGCCGTAGCCGCGGGAGGTGCGGATCGTGACCTCGCGCCCCCGCAGGGTGAGGTCTCCGCTGGTGTGCACGGCCGGCGCGGGGGGAGGCGCTGGCTGGGCGGGGGCCGGGGCGGGCGCGCTACCTCCACCGCCGGCGCCGCCGCCGGCGAGCTCGGGGTTCGGGCCCCCCGCGGTGTCGATGGCGTGGGCGTAGATCCTTCGCCCGCGGTAGGCGGCGGGGATCGTGTAGAGGAAGCCGTGGTTTCCAGCGTAGCCCGTGACGAGGTTCACGTCGGGGCGCGGCTGGTCGGCGCGCGTCGCGCCCACGAGGTGGCCCCCCTGGCCGTAGGGCGCGTCGGCGTAGACGTGCACCAGCAGGCTCGCCTGGGGCGCGTCCGGGTCGAGGGCCCAGCCGCGAGCGACCCCCGCGGGGGTGACCTCGTCGAGGTAACCGACCGGGGCTTGGTTGGCGAGGGCTGGCGCGGAGAGCGCGGCGAGCAGCGCGAGGGACCGGAGGCTGCGGATCATGAGGGCTCCTGTTGAGGTAGGGGAGGCCGCTGCGCGGCCCCGCGCCCTCGCAGCGAGCTGCTCGGGCTGAGGACCTGCGCGGAGCAAGCTCCGCACCGGAGCGCGCACGCCGTGTAATGTCTTTCGTCGTAGTCCCTGGACCCCGAGGCGGGCGAGGGAGCAGCGCCCGGCTGTCCAGGCCTGTACAGGCGTTCCCAGAATCGGGGTAGAGTCGGGGTGAGCTCGAGACGAGACCAGGACGTGGACCCGACGCCGACCGCAGACGACTCTTGGCGCGTCGCCCCCGAGGCGATCGAGCAGCAGCCGGCGCGGGCTCCCGCGCTCCAGGTCGGCGAGTCGTTCGCGGGTCAGTTCACGATCCTGGCCCTGCTCGGCCAGGGCGGCATGGGGCAGGTCTTCCGGGCGCGCGACTCGAGGAGCGGCCGAGAGGTCGCGCTCAAGGTGCTGCGTGCGCGGCTCGGCGAGCGCAGCCTCGAGCGCTTTCGGCGCGAGGGCGAGCTGACCGCGCGCCTCGAGCACCCGGGGATCGTGCGGATCCACAGCGCGGGGGTCGCCGACGGACGACCCTACCTCGTCTACGAGCTCGTCGAGGGGGGGCGCACCCTGGCCGACGCGATCGAGACCCTGGAGCAGGACGCGGGGCTCGAGCTCCTGGAGCAGGTCGCGGAGGCGCTGGGCTTCGCTCACACCCAGGGGGTGATCCACCGCGACGTCAAGCCAGCGAACGTCCTGCTCGACTCGGGGGGGCGGCCGCGGGTCGCCGACTTCGGCCTCGCGCGCGCGGTGGACCTGCAGCCGATCACCCACACCGGGGCGCTGCTGGGGACGCCTTACTACATGGCGCCCGAGGTGCTCACCGGCGCGTCGCGGTCGGGACCGCCGGCCGACGTGTGGTCGTTGGGGGTCATGCTCTACCGGCTGCTGGCCGGCGCGCTGCCCTTCGACGGGGCCAACGCAGTCGAGCTGATGCAGACGGCCCGGCGCGCCGCTCCGCGTCCCCTCCGCGCGCGCGACCCCTCGATCTCGCCAGCGCTGGCGGCGGTGTGCATGCGCTGCCTGGCGGCGCGACCGGAGGATCGCTACCCCGACGCGTCCGCGCTGGCCCGCGACCTGCGCGCGTGCCGCCTCGGCGAGCCCAGGGCGGCCGTCGGCGCTCGGCCTCGGGGGGGGCTCCTCGTGGGGGTCCTGGTCGCGGCCCTCGCCCTCGCGGCGGTTGCCCTCGCCCTCGCTCCGCGCGAGACCCCAGGCGACGTGTCGGAGGAGCCCGCCGCCCCCGTCGACCCGGCCCGCGTCGAGGAGGCGCTGCGCAGAGGGGAGCTCGAGCTGGCGCTGGCGACGTGGTTGGAGGGCGCCTGGGAGCGCCCCGCGGGCGCGGGGGCCGCGAGCCGACGGGAGCGGGCGGCTCGCGCCTTCGAGGCCGCGCTGGAGGCAGCGCCCAGGGGCTCGTCGCTGGCCGAGCGCGCGCGGCGAGGGCTGGCCGAGGCCGTGCGCACGCCTCCGTCCGTGGAGCGCGGCGCGGGGCGCCGGGCGGCGCAGGCGCTGTGGGAGGGGCAGGCCGCTGAGCTTCAGCGGGCCCGAGTCGCCACGCAGCTGGAGCTCTGTGAGCGGGTGCTGGAGCTCGATCCGCAGTTCGTGCCCGCCGCCAGCTTGCGCGCGCGGCTGCAGTTCGTCGTCGGCGAACCGGGCGCGGCCCTCGACGCATGCCTGGCCGTGGCGCACCGCGCGCCCTCGGAGCTCGATACGCTCTGGCGCCTGCTGCAGCAGGCGAGGGCGAGCGAGGCTGCGCTCCCCGGGAGCGGCCGTTGGCAGCGCCTGGTCGCGGCCGCCGAGGGCGCCCCGCCTGGCTCGGAGCGCGCGGTCGCGGAGGCCCTGCTGCTCGAGGCCCGGGGGCCCGACCCCGAGCGCGAGCGGCGCGCCCTGGCCAAGCTCGACGCGCTCCTCAGCGGCGCCCCCGCTCACCCCCCCGCGCGGATCCTGCGCGGTCTCCTGCGAGTTCGAGCCGGCGAGCTGGGCCCCGCCGAGGTCGACCTCGACCTCGCGCGCGAGCTCGCGCCCTCCTGCGCTCTGCGCGCGTTCTACTGCGGTCTGCTCCGCGCGCGTCGTGGCGAGCCCACGCGCGCCGTGGCCGCGGAGCTGGTCCAGGCTGCGTTCCTCGGGCACCCCGTGTGGGAGGCGGGCTGGGGCGAGCGCTTTCCAGAGCTCGCGCGCTACACCGCGGAGCTGGAGTCGATCGCCCGGGCGCAGTTCTTCCAGCGTGGGGTAGATCGTCGCTCGCCCTACGGTCGCCTGGAGGAGGTCCAGCCCGACGGCGCGGTCGTGGGGTGGGCGGTGGACCCGGACACCCCGGGGGACACGGTGGGCCTGCACCTCTTCGTCGACGGGACCCCGAGCGACGGCGCGCCGGTGCTGGCCGAAGCCGTGGCCGACCGTCCTCGCCCGGTCGTCGCCGTCGCCACCTGCTCGCCCGGGGGGCACGGGTTCCGCGTGCAGCTCCCCGAGTCGCTGCGCGACGGACGCGAGCACCGGCTCTACGTCTTCGCCCTCGACACGGCGGGGGAGGCGGACAACCCGCAGCTCGTCGGCAGCGGGCTGAGCTTCCGCCTGGCTAGGTGATCCCGTAGCGCTCGAGCAGGAGGTAGAGGCTCGAGCGGGAGATCCCCAGCCGTCGCGCCGCCTGGGACTTGTTCCCGCCGCACGCTTGCATGGCGGAGCGCACCGCCTCGCGCTCGATCGCGCGCAGGGTCTTCCCCGCGAAGCGGTCGCTCCCGGCGGCGGGGGGCGACTCGCGCAGCTCGGGGGAGAGGTCGGCGGCGCTGACCTCGCTCAGCTCGCGGGAGCAGAGGCGCGCGACCTCGTTCTCGAGCTGGCGGACGTTCCCTGGCCAGGGGCAGCGCTGCAGGGCTGCCAGGGCGCCGGGGGTCAAGCTCAGCGGCGCGCGCCCGTGCCGCGCGCTGAAGTGCCGCACGAGCAGGGGGACGTCCTCGGCGCGTTCGCGTAGCGGGGGGACCGTGACCCGCAGCACGTCGAGCCGGTAGTAGAGGTCCGCGCGGAAGCGGCCCTCGGCGACGAGCGCCTCCAGGTCGTGGTTGGTCGCCGCGATCACGCGACAGGCGATCGGGCGCAGGCCCTCGGCCCCCACCGGGCGGAACTCGCCCTCTTGCAGGGCGCGCAGGAGCTTGGCCTGCATGGCCAGGCTCATGTCACCGACCTCGTCGAGGAAGAGCGTGCCTCCGGCGGCCAGCGCGAACAGCCCCGGCTTGTCGCCGGTCGCGCCGGTGAAGGCACCCTGGACGTGCCCGAACAGTTCGCTCTCGAGGAGGGTCTCGGCGATCGCCGCGCAGTTCTCCGAGACGAACGGCGCCCCTTGGGTCGCGCCCAGCGCGTGGAGTCGCCGCGCGACCAACTCCTTTCCGGTCCCGCTCTCGCCGAGCACGAGGACCGGCGCGGCCGAGCGCGCCAGGCGCTCGAGGGTCGCGCGCAGCTCGCGCAGAGGGGGGCTGGCCCCAATCAGTCGTGCGGGATCACCGGGGGGCGGGAGGGAGCGCGCGCTCGTGGCGCGCAGCTCGAGGGTCTCCCAGGCGAGCGCGGCCTGGTCGGCGAGGGTCCGCAGGGGGGCGAGGTCGGCCTCGGTGAACGCGCGGTCGTCTGAGCGGTGGTCGAGGTAGAGCACGCCCAGGACCTTTCCTCGCAGGCGGAGGGGGACGCAGAGGATCGAGCGCACGCGCTGCTCGAGCACGCTGGTGACCTCGGTCAAGGACACGTCCCTTTCGCGGGAGGTGACGATCCCCTCGGGCCGCTCCTCGAGCATGCGTCGGACCACGGTGCGCGAGACCTTCCCCTGGGCGCCGGTGAGGGTCTCGTGGTCGAAGCCGCGCGCGACCTCGACCTCGAAGGAGTAGCCGCCGCTCGGCTTCTGCCCGAGCACGCGCACGAGGAAGCCGCGCTCGGCCCCGGTCAGCTCGACGGCGGCGTCGAGGATCTGCCGGGGGAGCCGGGGCAGGTCTCGCTCCGCCGCCAGCGCGTGGCACAGGTCGCGCACCTTGCGCAGCCACTCGAGCTCCCGGTCGCCGATCACCTGGCCTGGTCGCCGCCTGCCAGGCGTCAGAGCCGTGGCGGCGGCGGGACGCGGTACTTGCGCCGGACCTCGTCCAGCGCCGCGTGCATTTCGCGGTGGGTCTGGAAGCGGTCGTCGGGGGACTTCTTCATCGCGCGCCGGATCAGGCTGCAGAGCTCTGGCGGGAGCTTGGGGTTGTAGCGCTCGATCGGCGGCGGGTCGCGCTCGAGGATCCCCTTCATGAAGTCCTGCAGGTTGTCGGCCATCACCGGGAAGCGCCCGCTGAACAGGTGGTAGAAGCTCGCGCCCAGCGCGTAGATGTCGGCCCGGTGGTCGACGTTGCGCGCGTTGTTGACCTGCTCCGGGGGCATGTAGCAGGGGGTGCCGACCCCCTCGCCGTCGCGGGTCCCGCTCGAGACCCCGACCTGCTTGGCGAGGCCGAAGTCGCTGAGCTTGGCGACGCCGTCCTGGGGGCGGTAGAGAATGTTCGCGGGCTTGACGTCGCGGTGCACGATCTGCTGGCTAGCGGCGTAGTCGAGGGCGTCCAGGATCTGCAGCCCGACCGAGACCCCGATCGCCAACGAGGGCACGCCGTAGTCTTCGATCATGGCCTGGAGGTCGTTGCCCTCGAAGCACTCCATCACGATGAAGTAGCCGCGGGAGAAGGTGCAGGCGTCGTAGACCTTCACGATGTTCGGGTGCGCCAGGCGGCTGATCGTGGTCGCCTCGCGCAGGAAGCGCGACTCGACCCGCGGCGAGAGCCCGTCGTGCTTGATCAGGATCTTCAGCGCCACCGTGCGGTCGAGGAGCAGCTGCCTGGCCTGGTAGACCATGCCGTTGCTGCCCGAGCCCAGGCGCTTCTGGATCTCGTAGCCCTCGAACTCGCGGGTCTCGAAGCTGCTGACGACGCTGCAGTCGGGGCAGAGGTATTTCCCCAGGTGCTCGAGGACGTTGCCCTCGGCGAAGGTCGCGAGCGAGATCGCGCGCTCGCAGAGCGAGCAGGTGTAGCGCTCTTCGTTGAACGAGAGCGTCTCCTCGGCCTCCTCCAGCACGAGGTCGTCGAGGGAGTCCGCGTAGCGCACGTCGAAGGTCTGCTCGCCAGCGAGCAGGCGGTCGTTGGGGCCGAGGAGCTTGTTGTTGACCTTGCGCCCGTTGACGAACACCCCGTTGCGGCTCTCGAGGTCGCGCACGATCGCGCGCTGGCCGGTGAAGTCGATCTCGAAGTGCAGGCGCGAGAGGTGCGAGTCGCGGATCTTGTGCCCGGCCTGCGACGAGCGGCCCAGGCTGAGCTTGGTCCCCTTCTCCACGGGAATGTGCTCCCCGCGGTGTGGGCCTCCTACGAACGTGAGTACGACATACACGGCCCTTGCATGATAGCGAGCCGGAGGGGCCTGACCACGTGCGGGTCAGTCGCCGAAGGTCTCGAACGCCTCGGGCACCGCCTCCTCCACGTACCAGGCCCAGAACCGGCGCCGTTCCTTGACGCTCGGCTCGTCCTCGCCGAGGCCGGCGCAGGCCACCGAGGCGAACCAGCCGCTGTCGAGGCTCGCCGGGTTGGGCGCCTCGGGGTCGAGCTCCTCCTCGGGGTCGTCCTCGAACCCCTCGTCGTTCAGCGCCACCTGGGCCACGTGCAGCGCGGCGTGGCCGACGCAGGCGGCGCGGTGGTCCTCCATGCCCTCGAGGACGGGCCCGAGGGCGTCGATCGCCTCCCACAGGGGGCCGCTGGAGGCGTCTCCGCTGACGTAGGCGTCGACGGTGTCGAGCAGCCCCTGAGGCCGCGCGTCGTCGGGGAAGGCCCGCGTCCAATACTGGAGGATCGAGCGGCAGGCCAGCTGGGCCAGCTCGACCCGGCGCGAGTGCCCGACGCCCTCGGCGAAGCCCTCGGGGTCGAACTCGGGTTTGCCGAGGGCGGTCCACAGCGCGCGCCGCTGGGCGAGCTCGAGCTCCCCGTTGGGGTGCGCCGCGATAGCTGCCGTGGCAGCCGAGATCGCCTTGGTGAGGGGAGCAGGGAGCTTCTTCGCCACTGGGCCTCCGCGGGGACGTGCGTTCGGTATAGCCAGCGCGCGTCGTCCCCGCGAGCGGAACGGTAGACTTGGGGGGTGCCCGACCTTACCCCTCGCGACCTGCCCCTCGAGCTCCGCCGGCTGCTGATCCGCGACGGGGAGTTCCCCGATCCGCTGCGCACCAGCTCCGCCGGGTTCTGCGGGCTGACCCTGGGGTTGACCCCCGAGCTCGTGCTGCAGGCCTACAGCCGGGGGATCTTCCCCATGGCCGAAGGGCCGGGGCTGCTCGCCTGGTGGTCCCCCGACCCGCGCACGATCCTCGACCTCGAGGCGTTCCACGTCTCGCGTCGGCTGGCGCGTACGGTTCGCCAGGGGCGCTACGCCCTCCGCCGCGACGTAGATTTTCCGGGGGTGCTCGCGGGCTGCGCCGACCGCCCGCAGACCTGGATCTCGCCGGAGATCGCCGAGGTCTACGGAGAGCTGTTCCGCCGGGGCCAGGTGCACACGGTGGAGGTGTGCGAGGCCGGCGAGCTGGTGGGCGGACTCTACGGGGTCGGCCTCCACGGAGCGTTCATGGCCGAGAGCATGTTCCACACCGCTCGCGACGCCTCGAAGGTCGCGGTCGTGCACCTGGTCGAACACCTGCGCGCGCGGGGCATGCAGCTCCTGGACATTCAGTACGAGACCCAGGCGACCTCGGTGTTCCAGCCCCGGCAGATCCCGCGCCGCGACTACCTCGCGCGCCTGCGCGCGGCGCTGGCGAGTCCAGCCAGCTTCTCCTGAAAACGCGAGCCAGCTTCTCCTGAAAGCGCGAGCCAGCTTCTCCTGAAAACGCGAGCCTTCAGCCCGTTGGGGGTGAGCCCGAGCGGCTTTGCCGCGAGGGCGAGGGGGCCTCGGAGAGGCCCCCTGAAAACGCGAGTCTTCAACCCGTTGGGGTGAGGGCGAGCAGCTTGGCTGCGAGCACGAGGGGCCTCGGAGAGGCCCCTAAGAACCGGGCGAGGGGGCCTCGGAGAGGCCCCCTGAAAACGAGAGCCTTCAGCCCGTTGGGGGTGAGCCCGAGCGGCTTTGCCGCGAGGGCGAGGGGGCCTCGGAGAGGCCCCCTGAAAACGCGAGCCCGAGCTTCTTGCGCTTGCGCCAGAACGTGGCCCGGCTCATGCCCAGGAGCTTGGCGGCTTCGCCGAGTTTGCCGCCGGCCTGCTGCAGCGCGCGCTGGATCTGCTGCGCCTCGTCGACCTCGGGGGCGGGGGCGGCGGCGCCGGGGAAGGTGCCCGTCGCGGAGACCGCTGGGCCCTCGCCGCGGAACTCGGGGGGCAGCTCGCTGAGCAGGAGCTCGCGTCCGCGCCCGACCGCGGCCGCATACTGCACGACGTTGCGCAGCTCGCGCACGTTCCCTGGCCAGCGGTGGTCGAGCAGCGCGCGCATGGCGTCCGGCGCGACCCGCTGGATCCGGCGCGGGCCGCGTTCGTTCTGCCGATCGATCAGGCGCCAGAGGAGCAGCTCCACGTCGCCGGGGCGATCGCGGAGCGGTGGAATGAAGAGCGGGACCACGCGCAGGCGGTACATCAGATCCTGGCGGAAGCGCTTGGCGTTGACCTCCGCGCGCAGCGAACGGTGGGTCGCCGAGACGATCCGCACGTCCACCTGGACCGACTGGGTGCCGCCCACCGGGGTGATCCGTTGCTCTTCCAGCACGCGCAGCAGCTTGGCCTGCAGGTCGAGGGGCAGCTCCGCGACCTCGTCGAGGAACAGGGTCCCGCCGTCGGCCTGGCGGAACAGCCCCACGCGGTCCTTGACCGCGCCGGTGAACGCGCCCTTCACGTGACCGAAGAGCTCGCTCTCGAGGAGGGTCGGCGAGAGGGCGGCGCAGTTGACGGCCACGAAGGGGCCGTCGGCCCGCGGGCTCTCCGCGTGGACGGCGCGCGCGACCAGCTCCTTGCCCGAGCCGCTCTCGCCGCGGACGAGCACCGGGGAGAGCGTCTCGGCGACGTTGTGCACCGCTTGAAACACCGCCCGCATGGCGGGGTCGCGGGTCACGATCCCGTGGAAGTCGACCACGTCGTCGTGGGCGAGGGCGCTGGGCGGGTCGAGGGCGGCCGACTCCTCCAGCACCAGGCGCTCGACGCCGCCGAGGAACGCGCCGTCGGGGCCGTGAAACGCCTGGGCGAACTTGCGCAGCTTGAGCGGGTGGCCGTCGGCGTGAAACACCTCGAGCGGCACGCCCTCGAGGGTCCCGCGGCGCTCGAGGTCGCAGCCCGCCAGGCAGGTGGCGCAGCGTTGGCTGCTGAGGCACGACTGGCCGAGGGCCTCCTGGGCCGGGATCCCGAGCAGGCGCTCGGCGCCCTCGCTCCAGAACACGACGTCGCGGTCGGCGTCGACCACGAACACCGCGGCCTGGGGATCCAGCTGCGCCAGCGCCGCCATGGCTGCGCCGGGGCCGACCTGTTTCAGCCACGGTTCGAGGGCACGCGAGACGTCGACGTTCACGTTTCGCAGTGTAGCGCGACGTGTCGCGGACTGAAACGCCATGAAACACCCTTGCTTCCTAACACCATGCCCCGTAGGGCGGTACGCCCGGTGCGAATGCAACTGGTGAACCTTCCAAGCAACCCCTGGTGAGACAGCGTGAACTTCATTTCCCTCCTCCTCGGCACGATCGTTGGGCTGGTCCTCGGCCTGCTCGGTGGCGGGGGGAGTGTGCTCGCGATCCCCTCGCTGGCCTACGGGCTGGGCATGGAGGCCAAGCCCGCCGTCGCGACCTCGCTGGTCGTGGTGGGGGTCGCCGCGCTGCTGGCGTCGATCGTCCACGCGCGCAACGGCCACGTGCGGCTGAAGATCGCCCTCGTGTTCGGCCTCCTCGGCGGGGTGGGCGCGGTCGGGGGCTCTCAGCTCGCGCGCTTGCTCTCGGGGACCCTGCAGCTCGTGCTCTTCGCCGGGATCATGCTCGTGGCGGGGCTGCGCATGGTGCGCAGCTCGGGCGAGGAGGAGCAAGCGGACGGCGACGAGCAGCCGCAGGCGCCCCGGGCGCTGACCCTGGGGATCGGCCTCGCCGCCCTCGCGACCGGCGTCGTGACCGGGATCGTCGGCGTCGGGGGCGGGTTCTTGATCGTCCCCGCGTTGGTGTTCCTCGTCGGCCTGCCCATGCGCCAGGCGGTGGGCACCTCGCTGGTCGTGATCGTGCTCAACGCGATCGGCGGCTCGCTCGGCTACCTGGCCTACGTCGAGGTCGACCTGCACACCACCCTGCCCTTCGTCGTGGGCGCCGGGGTCGCGGGGGTCGCGGGCAGCTGGCTCGGCCAGCGGGTCCCGGCCCGCGCGCTGCGCGTGGCCTTCGGGCTGGGGATCGTCGTCGTCGCCGTGGCCATGGGAGCCAAGGAGGGGTGGACCTTGTGGAGCAGCTAACCAGCGAAGGAGCAGGCATGGAGACCCGCACAGCAGACCGGATCCTCGAACGCCTCGAGGCCCTCGACGCCCGACTCGATCGGCTCGAGCGCTCGATCGCGCCCCTCGTCGACGCCCTCGAGCAGCTCCCGGCGTTGGCCGCGACGGCGACCAACGTCGTCGACTCCGCCGTGGCCCGCGCCGACGCCGCGGGCCTCGAGCCCAACCAGCGGCTGCAGGAGGCCGCCGCCCTCCTCGAGCGGGCGACGACCCCCGAGGCGCTGCGCGCCCTGGGCGAGGTGCTGGAGACGGTGCAGACGGCGCCGGCCCTCGCCGCGACCGCCGCCGACGTGCTCGACGGCCTCATGGAACGACTCGCCGCCCGCGGGATCCAGCTCGACGAGCGGGCGCAGAACGCGCTCCGCGCGCTGGAGCACCTGACCCACCCGGACATGGTGGAGATCCTCGAGCACGCCCTGCAGTCGGGGTCGCTGCGCTCGCTCCTGGTCTCGACCGACGTGTTCGCGCCGCCCGCCGTGCACGTGGTCGGCTCTGCGGCCCAGGCGCTGATCGAGACCCAACAGGCGGCGCGCCGCGAGGTCGGCATGTTCGGCCTGCTGAGCGCCATGCGGAAACCCGAGGTTCGTCGCGCGGCGGGCTTCGCGATCGACTTCGCCGAGAACTTTGGCCGCCGCGTCGGAGACGACGCGGAGGCGTTGACTCAGGACGTCACCCAGGAGGTTCGTCATGGCTGATCGCAAGCACCACCGAGTCGTGATCGTAGGCGGCGGGACCGCCGGGATCACCGTCGCGGCTCAGCTCCACGAGCACGACCCCGACCTCGACGTGTGTATCGTCGAGCCCTCGAGCAAGCACTACTACCAGCCGATCTGGACCCTCGTGGGCGGCGGCGTGTTCGACCGCGAGGTCAGCGAGCGCGAGGAGGCCGACTACATTCCCGCCGGCGCGACCTGGGTCCGGGAGCGGGTGGCGGCCTTCGAGCCCGAGCGGAACCTCGTGCGCACGGAGTCCGGCGCCGAGCTCGGCTACGACTTCCTCGTCGTCGCGCTCGGGATCCGCATCGACTGGCAGCGGATCCCTGGCCTGGCCGAGACCGTGGGCAGGGACGGGGTGGTCAGCAACTACAGCTACGACACCGTGGAGTCGACCTGGGCCACGATCAAGGCCCTGCGCGCGGGCAAGGCGCTGTTCACCCACCCCAGCACCCCGATCAAGTGCGGCGGCGCGCCGCTCAAGATCTGCTTCCTCGCCGAGGACCACTTCCGCCGTGAGGGGCGCCGCGACGCGATCGACGTGCGCTTCTTCAAGGGCGGGGGGGCGATCTTCGCCGTGCCGAAGTACGCCAAGCCGCTGACGGAGATCTGCGCCAAGCGCGGGATCGAGACGAACTTCAACTGGGACCTGGTCGAGCTGCGCCCGTCCAAGAAGGAGGCGGTGTTCCGCTCGCTGGCCGACGAGGGCGAGCGCGTCGAGTCCTACGACATGATCCACGTGACCCCGCCCATGGGCCCGTTCGAGGTCCAGGCCCCCCTGGGCAACGAAGCGGGCTGGGTCGACGTGGACGCGCACACCCTGCGTCACACCACCTTCCCCAACGTGTTCGCCCTCGGCGACTGCAGCAGCTTGCCGACCAGCAAGACCGGCGCGGCGATCCGCAAGCAGGCGCCGGTGCTGGTCGCCAACCTCCGCGCGGCGCTCCAGGGCGCCGAGGGGACGAGCAGCTACGACGGCTACACCAGCTGCCCGTTGGTCACCGGATACGGGCGCTTGATCCTGGCCGAGTTCGACTACGACAAGCAGCCCTGCGAGACCTTCCCCTTCGATCAAAGCCGCGAGCGCTACAGCATGTATGCGCTCAAGGCCTACGGCCTCCCGCAGTTCTATTGGAACGGCATGCTCCGGGGCCGGATGTAACCCAAACACCAAGACCAGGAGGACCTACCATGCAACTCGCTGAAGGAAAGACGATGCAAATCCAGCACTTCTACGACCCCCGCACCAGCACCTTGACCTACCTCGTGCACGACGGCACCGACGCGCTGGTGATCGACCCCGTGCTCGACTACGACCCCAAGAGCGGGCGGGTGTTCACCGAGTCCGCCGACCAGCTCGAGGCCTACCTCGACGAACACGGCCTGACCCTGCGCTACGCGCTGGACACCCACCCCCACGCCGACCACCTGACCGCACTGGCGCACCTCAGGGAGAAGCGCGGCTGCAAGACCGTGATCGGCGCCGGGATCGAGCGCGTGCAGGAGACCTGGAAGGGGCTGTTCAACCTCCCCGGCCTGGCCACCGACGGGAGCCAGTTCGACGTGCTGATCGAGGAGGGGCAGACCCTCGAGTGCGGCACGCTGACCGTCGAGGCGATCCTCACCGAGGGCCACACCCCGGCGAGCATGACCTACAAGATCGGCGACGCCCTGTTCGTGGGCGACCTGATCTTCATGCCCGACGCGGGGACGGCGCGCTGCGACTTCCCTGGCGGGGATCCGGGCCGGATGTACGACGGGATCCAGAAGCTCTACGCGCTCCCGAGCGAGACGCGGATCTTCACCCTCCACGACTACCAGCCGGGGGGCCGCGAGCTGCGCTTCGAGAGCACCGTGGGCCAGCAGAAGGCGGGCAACGTGCACCTCAACGCGGCGACCACCCGCGAGGCGTTCATTGCCCTGCGCCAGGAGCTCGAAGCCGACAAGCCCGCGCCGACGCTCCTGTTCCCCTCCGTGCAGGTCAACGTCGACGGCGGCAAGCTCCCCGAGCCCGAGGCCAACGGGATCGCCTACCTCAAGATCCCGCTGAATATCTTCAAGGCCGACTAGGCTCGCCGGGTGGGCCTCGCTCTCGCAGGTGGGGCGGGGTTCGCCTCCGCTCGCGTCCGCGCCCTCGGCCGCCTAGCGTCCGCCTAGCCGGTCGGTGAGGCCGCCGCCGCCCAGCAGCTCGCGGGCGACCAGCGAGCCCTCGCGGACGAAGGCCGCGGGCTTGCCCAAGGGCGCCGGGACCTCGATCGAGGTCACGGCGTCGGGGCTGCCGTAGACGTTGCGCGTCCAGACGTGCACCCACTGTCCGGGGGGCAGCTCGGCGCGCACCGTGCGCCCGCCCTGCTCGACCACCGGGGCCACGAACACGTTCGGGCCCAGGCAAAACTGGTCCTGGCGCCGGAGCAGCTCGGGGTGCTGGGGTGCCACCAGCCAGGGGTGGCGGACCAAGGGCGCGCCGGTCGCCCTGGCCTGGAGCATCAGCCGCTTGCGGTAGGGGAACAGCGCCTTGAACAGCTTCGACATGGCGGCGAAGTGGTCGAGGGTCTCGGCGTCGCTGTCGAGCTGGTGCCCGGCGTCGAGCACCAGCCCGCCGTGGGTCCGCAGCAGCGGGGTGAACGCGCTGCACTCGGTCCAGCGGAGGAACAGCTCCTTGGGCCGGGTGTAGAAGCGGAACGGCCCCGCCGCGATCGAGGTGTAGCCGCCGACGTCGGTGTGGTTGAGGCTGATCCCCGAGATCCCCGAGCTCAAGAGCGCGGTAATGCTGCTCTTGAACCCGTCGTGGCGGTCCCAGGTGGTCAGCTGGTCGCCGGCCCACAACAGCTGCGCCACGCCGGGGGTGCGGGTGAACCCGCTGCGGCTGAAGACCACCACGTCCGACCGGCCGGCCTCGGCGATCGCCTCCTGCTGCAGCTGCTGCCAGGCCACCGGGTAGAGGTTGTGGAAGCGCGCCGGGTCGGCGCCGTGCAGCTTGGCGTCCAGCGGGCAGGCCTCGCCGAAGTCGCCCATCCAGCCGCTGACCCCGCTGGCCAGCACCTGCTCCTTGATCACGTCCTTCAGCCAGTCCCAGGCCGCCGGGTTGCTCAGGTCGACCAGCCCGGCCTTGAACCCGCCCTGGTCGATCTCGTGCACGCTCCCGTCGGCGTCGTGGATCAGGTAGCCCTTGTCGCGCGCCTCGCGGAACAGGTTCCGCGTGACCTGCGGCTTGCCGTCGACGTCGGAGAGGAACGGGTTGACGTAGCTCATGACGTGCAGACCCTGGTCGCGCATCCGCTGCACGAACCCCGGCCAATCGGCGTAGGTCTCGGGGTCGGCCTCCCAGTTCCAGTAGAGCCGCGTGCCGATCGGCGTCTGCCGCTCGCCGACCCAGTCCTGGAGGAAGAACCCGGCGAGCTCGACCTCGTGCGCGCGCAGCAGCTCCAACGTCTCGAGCACCTTCTCGGTGCCGCCGGTCATGCCGATCACGGCGCCGCGGTGGATCCAGTCGGGGAGCATGCGCATGCGCCCGCTGTAGGCGGTGAACGACTGGATCAGCTTCAACGGCGTGTCGCCCTCGAGCAGCCGCGCGCGCAGCTCGAGGCCGTGCACCTCCACGCTCACCCGGTCGCGCTTGCGCAGGTCGAACTTCGAGACCTCGGCGTTCTCCAGGCACATGCCGCGAACCTTGCTGGTCATGAAGTAGGGCATGGGCGCGTAGGTCGTGGCCCAGTTGCCGCCCGCCCCGCCGAAGAACAGGTTCAAGAGCCAGGTCAGCGGCTGCTTACCGCGGCCGACCCCTTGCTCGCGGGTCAGCACCGAGAAGCGCTTGCCGCGCAGGTCGAGGTGGGTGAACTGCTCACCGAAGCCGAGGAAGGCCTCGTCGGGGGCCGCGCTCAGCCACAGCCGCACGCGGTTGAAGCGCGAGCCCTCGTCGAGGCGGACCGCGATCCCCAGCTGCCCGGCCGGGGTCGGGCGCAGCAACACCGCGTAGCCCACGGAGTCTTCGCCAGCCTGGAGTACACCCCGCAGCACCAACGCCTGCTCGTGGGCGCGGACCTCGTCCACGGTCTGGCTGCGGGTGCGCGCGCGCTGGCGGTCCTTGAGGAACAACGAGCCGCGCTGACCCTTGAGCCGGGTGCGCACGTCGAGGGCCTCGACGAAGCACGCGCCCGGCGGCGTCGCGAACAGCTCGCGACCCGTGTCGGCCTCGCGCACCAGCAGCCGCCCGCCGCCGCTGGGCTCCCAGCGCACGTCGAAGCTGCCCAGCCGTGCGCTGGCAGCCGGTGGCAACGGCGCCACCAACCCCTCGGCGTGGAGCGACGTCAGCGCCCCCACCAGCAGCCCCAGCAGGGCCACGCAACGCGTCATCGAGCTAACCCCCTCTTTTCTCAGGGTCTCCAGTGGCGCTGGAGGAAGCAAGGCCTGTGCCCGTCTCATCTCGATTGCAGACGAGCATGCGTCTCAGTTGGGTGGCGCCTGCACTCGTAGCAGCCGGGGGGCGCCACGTTCTCGCGGCCTACCTGCGCGAGGCCGCCAACACCAGCTCGGCCAGGTCGAGGTCGAGCTCGGGCTGGAAGTCGTCGGGGAAGTCGGGGGTGAAGTTCATCGACCCGATCGTGTTCTTCAGCAGCGAGAGCGCCGCGGGGCGGTCGCGCTTGCCCTTCTGAGTGCTCGCGCTCTGCACCCGCCCCTGGCCGAGGATCATGTGCCCGACTGAGCCCTCGCCCTTGATCGCCATGGTCCCGGTGCGGCCCTGAAAGGCGATCGTCTGCACCAGCTCCAGCAGCTCGCGCTGGGTCTCGAAGTGCTTGAGGCTGATCTGCCGCCGGTCGAGGCCGCGCAGCGTCGACTCGACGCCGAGGTTGGGGCTCGCCAGCCCCAGCCCCGGATCGGCGAAGCCCTCCACGTCAATGAACGGCCGCGCCGCGCGGCTGAGCGCGACCTCGAGCTGCTCGGCCGAGGAGAAGCGATCCTCCGGGCGCAGCGCCATGCACTTCGAGATCACCCCGCCGACGTCCGGCGGGAGCCCGGTGACCCGGAACGCCTCGGCTTGCCCCCGGAGCACGCGCTGCATGAGCTGCATGCCGTTGAGCTCGGCGAAGGGGACCTCGCCGCGCAGCATGTGGAACAAGGTCGCGCCGAAGGCGTAGAAGTCGGCGCGGTGGTCGGCGTGCTTGGCGCCCTTGACCTGCTCGGGGGGCATGTAGTGCACGGTGCCGAGGCTCTCCTCGGGACCGGTCATGTGCCCGGTCAGGTTCCAGAGGTCCTTGGCGATCCCGAAGTCGGCGATCTTGGGGTGCCCGTCGGCGGTGAGCAGGATCCCGCCGGGCTTGAGGTCGCGGTGCACGATCCCCTCGGCGTGGGCGGCCTTCAGCACCTGCACCACCTCGAGCCCGATCCGCAGCCCCAGCGGCAAGGGCAGCCGCCCCTGGCGCTCGATCACGTCGAGCAGCAGCGGTCCGCCCACGTCTTGCATGACCAGATACAGCGCCTGGGGTCGGCGCTTGACGTCGAGCAGCTCGATCACGCCCGGGTGGCGCAGCTTGCTCCGCGCGCGGACCTCGTTCTGGAAGCGGACGACCTTCTTCTCCGGGATCCCGGCCACCAGCGGGAGCGCCTTGACCAGCACCCGGTTGCCCCGCGCGTCGGTGGCGTGGAACACGGGGACGAGCTCGGTCGAGAGCGGGTTCTTGCGCCCGATCCGGTAGCCGTCGGCCTGGAGCACCTCGGCGAGCATTTGCTCGGCTCGGGTCAGCTCGACCTCCACCGGCGGCTCGTAGTCGGCGCGGATCCCCACCCCGCCCACCGCGATCACGTCTCCCGGCTTGACCGGTGAGCGGCCCACGGGCTGCCCGTTGAGGAAGGTGCCGTTGGCCGAGCGCAGGTCTTCGACCCACACCTGGTTCTGGTGGAAGAACAGCGCGCAGTGCTGGCGGCTGATCCGGGCGGCGTTGATCGTGAGGTTGGCCTGCACGCCTCGCCCGAGCACGTAGCGTTGCCCCGGCGCCAGCTCGAAGCGGCGGACGCCGCTCCCAGCGCTCAGCGTGACCCAGACCGATTGCGGCACCCTCTCCCGACGCCTCCAAGGGCATCTTAGCGCGGGAACCCGTGCCCGGCCCGGGGGGGGGGTGGAGGGTGGGCTCCGCTACCCCTAAACCCCTGGCGCTGATAGCATCCGCGCCGCCTGTGAGAGGAGGGCCTCATGACCGCCACCGTGGCTCAGGGGACGACGATCACCCAGCGCTTCCTGAAGCGCGCCGACGAGCACCCGACCGACGTCGCCATGAAGCGCAAGGTCAACGGCCGCTGGGAGGAGATCACCTGGCGCGGCTACGCCGACGCCGCGCGCAAGATCGGCCAGGGCCTGCTCAAGCTCGGCCTCGAGAAGGGCCAGGCCGTGGGCCTGCTCTCGGAGACCCGCGCCGAGTGGGCCTTCGCGGACATGGGGATCCTCTGCGCCGGCGGGGTGACCGTGCCGGTCTACCACTCCTGCCTCGCCGAGGAGGTGGAATACATCCTCGCCGACTCCGGGGCGCGCTTCCTCTTGCTGGAGAACCTCGACCAGTGGGCGAAGCTGCTCGAGACGCCCGAGGCGCTGGACAAGCTGGACAAGGTCGTGATCTTCGACACCAGCGACACCGAGACCACCACCGCGGCCAAGGCGCCCTTCGCCGACGCGCCCAAGCTCATGACCCTCGACGAGCTGCTCGCCCTGGGCGAGGACGAGGGCGAGGTCAAGGCCCAGTTCGACGCCGCGGCCAACGCCGCGAGCCCCGACGACGTGGTGACCCTGATCTACACCTCGGGCACCACCGGGAACCCCAAGGGCGTGGTCCTGACCCACGAGAACGCGACCGCCGAGTGCGTGGCCCTCGACGGCGCGATCGAGATCGGGCCCGAGGACATTACCCTCGCCTTCCTGCCCCTGGCCCACGTGTTCGCCCGCGCGCTGCACTGGCTGCAGATCGCGATCGGCTACAAGGTCGCCTTCGCCGAGTCGATCCCCAAGGTCGTCGAGAACATGGGCGAGATCCAGCCGACCTTCTTCGCCGCGGTGCCCCGGGTCTACGAGAAGATCCACGCCGCGGTCAGCGGGCAGATCAACGCGCTCACCGGGTTCAAGGCCAGCTACGTGCCCTGGGCGCTGGGTGTCGCCATGGCTCGCGAGCAGGCCCTCGCCGAGGGCAAGAGCCCGGGCGTCATGAGCGGGTTCAAAATGACCCTCGGCGGCCCCGCGCTGAAGAAGCTCAGCGCCGGCCTCGGCGGCAAGGTCGGCGGCCGCATGCGGTTCTTCATTAGCGGCGGCGCCCCGCTGAGCCCGGAGATCGCCGGCTTCTTCCGCGTGCTGGGCTTCACGATCTACGAGGGCTACGGCCTGACCGAGACCACCGCGGCCACGCACATCAACACCCCCGAGTCCTACAAGCTCGGCACCGTGGGCAAGCCGGTGAAGGGCGTCGAGCAGAAGATCGCGCCCGACGGCGAGATCCTCGTGCGCGGCGGCGTGATCATGCGCGAATACCACAACAACCCCGAGGCCTCGGCGGAGGTGCTCACCGAGGACCGCTGGTTCCACACCGGGGACATTGGCGTGATCGACGAGGAGGGCTTCCTCAAGATCACCGACCGCAAGAAGGACATTCTGATCACGGCGGCGGGCAAGAACATTGCCCCGCAAATGGTCGAGAACCACGTCAAGACCCACCGCTACGTGAGCCAGGTGTGCCTCTTCGGCGACAAGCGCAAGTTCTGCGTCGCGCTGATCACCGTCGACGAGGAGCAGGTGCGCAAGCAGTTGACCGCCGACGGGGTCACCCCGCCCGCGACCCTCCCCGAGCTGATCAAGCTGCCCCAGGTCAAGGCCTACGTGCAGCAGGCGATCGAGGAGAAGAACAAGGACCTCCCCAGCTACGAGACGATCAAGTACTTCGAGCTGCTCCCGGCCGAGTTCGAGGTCGGCGACGAGCTGACCCCGTCCATGAAGGTCAAGCGCAAGGTCGTCGCCGCCAAATACGGCGAGCTGGTCGACGCGCTCTACAGCGCCCACGGCGGCTAGGGCCTGTCCCACGACGGACGCCGCGCAATCACTTGCCCTCGTCGTCGCTGGCAGCGTTGCTCGTCGGTCACAATGCGCTGCATTGCTGAAGCCTCCTCGCGCCTTGCCAGCGACGACGATTGCTGCGCGCTGGCACGGCGTCCGTCGCGGGACAGGCCCTAGCCGGCTCGCGGGCCCGACGTGAGCCTGGGCCGCGCCCTCTGGGCGAGCCGCGCCAACCTCGACGTCGCCTGGCGGATCCTCCGCCGCGGCGCCTGCGACGGCTGCGGGCTGAGCTCGAACGGCTGGCGCGACTGGCCCCTCCCCGGGGCCCACCGCTGCCCCGGGCGCCTGGCGCGGCTGCGCCTGCACACCCAGCCCGCCCTCGACCTCGCGCGGCTGCGCGAGGTCGAGCCGCTGCGGGGGCTGACCGCCCGCGAGCTCTCGGAGCTGGGGCGGGTCCCCGCGCCCCTGCTGCGACGCGCCGGCGAGCGCGGCTTTCGTCGGGTGACCTGGGGCGAAGCCCTGGAGCTCGCCGCCGAGGGACTCCAGGCCGCCGACCCCCAGCGCGTGGCGCTGCTGGCGGACCCCCGCGGCGCGACCCTCGAGGATCGCTTCGTCGCGCAGAAGCTCGTGCGCCTGCTGGGCTCGCCCCACGTCGCGAGCCCCGGACGGGGGGTGGGCGACGCCCCGGGCCCCGGCGGCCTCCCCGGGCGGGCGGTGGGCGACGCCCCGGGCCCCGGCGGCCTCCCCGGGCGGGCGGTGGGCGACGCCCCGGGCCCCGGCGGCCTCCCCGG
>Ga0070726_10001473_pt1 | contig 23660 bp, 22 predicted proteins | sample tdAd471_FD_67275 | JGI IMG/M metagenome (GOLD analysis project Ga0070726, IMG submission 67275) | Marine sediment microbial communities from the Atlantic coast under amendment with organic carbon and nitrate - tdAd47.1 | ecosystem: Environmental > Aquatic > Marine > Coastal > Sediment | place... | reverse complement strand
AAAGGCGTGGTCATGGCTGCCTTGGCCGTTGCTGCTCGGTTTCTAACCGGCACCTAGCCATTACCTCGCCTGCCGATAGCTCCGGCTGTCATTCGTTCTGCCCCCTGTCATCAAAAAGACACCGCCCATCATTCCCGAACGACGGTAAAGGGTTTCGTTTCCGCAAAATCAGCCCCTTGCATCCGCAACAGATAGACACCATTGGGTAAGTCTCCTATTTCTCCTTTGAGGACATGTTTGCCCACCGGGTATTGTACGCCTTGTTGGAGGATACGTAACGGACGTCCCGTGATATCTAGGATGTCGATCTGCACCGGACCATTCTGCGACAATGAAAATCCGATATTTAAAGCCTCGCTGGCAGGATTGGGGAAGACAACTTGGATTTCATTTTCTGGAAACTGAAGATCCAAATCATCTACATCTGATAATATATCTTCACCAAAAGTAAAGTCCTCATCACCGTCTTGGTAATCGACGTAGGTTAAGGGCAAAAAGTACATTTCATCCCGAGTGCCTTCTCCCCAGGTAACAAAGGCAGGAGGGTTGTTAGGATTTAGAGGATTATCGGCTGAGTTATCGTAGGTGGCGAGGGCATGCACTTCTGTGCCCGGCTCCAGCACCTGAAAACGATCAAAAAAATAAGTCCCCTGCCAATTAAAATTCCATTCCGGTATTTTAATCAGATTAGTCGTATCTCCTCCTGGTGAGACGGCATACACTTCCCAATCTTGTCCCAGCAAATGCATATGCGGTGTGATGCCCAATACACTTACTTTTTTCGGAACGGTCCATACCCCATGAAAAGTCTTTACCTCTCCAGGTAACATATAAAAGGGGCCATTGATCAGGGTACTGGGTAAAGGAAGCATCACTTCATGTTGCACATGCCGACCAATGGTTTCTTCCTCTTGCGCAAAAAAGATATTGACGGTGGTTGAATCTCGTTCTTCGGCCGACACTGGTGCATAGTGCATTTGTATAATAAGATCAGAACCCGCATAAATAGGCGAGCCTACCCCAAGTGGGTATTTCTTTGCCTTTGTACCTGGCACATAACTCGCATACAACTCTTCTGGTTCTACCCCAAAGGCACCGAAGCTGGGATAACCGTACTCGGAGGTCTGTGCATCTTTGATGCGCGCCTGCCCACTTATATCCAGACCAATAATCGCATGATGAACTATTTTTCTATTTCCCGGTCGCAATTCAACGGCTTTGACAATTCTGTCCGTTGTCAATCCCGTAGGAAGCACAAAAATTTGATATTGATCTCTATTATCCCCGGCATGTATATAAGACTCCGCAAAAGAGAGCACAAGATCAGGTTCCCCTACTTGGGAGCCGCTTGGAAAAGATGGAAATTCGGGGGCCAAATTTGGATCCCCTTCTAACATTCCTCCTTCTACCCAGTCGGCAATCAATTGGATTTCTTCATCGGCCAAACCTCTCTCTCCCAATAGGGTAGAATAACTCTTTTCGGGTGGCCAAGGGGGCATATATTTAATACCCGTTACATATTGTATCATACTCCCCCAGCTTTTCACTTCTTGGTAATTGGTCAGGGGCATAGGGCCTATTTCACCAGGCCGGTGACAGACCCCACAGTTGTCGTAGATAATGGGTGCTATATCTTCGGTAAAGGTTGGTTGTGCGGCCAAGGTAGCGAATAGTGCACTACCAAGCAGAATACTTAAAAAACACTTTTTCATGGAGGGATGGGTTATAGGTAGATTATCGATTGGATGCCGGTTTACACATAGGCGCGTTGGGTAATAAAGGACGCATGGGCGTAATAAAACAGCCTACTGCGGGTGTAGCAGGAATAGTGGGTGGTTTATTCGCTCGAATGGCCGCTAGTACATCTGAGAGTTCAGAAGTGGTAGTGACCGTTCGCCGCTTACCCACTCGAAAATAGGTATTATCTATTCGTCCTTTATATAAGACTTGTTGCCGCTGCTTGTCATAAACGACTACTTCTGGCGTAACAGAAATATCAAATGCCTTCATCTTTTCTTGTTGGATATCTATGGCTAACGAAAAGGGGAGTTGGTACTTTTCTTTGAAGGCAGACATCTTCTCCGGTGAAGAGGAAGGGTTGGGAAAAAGGCCAATAAAAGTTACCTGCTCATCGGCATATTCTTGCCATAATTGTTTGATGGACAAGGTATAATATTGCGAGATAAGGCATTCTTCTCCCAGGAATAGATATACCTCAATTTCCTTCTGCGGCCCCCAATAACTAAAAAGGGAAAGCAGGGAAAACAAAACGAATGGTTTCATTGACTCAGTCTTTACGTCCCTTTGCTACTAATAACGATGAACTAGTGAAAAACTTATATATCAAGTACTGTTAATATCAAATTATTCCTCCATCTCTCAGGCTGTTATCCCAACTGGTTCTTCTAAATCTAATGAATTTTCATGGCTCCAAGTCTTTTAAGCTTGTGAGACTTTTACTTATGTCAGGCAACTGTCCTTTGTCGTCCTCCATTGGCAGGATCAAGATTTAACTTAGGTTTTATTTCAGACTTAGGTCTTTCATTGTCACTTTCCACTCGATCTTTTTCTCGTTGCCATTTTCCTTGCAGAAATTGAATAAGTGGCAAGAAAATGATCTTCAATGGATTATGCCCCATAAAACCAGTTGTCACGCCATAGTTGACTGCCTCTGTCTCGGCTTGATAGGTACCAAAGAGTCGGTCAAAGATGATCAACATACCTCCATAGTTTTTATCAATATAGGCTTCATTTGAGCCATGATGTACCCGGTGTGCAGAAGGTGTATTGAATAACAGCCCCTCAAACCATCCCAAACGGCCAATAAATTCCGTATGTAGAAAAAACTGATAAAACAAACTCCCCGCCAGGCATAAGGCTAAAACTTCAGGGCTAAAACCGATCCATATAATGGGTAAGAAATAGACCTGTCCGACAAAATTCCCCATCCAATTGATGCGAAAAGCAGTAGTTAGATTCATCCAGGGGCTAGAGTGATGGGTATGGTGCAAAGTCCAAAGTGCAGGAACCTCATGATTCCACCGATGATACCAATAGTAAGCCAACCCGGCGATAAAAAAGGTGGCGATAACCGTCCAAACATTCACGGGAATATCAAAAGGCTGAAAGGGCTCAATCAATTTGAAAAGAAAGTATTTCCAAGCAATCGTTAGGGGTTTGATTAAGTTATTTCCCAACATAATGATGATATTGGAAAGCGATTCTTTCCAATTATGAACCGTTTGATTAGTTCGCTTGGCCCACCAAACTTCGATGAGAATAAACAAATAGACTACACCTAAAAAATAAAGTATGGGTAACATGGGGTTATAATTTTTGGAATGAAGAATGGGATACTAGCTGATGGTCCATCTGCCCCAGCTATTTTGCCTTGGATTTATCTTCTCGCAAACGCAGCAGCTTTTCCTTTCCATCCATCCGCAACTGCTCCTTGTAGTCCAAATAGGTCGAAAACTGGCTCGTGCTCAGCAAGGCCTTCAATTCCCCATCTTTTTCCTTATCAAATCGTTTGGCAGTTCGATACATCTTCCATTTGCTAGCTCCGCCTTTGATCACTGCCTCCATTTGCTCAGCATACTTGAGATTCACCTTGGCTAATTGATCCTGCTGGCTTTCTGTGAGCATCAATTTATCCGTTAATAATTCCGTTTGAATAGTGGCGCGTTCATCAGGCGTCGTGCTTTCCAGCAAAGCCATGTTCGCCGGATTCTGGGCATACAAGCCAAGGCCTTGCATCATGAGGGTGAGCAGTGTTACTAATACAAGAGACTTTTTCATTTTTTTGTTTTTGGTGGTTTGATAGCCTCAAAATTAGAGCGGAATACAAACTGATGAGGTAATAAAAGGGTGAAGCTGACAAATTGGGGGTTGAAGTGACGGAAGGAGGGTGGGAAAAAATCGTACCTAGTAAAAGGCCCTGAAATGCGGTTGCATCCAGGGCCTAAATTACTGCAAAACAGTTGCTCGTTTATTATAAGCTACTGCAGTTGTTTGGCACTTACTAAAGTGCCTTTTTGGGGTTATTCCATCGTATTCGTTTTCGAATTTGCTTCGTTCGTTTATCACGTTTTAAATCCGGTTTGGGTTCATTTTTCCTTTCGGTAGCTTGTTTGAGGCTTATCTCAAGGCTACTTGGTGTTTTCACATTAAAGACCAGTCCTTGACCAGGTGTCAACTCAATGGCATTCGGTGAAAAACCTTCTTCTGTCACTTCGACATTCACTGGAGGTATAACCGTATTCAATTTTTTCGATAACTTATTATCAGGGTATAACACCTTCACCTGAAAGTCGGACTTGTTCAGTAGGTTTCGTCCCTCGTACTTACCCGGTCGTAGCAAACTCACAGCATAAGCATCTCCTGCATTCAATTTTTTTGTATCAAATTGAATCTTTCGTTTCTTACTAGACCCAGCTTTTTCCAGGCGCACTTGATAGTTTTTGTCACCGGTACTATCATAAAATATAAGGTAACCGTCTTTTGCTATCTCCAGCACCTTCCCCCCTCTTTCTGCAAGGGGCTGAGCTTGAAAATCTGCAAGATTGAGGTTGCACTGCTTACTTTGGCAAGCGTCAGAGCAGACAACCTTGAATTCATCCACAAGGGTTCCTTTATCAAATATTTTTCCAAAATAGATACCTGTTGTTTTTAAGGCGTGAACGGTATAGGATAAGACAGATACCCCAGCACTTTTATATACACTTTTGCTTAGTGCAGCTCTATTTATGTATGGTTTCATGAAGTTTTTCTTTTAAAAATGAAGAATCAATCCAAGTCTTGACCTTATCCGATATCAGCAGTTATAATGGCTTCTGTTGATTCGATATTTACGTCTACATTCTGAATAGGAACCAGAACAGGAATGGTACTTCCTGAAGCTGGCAACATAGGATAAGGATCCTCAAATTTGAAGATCGGATTATCTTGAGCGAGTTCATCGGCGATCCACGTCAGTACAAAGTCAAATAAGCCAAAACTGACACCTAACAAATCCGACAGCCATTCATCAACATCATCCACGATATCTAGAATACCCCGTACAATGTCAACAATACCACCAAATAACCAGGACAATATATCTCTTGCCCAGCCAGGCAGCCAGCCCAAAGCACTATTGATGGCCGTTTGGATAGCTGCATCCAATATATTCCCTACCGTATCCGAAATATCAATCAAATCAAAATCTAGCCAAATGGGATCTAGGTAGAATTGCCATTCGTTCTGGTTGTTCGAATAGAAGGCTTGATGATCTGAGAGGCCGACATGTCCCGGATTATTAAAATACTGGGCATCTATATCAAAGGCACCAGAAAGTTCACTGGTAATCAGTCCACTCAAATCAAGGTTCAAGCTGATATCAGGGTTGGAGGAAAAAATACAAATGGAAGGCGCTCTTAAGACACAGCCAGCAAAGGGAATCCAAATCAGGCAAAAGCCGCCAATACATATTTCTGGAAGGTCAATTCCCAAATTGAGAGTCAAGGGATCAAGAATCAAATCTAGTTCACTGATCCTGACTTCATCTGGTGTATCCCTGAGGTCTATGGTTCCGCCTTCCAGCTTTATTCCAGCACTATAGGAAGCAGTAAATGGGCCAAATGAACCGGAATCAGAGGTAGAAGTGGCCAGGCTATCTCTTACTTTATTGAACAGTTCCTGAAAAGCATCTTCAGAAGCTGCAAGATTTATATGAGGCATGTTTTTTAGATTTAAGACAGGTTAAAAAAGACGGCTACTTCATCGTTTTCGACAGCAGGATTAAAGGGCACGTTCGCTGATATAGGTGTAGGAACTAGCGAAACAAACCCCTCCAGGTCAAAAATCAAATCTTTCATGGCAATCCGCACTTTAGGCAAAATACTCAGTTGCAAGGCCATTGAAATGTAGCATTCCAATGCAGATTCTAATCCATCAGGACGGATGTCTTTCAATTCCAAGTCCACTAAACGAAGTTCCAAAAAGCCGTTGTTGCGAATGACACGCACTACTGCGCAGAGCTTCAAGCAAAAGCAATCCAGGTTTCCATACGGAAATGGGCGATCAACGGCCTTAGCTTCCCTTTCGTCATCTTCTCTAGGAAGATCAGCAAGCACATCCTGAATGACGCCCTCTCGAGGACACCCCAAACCAGCACAAACGGTTCCGGTTAAGGCTATTCGTTGCTCACCCAATGGCGGGTTTAGCTCCGCCGGGAGGTTAATGAGGTTTCCCGGATGGAAATCAATTTTCAAATCGCAAATCTGGAAACAATAACTTAAACCATAGGGGCCACTATACCCGAAAATGGGCATATAGGGTACTGTCGTAAATAAGTTGTTATTGTAAGCGGCAACAGCTGGATGGTACTTAATATCTTTACATACCTTCCTGGATTTGGCTAAATCTGCAGTCGCATAGTTAAACAAAGAAGGGCGTTGTAACATAATATGCTGTATAATGTTATTGAAGCCATTCTCGTGAAAACTCGCAAACACATCAGAATGATCTGTTAGTGCCATGTTTCTATCTTTTAATAGGTTAATAAGGAAGAATACTCATTCATCAATGGGCGTATATTACCCCCAATTCGGTAGCGTGATTAATCGATAACAGGTTCCGTACGAATAAGTAGATCGTGGAATTCGATTGTTGCTTTCGAAGTTCTGGATAAGTAGATGTAAGTGTAGAGAAGGGCACATTGGTCATAGGAATGCCAGGTAATTGGCAGCCTATTTAGGACGATAGCAGCATAGCTCTATCACCCTATTGAGGGAGTGTTTCATGTTTTGGTTTTTTGATTTATACAAGAGGTTATATCTTTTCTTTCTTTCCTAGGATAAAGATAAGGGCATTCCAGGGTATGAGGTACCCCCAATTATGGTGAAAGAATCAGGTAGGAGTCGGAAAATAAAATAGAAAGACCAATTCCCTCCCTATTCCCTATGATACTAAGTATGAGTTGATTGGTCTTTACTTTCAGTTTTATGCTGATTTTAAATAGCAGTCGGAGGAATGTATTTGGTGAAATGGGCGCGCCAGAAGGCGAGGGCGAAGAGGAATTGGCCTATCGTCATTATACAATTTTTTGCAATTGAGAGGCGAGCAAAGAGACAGAAGTAATTGGCATGTAAAGAATCTCCGATGAAAAATAGAAATAAACCTATCAAATTAGGCATAGCTAAGCCCAAACTAATTAGAAAATAAGGATTTTTTAACAATGGAACTCCAAGGGTTTTTCGAGATAGATACCATAGGAAAAGTAAAGGAATTACTACGGAATAAATAGCCTCAACCGTTGGTCCAAAAACACCATAATTTTTCCAACCTTGCTCAATAATATACGCGATAACAGCAGTAATACATAGAAGGATTGATAAACGCCAAATCCATGTTTTATATTTGAAACTACTTAATAGCGTGCTAAAAAACCATCCTAAAAATAAAAAAGTGGTAAGTTGATAGAGGATCAATAAAAAATTCAAAGAATAATCGGTAATGACAAGCCAAGGTCTGAAAAATGATGTATAATTATCTACTCCATAAGTATATAGTAGTTCTAGACAGTTGATTGAAAAATTAACCATGCAATAACCAAAAAATAATTTCAGTGCTTTATTTAAACTTGAAAAATTAATTATAGCTGAAATTATCGGAATCACCATTGTAAAAATGGTAATCTTTGCGGAAAGGATTAGGTTTAGATTACAGGATATTATAGTACTGTCTTCCATAACAATGAGTTATTATCAACTTTTAACTAGGCAATAAAGCAGTATTGTCATTAATAGATATTATTATTAAAACCCGCGAGACTAGGGCGATTAAATGACTTCAAATAAGACAACCTTACTTTAAGTCACTTAATCACCCCATTAGATATCTAATTTCACCACCCTGTTTTAAGTACCTCCTCCTGTAGGAACTTTGGCACCTGACAAAGCACCGCCACCGCCACCACCTTGATCGATAATTACACATTCAGCGGCTAGAAAGAAAGCGATAAACTCGCCGTCAGCAGGGCTTTGCCCGATCCTAGCTCGGAGTACATTATTATGTGGCGTAGCTGTGATACTGCGAATTCCATCCATTTGGGTAATTGGAGGAGTGCTAGTTAAGATTGGGCCGTAGAAAAAACTATCATCCATTACATAATAGCGAACGCCCATTTCGATGGGATCCCGCAAAGCATCGGCCATACTCTGCTCAAAGACCACCCAGCTGGCCGACATAATACTTGGGTCGTCAATGTTGGTCACTCGCAGTGCAATCTCATCTGAAGCTGAAGCACCTAACATCTGAGTAACTTTCCAGAATGGAATTACAAACATGCGTTCATTAGTGATACCTCCCCAATAATTATCTGCAAATAATTCTGCTTGTACTAAAAATGCATCATCTGCAATAGGGCCTGCGTTTCTGATTATTGTTGCCATTTTAATGCTACGTTTTATGAATAATAGGATAGATTTTCAAATAATCGGGTAGAGAATATTATGGTACTGATCTAAGCCCTCTCAAAAGCCTTTCTTAGCATTTTTATTTAATCCCTTTAATCTACGATTAGAATTATTCCTCCGCTGTACTTTTTTCAGGTAGTTGATCACGCTTTTCTCTCTATACATTTGCTCAACTTTAAAGGGAAGACCAACATATTCGTAGGCAGGTATTAGGTATGAAGACTCTTTATAGCTGACACGGTAAAACACATAGTTATTGGGTAAAAACTCAATGATTTCAAATTCGCCACTGGTAAAGTACATTACTTCGCTGTCAGCATTCGGTGGTCGAGCTTGAATAACAGTATCAAAAGCGGTGCAATTAGCTTTTGATATTTCCTTCAATTTCCATATCCCTCCAATCTCTTCAAAAAGAAAAGCAAGTTTAGGAGAGGTCAAGTTCGACACCAAACCCGTTACATCTTTTTGTGTACTAGTGACAATGTCATAGTAAAAGAAAGGGGTTTCTACAAATAGCGGATCACTTCCGCTGACGAGTCCTTTCAATGTATCAAAATCCAAATTATTAAAGTGGGTAGTACCGATAGCTGTAAATAGACTACTATGGCCGATGACAGCATCAATTAACTCAGTGGTAGCTACTACTGGTTTTTTATCACAGTTATCACAAGCCGGTTCATCAATCGGGAAGATATGGCTAGCTACCTCAAGGGCACTATTTAATTCCCGTACATTTGCAGAAAAAATATCAACTGGCAAAAGCAACTCACAACCCTTGCAATTAGCCGGGGCATCCTTTTGCGGGTCATTGACTAAAACAAAGTCCGCACCTAGCAATTTATGGGTCCCCTTAGCTGCAACAACATGTGGATAAGGAGTACTACGGATTCCTTTATCTAATTTGTTCAAAAAAATAAGAAAGGGGCGGCAGGATTGAATTTCAGTTTCAATGGCTCCGATATCCATCGAAGTTGTCTCGATAGATTCTATCGAGTAGTACCCGTTATTGGCAAACAGCATATCAATAAATTGAAAATCAAGCTTACTATCCCTTTTTGAAAAGGGAATCGGTTTATTATAAATACTATTGGGGGATAAGTTATCACAAACACTATTGCAGCTATTAGATGGATGAATTCCGGAGTGAGGGAAAAAGCTATTCGTTCCATGTTTCAATTCCACCAATTCTTGTGCTAAACCACATTGCGACTGAATATTCTTATTATAAAATTGGAAAACCATCTCCATACTAGCCGCCCAGCACCATTGAGAATTCCGCTGGCCGATCAATGGGACATTCAGGTACTGGGCCTCAAGCTGAGGACTAATGGTCAAAATTAAGAGGGCAAGAATCATCAAATGTTTGTGAATGGGGTTGTTCATCATGTATTCTTTGGGTTATTTAAATCAGCTTAGCTTCAATCGCCTTTAGTATCGCCTCCGATCTAGAGCTTACATGTAACTTACTGTAGATGTTCTTGATATGGGAGTGTACACCCTCATAACTTAAGAACATGGCCTTGGCGATGTCCTTGTATTTAAGGGCCTTAGCCAAGTGCTCCAGCACTTCCTGTTCTCGCTCGGTGAGCGGCGTATACATTGGCGTTTTGGTAAATTGCTCGGTCATAAACAGGCGCCTTACCTTGCCAGCAATGGCGGGAGAAAAATAGCCGCCCCCCTGATGAACTTCCACAATCGCTTCTTCCAACTTGTCGAATGAATCGCTCTTCAAGGCATAGCCCCATGCGCCTCGGCAGAGCGCGACAAAGAGCCGATGTTCATCTTCAAACTGAGTCTGGATCATAACTTTCGTCTCGGGATAGGCTTCATTTATTTTCATCAGCGCATCCAATCCAGATATACCAGGCATTTCAATATCCATCAGCACGACATCGGGACGATATTGCTTGATCTCCTTTACTGCATCATTAGCATGTTTAAAGGATTTCGTAAGAAAAACCCGATCGGATAAATCAAAGGCATCCGTCAAGGCTTCTCTATAGTTCTTATTGTCTTCAAAAAGGATGATTCTTAACATAGCTTTATGGTATCTATCGCAAAGTTGGCCATATCTGTTTGTTCCTTTTATCCCCAGAACTGGTGAAACTATAAGAAAAGTAATCGCATCTTTAAGTTAGTCCCCTTTCCAGGCTCCGATTCAATCGTCAAATCAATCAAACCTTCCTGCGCATATTGTCGGAGATTATCTAGTCCATTCCCCGTTGAAGTTTGCGTAATATCAAAACCTACCCCGTCATCCTTAACCTCAATTAAGAGGCCCTGCTTATCATGGGAAATAAGAAAATAGACATGCTCAGCCTTGGATGATTTTATACAGTTGTTAATGGCTTCTTTCAAGGCGAGGTACAGTTTGTTGATCCGACCTATATCCACCTTATCTCCTATTTCTTTGGGTAGGTCATTTTCGAGATGAAACTCAATCTGTCGTAAGGCTAAGTTCTCTTGTGCAAAATCAATTACATCCTCCAACATTACCCGGAAGGAATCCTTTTTGGGATCGACCAAGTTGAAGACAAATCTCAGCTTCTTTTGAATATCCTTCAACACCTCATAAGTCTTGATCACACCTTCGTTAATCTCTGGATTCAAGGGTGCCATTTTCCGTTGTAGGATATCAAGTCGCATCGAGACACTACTCAAATCTCCGCCGACATCATTGTGCAGTTTATTGGTCCAATCACTCCGAAGATCAATCAGCTTTTCCTTATTCCGGTTATTACTGAGCAGAATGATATAGATGGCTCCTCCAAAAAGGAGTAATAGATACAAACCTAGCAAAATGAAAAAGGCCCAGTGATCTAAGAATGAACTCTTTACCTGTATCTCAAACAATTGACTAATAACAGGCGTGTCGGCACTCCACTTACAAATCTCCAATTGATAATTCCCCTTCTGTAATCCCGACACGAAGAGCGCAGGAGACTGATATAGTAGAGGAAGCTGACTATCATCAGTGATGATCAGTGTATCCCTTGAAAGCCTAAACGCATAGACCTCCTCCTTATCCGAACTACTGAGGATAAAACCTATTTTTTGTGAAGTCTTAATGGAGATATGATTCGATACTGGAAGCGGATTGCCGTCCACCATCATTACCTGAACGGCCATATCCGAGGATGGAATATTGGCTATCGCATATAGCGGTAGGAGGAATGGGGCTAGTAGTTTAATCAAAGTGTTGTGTCCTTGGCTTATGGGTTTGACATTATATCGAATGATCAATCTTAATGTCAGGTATTTATCTAATTAACTACCCTAATATAAATAAAAAAACAACCGCATCCCAAAAAAATAGATAATAAAACCCCTAACTCTATACTTACGATTCAAAAGCATCTATTTTCATAAAGCATTGTAAATCAATTGTCATATACATTTTACAATTATAAAAACTATATAAATACATGCATAATCACCAAAACTGGTGATTCCCATAAATGGATAAAAAGCTGAAATTTGTATCAGCATAAGTAAAAACAAATAGACTTTATGTATGTGAATTTCGTATGAGCAACTCAATAGCTATTTTTTTGCTAGGTAAGGCACAGGTCTGTCTAGTGCCAGATAGATTCAAGATCGTAGCCCTTAGCTACGAAGCTTGGTTCTGGAACGCAGCCTAGCGGAAAAAGAGCATTGGGGGCCATACAAAATTTGCGTACATAAAGTCTAATGCTACCTTTTTAAAATTCATTTACTCCAAAAATGGTCACACTATGTAATAACGGTTGTAAAAACCATAGAGACCATGATACAAATTTTCAGCTAAAACCCTAAAATTGGAATCCTCGCGCCATAGGCTCGGGGATTTTTAGGTCTACCCCATCCTTATTCCCTATCTTTAGCTGGAAATTCATCACCCACAAGCCAGCAGGAATGAATAAGCTGTTCCGACCTATTGATATTGCTTCCCTCGTCTTCTTCCGAATTGCTTTTGGAATCTTTGCGTTTGTGGATGTATTGAGTACTTACCTCTATTATCACCTGGATAAAGAAGCCTTTGACCCTACTAATTTCCAGTTTCCTTATTATGGCTTTGAATGGGTCAAGGTATTGCCTGAGCCCTGGATGACGGTTTTCCTTTTTGGCTCGATGTTATTGGCCATTTTCATCACCTTAGGCTGGTATTACCGAATCAGTTGTAGCCTGTTTTTTCTCGCTTTCACTTATCTCTTTTTAGTAGAAAAGGCCAACTACCTTAACCATGCCTATCTATTTTGCTGGATTAGTTTTGTGATGATCTTTCTTCCCGCCAATCGGGCGGCGAGTATGGATGTACGGTTGAAAAGGGTTTCGCCACAACATATCATTCCTTATTGGCCATTATTTCTATTACAATTTTTGATGGCTGTGGTTTACTTTTTTGGTGGCATTGCGAAGATTAATTTTGATTGGCTACAGGCGATGCCTTTGCAACTTTGGCTACCCAGTAAAACGAGTACACCCATTATCGGAGGATTACTCGATGATCCTATAGCGGCTTATGTTATGGCTTATGGTGGGGTGATATTCGACCTCACCGTGGTTCCGCTCTTGTTATTCCGCCAAACCAGGCTATGGGCTTTTGGTTTGGCTCTATTTTTCCACCTTACCAATGCCCTGATCTTTAGCATTGGGATATTTCCTTATTTGTCATTGGCCTTAACAGCGCTTTTCTTTGCACCTGATTTCCCGCGTAAGCTACTGAAGCCGATTGCCAGCAAATGGCCTCAATTGGGTTTAGATAATTGGACGGTATCTCCTTCCGTTTCTCCTCAGGCTCCCTTTGAGCAGAACCCCATGCTTCGAGGAGCTATCTTAGGCTTGATCTGCGTCCACGTTTTTCTCCCACTTCGACACCATCTCTTCCCAACTCCTGTTGCCTGGACAGAGGAAGGCCATCGCTATGCCTGGCGGATGATGCTTCGCTCCAAAGCAGGCAGCGGTGTATTTGTTGTGGAAGACCTAAGCACTCACATCAAAGTTAAAATCCACCCTAGAGATTATCTATCGTACAAGCAGGAGCGAAAAATGTACACGCATCCAGATATGATTCTTCAGTTTGCCCACTTCCTTCAAAAAGAATATAAGGCCAGGGGACAAGAGGTGGCCATCTATGCAGATATACAGGTCAAACTTAATGATCATCCTCGACAACGATTTGTCGATCCCACAATCGATCTGACAACGATTAAGTGGCATTTTTTTCAATCGGCCGATTGGGTACTTCCAGCTGAGTTTTAAACGTTCTATAGAAAGAATGCAGCATTTCGAGTTGGTTATGCTCTGTCTGGCAAGACTAAAATATAGCCTTTTCCCTTGATCAAGGTGCACCGAAAGTTTTCAATAGGTAAGGCAGTCAGGCTTAAAAGTGTGATGATGAAAAAAGGAAATTTCTTGTTTTAATGATACTCGGCTTAGATCCAAAGCCCAAAAATTATCAGAGAACAAAAAAATACATTATCTTGCTTACTCTTGAGAAAACTGCCCCTCACAATATCCCAGTTAATCAACTATTCTTATTTTCGCCCAAACAATTAAGACACTAGGTCTAAGCGAATCGACTCAGCTTGTTCCCTGAGAATAAGGATGATTCGATCTCAGTTGATTCTAGTGGTCAATTGACACAGAGAATATTGTAAACATGTTTTTCTAACCTAAAAACGTAGCGATGTTTAATAGTAAAGACAGCAAAAAGGAGGCATCGAAAGCCAAAACAAGTACTATTTCCTCTGGCCCATCGGGTCATGCATTAAATAGTATTGTCAAAGGAACGGTAGTTGAGGGTTCTGTCCAATCTGCGAGTGATTTCCGCGTAGACGGAACCATTCAAGGCAAACTTTTCTGCGATGCAAAGGTAATTATTGGACCAACTGGGTTTGTTGATGGCGAAATTCGCTGTAAAAATGCCGTCATTGAAGGTAAATTTGAAGGGACCATCAATGTGAGCGAACTCTTGAATGTAAGAGAAAGCGCAAAAATCAGCGGCGATGTCACAACAGCTAAGCTGATTGTTAACGCTGGAGCTGAGTTTAACGTAAGCTGTACAATGGGAGGTGCGGGTATAAAGAAAACCGATTCATTCCAAAATAAAGGTACCCAAGTTGGCAAAGCAGCCAAAGCCGGAGCCTAATCCCGGTAAGAAAAAGAAAGTGGTCAAAAGTGCCGAGAGTTACTTGAAGTACTCGGGAATGGCATTTCAAATGGCCGCTATCTTGATTATCGGAGCCTTGGCTGGAAAAAAGCTCGATGCATACTATCAGACGGAGAAACCTTATTTTACTTTGCTGCTAGTGATCATTGCTATTATCGCTGCTTTTTACCTCACGCTAAAAGACTTCATTTTCAATACTGATAAGCATCAGAAAGGAAGCGCAGAAGAAAAGGAGTAAGAGAGGCTACATTAGCGTCTCTTGGTTACTCCTTCTCTTTTTGCTATCCCTTACCTCCTTCCCATCCTGTTCTTTTTTTAATACTCCCTCTTCTTCCAGAAGTCTAATGGAACTGATGTTGTACCTTTGCTGTACATCAATCATAGATCTTTATTGTGAGTCTACGAACCTTTTATACCCAGTTGAGCATCCTCAGCCTATCCGTTGCGAGTCTGATTCTCCTATTTACCCAACAAACGCAATATGTACAGTTTGGCGATATTTCCTGGATCAGCCTCCTCTTCTTTATTCTCCTTAGTGTAATCGTTTATCATTTGGGAGCTATCATGGTTAACAACCGAAATAAGAATGACTTTTCCCGCCTAGTATTAGGCTTTACGGGCTTCAAAATGATGTTTTCCGTTACCCTCGTCTTTATTTATCAGTCGGTTGCCGAACCAACGAGCCGTTGGTTTGTTATCCCTTTTCTGATCATTTATATACTTTACACTATATTTGAAACCTACTTTCTCATGCGTTTGGGTCGAATGACTAATTAAACCATAGCTATGTCTAAAAACTATAATGCTGTTGTTAATGAAGACTTCCAATTCGAGGATATTTCAGCCAAGGACCTCGATATTATTCCATTGAACGATAAGCACTTCCATATCTTGCAAAACGGCAAATCTTTTCGCGCCGAACTCCTTTCCATCCACCCGCAGCGAAAGCAAGTACAACTCAAAATAAATGGAAATAAATACCAGATTCAATTAGAGGATCAATACGATCAATTGGTTAGAAAAATGGGCTTACAGGTCAAAACCAACCAACAGATCAAGGATATTAAGGCGCCAATGCCCGGGCTAGTACTTGAGATCATGGTCGAGCTAGGTCAGTTTGTAGCAATTGGTGATCCTTTACTCATCCTAGAAGCCATGAAAATGGAGAACGTCATCAAGGCACAAGGAGAGGGCGTGATAAAGGATATTGTAGTGCAGCAGGGTGCTGCCGTTGAGAAAGGGCAGCTGATGATTGGACTGGAGTGATTTCATCATCCATCATCTCATCTCAAGGGGTGAATGAACTCACCCCTTGAGATGAGATGATGGATGAAAAATCACTTACTCCCTAGAGCGCCGCCATTCGTACGCAAGAAAGTATTGAGTCCACAATCTAGGAAATCGCTATAGTCACGAGTCCCTTCTTTGTAGCCTCTCGGTGCGGCGAGTACTTGCTCTTCCGGAGAAAGCAATACATATAAAGGCTGGGTATTCTGCTTGAAGTTGGCAACCTGGAAATCCGTCCATTTATTACCTACATTTCGCATTTTCTTCTTGCTCACTTTCGATATCAAAGTCTCGTCCAAAAGTTTTCTATCATCCACATATAGCGAAACAAGAACATAATCTTCTTTGATTCGCTCCCAAACTTGATCAGCCGTCCAAATATGCTCTTCCGTTTTACGACAATTGACGCAGCCATGGCCCGTAAAATCTAGTAGCACCGGCTTTTTGATCTCCTTGGCATAGGTAAGCCCTTCATAATAATCCTTGAAACAATCAAGGTTATTCGCACACTTGGTGTAAGAAGAGAAACGGGCTTTGATTTCCGGATCCAATGATGGCTCCGGCAATAATACATTGTAGTGGGCCGGAGGAGCCAAGCCGCTCATGAGCTTTAAAGATTGATAGGCTTCCGTCCTAGGATTGAAGGCAAAGCCAGAGGCCAAATAAACCACGGCAGCCATTGAGGCCAGGGTGAATCCCCAACGAGCAGGGGAGATTTTTTTCAATTTACTATCATGTGGGAATCGAATATAGCCCAGTAAATAAAGCGCCATACTAGCAAAAATCAATACCCAAAGTCCCATGAAAGCTTCATAAGGCAATATACCCCAGTGCATGGTCATATCTGCAACGGACAAAAACTTCAGGGCCAAAGCCAGTTCGAGAAAACCCAAGACAACCTTGACCGAAGTCATCCAGCTGCCAGAACGGGGTAGTGAGTTCAACCATCCCGGAAAAGCGGCAAACAAGCCAAAAGGCAAGGCCAAGGCGGAAGAAAATCCCAACATCACCACAAAAGGCCCCATCTTATTAGTCGCTGATTCTACCAAAGCCGAACCGATAATCGGTCCAGTACAAGAAAAAGATACCAAGGCCAAGGTAAAAGCCATGAAGAAGATGCCAATCAATCCGCCCTTATCCGCCATAGCATCACTCTTGGTGGACCATGAACTAGGTAGCGTAATCTCATAATACCCAAAAAAGGAGAAGGCAAACAAAACAAATATGACGAAAAACAACATATTTGCAATCCAGTTGGTCGACAACTGGTTGAGCGCACCAGGTCCTAAGGCGGCCGTAATGATCAAACCAATTGAAACGTAAATCGCAATAATCGACAGACCATACAGCAGTGCATTTCTCAAACTCGATGCCCGGTCCTTACTCGTTTTCGTAAAGAAACTCACCGTCAATGGAATCATGGGAAAAACACAAGGGGTGATCAAAGCTACTAGTCCGCCTAAAAAACCTAGAATATAGGTCCAGAACAAAGAATCACTAGTGATCTCTTCTTCTCCGCAGTTACCCAAAGGCTCCTGGTAGGTACTTACCAAAGCTTCGCGGGTTTGATCTAATTGAGTACCATCGGCCACCACTGCTGCTAAGTCATCGGTAGTTGGTTGGCCCGTTTTTAGATTGATCGCAAACTCTACATCTGTAGGAGGTAAACACTGCTTATCATCACATACTGTATATACGAAATAACCTGTCAATGCAGGATTGGGGTCAGTTGAGGAGAAACGCTGTTTGAAAGAGACGGGACTCTCTATGAATTTGCTCACTACTACATCAAACAGTGGATCGAAAGCTTCTTTTTTCTTACCCACCTCAATCATCTCACCCATCGCTGTCACCTTGCTGTTCGATGCTTCTTCCAACACAAACTCCACTGGCGGAGGGCCATCAGGATCGGATTTCATAGAAGGCATCGACCATCCCTTTTCTATCGTAGCAGTCGCGATAAACTCATATTCCCCCTCTCCTACTTCCTTACTGGAAAACACCCATTTTACCGGCGTCATCCTTGACGATGATGAAGTTTCCTCTACGTCCACTTCCATATTCCCGATTTCCGGCTCCAGTACCACATCTTGCTTTTCATCAGCGGCATCAGCAATTACCAAGGAAGGCTCAGCGCCTATCGAGCTTTGGTCTTCAGCAGCCATCGCCGCTCCTCCTCCAGCTGTCGCTAAATCAAAAGTAAACTGTTTCAACATAGGAGGCGTACAAGTCTCATCGTTACAAGACATAAACTCAACCTCACAAGTAATCGGTGTACCCGCCTCACTTACTTTCACTTTTTGAGTAAAAACGACTGGGCCTTTTGGGTATTTAATCACGGTTATATTATCAAAAAGCGGGTCTTTCCCTTCTTTCTTTTTACCTTTTTCTATGACCTCGCCCAAGCTCGTATAGTGACTTCCTTCGTCAAAATAGAAAGTCGTAGGAATGGGGCCTCCATCCTCAGTATGCTGAGAGTACAACATCCAACCGGGATCCATCGTGGCCGTAAAGATCAGATTATACTCGTCTCCTGAAATCTTTTCAATGCTAGTCTCCCAATGGACGGGATCCACCAATTGAGCACTTAGATTCAGCGTTGTCACAAAAGCAACTAATAGTAGTAAAAGTCTCATGATAAATAGTTCCTGGTCAGAAAATGTATGGTGTCGGCGATGGAAGGGTAGTGATTACTACTTCACAAAATTAAAGGCAAAATCTACCGTATTAGGAGGCAAGCATTGCTTTTCATTACAGCACATAAACTCCAAATAGCCTGAAATGGACTTGATATCCTCCGTGAGCATCACTCGCTGTCTAAATACTGCTTTCTTGGAAAACTTGACCAAATTAATACCAAACATATCGTCCATGCCCTCCTTCTTCTCCCCGTTTTCTGTGGGGATACCTACGGGTTGGAAGCCCGGGTCAGCAGTGTAAAAGAAGGAGGTCGGAATAGGCCCATCTTCATTGGCCTTTTGTGAATAGATATACCAGCCAGGATCGATGTCAGCAGTGAAAATTAGATCGTATTCTTTTTCTGCTACTTTCTCCGTAGAAAAACTCCATTCGACTGGCGTTACTCCTTGGCTCCATGCTACAGAAGTGCAGCAGAGCAAGCTCAAAACTAATCCAAAAATCTTCATAAGGTCATATCCGTTTGAGGCAAAAATATATAATAGAAAGGGGACTTATAGTTAAGAAGTTGATTCAACTCCAAACATTAACAGTATTTAACATGAAAGCATAAGCTTGTCGACGTTTTAACACCTTCTGACCTTCTTCACTACGACTCCACAGTATACTTCGCCACTGAGATCGATCGAACATCGGCTTATACTCACTATGAATTTACAACTGATTGTTGAAGACCAGGTAATGAAAGTAGAGGATCAAAATAACGAGAATCAAGTGCAAGACCTCAGCTCGTTGACGAGGCATATTCGTAAAATTAAACGATAACAATACCCCTAAAGGAGCGGCAAGAAACAAAAGCGCGTCCAAACTCATCATGGGAACAAAAAATACGCCAAGCACAGAAATAAACAAAGCACTATACAGCATATTGATCTTCTTCTGTACCTGGATGATATTCTTCATCAAAAAACCATTCCAACTGAGCAGCACCACTAGAACTAACAAGCCAAAAAAGATAATACTGATATAATAAAGGACTTCATTTTCCAAGATGAAGCTAGGGAGTCCAATTCTTATAGGGAATTGCTCGCCCCAAAAAAGGGCCAATCGGTCTGTCCAAAAATAGTAAACCCCAGCATATATATAAGGAACAACGACTCCTGTCAATACAATCAATATATCCCCCAACTTCAAAGAACGCAACGAATTGATGACAATAATGGTGAAGATAAAGAGTACTAAATAGGAAGGATAAAAGAAACTAGCTATAGCTATCCAAAGCCCACTATTAAACAAATTGATGGTACAATTTGGCTTTTTATAAATGCTAAACAATTCAAAAAGCGCCAAAATGTAAAAAAAGTTGGCCAAATGTAAAGGTGATAAATACAGAAAAGAAGGAATCGAACTACAGATCAGTATATAAAAAACACCGGGAAATAGATTGGCATCCTTCCCCATTCGATCTCTTAAGATCAACGCATTCAGCATCCAGGCTTCTACAAAAACCAACAAAAGGGCAATCAAACTAGGTATCCATCCCGTATATCCTACCTGGTCGTATACCCATTGCGCTAAAACCCCAGCAGTTTCAGGTTCCCAGGCATCAGTATAAACCAATCCCCAAAAGCGGAGGACCAAAGCATAGGCTACCAGCATTACACTGGCCATTAATTGATTGGTTCTAAATAGAGATAACACAGATTAATTTTATGATTATGGCCTCAAAAATAAGACTTTATTCGACATTTTTCTTGTGAGCTCAATTACGACTAAGAACATGTTTAAGTTTTGGTCTTTGTGGCGAAAATCGTTCATTTTTTGCTGAGACTAGGATCGCAAAGTGGATGATAGCAGTGCTTTCAAGCCGCTTTGTGAGACGACGTATCAGCATAAAAGGGACATTTGCAGACCAATTACTAGAATTTAAACATGTTCTTAATGAGCAGTCACTAGCTCAAGGATTTAGCCAACGAAGGCTGTGGGGAGAGTTAGAAGTTGCACCAATTAGTAAAATTTCCTTCAAGAAAATTGCACAATACCCTAAAAATCAGAAAGTTACACGAAGGTATGAAATTTTAATGAAAAAAAGTTAGTTTTTTTTATGGAATAATAGGTGTATCTGACTCCTTATTATGAGAGCGAAATTAACCGAAATAGTAAAAACTGTATTACAACAAAAAGAATTAACCTCATTAAACCAAATTTTCAACCCCCAATCAACCCATTCGTTCTCTTGTATAACCCTATTTCATCCCTGTATACCTCAAACCAAAACCCCTAACCCAATGGATGTTTTTGAATCCAGTAAGCATTAAAGACTACTAGACCAACCCCAAAGCCAAGTAACGGAGCACTATCAGGTCTAATCACCAAGGTGCTCCGTTTTATCCCCATTGTTTTTTACACCATATGGAACACTAAGGTTTCCCAAAATGGGAAATCACTTAAACATCGTGAGATAAAACTATACCTTTTTCGTTTGACCCGCGCCCAAAAAGCGTTGGATCAGTTTTATGCTAGGAGAAAAACCGATCAGCTTCTGTTGTATCGGTTTTTTTTATGCAATACAGTATTGATCTTATCCGCCCCTTAGGGCAGCTTTGATCAAGTCTAAATAGCCGAATGCGAAAAATAAGTTCTCGAAAGCTAGTTTAACGAAAAGTGAGCAGCGTGAGGATTAACATCGAAGTGGTGCAACAAACTAATTTCTACTTGCATAAAACGGGTGAGCGGAAAATCAATCAACATCTCTAGCACTTCCATCTCGGAAGAAGCGGAAAAAATAGCCCAAACTTTGGCCTTTTCTATTGAAAGCGCATAATTAAGTAATTTACCTTGAGATAGGTATTCCTTCACCATCGCTTGCTGAAAAGGTACCAAGTTCAGAAATTCTTCGTCAATCTGATCTGGAAGAGAAAGATCGACCATGAAATGCTGAGCTGCGTACATGCAAAACTGTTTTTTGTTTCCTAAAAGTAATCCTAATATTAAGAAAACAAAATAGCGGACTAGACTAAAGGCTTTTTTTGTCGGAAATTAGACCCAAGCCAAGCCTAGCGGGTGTTTTTTTCGATCTATTCGTTAAAACCTATGGAAATTTTAAATTTTCCCTCTGTTTTTTTTGATCTTACGAAGAAATACAGATTTTTAAGCACCTAACCCATTAAAGCACCTAATTCTATACGGTTTTTCTTCATTATTGTAGAATTAGTTCTCTTACCAAATAAGTACGTAGCATAACTTTATTCAAGTATATAATTTATTCATCATGAAAAAGCAAGATCAAAAGAAAATGGGTCGCCGTTCCTTCGTAAAATCCTCTAGCCTAGCTACTGGTGCACTCGTATTGGGCCCATCCATGTTATCTGCCAAGGCACATATCGATGGTGCAGATGTCATCAAGGTTGGCTTGATTGGCTGTGGTGGTCGAGGATCAGGAGCTGCCGTACAAGCGCTATCCACCAATCAGAATGTACAACTCGTAGCAATGGCCGACGCCTTCCGGGATCGATTAGAGCTAAGTGTTAAACGTATCCAGAACGAAGTTGAGAATAACGATATTGATGCCACTCGGTTTGCAGTGCCAAAAGAACACCAATTCGATGGTTTTGATGGCTACAAAAAAGTCATTCCGCTATGTGATGTAGTCATTATCGCTACTCCTCCCGGATTCCGACCTATCCACTTCGATGCTGCTATCAAAGCGGATAAGCATGTATTCATGGAAAAACCATTGGCAGTCGACGCTCCTGGCGTGCGCAAAATCTTAGAAACAGCTAAACTGGCCAAGCAGAAAAAACTCAATGTAGTAGTTGGCCTTCAACGACACTACCAAGAAAAATACACCAAGTGGGTGGACATGCTACACGAGGGGGTAATTGGTGACATTACGACTTCTCATGTCTATTGGAATAGTGGTGGAGTATGGGTTCGCGAACGCAAACCAGGAATGACCGAGATGCAATACCAAATGCTCAACTGGTATTACTTCAATTGGTTATGTGGCGATCATATTACCGAACAACATATCCACAATTTGGATGTAAGTAACTGGGTCAAAAAGGCTTATCCTATTTCTGCCCGGGGAATGGGAGGACGTCGCATGCGTACCGGAAAAGACCACGGTGAGATATTTGATCATCACTTTATCGAATACCAATATGCAGACGGAAGTCGCATGATGAGTCAATGCCGACACTGGAAAGGCTGTGAAAATAAAGTAACCGAAGAATTTCAAGGCACCAATGGATCTGCACCAGCACCTGGCGTGATACTCACCAAGAGCGGGCATGCCATCATGGATAACAATGGAAAGGGTGATCCCAATCCTTATCAGGTGGAGCACGATATGCTCTTTGCTGCGATTGCGAAAGGCGAATACAAATATGCAGATGCAGAAAATGGAGCTAAAAGTACAATGACTTCAATCTTAGGAAGAATGGCTACTTACTCCGGTCAGCTCGTCACATGGGATGATGCCATGGCTTCGAAGCTTGACTTGTCTCCTGACAAGTACGACTGGAATGCCAATCCAAAAGTAATGCCTATCAAGGATGGATCTGGTATGGATGGATACTATCCTGCCTGTATTCCTGGTACCACACAGGTCATGTAAAATATTTCCATCTGTTGTCAGGCAATAATCGCCTGGCAACAGACCTATTCCAAGCTTCCTTCGGTCGGTCTGTCAGATCGAAACCTTCTTTATGCAAATCCTAAAATAAAATAATGAAACGAAGAACCTTTATACAATCTAGTGTGGCCACCTCTGCTGCCTTCGTAGGGGCTACGACAGCTGCAGAAGCAAAACCATTGGCCTCCACTGCCGCTCCATTTAAGTTGAAATTCGCACCGCATCTTGGCATGTTTAAAAACATGGCAGGTAATGATCCTATTGACCAGCTTAAATTTATGGCGGATCAAGGCTTTTCAGCTTTTGAAGATAATGGTATGCGCGAGCGTGACCCTGCTTTGCAAAAGCAAATGGGCAAAACCATGATGAAGCTCGGCATGACTATGGGCGTTTTTGTAGCACATAAAATTTATTGGAAAGAACCTAGCCTGGCCTCCGGCAAAGAGGATGCAAGAGACGAATTCCTTGGCTATATCAAAGAGTCGGTCGAAGT
>Ga0070726_10001471_pt1 | contig 23710 bp, 18 predicted proteins | sample tdAd471_FD_67275 | JGI IMG/M metagenome (GOLD analysis project Ga0070726, IMG submission 67275) | Marine sediment microbial communities from the Atlantic coast under amendment with organic carbon and nitrate - tdAd47.1 | ecosystem: Environmental > Aquatic > Marine > Coastal > Sediment | place... | reverse complement strand
TGGGAAACCCAAATCTCTGCTCGTCAGTGACATCCGTTTTTGGCGAAGTAAATATTGGCCATTTACCGAACTATCGACCAACCCACTTCAGAAGTTTTCTTCTCATGCCTAGGGAAACTTCTGAAGTCTTGCTCCTGCTGTCACTCCAGAACCAAAATGTAAACCTGCCCGCCGTATAGTGACTGCGGGCGGGAGCCCGAAACTTAGGCCGGCTTACAAGCATGAGCTTGTAGCCAACATAGGCGTGGTCAAGGCTCCCTACTTCACTACCATCACATCCCCGGCAAATACCTCTCGGTACCCATCAATGAATTGAATGTCAGCTACCCAAACATAGACTCCATTGTCTACCAGATTCCCATTATGCTTTCCATCCCAGCCACCACTAATAGCGCGATGATCCAGTTCCGTGTTTTCATAAATTAGGCCGCCCCAGCGATCGAAAACGCTTAGTTTATTAACCTGTTCCACTTCTCCACCGCCCAGGATGTTGAAGAAGTCATTCTGTCCATCTAAATTGGGGCTAAAGATGTTGGGGGCATAAAAACGCCTGTTTTTGATTACCTGTACGCTAAATGAGGCTGTAGTGGTACAACCATCAATGGAAGTGATAGAAAGGGTATATTCCGTTGTATGAAGTGGATTGACGATGGGGTTTAGGCAATCACCGCAAGAAAGCCCAATCAAGGTATCCCACTGAATACTGCTAAAGCCAACATTATTGGTCAATACCTGAAGTAGCAGACTGTCACCCAAGGGGAGGCGGAGGTCAGCGATAGGGTCAATACTGGGAATAACGGCAGCAACTAGGCTTAGGCTTTCACTTTTTGTACAACCATTTCCATCGGTTACCATCGCTTCATACTCACCGGCTAGCAATTGATCGAATTGAGGGTTCGGGCCATTGGGGAAGCCTGTGATTTGATAGCTGTAGCTGGACGCTCCTCCGCTGACGGCTTCAAATAAGATGCTGCCGGTATCGAATCCCTCACAATCTGGATCTTTAACAACTAATTCGAAATCAATATCAGCGGGGGGGCTTAAAGTGTATTCAAATAGCGTATTACAGCCTACCTGATCTGTTACATTTACGCTATAGGTATTGGCGACTAGATTCTGTAGTTGTGGGGATGAAGTGCCATCATCCCATAAGAACTGATAAGGGCTGATGCCCCCACTTGGAAGAACAGTCAGTTGTCCGTCGGCACTATCGAAACAGCTAAGATCGAACCCATTGCGGTCCAAAGTCTCAAAACTAGCAGCAAGAGGACTTGGCTCGGAAACATCGGCAATTAGGATGGAAGTATTGCCAAAATCATCAAAGATATTGATCAAGTAAGTCCCTTGTGGAATGTCCGGTATTAAGGCCGGAGTACCGATGGCATTGATCCCTCCTGTCCCCGATAAACTAGGGTCATCAATTTTAGCCCAATCGTAGGTAAAGGGTGGAGTGCCTCGGTCAACTTGAAAACTAATCTGCCCCGAACTTTCCCCATGACATACGACCGGACTAACGACCTGAGAAGCTTGGATCTGGCAGATCACGGCCAGTAAATCCAGGTTTACAATACTATCACAGCCCAAATCAGTCAAGAGTCTTTCTTGGTAAATGCCGGTTTCCAAGTAAGGGGTTCCACCAATGAAGAGGGAGTCACCTTCACAAATATTCAAATCAAGATTAAGAATCGGGACTGGAACAACCTCCAAATCGAGGATGACTAGGCTATCGCAACCCTTTTCGGTTGTTAGTGGAAATTCGTATAGGCCGGTGCTATCTATAATCTGCCCAGCGACTTCAAAGGCTTCGTCCGCGCAGACTTTTTCATTTAAAAAAGTGGTAGGAATTGATTCTACAATAATCACTCGGCAACTGGGTGGTGCTTCATCGCAAGCATTACTAGCTGTGACACACAGTTGATAAGCGGCATCGGCTTCGAATGTAATTTGAATGGTATCATTGTCCGTGTTAAGAATAGCACTATTAAGTGTCCACTCAAAGGCGGTGGCGCCAATGGGGGGCGCAACGGTATAGGTATTTTCAATGTTTGGACAAGTTGAAAAGTTACCATCAATCGGGCCGGAAGTTTCCAAAGGAGCTACCTTTGTATCTCCCGCGATGACATTAAAAGTCCAATCACAATTATCGCCCAGGCCGCCGTCCATGACAATATAGTAGTACTGACCAATGACTAAGGGCTCAGTATTCCTAATCGTACCACTAGTGCCAGGACGAATAATCCCCGCCGCCCCACCAAAGCAATTAGAAATCCGTTTGTAATCCATGCAATCAATCCCTCGATACAATCCAAACTCCAATCCTCGTCCATCCCTGCAATTAGAAACCGATAATCTTACCTCCAAATCCACACTACCCGCAATAAAAGCGATCCATTGCATATTGTGTGCTGTGAAAGTGCATTCGCCAGCAAAACCAGGAGGGGCTTCTCCTACAATTGTCGCCTCATGCCGTCCCTTAAAGCCATCAATGTCACAAATGATACAGGCCTCCGCACAAGTGGAAGTCATCGTCGGTGGGTCGGTACAGGGTAAGGGTTGACCCATACTGCAAATGGCAAAGAATAGCGATAATGATAAGGGTAGAAGTTTTTTCACTGGGCTAAGTATTTATTCACAACAATGAGCTCAATCCAGGGCTGAAACATTCAATCTGTTGAAAGTGATTAGACAAATGGAATCCTGAAAAATTTCCTTGTTTGGAACGATTCACATTTGATTATCATAAAAAAGAGGCCGCTTTGCATTGCAAGCGACCTCTATAGATATGAAGATATTATGGGTTTATTTGCCCTTCATTTAGATAGCCTTCGATCCCTCTAATTTTGTATCTGCATGGGCCCAGGCCTTCTCAAAACGGGCACGGATGACTTTGGCTTCTTGGTCCTTCCCTTGGCCTTGAAGGGCTTCTGCTAAGCCATGCAAGGCCCAACCTGTTTCTCGAAAAATTTCGAGGTCACGTCGGTAAACCGCTTCCGCTTTGGCATATTGACCAGTCGCTAGCAGTGTACTTCCCAAGTGATGACGTACGGAGAAAAACCAATCCGGGGGTTCGTTGTAATTCAACTGGTCTTCCAAGGCAACTGCTTTTTCAAATAGCGAAATAGCCCTGTCATAGTTTTTTTCAGTACTGGCGATCTCAGCCGCTAATACAAGATCGGCGATATCAATCAGTGCCCCCATCGTATTAATATCCCAGATGGTTTCCTTGTCCAGCATTTCATTATTCACAAAAGCTTGTAAGGCCTCCCATTCGACTTTTGCTTCTTCGATTTGACCTTTCCCGTTAAAGGCCATCCCTCGTGCATAATGCCAGATGGCATTCGGGTAAAGGAGTTCAGCAGCAGGCCGTGGGGTGGCAAGGATGTCATCCCATTGACTGAATTTCACTTGCACGTAAAGGGGGATAATCCAGAAATGCTGGATGGTTCGATAACCTTCCACGCGCATGATGTTAGTATCCAACTGATTGACCATTCGCTGCGCTGCCGCTACGGAAGTTTGTCCGGCCCCAGCAAAACCGGCGCAGGCAGTAAGGAAGTGATAATTATGAGGGAAATAGGCTAGTGGGTAGAGCCCCGCCGCATGGCAACTACTCACATAATTACTGTCTACTATAATGGCTTCTTCGTTGACCAGCATACCTTCATGGTAAAGTCCTGTGCGAATATAGGTGTGCGATGGCATGTGCACCAAGTGTCCAGCTCCAGGGGTGATTTCAGGGAGGCGAGCGACATAGGGCAAGGCTTTTTCTGGTTCAAGCGAAGCTTCTGTCGCGTGGATGTACATATGGATCGCAATAGGATGATTAGGGTTTTCTGCCAAGACACCTTCTAGCAAGGACAATATCTCTGAAGTCCACGGTTGCGGTGCACCCGATTTTTCCCACAAATCCCAGGGATGCATATCCATGATCGCCTCGGCCAATAGTGTAGCCGCTACATGATCATTTGGGAATTGTTTTACCATCTTACGCATCGCTTCTGCATAAGCCTGGTCATAACTTGATCGGTCTCCTGTTGGGGCCATGGGATAGCGCTGAGCGATGGCATCGATGAAGGCGGCCTCTCGCGGACTGACTTTAGCCCTCAAGCGTAAGGCATTTTGTGCTGCCGTATGTGCTACGGTAACCACTTCGGAATCCATGCCTGCATTGTAGTTGGGCCCCAAAGCATAAGCTAGGCCCCAATAACACATGGCGCAAGATTCATCCTGCTTGATCGCATAACGGAAGGAACGTACCGCTTCTGCGTGATTGAAGCCTACGGTCAATTTAAACCCTTGTTCAAAATACTGCTGCGCTTCTTTGCTATCCGTGGTAATGGGAAAGCTATAGTCACCCAAGCCTTCAAATAAAGGTAATGTACCTTGGATTTCTGCCAATGCATCAACAGATAAACCTCTAGGAGAACACATGCTAACGCGTGGTAATTGACTTAGGTTTGCCTCCTGTGGCTTCGTTTTGCAGGAGAATAGACTGGCTAATAATAAGCCTAAGCATAGATATTTCATTTTCATTAGGTTGTATGTTTTTATCTCTTTTGGTAAGAAATACAATGCAAGTTTAGAGGAGTAAGGAAGGATTTGCAAGCCTGCTTTAGTGCTTCGTTGTCTTTTCGAGTGAATGGAAGTATTAGATGAGTAGAGCGCTTTTAAATCAAAATGGGAATGGAAATGGAAATGGGAATCAAAATCAAAATCAAAAGGCGAGTTCATCGCCGCATTCGCCGTTGGTACACGAGCCCCAGCTGTGTACCTGGCCACGGCTTCGCCTATCGACAGCTCCTACTCATATAATCAAAATATTAATCAGAATCAAAAGGCATGGCCCAGACTCCGTGTCTCGGTGCCTTCGTGTTCAATCAAAATCAAAAGGCCCATCCAAAGCCAATTATTCCTTAAGCCCTTCCACTCTAAATAACAAATCTGCCCCCATCAAAATCTTATTCCGCAAACGATACGGGTAGTCGGGTTTAGCAGCAAGGAACTCGCGTACAATCTTTGCGGCGGCAGGTGACTGATGGCCGCTAAGCGTAGCTGTGATCCAGCGACGAGGGAAGAAAATATCACCCGTCGCCTGGATTTCTTCCATGAGTTCGAGGCTAGGGAGAATATACTTTTCAGCAGACTCGGCGCGAAGAGGGTGATGCAGATAGCCTAGAGCACTTGCTACCCAAGGCTCATAATGGCGATTCTCTGCTAGTTTTAAGCTTTCGAAGAAGCCATCCCGTGTGGCCGGATCTGGAGAGAGGGCTGGCTGGATAAAGGCCCATCTTTTCTGGCGATCTGGATTTTTGATTTGTGTAAGTTGTTGATTCAATATTTCTTGTGCCTGATCGGGTAATCGCAATGCTAATTCACCAGCTAAGCTAGTCTGGTTAGTCTCTGACAAAGGGAGGCCCGCAATGCTTTCGGCCCCGCTCCAAATACGATACAGACGCTCAGTGGCTGATGGACTAAGCGCGATGGATTGATACCGTTGGAAGTAGGCGGATTTGGCACTGATATCTTTGGCCGCAACGACTTGCTCCCAGAGCAATTGCTCTAGGGGTAAAGATACTGATTGACGTTCTTCCGCTTTGAAAAAACGCCAGTATAAGGTGCCTAGATAAGATAGTAAATTCTGTCGATTTAAGGGCTCTTGCTCGCTCGGGATAGCTTTCACGAGGCTGGCAAAAAGCACCTGGGCAGGAAGCTGATGACGAAGGCATTCTTCGTATAAGGCCATCCAGCCCGCGCCTCGTATTACTGGGTCTTCAATCGATGGTAGCTGGTCCAGTAGATAAGTTATGCTAGCAGGGTCTAGTTGGAAATAACCATAGCTCATATCAGAACCATTTAACAGATAAGGCTGATTCGCTTGGGTTTCCTCTGTCAATTCCACCTGTGTATCCGCTCCTTGAATTTGTACAGGAAGGCGACGGAGACCATTGGGTTCAAAAAATACTGCTTCCGTATATTCTGGCCAGTAAGCACCACTTTGGGCATTGGGTTCTTGTTGAATGCTTAGGGTATTGGCGGTTAGGGATGAGGTGAAATGGGGCATTCCAGGCTCTTTTACCCATACTTGACTCCAAATCTTTAGATCTTGCGCTGTCTTTTTATCGAAAATATTGATCAGATCATCCCAAGTAGCATTGCCAAAAGAGAAGGTCTGCAAATACTCCTGTAAGCCTTCTTGGAAAGCCTCCTTACCAATGAGTGCCTCCAGTTGTCTCATGACCACAGGTGCTTTTTGATAGATTATTCTACCGTATAAAGCTCCGGCATCTTTCAGGTTTTCTAGTTTTTGTTGGATAGGGTGAGAACCGCCGGAGCGATCTTCGCCATAAGCGCTGGGTTGGTGTGCGAGCATGAAGCGCAGTTCATGATTGATATCAGGAAAACTAGGATTAACAATTTTTGCTGCCATGAAATTGGCGAATACTTCCTTCAGCCACACATCATTGAACCATTTCATCGTCACCAAGTCGCCAAACCACATATGGGCGGTCTCATGTGCAATCAAACTGGCTCGGCCCAATTTTTGATTTTCGGTGGCTGTTTCATCTAGGAACAAACTAGACTCTCGGTAAAATACAGCACCTACGTGTTCCATACCTCCATATTGGAAGGTCGGAAATAGGGCAAAGTCAAACTTCTCAAAAGGGTAGGGGATTCCGGTGTATTCTTCTAACCAGCTAAGGGCCGTCGCGTGTAAATCAAAAACGACTTCTATGTTCGCGGCTACCTTTTCGTCATCTGTTTCGCGAAAATACATCGTCATGTCTCGACCATTTCTTTGGCGGGTTTCAGCACGCATCTTTCCCGCTGCAAAGGCAAAAAGGTAAGTACTGATCGGTGCACTTTCTTTGAAGCGATAAACTTGCCGTTCGTCCCGTGCTATTTTTTCAGCGAGGGAACCATTCCCAATCGCCGACCAGCTGTCGGGCACTTCCATCTCTAGGGTATACTTGGCTTTAATATCGGGTTGATCAAAGCAAGGAAAAGCCGTGGCCGCTCGATCCGGCACGAATAAGGTATACAAGTATTCTTCGCTTCGATTCAGCGATTGATCGCCAGCTATAAACTTGACCTGGAAGGTGTTTTCCCCTACCGATAGGGCAGAGGGAGGAATAATGATATGATCTTTTTCAAAGCGATAAGCTACTGGCTCACCTGCTTGGCGCACACCAATTATTTGGCTACTATCCGCTCTAAAGTCAAGAATGACGGCCTGCTCCGTATTTTTTAAAGAGAATTGCACCTCCAAACTTGCTGGAATGGGTGCGGAAAGTTCGGCCGGAATATTAAAAAACAACTTATAGCGTACATTTTCCAATTGGTCTGCCCGTTGCTGTGCCAAGCTCAAAGCAACGCCATCTTCTAAGACCGTAGGGGATGGAGTCGGCTCTTCGCAATTTGACATAAAAAATAGAATTAGTAATGCTAGAGATAATTGTGTACAAGTATTCATGCCTTCAACCTTTAGTATTTTTCCAAAGCTAATGAAAAATCGAGATAGATGACTTAAGAGTTATTTCAGGACAAGACAACAAGACAACCCTTTCACCACCTCACAACTTCACTTCCTCACCTCTTTCACACCGATGCAACAATAATCCACTTCTTTGAAACAATAGTGAGCGCCACTTAGGAATTAATCCCAGAACTTGCATTCATAAAGAATAACAGTTGGCTTCTGTATGTGTCGTTCTTAAAAAGCCATTATATACAATCCGAGATTTAGAATTCCTAGCATATTTCAGGGAGATGGTGGGGCCAAGTGCCCTTGGCCCACCATCATTCCCTTTTCTTTATCTCTTTTCTGCTTCATCTATCTTTTCAAAATACTCATCAGTCAATTTTTTCGCTACGCCAGATAATAGCAACAAAGCTAGTACATTGGGAATGGTGATAAAAGCCAAGACGGTATCTCCCAAACCCCATATAGTATTCAATGAGGTTACGGCTCCGACAAAATGCATAATGACATAAACGGCCTTATAAGGAAGAATCATTTTGGCACCAAATAGGTAATTGACACAACGGTCTCCATAATAGCTCCACGAAATTGAAGTAGAGATGCCAAAAAGAAATACACACAGTAGGACGATCATAGTTCCCCATCGCCCTAATGCGCTGGTATAGGCTAGTTGTGTGAGCGGAGCGGCATTTTCCATCGCCAAGCCGTATAAGGTATCATAGGTAGTGCCGTCATCAGCAATGGCCAATTGCCGCTCGGGATAGAGTTTTCCGGTAAAAGTTTGCTGCCTTTCTTCATCTATGTAGAAGCCTTCGACTGCGACTTCATGCCACGCAAATTGAATCGTATCATTCGCTGTCAATTGTGGCTTTCCCGCTTCGATAGTAATGACATGCGTAGCGTCGGTTCGCACCGATGAATAAGTTTCACTGTTCGCTTCGATATAGGCCACATCTCCACTATTTAATCGGAAAGTAGTAGGCGTTGTTTCTTTCCAAACGCCTGCTGTCAGGATGACCAAAGCAGTAATCGTACAAATAATAATCGTATCTATAAAAGGCTCCAATAGCGCCACTACCCCCTCCGAGGAAGGATCTTTGGTTTTAGCTGCCGAGTGGGCAATGGGGGCTGACCCCTGCCCGGCTTCGTTGGAAAATAGCCCCCGACGCACGCCCCATAATAGCGTTTGAATAAACAAACCTGCTCCCGTGCCGGCAATGCCCGCCGAAGGATTAAAAGCCTCGACAAAAATGGAACGAAAAGCGGGCCAAACCATATCCGCATTAATTACCAATACGGTAATTCCTCCTACCACATAAAGCAGTGCCATGATCGGCGCAATTACACTGGTGACCTTTCCAATTCGTTGAATTCCTCCCAGAATGACTAAGCCTACAAATGCAGCCGTTCCAAGTCCGCTCATCCACATCGGAATATTGAATTCGCTATTGAACAGATCGGCGATGGAATTGGCTTGAATCGCATTACCAGAAAGGAATGCGGTAAGCATAATTCCGAAGGCTACAAAAGCCGCCATGGGTTTCCACTTTTTCCCCAAGCCCTTTTCTATATAGTACATCGGCCCACCCGAAATCGTCCCTTTGCTGCCGTCGCTCCCTGGACTGATCTCTCGATACTGTTGCGCTAAAGTAACCTCCGTATATTTCGTGGCCATCCCAAACATGGCCGTGACCCACATCCAAAAAATCGCCCCGGGCCCGCCGAAATGAATGGCAATGGCGACTCCTGCAATATTGCCAATTCCAACCGTAGCGGATAGCGCTGTAGTTAGGGCTTGGAAGTGGGAGACATCTCCCGGATCATCCGGATCATCATATTTTCCCATCGCGACCCGCACACCATGGCCCAGTCGTTTGAATTGTATAAAGCCTAATCGTATGGTCAAGAAAAGCCCTGTTCCCAATAGCATCACGATCAAAACCGGATACATAAATGGGTTAATCAATTGCTGAAATGATACAATATCCATCTTTTGGTTTTTTGTTAACAGCAGCAATAATGAGACGGATGAACCCATTTTTGGGCAGGATTTCAGCGAGAATAGGGCAAGTTGTCAGTATTGTTTTTACTGACAAGGCTTTGTCAGTAAGCTGAAATGACTGGCAAGTTGTAGCAAATGGCCGTCCGCAAAGATAGCAGTTCTACCTCGGCTTACGGGGGAAGGGGGCAAATGGTGTTATCGAAGTAAAGACGAAATAAGCACATATTCAAAAGCTTGATCTTTTTGCTCCATTGACTCTCGTCTCTACTACAGGAAAGGTATCTTAGTGGTAATTTAGAGATACCATGTACAAAGAGCTAAAACCATCTAAAGAACTGCGAAGGCTAATCGACTCTTTTTGGACATTCTCGGGTAATAAAGCCCCTGAGACTTATAAGATATTGCCTGATAATTGCGTGGACGTCATATTTGATTTTACCAATAACAGCGTCTTTGTGTCGGGCGTGATGAGCAACTATCAAATTCGTGAATTAGCTGCCGAATCGAACCTACTTGGAATACGCTTCAAGGTTGAAAATTTCAGCAGCATTACTCCGCTTCCATTATCCGAAACTAGAAATCTTCGCATTGAATTATCACAAGTAATTCCCACTTGCCAGACAACTATTCTAGCGCAGATAAATGATTTACTGACCATCAGTGATAAAGTAGATTTGCTCGAAAACTTTGTAGCTGAACTCGTCAACACAGCGCATAGACAGCATGATCATTTGATTTTGTCTATTGCAGAGAAAATCAGAATTGCCAAAGGAAGTATTAGTGTTCAACATATAGCCGACTCAAATTTTATCAGTTTAAGGCAATTAGAAAGGCGTTTTAAGGAGTATATCGGGCTAAGTCTAAAGGAGTATTCAAGGATCATAAGGTTCATTCATACTCAGAAAGCAATTTCAAGCTCCCCGGAAAAAAGCCTCTTAGAAATAGCTTTTGACATGGGCTTTTTTGACCATTCTCATTTGGCTTATGAATTCAAACGGATTTCAGGAGAAAACCCAAGCTACTTTCGATGATGTCGTTTTTTTACAAAGCCAACCCTTAGGAGCGGACTAACTTTGTATCTAAAATATCGACATGAGATTTTCGATACGATCTATTTATCTGTTGTTATTCTTTTCTTGCAACATCAATAAGATCAAAATGTCGGAGCGGAATCTCGTTGATACTTACTTCACTAATAAACAAGACAAGATGGACATTCAATATGCTTATACCATTCTCTATGTAAAAGACGTACCAAGCACCATGGATTTTTACCAGAAAGTCTTTGGGTTCAAAGAAAAGTTACTAACCCCAGAGAAAGACTATGGTGAATTGGAATCTGGTGGGACAACCCTTGCCTTTGCAAATTTTGACTTGGGCCGATCCAATTTCAAAGCAGGTTTTGCTCAAAGTGACTTGGAAGAAAAAGCGTTCGGAATTGAATTGGCTTTCACGACTTCAGCTGTAGAAACAAGTATGGAAAGGGCCATCGAAAATGGGGCCGTTCTTCTAGCCAAAACGGTAACTAAACCTTGGGGGCAGAAAGTAGGTTATGTTAGAGATTTAAATGGATTTATTGTTGAAATTTGTACACCGATGCAAAGCCAGGAATAGAATGACTATTGGTGAACATTACTTATCTCATTTTAGTCAAAAAAATGGAAGGACTGTTTCAAGAAATATTGACCCATTTTTCACCCATTCTTAAGCTCAATCATTTTGAAAAGGGCCAGCTATTGCACCAAGCCAATAAGGTTTCGGTTGAACTTTATTTGGTTCACTCGGGGGCTTTAAGGTCTTTCTACTACGTAGAGGGGAAGGATGTAACCTCACATTTTGCCTTGGATTATGGCGTCGTGGGGCCCGCCGACAGTATTATAAAAAGAAAGCGGAGCAGGTATAATATAGAGGCCTTAGAGAATAGCTCAGTCTTCGTTCTAAATTATGATGATATGGAGTCATTTCTTGATGAAAACCCTATGTTGGAACGACTAGCCAGGCAATTTACCCAGTTGCTATATATGGATCTGGTAGAAAGAATCGAAGGGATGACCTTTCTTTCTGCTAGAGAAAGATACCTTCATTTGATGGCTCGTAGCCCCGATATTACACAGCGCGTAAGCCTAGGACATATTGCTTCCTATCTTGGGATTACGCAGGAAACCCTGAGCAGAGTTAGAGCTAAGCACTGATTTTTTTGATTTATGTCAAAAAGATCCACTCCTGAAATATCTATTTTTGATTTTCTTCATCTGAGAACTAAATTAAAGATGTGCTAACGAATCTATCTGTAAAAAAAATGTTCCTTATCGACGGTCTCGGTGCTATTTTAACAGCCCTTCTCTTGAGTCAGGTACTAGCCCGCTTCGAACCTGTGTTTGGAATGCCCCGAGATATACTATGGCTGCTTGCGGGGGTAGTCGCTTGTTTTGCCATATATTCTATTTCGTGTTATTTATTCCTTGAAAAAAACGGGAAACCTTACCTACAGGGAATTGCCATAGCGAATATGCTCTATTGCCTCACGACGCTAGGATTGCTGATTTATCTCCGAGCATCCTTAACCTATTTAGGCTTGGCCTATTTCATTGGAGAAATGATCATCATACTGATTTTAGTAAGATGGGAATTCAGCGCTGCTGCTGCATCTTCTTAGTGGCTAATACCCTGAAAAATGTCATAATGAAATAAGAATTTAAGATGGAGTACCTGTCTGAAAAACACCCTCCATTCATAGCATGTTTGGGCAATGCTCTTATATTCAAAAGCGCTGACCAAACATGCTCTTAGTCTAAACTTTTGTGCCCAATGCTGTATCTTTGAGACGAGGATAGCTGTCAGCTTGATAGAGGAGATTTATATCAAATGACATAAGAATGGCGTAAGAATGCCGCTGAAACGACACCAATGAATTCATCCACAAAAGATACTTTTACAATGAGTTACAAAGAACAAAAGATGATAGCTACGATTGTAAAAGAAAAAAGGAAAGAGCTAGGGTATACACAGCAAGAGGTATCGGACATTACCAAAATTAGCCTACGGTCTATTCAACGAATTGAAAAAGGGGCGGTTATGCCGAGAATGCACACCTTAAAAGCTTTAGCTGAATCTTTAGACTTTTCATTAGACGTATTGAGTCCAGATGAAAGCCATTCTAATGCTCCGGGACGGGTATCTATTTACCGGAAAGTTATTCTTTCTATCTCCTCCGCACTAATCATCCTGTTACTCTCTTTTGCCTTTGTAGCACAATCCAATAGATTCCCTGAGACAAATTTTGAATTTCTAATTTATTGCACTTCCATAGTAGCGGTAATCAGTATCATTTGGGTCAAAATATGGGATCCTAAAAAGATTGTACTTCCAGACAAAACGCTAAATAAGCATTGATGATTGGGATATTAGTAATTCTTGGAATATCGTGGGGGCTACTCTATTTCTTTGAAAAAGAAAACCTACTAGCTTTAGGGTTCTTCCCACCCAGCAAAAGATTGACACAGTTTGTTCTTGGCTTCGCCTTTACCTGCTTGCTAAACCTTCTCTGCCTTTTCATTGAAACGAATGTGAAAGCGATAGAATGGGCCTCGAATCCATTGTTTAGGGAGCAGCTAATTGTGGATTCGCTTTGGTATCACCTAAAATCTACTTTGACGGAGGATCTCGTCTTCAGAGGTGCATTACTCTATCTCCTCATGGAAAGAGTGGGGGTGAAAGTGGCGATCCTTTTTTCAGCCATAGCATTTGGCGTTTATCATTGGTTCTCTTATGGCGTGCTAGGAAATCTTATCCCAATGATTTATGTATTTATAGCCACAGGATTAATGGGCTATGTTTGGGCTGTGGCTTTTGCCAGAAGTAAATCAATACTCTTGGGCTTGGGTTTGCACCTAGGATGGAACTTTGTTTCTCAGTTGTTTTCGAGAGGGCCACTGGGTGAAGTCTTGTATATTGAATCATCTAGCCAGGCTTTATCGGAACTAAACAACCTTATCTACTTATCCATTACAGGGATTGCCGTGCCACTAATCACCTTAGCATTTATCCATTTCTATATAGGAAAAGGAGAGGAGCAAGATAGAGCTGCTGTTGGGGTAAACCCTTAATGCTGTTCCAATCGAATTTGATGGGACATTGATGTCTTGACCTCCAAACTAACGATCCGGAAGACGAAGTACCTGTCCCGATCTAAGGGTATTATTCTGCAAATTATTCAATTGCTTGAGGGCTAGGGTTGAAGTATTTCCCTCAGCATCTACGAGGCCATATTTTTTAGCAATGGAGAAGAGTGTTTCTCCAGATACGACTGTATGTGTTTTCTCCGTTGCTGCTGCATTGGCATCACCAGGAATAAATTTGCTGGTTCCATCGGAGTACTGAACTTCAATTCCTTGTACAGAAGGGTATTCTATTTTTGGAGGAGGAGTACTAAATTGAGAAGGTCGGACTTGTACCGTATAATTCATTTGTACTTCGCGATCTCCTACTGTATTCCTAATTCTGTTTCTATCGTTTTCATCTTGGAAAAAATCCGTTAATCGCAAGCTGAAGTTGACAGGAACAGACTGGGCCGACTTACCAGCTTGTAGCAGCGTATCTCCCAAATTCATTTCAATCGTTTGCAATTGGCTATCATATTCACTTACGCCCTTGGCCGTTAAGATATCGGAAGTCATTTTCAGATTTCCCGATATTTTGGCAAAGATTTGCTTCGAATCCGCATCCTGATCCCCGGCTTCACGTCCTTGATAGGCCAATGGAACAACGACATCAGAGAAGGTCTGATAGGTCACCGGACGCTCCTCTGTATTCAGGGGGACTTCAAGGGGCGAGGTCAGTTTGATGGAAATGGTATCAGCATTTGTAGCCCCATCTCCTGTGAGACTACTGATAGGAATAAGATCGAGTGGTACTTCGATTAAAATGGAATCCGAGGGTTTTAATTCTTTATCTACGATAATCGGGGGTAGCTGTACGCGGTAAGAAGAAGCCTTGTCTCCGATGTTAAATGCCAGTTCGGGCACCGTATATTTAGCACTTCTAGATCGCTCTGCGAGCGGAGGAATAACCTCAAAAGTGCTTTCAAACAACATACCAAATAAAAACCACAGGAGTAAAAGGAGTGCTAAGTACTTCCAGCTTTTTTTGATGAAACGAGCGATGGCTTCTCTATCTTTTTTTTCGGATAGAATGGGTTCAACTAGCGTATCATGACTGATTTCATATATCGGGTTATTACCACTTTTGTGTATCCTACGGATCAAGCGAGAATCTTCCAGGTTCGCTAAAAGACCATGATCAACATCCAACACTTCCTTGATATAGGCAGCGTCTTTAGATGTACGCTGGCGAGATTTGGGCAAGACAAGATGATCTTCGAGCAAACGGCGGGCGAGTTTGCGATCCTTACGTTTTTCGATGCTTTTAATCTGACTGAGATAATACCCACGAAGCACGGCATCGAGATTTCCGACATCTTCTATTTCCAAGGCCAGGGCCGGCCGTATGGTTTTGTCAGCTGTGTTGTGTTTATCTGTTGTTATGGGTATTTCCTGCTGTTCCATATCTTAGTAGTTTGACGGAAATAAATGTCGCAAAATTTTCAACATCCAACAGCGATCCATTTATCTTTTCCATCTCTTGTGTGTTCAATCAAATACCGTCTATTTTTTCATTTTCTTTTCTCTTTCTATCATTCTTCGCTCAATATGTTGACATACAATTTGAAGCTGAGAAGGATCAATGCGTCGGGTAATCTTGTCCTGAAGAAATTGGATTAATTCATCCAGTACTTGATCATTTATGGTAAACATAGGAGAGATAAAACCCTCTTCTGTTAGCGAGGCAGGCTGCGCAATCGCTTGCTTAGCCTGATCGGTATCAAAGCTTCTTAGCTCGTAACTATTGAGCAACATTTCTGGAAGATGCGCTTTGAGTCGCTCCAGATAATGTAGTTTGTCAGAACGCATCGAAATCAAGATCTTGGCATCAAGGGGCTCTTCTATCCGGGACATCAGTTGCGCCTCCTTAGGACTGGGAAGCAGTCTTTCCTGAGGGCTAAGCTCTGCTTCAATAATCTCTTTGCGATCAATGCCTTTGCGAACCGACTCCGGTAAAATCTGATGATAGACTTCTCCGAGTTGACGGGCAAATTCTTGTACCCGTTCTTCCGGATAAGTAAATAATTCTTCAAATTGATCAAGAATGAAGACGGTCCGAACCGGGTGGATGGCCTGGTCAATCAACATCTTTTTTGCACTGAGCCACAAACTGGGTTTGGGCATTGGAATGACTTCTTCCCACTTATGCTCATCACCTAAACATGCACCGATGAATCGTTCTATGGGGTCTTTTATAAGTTCGGCATCTAAAGCTTTGAGCCCCTGTTTTTCTCTCCTGACCCTGGCTAGCTCTGGATCGTAATTAGTAAATCGAATCGGTACAATGTGATAAGGGATGTCCCAATTCCTGATTTTGCTCAGGGTTGGGAGAATTCCAGCATTGATTAGCGAGGACTTGCCCATGCCTGAGGGGCCATGCAGAATGGTTAAATTGTCGAGATCTAATAGCCTGCAAACAGATTCTATTTCATTATCTCTTCCAAAAAAACGTTGCTGTTCCTCAGCGTCAAAAGGTCGAAGCCCTGGGTATCGTGAGCGTAAGGTGGTCATTTTTATTCAGTATTTAAGCAGGTATAGATTCCGAAACACGGTCAATAAACATGGACAATGAATTTCTCAAGTGTCGCCATTTCTTTTCCAATTCCTGCTTGCTGAAATTATCATAATTCTCCCCTTCTTTGATTTTATGAAAGCTTTGCTGGTATTCTCCTAATTCCTTCAATAGGCCTCCCTCTTTTCCGTCTTTTATAATCATATCATCCAATGTCGCCAGTACTTCTTCCAGACGATACTGCTCGGTCATCAAGAGCAGGTCTTCATACTGTGAGCCAGCAATGATCGGCGAACCCTTTCTCAACATATCCTCTTCATCACAGAGTCCGTGTAATCCCGAAACAAATTCATCAATTTTCTTATCGAGGAAGGTGACTTTGAAATTGGATTCAAAAAATCTTCTATTTTGTTTTCCAAGACCAGAAGGTCTGGGGGGATGAGCGTAGGAAATTTCCTTCTCGTGCACCTTGAGTACGCGCAAAAGCAACTTCATGTACCAATCATCAAAAGAAAAACCCAGAAAAACCAGGTGACTGGCTTGCTGCACTTTATCCTGCACCAACTTGGGGAGCTGGCGTACACCTAGGATGCCAAAAATAAACTGGTAGAGGCGATCCAGGGATATGACCATGGATTCTTTATGCTGCACACTACCAAAGAGGTTATAGACCAGTGGATATTCTTTTGAAAAACTCCTCAAGGGTGCCGATTCCTGCATATAACTGTAATAATCAAATTGGTGATCAATCTGATTTTGCTCAAATACCTCATGCACCAAATCAAATGGATAAGTCGATAAAATCAAATCAAAAGGAATCTCACTGATCTTATTAAATCGATCCAATTGCTTTTGCCCCAAATCTCTCAACCGAATCCGAGTTAGTTCCATAAACATGCGCTGCCCTCCAGCTCGATCCACTAATGTCTGCGCAGAAGTGTAAAAATCAGGAGGACTATCCGAAGGTTGTTTTCCTGCCCATTTATGTTGCTCACGCATTAATAAATCAGGAAGGAAAACCTCTGTTTCGGGAAGTTCTGTTGCTGTCTTCGAGGGTCTCGAAAAGGCATAATTCCCTAAAATCAATACGCACTTCTTCTCTTCTAAGGCATCCAGGATTTCCAACATCTGATACCTTTCCCATTCACGTTGATCCTCGGGACTGGGTTGGGGCGCAGCGGGGGCTTCTAGCTTGCCTTGCATCTGTTGAGGTTCAGGAACAATAAATGCTGAATTGGAAACAGCAAATACTTCCATAGGCTCAGCGATATTCTTAAAGTGAAAAGAGCCCACAGATGTAAGTGAAAATTCAGCCTTATTCTTTACTTGATTTCTAACGATTTTGGATAGGAGAATAGCCCCAGGCACACCCAGGGATTCGATGCGGGAGGCGATATTAACGCCATCGCCAAATGCATTATTGTTTTTGTACAAAACATCCCCCAAGTGCATGCCTATCCGCACGGGGACTTTATATTCAATGAATTGTCGTTGCAGCGCTGTTGCAGCGCGTAAGCTGAGAAAAGCACTATCAAAAGATAGCAAACAGCCATCTCCATAGTATTGTACTATTTGGCCCTCATGCAGGACCATTTCTTCCTCAAGGATCTTCTTAAAACGGTCCAAAACAGCAAGTGCTTTCACTTCATCAGCTTGCATCATTGCTGAATATCCTGCGATGTCCGCGAAGACGATGATAGCTAATTTTCTGGATTCAAGCATTTTACAAACTGTTAATTGATCCAATTTACAAAAATATCTGAATTTCTATTCCTTTAGGTCACTCAAACTGCGAGGCAGTATTCCTTTAGGGCTGTAAAAGCAAGGTTTGTATTAATTAAAGGGCGTAGGAGGTAGCTTTTGTTGATTTTTCGGTAGCGCTACTTCAGCAATAGGGAGGAATCTCCATAGCTCAAGAAACGAAAGTCGTTTTGCATAGCATAATCGTATACCCTTTTCCAGTCTTCACCAATCCAAGCCGAAACCAGCGCTAATAAGGTGCTTTGGGGTTGGTGAAAATTGGTGATCAAACCATTAATGGCCTTCCACTCATATCCCGGCATAATGTATAGTCCGGAGTGAAAATCAAGGGCTGTTCTGCCTGTTTGCTCCAATACCTCAATTAGAAAATCGCAGGCCTGTTTCCAGCTCCATTGACTGGGTAATTGATAAGCATCCTCTTGGGAAATGGGCAGTTCTTCCAAGCTCCCAGCTTGATGCATTTTGACGGCCAACCAATACAGGCTTTCTAATGACCGAAGACTAGTAGTGCCGACACAGATAATTTTACCTTGCTTTTGAGCCAATTGGGCAATAGTAGATCGTTTAATCACAATCCGCTCGTGATGCATTTCATGATCCACTAGCATGTCAGCCTTGACAGGGCGAAAGGTTCCTGCTCCCACAAAGAGTGTGAGGTAAGCCAACTCGTGTCCTCCTTTTTGTAATTTACTCAATTGGTCCTTGACAAAATGTAGACCGGCGGTTGGAGCTGCCACTGCACCTTGGTGTTTGGCATATACCGTTTGATAATTCTCTTTGTCCTCTTTTTCGGTCTGACGATTCAAGTAAGGAGGCAGTGGCGTTTCGCCTGCTTCTTCCAGGATAGTTGAAAACGCAATTCCGCCGCTCCATTCAAAGCGTAACAATACGTCTTGCTGGCGCTTCTCGAGCAAACGTACCTGGAGTACGGTTCCTGCAATTTCAAGTTCTAGCACATCCTCTGCTTTGAATCGCTTCAGGTTTCCTACCATACATTGCCAAACGCAGCTTTCTGTCGCACTCAGGGCTTCTTCTACCGGACTTTCATAGGGCTCTAAACAAAAAACTTCAATGCGTGCGCCAGTTTTTTTGGTAAAATGTAGGCGTGCGGCTAATACTTTGGTATCATTAAACACCAAAACAGCTTCCGCTGGTAAATGTCTCTGCAAATTTGAAAATACATCCGTCCCAATTTCCCCTTTTTTGTAAGTCAGGAGCTTAGACTGATTACGATCAGCTAAAGGGTATTTAGCAATGCGTTCAGCAGGCAGTTCATAAGAAAAATCGTTCGTCTGTAATTGCTTTCGACTCATGGGCGCAAATATAATAGGGCGACCCATAAGAATGAAAGCCTTAGGGGATTTTCATTGACTTAGTCTAAGATATTTGTCTCATTTTTGGCCTGATCTTGACAATAATCCTTTGTTAGAATGCGCTAAACTTGCCAATAAGTCAATATATTACTCCTGCCTTATAAGTTGATTAAAGGGAGGAGAATGGGGGTTGGTGCTTAGACTTCAAAGGTTTTATAAAGCCTCGGTTCAACATGCGCCAACTTTCGCATCCCGTATTTTCTATCTAAACACTATCTATGAGTAAGTCATTCCATCAGGGAAAAGTATTCTGATAAAGGGCTAAAAGGCCGCAAGCTCAACAATGTGTAAAACCGGATTCGCGCTATTGTGCAATACATTTAGTCGAATGTATTGCGCACTTGTTGCTGGTATTTCATGCACATAGCCATCCGGACTTGCCAAACTAGTATTTTTACTGAAATCGACTAAGGTCGTCCACTGTTGACCATCAAGAGATAAGTCAATGGTGTACTGATAATAGCGGTAGTTATCCCAAAAAGTATAGACTTTGAGTTCTTTAATCTTTGTAGGCTTTTCTAAGTCTACCTGTATCCAATTATTATCATTCTTCTTTTCCCACCAATGATCCCACCGTTCAATCATACCATCAGTGACCAATCGGGCCAAGCCAGGTTCAAAATCCTCGTTTGAGGCAGTCGTGGGTTTGGCCGTCGTAAGGCTTGCTTCCTTTTTGACGTAGGTGAAACTTTCGCTTAATGGCTCGCCAATGGGATTTTCCTCTTCTCCATATAATTGAGCGATCAAGCGCGTGGATTGTGTGATTTGGATCGGCTGCGTATAGACTGGGGATTGAAGAGCTGGGGCGCTTCCGTCTAAGGTATAGCGAATCGTTTTTCCCACTCTATTTTGAGTGAGCTTTATCTTAAGTTCTCCTGAGAATTTCTTTCGTTCCCAACTATTGGGGGCTAAGTCGGCAAATAAGCTATCGGTTTGATAGGAAATCGGGTGTAGGCGATAATCTCTAATCAGCGTGTGCCCAACAGGCGTGCCATTAGCCAGAAAAGCCTGAGCACGGAAATCGGTATTTTTATCGAGCGCTAAGTCTTTATCCCACAAAGCATCTGTAGGGGTTGGTGGCGTACCATCCAGCGTATAGTGAATTTGGATCGTTGAAAGGGTAGGGGTCAATTGTAATTGGAGAATGGAATCGAACCATAGGTGTTCCGTAAAATTACTATCATCGGATTCTGGAAAAAGACGACCGGTTGTCTTGACCCTAAAAGGATGAAGCAATCGTTCCAACTGTTCATCAGTACGGACCAATCGCTGAGCAAAATTTGACCAATTTCCTTTATAATTCCTCCAAAGCCGTTCACTCATAGCGGCCAATCTGTGTCGTAGACTGGGGAGTTGTTTATACTGCTGCTGCTCCCAGGCTAGCATGGAACCACCAATAACCTTTTCATTCGGTTCTACTAGAATGCCTTGAAAGGAGGAATCTACGTTTGAATCCCAATTTTCCCATTTGTATTTATGCCAATCCTCATAGATATATTGCACTGGCCAACGACGATTGTTGACCACATACAAGGGCTTAAAGCTGGCATTGATAACCGTAAATCCATCTTCTAATAGCGCTGCCGGCCTATAATGAGAGGTCTCCCAGGCCATCACAATGATGTCTTTGGGCATCTCCACTGTTCCCGCTGGCCCAAAGCCCTCCCAAACCAAGGTTTGCTTGCCTTGTTTCTTGACACTTTCGTGTAAACGAATGATAAAATGTCGGTATAGATCCTCAATACTTTCGAGCTTCTTTTCTGCCAGATAGACTTGCACCGCTGAGACCCAACTTCACCCCCTTTTTTACAGCTGCTTTTGCCGGTTGTGGGATAATAGCATTCTCTTGTATTATTACCCAGTCGACTGCTGGCTCCTTGCATTGGGAAAATAAGGCTAAGCTTAATAGCAAAAAATAAAATCGTCTCATATGGAAAGGAAAGTATGATTTTTTGCACAAATTGGAGAACAAATAAATCGCCTATGTTTAATATTTCTCCCATCTGCTTAGTGGGCATTTGCCTCAAATATCTATTATTCTTGTTATTCTTGGGATTTTATGGTCAGTCTTACGCCTCATCTGGGGTCTCTGTTGGGGAATTAGTAGTCGATTGATCAAGCTGTCGTACTAGCCGGCAAGTGTATACCTTCAGGCGCTAGCCGGAGCCGTATCCGTCGACTTTTACCATATTCGAAAAGCATCTCTTTCAAGGCCGTCTTATCGATGGGTGGACTTTGCAGCTCTGTTATTTTAGGAAGAATAGTATCAATGATACGCCCTATTTCATTGTAATCTTTAATGTCATAATCTCGCTTTACGGCCGTTTTAGGCTGAATCTCTAACCAGCCGCCATCGGGCCCGCCCATTTTCCGTTTTTCGGCAAAGTGCAACAGCAGTTGAAAGGGCTTTTCGGTAAAACTGATTTCTTGCTGAAAGGCAAAAGCGGGTAGGCGCAGCAAAGAAAGATATTCCAGTTTATGCGCCTTGTTTTTCCTTGTATATAAATGGAGTTGAAGGGTTTTGGCAGAAGGGAGAAGCGTGTTTTTTCCCAATTCTTCTACCCAGCTTAAGGCTAAAGCAAAGAACAATACAATCAAGATCGTTTTGAAGCTACAGTTCAGTAAAATCTTTAGGAAGTCAGACTCACCGAGTTTTAGAATTTGGGCGGCCAAGGTGAAAGCAATACTAATGACGGCTAAGTAGGCCAGGATTTTTAAACCTCGTTTGGCAAATGAAGCCCAAAGGGTTAAACCCAAAAAGAATAAGGTGAAGATGGCATAAATTAGATCTACAGATGATATCAGGGTAATCCGTTTGGGAATGAGCACCCCCATTAACATCAAGAGAGTCAATACCGCTGAAAAGCCAAAAGTGGAAAAAACCAGCCAGCGCCATGAATCCGACTGTACTACCGGTCGAATGCTAGCAGGGACGTGCTTAAAGCGAGGCAAGGCCAGTAAGATAAAAGCGCTATTGAAGATGGACAACATGCTTTTCAATCCCTCATAACGGGTGAGAGCAAACTGGCTATCCGTAAGGTTTGTCCCATAAAAAACCTCCAGCGTACCCGATAGCGCCCAAACCAAGATCGCTAGCGACAACCAAACCAATCCGTAATCCCGTTGCTTGGGGGCGAGATTCTTGGTGATGTGCCGCCAAATAGATAGTAGCGCCAAAAAGGCAAAACAGCAGATAACTATTTGCCAATAACCGTAAAAAAGATGCAGCGCTGTACTCGCCTCAGACATGACAGTTTATAGGTTGATAGGAGGGGGGACCGGAGTTTAAACTTCAGAAGTTTTCCTTGTCACGTCTAACGAAACTTCTGAAGTTTTAATAACCTTAGACCTAAAATTTCTTATTCGGGATCTTTATTTCGTAAGTTTTTCGAGCGGCATTGGTCAATTTGCTACTGCGCAACCAAGGATTGTAGACTTTCAACGTCCGATAGCTAATACCATTCTTAAGGGCAAAATCACCTAAATTAGGAATCGGCCCATCGACTTCGATAATATCAAAATTCGTCATCGGCTCATAGCCCTCATCATTATCCAAATAAAAGCCGAAGCGCTCTGGATTGCCGATCACTTCTTTGATAGCGATAATTCGAAAAACATATCGATCTGTTTCCTGGTTGAGGTTGAGGTCATAATAAGTCTCTCCGCGTTGCACATCCATCTCTCTCTTTAATCGAGTTCCACCCATATTATAGGCAGCTGCGGATAGGGTCCAACTCTTAAATCGCTTGTAATAATCCTTGATGTATTTACAAGCCGCTCGAGTGGACTTTTCAAGATGATAACGCTCGTCTACTTCCGTACTCACCTCCAGCCCATAATACTTTCCGGTTTCTCTCATAAACTGCCAGAGCCCTTTCGCTCCTGCGGGAGAAGTCGCATTGCGTAAATTACTTTCGGCAATAGCCAAATATTTGAAATCATCGGGCACCCCTTCTTCGGCCAATATCTTTTCGATAATGGGAAAGTACTTATAAGTATTCTTAATGTTGAGGAGGGTAGTGGAGTGCCAGTAGGTATTGACGGATAGCTCGCGATCCATTCGCTCATATACATCCGGATTCTCCATGGGGACTCGCTCTCCAGCGAGGGTGAAGGGTTTGTCAAGGTCGATAGCCTTGATCACTTGTGGTATTTTCGCCACCGATTCCACTACTGCGGGCTCCTCTGTATTTCCTTCTTTCTTTTTGCCATAGGATGCAAAAACGACGATGGTCAGAAAGGAGGCTAGCAATAGTGTATAGTTTTGCACAGCCTTTTGCATGATAAAATATGTTTATAGGATTATTGAACGAAGTTTCGTGTCATACACAAGATACGTATATCCGTTCAATTATTCAATTGGGCAAGGTTTAGGGTCAAATAAGTGGAGTGGTGAAGTAGTGAAGATGTGAATATCATCGG
>Ga0070726_10001470_pt1 | contig 23713 bp, 15 predicted proteins | sample tdAd471_FD_67275 | JGI IMG/M metagenome (GOLD analysis project Ga0070726, IMG submission 67275) | Marine sediment microbial communities from the Atlantic coast under amendment with organic carbon and nitrate - tdAd47.1 | ecosystem: Environmental > Aquatic > Marine > Coastal > Sediment | place... | reverse complement strand
GACCATTATAAGCACCAGGGGCAAATACACCAGTTATATCATAGGTAGGGGGGATGGTAAAACTTCCTAAATCAACTTCACCCAGTGCATCTACCGCACTAGCCAGGAAACTAGCATCCGGGCCTGATGGTTTCATATCATCATCCTTATTACATCCTGCAAATACTAAAACAGATACGGATACCAGGATGATTAACTGGAAACTTGTAAGTTTATTCATTGTCATTACTTAGGTCTTTGTCAAAAGTCTATCGACTAAATTTAAATTAGAAGAAATTAAATACGGCTTGTCTTTTGGGTAGCTTGATGTTGATCCTGAAACGGCTTTAAATTTGGGTTTACTAAAAGCTCTGCCTTGCGGCAGAGCCATGTAAATGGAATCGAATATTTATAATCACATCAAAAATCATCTTAGATATCCCTTAAGTTATCCTAATTGGCTAAACTACTGATCGAATTGGCCTGTTCAAACTTAGCTGAAGATAACTTATATGGATTAAGTCTAAATAAGAACAGCGGCAAAGATAAGCTGTGATATAGAGTTGACCAATACCGAAATATCAGCAATTGCTAACTTAAATTAGGAGGGTGGAATACCTAATGTTAGGTAACTAAAACTATGACAGTTATACCTAATTGAAGGAGGAATGCTTTGCTTTTGGAGTGGATGTCGTGAGCTAGAGTAGGCCCGAAATTATTGGATGCTTTACGCTCTCCGATCGGATGATTATTCCAGCTTTCTTTTTGCTCTTGTCCGATTTGACTTGCACACCAATCAAAACCTACTTACCTTGATGTAAAATTTGAAGTATGATATTTCCCATTGGTGACGATAACGTCAAGGGAGGCCATTATCCTTTTTTGAGCTATTCCTTTATTGCGCTTAATATCCTTGTCTTTCTTTACGAGCTTTCATTAAATGCCACACCTGGGGCTTTGAACCAATTCATTTTTGATTATGGAGCATTGCCCTATGAGATTACAAGTGGGCAGGACCTACATACGCTTTTCACCAGCATGTTTTTGCATGGTGGGTGGATGCACCTGATTGGCAATATGCTTTTCTTGTGGGTATTCGCAGATAATATAGAAGCAACAATCGGTAGTTCACGTTTCTTTATTTTTTACTTCTTGGGTGGATTAGCTGCGCATGCCTGTCATATTTTCTTCAATATGGGAAGCGAGATTCCTACCGTGGGAGCTAGTGGTGCGATTTCAGCAGTGCTGGGTGCTTATTTGGTGATGTTTCCACGCTCAAGGGTTAAAATATTGGTGGTGTTCTTTGTATTTAAAGTACCTGCTATTCTTTTCCTCGGCCTTTGGATTTGGCAACAGTGGATGGCAGGCTCAGCAAGTTTGACAGTACCTACAGCAGAAAGTGCAGGAGTCGCATATTGGGCACATATCGGTGGTTTCGTTTTTGGCTTTTTAGCCGGCTTTTACTATCGCAGCAAGTTTACCATGCCTGCGCTAGAAAATCAACGGATCAGTCCGGATCGCCCACGCCCCACTTATCCTAAAAATGATGAATTTGTATAACGGAAATCCCCAACCTATGGCGAATGCTAAGATTACTGCTTGGAAGACCGAATTGGCAGCCAATACCACTTTATTCCAACAAGCCTTTGGCGGCTTATCTGCCGAGCAACTCAATTGGAAACCCAATCCGGAGACTTGGAGCATAGCTCAAAATATAAATCACCTCATCACGATCAATGAGACTTATTTCCCAGTAATAGAAAAAGTGCAAAATGGGGAATATAATACCCCTTGGTGGTCCAAATTGGCCTTCGTGACCCGGTTTTTTGGCAATGTAATCTATAACGCCAGTGACGCTAATCGCAAGAGAAAGATGAAGACTTTCCCCATTTGGGAGCCTGAGGCCAGTGATTTACCAGCTGACATTTTAGACCAATTTGAAGCCCATCAACAAGCACTTGCCAAACAGATTGAATCAGCAGTAAATCTAATAGAACGAGGAGTTGTCATCAGCTCGCCCGCCAATTCTAGCATCGTATACAAGTTGGAACGAGCCTTCGATATCATCGTGGTTCACGAAAAAAGGCACTTTGAACAAGCCAAGGAAGTCATGAAAATGATGCAAAGTTTAGCCTAAGGTACTACTTTCAAACCATCCATTCTAGTTCATGATTAGGTGCAAGTCCCTTGCAGCAAGTATTCTTTCCTATCATTGAATCCCTTTCTTTTTTTGCTTTAAAATTTGCTAGATACAGGTATACTACAATTAGGAATTTTATTATATTTGTCAAGGTATACTACAATTAGGAATTTTATCGTATGAAAAAATATTCTTTAGGCGAATTCGAAGAAATAGTATTGCTAACTGTTGGCGTACTATATGATGAGGCATATGGTGTAGCGATCAAAGACGAGCTAGAGAAACGTCTTAAGCGGAAGGTGAGTGTAGGCGCTTTACAATCTGCCCTGCGGCGTATGGAGGGCAAGGGCTATCTCAACTCTAGGTTTGGCGACACGACCAATGCAAGAGGTGGTAAGCGGAAAAGGTACTTTGCCATGACGGCGCACGGTAAGGCCGCTTTGGCCTATGTGAAAGAATTACGACAAAACTTATGGGATGATATTCCTGACATCGCTCTTGATTTTTAAGCTATGATAAAACAAGCTGCTGAACGTTTTTTCCGCTGGTATTGTCATCCCGATTTCTACGAAGACATCAAGGGGGATCTCGATGAATTGTATTTGCGAGAGGAAGCGCAAACCTATGCATTGGGACCTGAACTTTGGTTTGCCCTTGAAGTAATAAAGCTATTTCGTCCTTCGCTTATTCGACCACTGACTGCTATAAATCACTCAAATCACCTCGACATGTTTAAGAACTATTTAAAAATTGGTTTGCGCAATTTGGCGAAATACAAGTCTTATTCGGCTATTCACATCTTGGGTTTGGCGCTGGGCTTGGCTTCCTTTCTCCTGATTAATGAATATACGGGCTTTGAGAAAAGTTATGATCAATTTCATGAGAAACCGGATCAGCTTTATCGACTAACTACCGACAATATTGTCGGCGGCGAAATAACGGTTCGCGATGCTATGTCTTTTGCGCCCTCCGGCAAAGCCTTGATGGATGAATTGCCAGAAATACTAAGCTATACTGTAACGCATAAACGGGGAAGCATGATCGTCAGAAAGGGAAACGACCTGGTAGACGAAAAGATGGTCTTAGCCGTTGATTCTAATTTCTTGCATTTATTCAATTATCCGCTTCTGGCCGGCAATGTGGATGAGGTTTTGATAGCGCCTTACACGATGGTGCTCACTGCGAGTAAAGCCAAAAAGTATTTTGGCGATATAAACCCCATCGGTCAAAAAATTGAAGTATTAGGTCGCTTTAATCGACCTTTTGAGGTGGTAGGTATAGTAGAGGATGTACCGGATAATACCCACTACAAATTTGATATTCTCATTTCATTGAAGAGTATGCAAGCGCAAGTGGAACGCGATAATTGGAATGGGTATAATTACTACACCTATTTCCGACTAGCACCCGATGCAGATATAGCACAGTTGAATGAAAAACTAATACCATTGTCTGATAAATATATTGGGGAAGAATCTACGTTGGTTTTTAACCTTCAGCCGATCAAGGATATTCACTTGCATTCAGATTTTACTTTTGAACCCGAGATACACGGGAGTGCAAAAGCGGTCAATTTCTTATCGATTATATCAATATTTATTCTTTTGATTGCTTGGGTAAATTATGTCAACCTGTCTACGGCTAGAGCAGTGGATCGCGCGCAGGAAGTCGGCTTGCGGAAAGTGGTTGGGGCTAAAAAACGCCAACTAATTGGGCAGTTTTTAGTGGAATCCCTCCTGATTAATTTTTTCGGAGCCTTAGCAGCTCTTGGGCTGGCCGAGCTATTGTTGCCGCATTTCAATTTTTTGGTTGGAAAGACGGTGCTAACCTCAGCTTGGACAAATGTTAGCTTCTTGCAAAAACTCTTTGTGTTTTTCCTGTTGGGGACCTTCCTCTCTGGTTTTTATCCGGCCTTGGTACTTTCTTCTTTCCAACCCATTGGCGTATTAAAGGGGACCTTTAGTCGATCCAAGCATGGTACTTTATTGCGGAAAGCATTAGTGGTGGTTCAGTTTGCTGCTTCACTGATTTTGATCGCCAATACAATCATTGTCTATAGACAAGTGAATTACATGACCCAAAAGGATATGGGGATCAATATCGATCGAGTTATTGGCTTCCAGAATCCTAGGTTTCAGCGAGATGAAAGGGAGCAGTACTCGAGTAAATTCAATGCCTTTTATGAAGAATTAAACCGCTTGCCTGAGGTGGTAAAGGTAGGAGGGATTTCTAGCCTGCCCGGCGGTGGGAGCTCTGATGTCTCTTCAAGCGCTGGTGGGGTTAGGATTGTAGATAAAACGGACCGACTCGAAGGAACTATTTATGTTGTGCAAATAGATGAACCTTTACAAGAGGTATTAGATATTACTGTTTTGGCTGGTCGCAATTTCCGAAAAGATATGGCCAGCGATTCCAGTGCAGTGGTGGTCAATGAGACTTTTTTGAAACAATTTAATGTCAGTGATTACGAGACGATGATCAATGAGAAGATCCAATTGGGGCGAAATCCCGACAATGACATGTATAAAATCGTGGGCGTCTTCAAAGATTACAATCGCACCACACTGAAAAATAGCGTAGAACCTACCATCTTCTATTACGATGAACTCCAAGGGAATTCTGTTGTCCGTTTGACCGCTGGCGATCCGACGGAAGGTATTAAGGCGGTGGAGGCGACCTGGCGTCAGTTTTTTCCCGATGCTCCCTTTGCCTATTCATTTGTAGATTCTCGTTTTGAAAAACTCTATGTAGAAGACAAAAAGTTTGGCTTGCTGTTTGGTAATTTCTCCATCCTAGCTATTATCGTGGCTAGTTTAGGTTTGCTCGGCTTGGCTTCCTTCCTGGCTATTCAACGGACCAAAGAGGTAGGTGTGAGGAAAGTATTGGGGGCTTCTACGGGAAACATCATTATGCTCTTCTTTAAAGACTTTATTTACCTATTAGGCATCGCTGTTGTCATTGGTGTTCCATTGGTCTATCTGAGTATGAGTGGATGGTTGAGCAATTATGCTTACCGCATTGATTTTCCTTGGTGGGCCATGGTGGTGGCTTGCCTAATTATTGGGCTGTTTGCCTTTGTGACAGTGGGACTTCAGACTTATCGAGTGGCGGTGCTTGATCCTGCGAAGACGATTCGGCATGAGTAGGGGAGGGGGAGGGAGTGGTGAAATGGTGAAGAAGTGAAATGGTGAAGAAGTGAAATGGTGAAGAAGGTGAAAAGGTGAAGAAGGTGAAAAGGTGAAGAAGTGAAATGGTGAAGGATTGGTCTGAGAGTCGAAAGGTCGTGAGTCTATGAATCTAAAAGATGAATTGGTGATTTCCGTTATTTTCTAAAAATGACCTTACTCCGCTTGATCTAGGGGTGTATGCTGTAAGCCGAGTAAAAGGAAAAAGGCATAGAACCCGACGCCAATGGAGTTTTCGATCGTGTTTTCTACCATAAAAGACGCAAAGACGATCACGTGAAAGGCGAGGAAGAGGTTGAAGGCTTTGTCTTGGGACGTCAGTAAGTTGTAAGTCTGAAGGTCGTAAGTCGTAAGCCTAGAGGTAGGAGCGTCAGGTGGTATAGCACTAGCCTGATTCTCCGCGCTGATCTTCCCACTTCCCACTTCCGACTTCCCACTTCTCACTTCCCACTTCCTACTTCCCAACTTCCCACTTCCTACTTCCCAACTCATCAACGGATAAAAGAAAGCAAACAAAAATACGCTCAACCCCAATAATCCCGTCCCCGCATAGACCGAAATGAGTTGATTATGCGGCATCCGGATTTGTTTCATTTCCGGATATTGGGCCGTATAGCGGTCGATAACTTCCTGCCGTAAGTTACCGGCGCCCACCCCGACAATCGGATGTTCATTGCCGATTTCGATACCCATCCGCAAGGAAATTAGTCGCCAGAGGTCTGAATAGTTACCACTGAGGTTGTTTTCGCGAATCCAAAATTCATAGCGGACGTAAGCGACCTTGGCTTGAAAACTAGGAATCGCATAGTAAGCTGTTATGGGAATCAGCAAGAGGCCTGCACCTACGGCCAATCCCACTCCATAGCGCCCCGTTAGCCAAACATAGCGGAAGGCTAATACAAAGATAGCCAGGTAGAGGGCTGCTAACCCACTCCGCACCGACAATAGGTGGATCATTAAAAAAAGGAAAACGGTTGTCGCTAATAAGATTTTGGACTCCCATCGATATTTAAAATAAAATCGGATTTGGTAGAGGAAAAATGCCGCTATGGTGCCTAGTGCCAAGATCAAGCTAAAGCGAATGTGGTTGCGTGGAGTAGGCATGGGGCGTCCTTGGTGCATGAGGGTATTGATCTCCTCAAAGTGCATAGCATAATTGATCCCAATGCCAATACAGGTGACCGTCAAAGCAAAAACCAGAAAATATAAAAGCCCGTAATAATCACGTTGGGATAATTTCGGCAGTCCGCAGAATATGATCGGTAATACCAAAAAAGGGAGTTTCATTAATAGCCGGTTGGACCAGTACCCCCAATCTTCCGTCATGAACCCACTGACAAAAACGATCCAGAAAAAGAGCGTAATGATGAGGTGTGTTTTACTACGAAAAAACTGCGTAAAGTAATAGAAAAACTTTGGATTGAAGCGGAGCCATCCCGCCTTGGTCCAGTCCAATTGGAAAGTGAAAATAGCTGCTAAACCTATCATCCCTACCGACAGGAGAAAAGGAGAGTAAATCAATGCAGTGATAATGACTGCATAAAAGAACAAGCTAAGTTGCTTGCGGTGGATGGACTGGAGTAATTTGAACATACTTTCAAACAAAAAAGGAACCTATATCCCTAACGATTATGTTGTAGTTGTATTGCTAATTAGTGCTTCTCTAATCATTTGAAGGCTAAGGCTTAATTAGAGCCAGCCACAAAAATAGCCAGAGAAGGAGCTAAAAATAGGGTAATTCGTTACCTTTGCAAGCTTAAAAGAAAAAAGCATCTAAAAAAGTAATATGGCGGAAGTCGAAACCTTCGGGAAAGTACAGGAAGTCATTGACCAGATCAATGACAGCCAACCCACTACGGCAGATGAACTAGAACAGTTCCGAATTCAGTATGTAGGTTCCAAAAATGTGATTAAGTCCTTGTTTGGCCTAATGAAAACTGTGCCTAATGAGCAGAAAAGAGAATTTGGACAATTAGTAAATAAAGCAAAGAATACGGCTGAAGCTAAGTTTGAAGCGCTCAAAGCGCAATTAGAGTCCGCCGCAGAATCGGCCGCAGTAGCAGATATCGATCTCACTGCACCCGGTGAGCCTCTTGCGATCGGTAGCCGCCACCCGCTCACCACTACGATGAATCGCATCATTCGCATCTTTGAGCGCATCGGTTTTGTAGTAGCAGAGGGGCCAGAAATTGAAGATGATTGGCATAACTTCACCGCCATGAATACGCCAGCTGATCACCCCGCACGAGATATGCAAGATACTTTTTACTTGCTCAATAATACGGAGATGCTTTTGCGTACGCACACCTCTTCTGTGCAGGCACGTACCATGACCAGCCAAAAACCACCTATTCGGATTATTGCACCTGGCCGGGTATACCGAAATGAAACCATTTCTGCCCGTTCTCATGCGCAATTCCATCAAGTGGAAGGCCTCTATATTGATGAGAATGTTTCCTTTGCCGATATGAAGCAAACTTTGCTGTATTTTGCCAAAGAGATGTACGGACCGGATAAAGAAATTCGCTTGCGACCTTCCTATTTCCCATTCACCGAGCCTAGTGCGGAAATGGATGTGTACTGGGGTTTAGAAACGGAAACAGATTATCGGATTACAAAAGGAACCGGTTGGTTGGAAATTTTAGGATGCGGAATGGTGGATCCCAATGTTTTAGAAAATTGCGGGATTGATTCAGAAAAGTATACTGGGTTCGCTTTTGGGATGGGAATCGAGCGTCAAGCTATGTTATTGTATGATGTAGGTGACATTCGTTTGTTTTTTGAAAACGATGTCCGCTTCCTACAGCAATTCAAATCTGCTTTTTAGAGCAGGCTTCTAAAAAATTAAGTTATGTCTAAGCCAAGTATCCCTAAGGGTACGCGTGATTTTGGCCCTGAGGAGGTAATTAAGCGCAATTACATATTTGATACGATTCGAGATGTCTTCACGAAGTATGCCTACCAGCCGATTGAGACGCCCACGATGGAGAATCTTTCTACCCTGACGGGTAAATATGGAGAAGAAGGGGATAGGTTGCTTTTCAAGGTCTTGAACAATGGAGATTTTTTGGCGAAAGCCAACAAAGAAGCCCTAGCTGAGCAGAACTCCACTAAGCTAGTATCCTCTATTTCAAAACGAGGTCTACGTTATGATTTAACGGTTCCTTTTGCCCGTTTTGTAGTCATGCACCAAAATGATATTAGCTTTCCTTTCAAACGCTATCAAATACAAAGGGTGTGGCGTGCCGACCGGCCGCAGAAAGGTCGCTACCAAGAGTTTTACCAATGTGATGTCGATGTCGTAGGATCCAATGCTTTGATGTATGAAGCGGAACTGACCCAGATTTATGATGAGGTATTTACAGCACTGAAGATACCTGTAGAGATCAAATTGAATAATCGTAAAATCCTGGCTGGAATTGCTGAAGTAGCAGGCATCACCGATCAATTTGTGGATATGACTGTCGCTATCGATAAGCTAGATAAAGTCGGGATGGAGGGTGTAAAAAATGAATTGGTGAATAGAGGAATCGGTGCCGATGCTATCGCAAAAATAGAAACGATATTGGCGATAAAGGATTTGTCGCCACTCAAAGCACAGTTGGCAGATAGCGAAACAGGATTGAAAGGCGTGGAGGAATTGGAAAAGGTATTTGAATACCTAGCTGTGAGTGGTGGTGCAAGCAATGAGGTGAGTTTTGATGTTACACTAGCTAGAGGACTCAATTATTATACGGGATGTATTTTTGAAGTCAAAGCCAAGAATGTGCAGATGGGATCCATTGGTGGCGGTGGCCGCTATGATGACCTTACTGGTATATTTGGCCTGAAAAATGTGTCTGGAGTAGGTGTCTCTTTTGGAGCCGAACGGATTTATGATGTGATGGAAGAATTGGAGCTTTTTCCAGACTCGGCCGACGCTTCCTTGCAATTGCTATTCATTGCCTTTGATGCCAAAGCGCACGCCTTTGCTTTCAATTGTCTGGCTAAGGCACGAAAAGCAGGCATCAATGCTGATCTGTACCCCGAGCCGGCCAAGTTGAAGAAACAGATGAAATATGCCAATGATCGCAAAGCGCCTTATGTGGTGCTGATTGGAGGGAATGAAATGGAAAGCGGCTTGTTGACATTGAAAGACATGGAAACAGGTACGCAAAGTTCTTTGGCCATTGACGCCATTATTGAGCAACTCCTTAAGTCTTAACATGGAAGTAGCAACACAACCGAAATACAGTACCATTACAGCGGTACAGGCAGATTTGCAAGCCGGCAAAATTAGCTGCGTAGCGCTGGTACAATATTATTTGGATCAAATCGAAGCGACCCAAGACCTTAATATCTACATTGAGGTATATGAAGAAGAAGCGCTGGCCAAGGCCAAAGCTTTAGATGAACGAATGGCTAATGACCCGAGTGCTTTGGGGCGACTCTTTGGCGTGGTCGTGTCGATCAAAGATGTATTGTGTTACAAAGATCATCAGGTAAGTGGTGGATCCAAGATTCTGACAGGTTTCACTTCCTTGTTTTCTGCAACGGGAGTAGACCGAATTGTTCAAGAAGATGCGATTATCATAGGCCGGGTTAATTGCGATGAGTTTGCTATGGGGTCTACTACGGAAAACTCCTACTACGGGCCTACTAAGAATGCCGCCGACCCTACGCGGGTACCCGGGGGATCTTCTGGTGGATCAGCAGTAGCTGTACAAGCCGATACCTGTTTGGTGTCGCTAGGTACTGATACCGGCGGATCAGTTCGGCAACCCGCTTCTTTTTGTGGGGTCTTAGGTTTTAAACCTACTTATGGCCGCATTTCACGTTATGGCCTATTAGCTTATGGCTCTTCCTTCGATCAGTTGGGAGTTCTTTCCAATAGTGTGCCGGATATTGCCTTGTTTTTGGAAGTCATGGCTGGAGCGGATGACTTTGACAGCACCGCCAGTCAGCGCCCCGTCGACGCATATACCAAGCAGCTATCCTTCGAGAAAAAAGCTAAGATCGCCTATTTCCGGACCGCCCTGGAACATCCTAGCTTAGATGCAGGTGTCAAGTCTGTTTGTGATGATTTGATTACAAAGTTAAAAGCAGACGGGCATACCGTTGAAGCGGTCGACTTTGACTACCTCGACTATATCATTCCCGCCTATTACGTACTAACTACTGCCGAGGCTTCCTCTAACCTTTCTCGCTATGATGGCACTCGTTTTGGCTATCGTAGCCCAAATGCGAAGAACCTGATGGAAACCTATAAGAAATCTCGTACCGAAGGTTTCGGTACAGAGGTGAAACGGCGTATCATGCTAGGTACTTTTGTGCTCAGTTCGGGCTATTATGATGCTTATTATACTAAAGCTCAAAAGGCTCGTCGCTTGATCCAGGATAAAACCTTTGAGATTTTTGAGGACTACGACTTCATTTTACTACCCGCTTCGCCCGGTCCTGCCTGGCCGCTCGGAGAAACCGCTGATGATCCGGTAGCGATGTATCTGGCCGATATCTTTACGGTGCAGGCCAATATGGTGGGAATTCCGGCGATTTGCCTTCCCGTCGGTACGCATGCTACCCAGAACCTTCCTATTGGTGTTCAATTTATGGCGAATAAATTTCAAGAATCAGCATTGCTAGCCTTTAGTGAAAAAGTGATGGGGCTTAACTAATCAGGTCTACCGATAATAAGCAAACATTAACTCAAATATTGCTGCAACAAGCCATGAAAATGATGCACTCCCGTCTCTCGCCGAGGCGAAAAGCGCCCCGTATGATAAAACCTTGATCGCAACCCTCGCTGGACCCCTTCCACGACAAATTCGTCCTCCCGCTCTACTTTATCAGTGAGTGCAGCGGCATCCATCTCCAAGAATTTTTCTTCATCATATAAATGCGTGAGAAAAGAAACTCGGCTCAAGGATGGACTCAAGGGGCGAACGATATTGATGGACAAGCCCCAAGGGTAAAAGTTGAGCATTAGATTGGGGAAAATCCAGTAATAGTAAGCGGTAATTTTCTTACCGTAGTCTGGATGTCCCTCTGGGAAGTTGAAATGTTCTCCGTCATTACTAGCATAACCAATCTGGAGATTCATGTGTGGGAATATTTCGGTGTCATACGAGCCGTAGTCCAACAGTTTATTCAGTTCATGATGGACAAATGGAATATGAAAACCTTCCAGGTAATTATCGCAATACAAGGCCCAGTGGGCATGAACCATATATTCGGCCGAATACTCGGGAGCAAAGCGGAAATTTCCCAAATCCAAAAAACCAATTCGGCGATCCAGTTCCTCCGTGATTTCGCTGAAATCAAAGGCGGGGCCCAAGCTAGTGAAGAGGAATTGTTTCCATTGATGTAAAGGGAGCTGGTGGAGATGATCGCAAGGTCGTGGAAAGTCTTCCGCCTCCTTGAATTCTGGCATATGCTCCATCTGTCCCGCCAAATTGAAGCGGCGGCCGTGGTAGCCACAGATGATCTTACGATCTTTGGCCGGATGCTGTGCCAGTAGGAAGCCGCGATGGGTACATACATTACTGAGGCACCTCAGCTCACCTTTTTCATCACGGGTCAAGAGTAAAGGCTCATCCAAATATTTTTCTAGCAGATTAATGGGCGAGAGGGTTTCTTGGCCGCCAAAAAGCACATTTCTATCGCCTATCATTTGCCAGCTTGTTGCAAATACCTTTTCCTTGAGTTGTTCCCAAATACTAAGATCGCTGTAAAAACCGGCGGGTAAGGTCGCGGACTGGCGAATATCTTTTTTTACCGTATTGAGTGGTATCATATCTCCGATTTTATGATACTCCACAATATATGCTGACTTTCAAATTTGCTTTTACTTTTTTCAGGAAATTTTTAAGAGGAATACTTTCTTAGTAATGAAGAATAAATAGTTTGGGCCAAGGAGCTAAATGTTTTTTCACCAGGCTAATTGGTCTTAGTTATTTATTTTTCATTACTTATATCATGAGTGGAGCGCTCTGTTTTTTCTTCCCTCCTAGGTTTCAACTAATACTTCTACAGCAAATGACAATAGGATTGATCGGGAAAGAAGATTACTTTTTTTCAGATCGAAGATTTCAGTTATTTTGATAAGATAAAAGCAGTAAAATGAAAAAAAAATCAGTGTTATTTATCGGTTTTGCAACTAGAAAACGGCCGCACAGAGATGGTTTGTGCTTGGGTTTTCTGGCCCTCTTACTCACCTTATCTGCTTGTGGTGCGGCGGAGAAAAATAATGAAGAACCGAACAAGCGACCCCCTAATATCATCATGATGTTGGCTGATGATCAAGGCTGGGGAGACCTCAGTTATAGCGGTAATGGCGATATTCATACGCCCAATATTGATCACCTGGCGAAGGGGGGCTTGAGCTTCGATCGCTTCTATGTAAGCCCCGTTTGTTCGCCAACCCGCGCGGAAATGCTGACTGGACGCTACCACACCCGAGGAGGCGTGTATAGCACTTCAGCGGGAGGGGAGCGATTGGACTTGGATGAGACGACAATTGCAGAGGTTTTTAAGAAAGCGGGTTATCATACTGCGGCTTATGGCAAATGGCATAATGGCATGCAAGCGCCTTATCATCCCAACGCGCGTGGCTTTGACGATTTTTATGGCTTTTGCTCTGGACATTGGGGCAATTACTTTAGTCCGATGCTCGAACACAATGGGGTAATCACCAAAGGGGACGGTTTTTTGGTGGATGATTTGACGAATCACGCCATGGACTTTATGGAAAGGCATCAGGATGAACCCTTTTTTGTGTACCTACCCTATAACACACCACACAGCCCGATGCAAGTACCCGAAGAGTGGTGGGAGAAATTTGAAAACAAAACCTTAGTCCAGCACAGTAAAGACCCAAGTAAGGAAGATTCACTGCATATAAAAGCGGCATTGGCCATGTGTGAAAACATAGATTGGAATGTGGGGCGTTTGAGCCAAAAGGTGGAGGATTTAGGATTAGCAGAAAATACGATTATTATTTATTTCTCAGATAATGGCCCTAATGGCTGGCGCTGGAATGGAGGAATGAAGGGACGAAAAGGATCAACGGACGAGGGAGGGGTACGCAGTCCTTTTTTTATGCAATGGAAGGGAACGATTGAGCCGGGCAGAGAAATCCCTCAAATTGCAGGAGGAATAGATTTGCTTCCGACTTTAGCGGATTTGGCAGGTATACCAGCCGCTACGAATAAGCCAGTCGATGGCCTAAGTTTGAAACCGCTGATTTTGGGGCAGGAAAAAGAATGGAAAGATCGGATGATTTTTAGCCATTGGCGGGGTAATGTTAGTGTACGCAATCAAAATTATCGCTTGGATCAAAATGACCAATTGTTTGACATGCTAAAAGATCCGGGGCAGGAGCAGCCTGTTAACGCTGAACAAGCTACTGTTGCGAAAGAGATGATCGCTGCCAAGGATAAATGGGAAGAGGAGGTCATGTCAGAACTGAATCCCGAGGACAAGCGTCCTTTTCTGATCGGTCACCCCGATTTCGAATGGACACAAATTCCAGCGAGAGATGGGATAGCGCAAGGCAATATTCGGCGCTCCAACCGTTGGCCCAATTGTAGTTTTTTTACCAATTGGAAAGCCCCTGAAGACAAAATCAGTTGGGAGGTGGAAGTGATGGAAGCGGGGGAGTTTGAAGTGACTATTTATTACACTTGCTCCGAGAAAGATGTGGGGTCAAGTTTTGCGTTGAGTTTTCTATCGGAAAGCCTATCCGCTAAAATCAAAGAAGCCCATGATCCTCCATTAATGGGTATGGAACACGATTATGTGGAACGAGGAGAATCCTATGTCAAAGACTTCAAACCGCTCAATATCGGTCGGATAAAATTGCCCAAAGGGGCAGGAGAATTGGCTTTGACAGCGCAAGATATCCCTGGCGAGCAAGTGATGGATTTTCGATTGCTGATGCTGAGGAGAGTGGGGGAGAATTGAAGGCTGAGCTCAGACTTCAGAAGTTTCCTTGATGGGACTTGGAAAACTTCTGAAGTCTTGCTCAGGTACCATTTATTTAAGGACGACATACTGCTCATCCTCCTCAAGTTGATCTTCTTTAACGGCTCTTTCTAATTCGCGCAAATTCACCCATTTACCTGTTAAAAGCCAATGGGTAGCGGCTTTGAAATTGCTACTCACCGATAACAAAAGCGGGAGTAAAAACAGTGTCAGTAAGGTAGCGAAGCCGATACCATAGGCCACTGAAATAGCCATGGGGATCAGGAATTGCGCGGAGAATCCTTTTTCGAAAATCAATGGGGCTAAACCTGCGATGGTCGTAATAGAGGTTAGAAAGATGGCTCTAAATCGCTGTTTGCCAGCCTCAAAGAGCGCATCATTAAAGGAAGCTCCTTCCTTCAATAGGTTGTTGAATTTTTTGATCAGTACCAAACCATCATTCACTAGGATACCAATCAGGGCAACAATCCCTAGGAAAGAAAGCACATTAATACTCATGCCATGAATCCAATGCCCCCAGGCTACCCCTACCAGGCTAAATGGAATCAGAATAAATAGCATTAGTGGCTGGCTATACGAGCGGAAGGTGAAAGCGATAATCGCATACATTAATAGAAAAATAGCAGGGAGAACCTGCCCCATGGCAGAACCAATTTGTCCGGCTTCCCTGTTTTGGCCCTCATAAAGCGCAGTAACACTTGGATAGTTGGCCAAAATCCCGGGCATGATGCTATCTCTTACAATGCCTACCAATTCTGTCGCACTATCTTTGATGTTTTTCTGTTCTGCTTCTACCCGAATTTCTCTTTTCCCTTCCAGGTGATTAATACTTACATCACCTCTTTTGATTTCATAATTAGCTATCTCCGCCAGTGGCACCCGATTGCGAGAAGGCGTGACGATCCACATGTCATCCAAGCGCTTAATCGAATTCCGCTCTTTACGATCGTATCTCACCCAAACCCGTATTTCATCTCGACCTCGCTGGAAACGCTGTACGGCAGCGCCGAAGAAACCACTTCTCACTTGCAACATCACATCATTGAGCGTCAACCCCAATAAATAGGCGTTGTCTTTTAATGTTAGATTGATTTCTTTGATACCAGATGGATCATTATCTGAAATATCTTTGAGCTGCGGCATCGCAGTCAATTGTGCCTTTAGCGCTTCTTTGGCCGCCTTGATCTCTGCAATATTATTACTAACCAACGAAACAGAGACGGGTTTTCCGCCAAAACTAGTACCCGAGCCGTACTCCAAGGTCTCGGTGCCATAAATAGGGCCAACAGCCGCTGCTATAGCATTAGAAACACGAGAGGCATTGATGGCCCCACGATCTTCTTCAGGAAGTAAATTCAAGGTGAGAACAGCCGCTGACGTACTACCGCCTACTCCTTGTGATGCACCCGGAGGGCCTCCCGATTGGGCGGTGGATGTACCGATACGACGAATAGAATTTACAATCAAACTCTTACCGGTTCCCAATTCTTCCGAAAGTTTTTCATTGGCTCTCCACGCGCCCTCCTCAATCAAACTAATGATGGAGTCGGTAATCGCTTCACTGGTTCCCTGTGGCATGGTGAGGCTAACATTTACTTGATCACTTTCCACTGGGGGGAAGAAACTAAATTTGATAATACCACCTGCGAACGCTCCAATCGTGATAATAAAGAGGCCAATCGGAATCGATATACCTAATACCTGATTTTGCAAAAAGAAGCGCAAAGCGGGGGCATATAATTTATCTCGCATCCATAGCATGGCGCTTTCAGCCCAGCGATTGAGCAAAAAACTTTTGCTGTCTTTTTTAAGCGCGCGGGAGTGGGCAATGTGGGCAGGAAGTATCAAGAAGGCTTCGATCAAGGAAATCGATAGGATAATAATTAATACGCGAGAGATTTCACCGAAAAAAGTACCTAAGTTACCGGGAAGGAAAAAGAAAGTAGTGAAAGCCACCATGGTAGTCAGAATAGCCGACAAAATAGGAGGGATCACCTCCATGGTACCATCTATAGCTGCTCGAACAGGACTCTTTCCTTGCTCAAAATGGTAATAAATATTTTCGCCGATTACGATCCCATCATCCACTAGTATCCCAATAACAAGGATCATCCCGAAGAGTGAAATCACATTAATGGTCATAAAAGCCGGCGCAAATATAAAGAGTCCAAAAAAGGAAATGGGTAAACCAACGGCCACCCAAAGGGCAATACTAGGTTTTAGAAATAAGCCAAGTAGTATCAATACTAGAATGATCCCCAAGCCCCCGTTGTCAATCAAAATATCTAGCCTTTGTTCTAGAGCGACCGTTCTATCCGAGGCTACTTTTATATTCACATTGTCGTAACGCTGGTTGAATTTTTCGATATAATCGCGCGTCTTTTCGGTAGCATCTATGATGTCTTCACTGTTGGTAGAGGATACGGTGACCTGAATCGCCATTTCATCATCCATGAATAAGCGATCGGGGCTTTCCGACCATCTATCTCTGACGGTGGCGACATCCTTCAGGCGGATAATATTGCCACTCGCCTCGGCCTTTACGACAACAAAGTCGAGTTCATCTCCATAATAAGAGCGATTATTGGCACGAATGAGATACTCTTCATCCGACGTTTTAATATTTCCTCCCGTTGTTAGAATATTACTACTGGAAACGGCTCTGGCTACCTCAGCGAAGGTGAGATCATAAGCGCGAAGATCGGCTTCTCTTACTGCTATTTCTATCTCTTCGGCAGGAAATCCTTTTAGCGCTACCTGTGAAATGCCTGGAATAGATCGCAAATCTGTTTCTACATTTCTGGCTATCTGCTTGAGGGTTTTGAGGTTGATTTCTTCTCCACTGATTGTGAAGCTGATGGCTTCATTGATGATCTCAAATTTGGATACGACAGGCGGCTCCATTTCTGGTGGGAAGGACGGAACGCGGTCTACGGCATTTTTTACATCTGCTAATAGTACATCGATATCAAAATCGCGGAAACCTTCCACCGTAATACTTGCACTATTTTCTCGACTCGAAGAGGTAACGCGATCTATACCTACTAAGCCCCTAAGGTTATCCTCAATTTTGAGCACAACACCTTCTTCAATTTCCCCAGGAGAGGCTCCTGGATAGGTAATTGAAATATTGATAATATTACTATCAGCTAGTGGAAAAAAGGACGACTTGGTACTATTCAGGCCCATTAATCCAAAAAGGACAATCACCAGCATCAGTACATTGACGGCCACCGTATATTTTATGAAAAAAGAAATTAGACCTTTCATTGATTTAAATAGTGGTTCTCTTGTCGTTTGTGCTTGCTTTGAAAAAGGTGCAAGCAAAGCTTCGTCCTATACCCCAGGTTTCTATCTTCTTGGACAGCAATCAAAATGACAAGAGAAGGTGATTAATTATCTAGCAGTGTTATTCTCATTCCTTTGTAAGCGCCCGGGACAGGTTTTGCCATCAATCGTTGACCATCTTCCAAGCCTTTCACCACTACGGTCGATTCTTTAAAGAAAATAGGTTGTACCTCTACCACATCGAGTGTGGAATCCTTGACGATGAACAGTTTGTTTTCATCGAATAATAGCTTACGATCGAGTTCATAGGTGTCATTTTCTTCTTTGGCCACCAGGTCAGCTTCCAGGTACATGCCTTCTCTAAGTTTGGAATCCACTACTTGGATGAAAACCTTGATGGTTTGGGAAGCTTGATTTACTTTACCATTTACCCTGATCACTTTACCGAGCCATTTATTGGTGCGTTCGAGATTGTGCAATTCTACCGATTTTCCGACGGCCAATAAATCTTGGTAGGCGACATTAATATCTACTTCCATTTCATAGATGCCGATGCTAATAAATTCCCCCAATTTTTGTCCATTTCTCACCAAGGCACCGGGATTGACGAGTGCCTCAGTCAAGACCCCAGAAAAAGGCGCTCGAATCACATATTTATCTAATCGCTCTTCCAAGTTGGTAATATTGAAAAAGCTAGTGTAGATTCCTTTGCCACTTAAGAATAGCTTCTCCTTTTCAGATTGCGGTTCGGGAAAAGCTTCCAAAGGGGCTTGAACATCAAAATCGGTAATGTATTTCTCCCAGTTGGGAAAAGCCTCCGGATAGTCGAGCCGTAGGTCGGGCATAAACAAGACCATCTGGTTATAGAGGTTACTTTTCTGCGCTTTGATATTGGCACGAAACTCATCGCTATTGATCAAGAGTAAGGTTTGCCCTTTTCCATATTGGCTACCGGGCTTAAATTCTCTAGCACTGCTCTTGAAAATGCCAGACACCTCTGAATAGATATCTACCTTGTTCTTGGCGACCAGATTCCCACTGGTCTTTAGCGTAATGGGGGTACTCGTATTTCGAACGGTTTCAATGGAAACTGGCAGTTTGACCTTATTCTCAATAGGCTTAGGTTGGCTTCTCGCCGTTGCTAATTGGCGAGCTAGCAAGAAAGCTGCGCCAATGAAAAGTAAGCCTATGATCGAAGTAATAATTTTTCGCATGTAAGATAGTTTGTAGTGCAACTAAATTTTAATCGCTATATTATTTTGTATTTTTTGTAAAGCTCCGATGGTTATTTGGATTTCTTCTTCATTCAAGCCTTCTTGAATTTCATTCATCGTTTCAAGCATGATGGGAATCGTCGACTGGAAGTACTTTTGTCCTGTCTTAGTAACATAGACTCGATTGACCCTTTTATCACTTTTATCAGGGATTTTAGCGACTAGGTTCTTTTTCTCCATCGTGGCTAAAAGCCTGGTAAGAGAGGCTTTGTGGCGTTCGGTAACCATTGCAAGGTCATTCTGTGGACACCCATCCTTCTCCTGTAGTATTTTCAGAATAATCATTTGTTCCAGGGTTAGATCCAGGCCGTGTTGCTTGAATCTATCTGTTATAAAAATGCTCATCATCTTGGCTGTTTTACCCACCCAAGGAAGCACAATATTTTGATAATCTGAAACTTTCATACGAGCAAATTCGGGTCAACAAGCCTTAGTACTTGCTAAATGGTTGCATGTACAACGATTATAGCTTTCAATTTGTTCACTAGGCGTTCTTTTTTTTCAGGAAAGCTTTTCCTTGTGAACAATGGAGGTGGATAATTTTGTTGACGTAGAAGGTTGATGGTTGAATTGAATGAGTGGAATGGCTTAGGGATGAGGGACAAATAAAATGCACAAGTAGGCAAAATCCATTTTTTGCTGGATCGCTTTCCGTGCTGCTGTGCCGGCCCATTTTTCGCATAAATAAAGACCTAGGTTTAGAGAAGAGGAGACACCGCCAGCTGTGATAACATTACCATCTTCTACCACTTTTCTTTGGATGTATGTTGACAATAAGGCGACAAGAGATCAAAGGCTGATGCATTGGTGGTCGCCGTTTTCCCTTCGAGATAACCGGCTGCCCCAAACATGCGCTTACAAAGCCTTCATGCGCAGCTGCACCAAAAAACCCTCCTGCGCAGCTGAAATCTGTAATTTACCGTTCAATTTTTGGGCGCGCATTTTCATGTTTTCAATGCCCAGTCCAGTAGTTTGTGTAGTAACCCCAGTAGCATTTTTCCCATTGTCCTTAATTAGGAGGTAGAAATGCTTCTCTTCATTTTTGATGGTAATCACTACTTGATTAACCTCACTAGCATGTTTGGTAATATTAGTGAGGGCCTCCCGAAAAATCAGTTGTAAGTGCTGCCTAATTTCAATGGGTAATTTTTTGTCTAAGGGCAATTGCTCAATTTTAAACTCAAAGCTGATTTCTTTCGGAATCAGCATCTCCTCGGCATGTTCTTGCATACGCTCTAACAAATGATGGACTTTATCGCGTCGCGTATCGATAGACCATACCAAATCTCTCATTTTTGACACGGCTTGCCGGCTGATTTCACTCAGCGTTTTCAACCCGGGCTTATGTTGTGGCGCAGCCTTCATTTCCATAATTTCAGCTTGCATAGCCAGGCCAGATAACATGGACCCTACCTCGTCATGCAGGTTGCTGGAGATTTTCAAACGCATGCGTTCCACCTTCAATAATTGTTGCCAGCGATACTGGAAAAAGAGAAATATCATGTAAGTCAATCCTAGCATGCACAAAGCGATAAACCACCAAGTGTTTACAAAAAAGGGTTTCACTTTGATAGGTATGCTCAATTGGCTATTGCTCCAATTTCCGCGAGAATCAGCCCCCTTAATATGAAGGGTGTATTCTCCCGCGGGTAACTTATTATATCGAATGGAAGGTTGGTGGCCTATGTAAATCCAATCCTCTTCTAAACCCTCTAGGAAAGCGTAATATTGGTTTTTGTCGGGCTTGAAATAATTAGGTAGAGTCCAGGTGATTTGAAAATAGGACTCTACTGGATATACCGTCAATGCTTGTCCATCAAAATACCGGAGATCTTGCTTCTTTAGCTGTTCTCCCTTGGGTGAAAATTTGGTCCACTCCAATAGTTGTAAAGGTGGGTTGGGAGCCTGTTGAATAATATCTCTAGGGAAGAAGCTATTGACCCCATTCATTCCTCCAAAATAGTATCGTCCTTCACTATCTTTGAAATAAGAGGTATAATTGAATTCATTGTGCGTGAGCCCGTCTTCCTCATAAAAGTTCTGGAAAGTAGTGGTGGGAATATGAAAACAAGACAAACCATTGTAGGTGCTTATCCATAAATAGTCATCTCCATAAGGGAGTACCCCTACCACATTATTATCCGCCAAATTATCTCGTTGTGTGTATACTTGAATCTCGTCGGTAAAGGAGTCTAATCGATTAAGGCCACCTCCAAAGGTGCCGATCCATAACACGCCAGCTTTACCTTCCTCCAGACAAAGGATATGATTATTGCTGAGGGCTGGCGTTGATTCTGTCGTATAATGCTGTATGATTTCGCCCTTTTGGGAAAGCTTGAGGAGGCCAGCGTCCTTGGTTCCTACCCAAAAATAATCGCCAATTTCTAAAAAACATTTGGTCTGGACAGCTTGCGGAAAAGCAGGGGTATTATCCCATAAGGACCGATAAGTCTGGGTAGTGGGAGAATAGATGGATAACTGCTGGAGGGTATGCCCCAATAGTAGGTCACCGCTACTAAGCTGTATGATAGGATTAGGACTAAAGCGAGAAATAATTTCTCCTTCATGCTCCAGACTTTGGATCGTATTACGGGTCTTAGAAGTATTAAAAAATGAGAGTTTATTCGCCGCAGTCCATGCCTGATTTCGGGCTTTATCAAAAACGAAAGACTTGGCTAATTCCAAAGGAAAGGTTCCCTCGGGAAAAGAATCAGCGGTGATTAGTGGTTCAGTTTGCCCACTTGAAGGGCGTAAGTGATGGATGCCCCTTTCCCCATTTTCGCACATGACATAGACCTGCCTTTGATCATCCTCAAAAAAACCTCTGGTTGTATTTCCCCATTCGGCTCCCTCCACAAAGAGGTGGTTTTGAAATAGACGTTCCTTTACTGGGATTTTCAAAAGGCCATTATTGGTACCCAACCATAGCAAATGAGTTTGATCTTCAAAGAGACAGTTAATCTCTGAGAACTTTAAAGTGTTTTGAAGTGCAGCACTGTAGTCCACCCATTTTCGTTGATTATCCATCTTCAATAGTCCTGTTTTGGTGGCAAACCAACAGTGTCCTTGATGGTCTTCTAGTGCTAAATATACGGGTGATGACAATTGGGTTTGCAAGACCTCTATCTGCTGATCTTCCGGGCGGTATTGCCAGATTTCATTCTTACTTTTTGGGAAAAGGAAAATCTGATTGTTCTTGTCAATAAATAAAGGGGTAAAATACATGACACTACCATACCAATTGAAGGAGTCTATTTGGGTTTCGTGGAGTAAATCACCGCTCGGAGAAAACTGCTGTATGCCAGCGACTATGGTGGCCCACCAGACATTACCAGCAGTATCTGTGGTGATTGCTGTAAATTCTCTTTCATACCGATCCACTTGTTGGAAAGGGACAAATTGGTTCCCCTCTTGTCGTACTTGCAGGTACTGATGCGTGTCAGTTTCGGCGACTGCCCAGATTCGACCTTTTTTCCCTTTATGGATTTGCAAAACAGAAAGTGGTGTCTGGCCTGTGACTGCTGTGTAAAGCGGAATATGCTGAGTAGTATTGTCTTTTAGGTGTAAGGTAAAAAGCTGCTTATCGGCGATGAACCAGAGTATACTATCTTCTATAATTAAGCCTCTTTCCCCAAAATCTTCTGCTGGTAACTGATATTCTCCAATCGGACCTTTATTGTAATAGGTGAAGTGGTAGCCATCATAACGATTTAGTCCTTGTTGGGTTCCAAACCATAGTAAACCTTGTGGATCTTGAGCAATGCCGGTGACATTTCTAAACCCCAAACCATCATTTATAGTAAGGGCGTCTACAACACTTAGCTTTTGGGTATAGCCATCTATCTGGCATAGGCAAGCCCAAAGTAGGAAGAGGTACTTTAGGTGTTTTTTTTGAATGGATTGTGTATAAAAAAGGTAAACCACGGTCTGAATTAAACTGTCTCTCTGCAATTTATACTTCTCCCATGAGAATGGGGTTGTTTTTTACAAATGAATAATCACCGGTATGTCAAAATGCCAAGGAACCCCATACAAATGCGATTGACAGGCTCCGTATTGATTCCTTATCTTTGATGGATGAATACGATCTCAATTGGAATCATAGAAGACGACCCTGTCATTCAGCGGAGTTTAGACACCTTTCTGCGTGACAATCCTCGTTTTGAAATTAAGTTCCTAGCCCATTCTATGGAACAGTTTTTAGAGATTTCGGCAGCCGATGACAAATTGAGAGTGGATATCGTATTATTGGATATTCAACTGCCAGGTATTTCTGGACTAGAAGGCATTCGTCTGATCAAGCGAAGGTTGTCTAGAGTGGATATCATAATGCTCACCACTTTCGAGGACAATGACAAAATCTTCAAGGCTCTTTGTGCGGGGGCCTGCTCTTACCTCTCCAAACAAGTTTCCTTAAGTAAAATAGAGGATGCCATATTGACGGTTCATGCTGGAGGCTCCTACATGACACCGACTATAGCGAGAAAAGTCGTCGGGTATTTTAAACCCCAACCTGCAAAAGAAGAAGGGAAGCTGACTAGGCGGCAAGAGGAAGTAGTCGAGGGTTTGCTGAAGGGATTAAGCTATAAAATGGTAGCAGCCGAACTCAATATCACCCTAGATACCGTTCGGACCCATGTTAAGAACATCTATAAGGTGTTGCAGATTAATAGTAAGGCGGAGTTGATCCGGCGTTCTTATAGAAAGGACTTATAAATCCCTGCCATCTCAGCAAGACTTCAGAAGTTTTCCTTGTCACGTCGTGAGAAACTTCTGAAGTGGGGTGGTCGATACTGTCAAAAATATTTCTTCTTGTGAATACCATTTTTGGATATAAAAATTCAATTCGGTGATCCATTTCGGCGATTAAGTTTCACCCATTTATG
>Ga0070726_10001467_pt1 | contig 23729 bp, 15 predicted proteins | sample tdAd471_FD_67275 | JGI IMG/M metagenome (GOLD analysis project Ga0070726, IMG submission 67275) | Marine sediment microbial communities from the Atlantic coast under amendment with organic carbon and nitrate - tdAd47.1 | ecosystem: Environmental > Aquatic > Marine > Coastal > Sediment | place... | reverse complement strand
AATTCCGGAGCAAACTTTGCCAGGGTCGCCGGCGACACGTCGCTGAACACCAGCCCAAGCTCGGTCGCGCCGGATTCGACCCGATAGATCCCGGACAGATCTGCGCGAACGGCATTGTCCGATTCCCCGAACACCACCGACCCCTCCGCACTGATGCCTTCGGCATCCCGCAACAGCGCGATATTCGCGCGCGGCGTGCTCAGTCGCGTGCCACGCTGAAAGTCATCGAACTCGATCAATGCGCTGCGCACGGCGACACGCGTCAGGTATCCGCTCGCCAGATCCGGGTTGGGTGTTTGCAGAAGTTCCTCGATCAAACCGGGGGACGTTCCACGACCTGCCTCGGTCTGCGGACTGTCCCCGATATCCATGCTGATATCACCATTGGCCGCGCGAACCACCCGGACACGCGGACCGAACAATTCCAGGCTGGTCGGCGCAACCAGGCCACGCAACAGCGCCCGCCCGCTGAACTTGATCGACATTTCCGGAATCGTTGCACGAACGCTGTCACCGGAATCAACGAACTGCAGACCGACGGCACGGATGTCCAGTTCCCGCTCATCCGCCGCCCACGTCAGAATCGTATCGTGCAGCCGGATGCGTGCATTGCCGCGTCCCGTATCCAGTGCGCGCTCAATAAGCGGTGTCAGGAAACTAAGGCTGATGGGACCGCGGCTGAGCTGCCAGATCAAAACACCAAAGATCAACGCCAACCCGACAAGGGCAGCGGCGAAAAACAGCAGCAACAATCGCGAGCTACGGACGATCAAGCGAGGACCTTTCGTGAAGCCCGGTGCGGCCAAGCGTGAGCGCTTGACCATCCCCCTCGCCATACAGCAGTGTGCGTGAAAATCAAGCGACCCTCATGAGCTTTGCATTCTCGCCAGATCCTGACCAGTTGCCGCGACCCGCGGATTCAGAACGGATGGAACGGGGGCTGGAACGATTCCGGGACGCGGCCGCCGCCTCCGATGACCCCGCCGTCTCGGCCATCGTTAAGGAATTGACCGAAGATTCCGTCATGCAGGCCTTGCTCGCGGGCGTGTTTGGAAACAGTGGCTTTCTCGGCCAATGCCTTGTCCGCGATATCGCGTTCGTGCCTGTCATTTTCAATGGTGGCTTCGATCACGCATTCGAAACCGTCCTGCACGATCTGGCCGACCTCGATCCGGCGGCGAACTTTGCCGATACGGGAATCACACTGCGGCGTGCCAAGCGCCGCGTCGCCTTGCTGACGGCCCTGGCAGACCTCTCGGGCAACTGGCCGCTCGCAACCGTCACCGAACGGCTGAGTCAGTTCTGCGGCGCTGCTCTGTCGACGGCGATCCGTCATCTGCTGCTGGCGGAACATGCGCGCGGCCGGCTTCAATTGCCGCATCCGGATTCTCCCGAAACGGACTCGGGCTACATCGTACTCGGCATGGGAAAGCTCGGCGCCTTTGAACTCAACTACTCCAGCGATATCGACCTGATTGTGCTGTACGATCAGGATGTTGTGCCCGCCGCCGACGCCGACGGGATGCAGCAGAACTTGGTGCGCATGACCCGCGAACTCGTCAAGCTGATGGATGAGCGCACCGGCGAAGGCTATGTCTTCCGAACCGACCTGCGCTTGCGCCCGGACCCGGGTGCCACCCCGGTCGCGCTGTCCACCTTTGCCGCCGAGACCTACTACGAAAGTCTGGGGCAGAACTGGGAGCGCGCGGCGATGATCAAGGCACGCCCGGTTGCCGGCGACATCGACGCCGGACATCGCTTTCTCGAGACCCTGCAACCCTTCGTCTGGCGCCGGCACCTGGATTTCGCCGCCATCGAGGACATTCAGTCGATCAAACGGCAAATCCATGCCCACAAAGGCGGCAGTACGGTTGCCATCGCCGGCCACAACGTCAAACTGGGGCGCGGCGGCATTCGAGAGGTCGAGTTCTTCACCCAAACGCAGCAGCTCATCTGGGGCGGCCGCGATCCCGATCTCCGGTCGCCCTTCACCGTCACGTCGATCGAAGCACTCGTCGCGGCAGAGCGCGTCACACCGAACGTCGCGCAGGACATGATCGCTGCCTATCGATATCTGCGCCGGCTGGAGCACCGCCTCCAGATGGTCGACGATCAGCAAACCCACAGTCTGCCCGACACCGACGAAGGGCTGGAATCCGTCGCGGCATTCATGGGCTATCCCGACCGGGAAAGCTTCGAGACCGAGCTCATGCGCACGCTTCGGACGGTCGAGAGCCACTATGCCGACCTGTTCGAGGAATCAGACTCTCTCGGCGGCGGCGGTACGCTTGTCTTTACCGGCGGCGAGGACCATCCCGACACGCTCGCGACCTTGCGCGACATGGGCTTCTCGGACCCGGAATCCATCTCGACCGCGATCCGCGCCTGGCACGCCGGGCGGCATCGCGCGACGCGCAGCACGCGTTCGCGCGAAATCCTGACCGAATTGATGCCGGTCCTGCTGGCGGCCTTGGCGAACACCGCGAACCCGGATGCCGCGTTCCGGCGGTTCGACGAATTGATCGCCGGATTGCCCGCCGGGGTGCAGCTCTTCTCGCTGTTCCAGGCCAACCCGTCGCTGCTGACACTGGTCGCCGAGATCACCGGCGGCGCGCCGCGGATGGCGGAGTGGCTCGGCCGCAATCCACTCCTGCTCGATGGCGTCCTCGCGACCGACTTCTTCGACACCCTGCCCGACGCGGCGGCGATGGCGGCGGACCTCGACGAGCGGATGACCCAGGCCAACGATATGCAGGATGTCCACGACATCGCCCGTCGCTGGGTCAACGACGCAAAATTTCAGGTCGGTGTTCAAATCCTGCGCAACAAGATCGATATCGATCGGGCGGATCGGGCGTTTTCGGATATCGCCGACACGGCGATCCGGGGTTTGCTGCCGCCGATCATCGAAGAGTTCGCCCAACAGCATGGCCGATGCCCCGGCAGCGGCTTTGCCGTTCTCGCGCTGGGCAAACTTGGCGGCCGGGAACTCTCCGCAACGTCGGATCTGGACCTTGTTTTCCTCTATGACAGCCCGGCCAATGATGGCGATATGCCCGTCGCTTCCGATGGCCCGAAGCCCTTGTCGATCTCCCACTACTACCAGCGCCTCGGACAGCGGGTCGTCAACGCCATGACCGCGCTGACCGGCGAAGGGCGATTGTACGAAGTGGACATGCGTCTGCGTCCGTCGGGCAATGCGGGGCCCTTGTCGGTCAGCCTCGAGAGCTTTGCCGAATATCAGCGCGAGAGCGCGTGGACCTGGGAACATCTCGCCCTCACCCGCGCACGCGTGGTCAGTGCCGACCCCGACTTTACGGCGCGGATCGAAGCGGAGCTGCGCACCGCCCTCGCAAAGGAACGACCGGCCGATGACCTCCTCGTCGCGGTCGCGGATATGCGCGAGCGGATGGCAAAGGAAAACGGCACGGACAATGCGTGGAGCGTCAAGCATGTGCGCGGCGGACTGGTCGATTGTGAATTCATCGCCCAGTATCTGCAGCTCCGCCACGCCCACGACAAACCGGAGATTCTCGACACCGGCACGTCGGCGGCGTTCGCCAAGCTTCGGGACGCAGGCTATCTGGAACCGGACATCGCCGAAGATCTGATTGACGCGACCTGTCTCTGGCGACGGCTTCAGGGCTTGCTCCGGCTCACCCTCGAAGGAAGCCATGATCCCGAAAACTTCCCGGCACCTCTCCGGCAGCAACTCGCGGATGCCGCCGGTGTGGAGAATTACGAAACACTCGACCGATTGGTCGGCGAAACAGCACAACGAATGTATATTCACTTCAACAAAATCATCGCCGATCCCGCGAAAGCCATCGCGGCTTTGCGGGACGGCCAATCAACCGGAGACACGGAACAATGAGCGTGAAGGAAGGCGGCAAGGCGCCGGCATTCTCAATGCCAACCGATGGCGGCGGCGAGGTCACCCTGAAGGATTTGAAGGGTCGCCCGATCATTCTCTATTTCTATCCGAAGGATTCGACCCCCGGCTGCACCACCGAGGCCTGCGATTTCCGCGACCTGACCCCGGACTTCTCGAAGATCGACGCCCGGATCGTCGGCGTCTCGAAGGACAGCGTGAAACGACACGACAACTTCAAGGCAAAGCATGACCTGCCGTTTGCCCTCGCGAGCGATGAAGATGGCGATGTGTGCGAGCGCTATGGAGTCTGGGTCGAGAAGAATATGTACGGACGCAAGTTCATGGGCATCGAGCGCGCGACCTTCCTGATCGATGCCAGGGGCGTGGTGCGAAAAATCTGGCGCAAGGTAAAGGTCAAGGGGCATGCAGAAGACGTGCTGGAAGCCGTGAAAGCACTTTGAGCCGCCGCACGGAGACAACGCCTCCGGCGCCCGCAGCCCAACCCACGGCAAGCTCCCTGGCCGACGCCGCCAACGCGGCACTGCGCACTGCCGACGCCCATGCGAAATGTGCGGCAACAGCTGCGTTTGCGGCAGATTGGCGCGATGGCCGGATCACCCGGATCGGTGACAGGCCGCCGCCCGACCGCCCGGGACGTCCGGCCAAACCGGCCTTGCTGGCACCCGCCGACGTGCCGCGGCGAAAGATCAATCGCGGAACCGCCGGCCGGATCGCCCAGCTTCACGCACTCGCGCATATCGAACTGAACGCGGTCGACCTGGCCTGGGACATCATTGCGCGGTTCGCCGACCGCGATCTGCCACGCGCGTTCTATGACGACTGGGTGCTGGTTGCGGACGAAGAGGCCAAACATTTCGGATTGCTCGCCGACCGGCTGTCCGAGTTCGATGCCGCTTATGGAGACCTTCCCGCCCATGACGGGCTCTGGGATTCCGCAACCGAGACCGGGCATGACTTGGCGGCGCGCCTCGCCGTCGTGCCGCTCGTGCTGGAAGCGCGTGGTCTCGACGTGACACCCATGATGATCGCGAAACTCCGCACGGTGGACGATGCGGAAACCGCAGCCATACTCGAGATCATCTATCGCGACGAAATCGGTCATGTCGAAATCGGCCACCGCTGGTTCGAATTCGAATGCGCGCGCCGCGGCCTGGACGCCATGACCCATTGGCGTGAACTGGTCGAGCGACATTTTCGTGGCACCCTCAAACCACCCTTCAACCTTGAGGCGCGCGATGCGGCAGGTCTGCCGCAGGATTGGTACCTCACGGTGTCCACGACATGAGCGCACCCATAAGCGCACCCGGTAACGCGGCAGCGCAGCGGGAGCGCTCCCTGGCGATGGTCTTGTTGTTCATCGTCCCGGCCCTGTTCACGACCAACGTCATCGTCGCGCGCGTCGTGAGCGACACAGTGCCGCCGTTTGCGCTCGCCTATTGGCGCTGGATGCTCGCATTCCTGATTTTTCTGCCCGTCGTCGGCCCGGACCTCTGGCGCCATCGCGCCGCAATCGCCACCGAGTGGCGTGACTTGTTGGTGCTCGGCATTCTCGGCATGGGGATCTGCGGGGCCTTCGTCTACATCGGCGCCGACACGACCAGTGCCACGAATATCGGGCTCATCTTCGGCACAGCCCCCATCATCATCGCTGGTGCGTCCACGTTGATGTATGGCGAGCCTATGGGCCGGGCCAAGGCCGCGGGCATCTTCATTTCGCTGTTCGGGGTTCTGATCATCGTGTTTCGCGGCGACATCGCAGCACTTCAGTCGCTCACCTTCGTCCCGGGCGACATGTGGATCGTAATCTCGGCTCTCGCCTGGGCGATCTACTCCGTCATGCTCCGCCACCGGCCGGGAACGCTGCCCAACCGGACACGCTTCTCTGCGACAATGCTGTTTGGTGCGTTGGCCCTGCTGCCATTCTATATCGCGGAGTCCGCCCAGGGGATCGTCCCGACACTGAATGCGGAGACCCTCGCCGCGGTGCTGATTGTCGCCATTGTCCCGGGGCTCGGGGCCTATCTGGGCTACGCCCGCATCCAGCGCGCGTTGGGCGCGGGTTCGACCGGCCTCATCCTGTATTTGGCCCCCAGCTACGCTGCGTTGTTCGGGTGGCTCCTGCTGGGCGAAACCCTGGAGCCGTATCACTTTGCCGGTGCGGCGCTGATCCTGCCCGGGATTTTTCTATCCACGCGCCGCGTCAAACCGCCAGCCGGCTAGCCGGCGCCGTCGCTATCGCTCTCCGCGGTGCCGTCACCCTTGCCGAGCTGCCCCGCCAACGAAGCCTCGAGAAACTTGTCGATGTCGCCGTCCAGCACGGCCTGTGCGTTCCCGGATTCCACGTTCGTGCGCAGATCCTTCACCATCTGGTAGGGGTGCAACACATAGGACCGGATCTGGTGCCCCCAGCCGATATCGGTCTTGGTATCCTGCGCCGCCTGGGCCTCTTCCTCACGCTTCTGCATCTCGTGCTCATACAGGCGTGCACGCATCATCGCCATGGCCTGCGCCCGGTTTCGATGCTGAGAGCGATCATTCTGGCACTGCACAACGATACCGGTGGGCAGATGGGTGAGCCGGACCGCACTGTCGGTCTTGTTCACATGCTGGCCGCCGGCGCCCGATGCGCGATAGGTGTCGACGCGCAGATCCTTGTCTTCGATCTCGATCTCGATCGCGTCATCGATCACCGGGTAGACCCAGGCGGAGGCAAAGCTGGTGTGTCGGCGCGACTGGCTGTCGAACGGTGAAATCCGCACGAGGCGGTGGACGCCCGATTCGGTCTTCAGCCAGCCATAGGCATTGGGTCCGACGATCCGGAATGTCGCGGATTTGAGGCCCGCTTCCTCGCCGGCGCTCTCTTCGATCCATTCGACCTTGTAGTCATGCGCCTCGGCCCAACGCAGATACATCCGTACCAGCATCTCGGCCCAATCCTGGGATTCGGTACCGCCGGCACCGGCGTTGATCTCGATGTAGCAATCATTGCCGTCGACCTCGCCCGACAGCAGGCTCTCCAGCTCAAGCTTTGCCGCGCGCCGCTGCAGCGCCTCGATGACCGCTTCGCCCTCCGTGACGACATCCCCGTCGCCCTCGGCCTCGCCGAGTTCGATCAGTGTGGCCGCGTCATCGAGCTCCTGCTCCAACCCGCGCACTTCCTCGATGGATTTCTCCAATCGGGTGCGGTCTCTCAAAATTTTCTGCGCGCGTTCCTGATTGTCCCAAAGCCCTGGATCCTCGGCTTCGGCGTTCAGCGTTTCCAGACGTGTGAGTGCGTTGTCCCAGTCAAAGATGCCTCCGCATGAGGTTCAGAGACGAGTTGATTTCCTCGACCAGATGACTGATTTCTGCGCGCATTTCGAATTCCACTGAGACAGGTGCCGGTGTCGGCGAATTATTTCGCGAAGCCTAGCGTTCGCGCCTCACGGGTCAATAGCCCAATCAGTAAATCCCGCGCCGCGGGCCACCCGTGTTCGCGCCGCGGCCCAGATCATCACCGACGATAGAGCCAAACTCACGTGGCGCGGTGCCCGGCTTGAAGGCCTCGAGGATCGTTGCCCGCTCCCCCGGCAGTGCCACCAGCCCGGTCTCCGGGTTCACACGCACGAGGCGAATATCGGGTGGCACACGGAATGGGATAACGGGCTTGCCGTCGAGCGCGCGTGCCATAAAGTCCTTGAAGATGGGGGCCGGTACCGACGATCCGGTCTCGCGGCGTCCCAGCGTACGCGGTGTGTCGAACCCGACGAAGACACCGACGGCGAGGTCCGGCGAGAACCCGATGAACCAGGTGTCGAGCGAATCGTTCGACGTTCCGGTCTTGCCGGCAAGCGGCAACTTCAACTGCCCAATCCGCCGGCCCGTTCCCCGGTCCACGACACCCTTCAGCATCGACACCATCTGGTACGCTGTGCCGGGCTGGATCAAACGCGCACGCGGGTCCGGCAGCACCGGCGGCGGCTGGTCGGCCCAGGCCGCCACCTGGCACGCCTCGCACGACCTCTCGTCATGACGGAAAGTCGTCATGCCGTTTCGATCCTGAATTCGGTCGATGAGGGTCGGGGTGATCTGTTTGCCGCCATTGACGATTGTCGCGTAGGCCGCGACCAGACGCATCAACGTCGTCTCCCCCGCCCCGATCGCCATGCTGAGCTGGCGCGGCAGATGGTCCACGACCTTCAGCCGTTCCGCATAGGTCGCCACCTGCTCCATGCCGACCGTCTGTGCCAGGCGGACGGTCATGAGATTGCGCGATTTCTCGATCCCCAGACGCATGGGGCTCGGCCCATAGAACTTGTTCGTATAGTTCGCGGGCTTCCACTTGCCCTGCCCGGCGCCTTGATCGATCACGAAGGGCGCGTCGAGGATCCGGGTGGAGGGGGTAAACCCATTGTCGAGCGCGGCCATATAGACGACCGGCTTGAACGCCGAGCCCGGTTGGCGCCATGCTTGGGTCGCGCGATTGAACTCGCTGGCCTGAAAATCGAGCCCGCCGGTCAAGGCCAGCACACGACCAGTGTGGGGGTCGAGCGCCACAACCGCACCATTGATTTCGGGAACCTGCTCCAGGCGGAACGTCCCTTCGGGGTAAGGCTCGGCTTCGGAATCCTCCGTGACGGGAGAAACCAACACCACGTCACCCGGCGCCAGAACCTGATCGGCAGCCTTGATCGACGGCCCACGCTTTTGGCCCGGCAGCCATTCCCGTGCCCAGCGTAACTCCGCAAGCGGCACTTCACCCCTCGTCCCATCGATGAATCCGATGGACACTGCTCCCGTCTCCACGCCCACGACGGCGGCGAGTTGCCAATCACCCGATCCTGCCGGCTGCTTTATCCCGGGCAGTGCCGCCTGCCATGCAGTCGGGTCCTTTATTCGAGACACCGGACCGCGCCAACCATGCCGGCGGTCATAGGCTACCAGCCCATCGCGCAGCGATTGCTGGGCAATCCGCTGCAACCTCGGGTCCAGCGTCGTGCGCACCGACAGGCCGCCCTCGTACAACGCCCCATCCCCGAAACGGTCGACCAATTCGCGGCGCACTTCTTCGGCAAAATACGGTGCCTCGACGAGTTCCGCGTCTTCCCGGCGAACGACAGTGATCGGGCGCTGGCGCAGCGCATCGGCCTGTGACGGCGAGATCGCCCCATCTTCCGCCATCCGGCCCAGCACATAGTTGCGCCGCGCCGTCGCGGCCGCATTGTTGCGCAGCGGGTTGTAGTTGTTCGGCGCCTTCGGCAGCGCCGCAAGAAATGCCGCCTCGTCCGCCGTCAGCTGGTCGAGAGGTTTTCCGAAATAGTTCAACGCCGCCGACGCCACCCCATAGGCCCCGAAGCCGAGATAAATTTCGTTCAGGTAAAGCTCGAGAATCTCGTCCTTGGTGAACGCGCGCTCCATACGAAACGACAGGATGGCTTCGCGAACCTTGCGTTCGAGCGAGACGTCCTTGGTCAGCAGGAAGTTCTGTGCCACCTGCTGGGTGATCGTGGACGCCCCTTCGGGTCGCCGACCGGACCCCAGATTGCGGACATTCGTCACGACGGCCCGCATCACGCCCGTCACGTCAACGCCGGGGTGGGCATAGAAATTCTTGTCTTCCGCCGACAGGAACGCGTCCTTCACCAACATGGGCATGGTCGAAACCGGCACGAAAACGCGGCGCTGTACGGCGTATTCAGCCAGCAGACTGCCATCACCCGCATGCACGCGTGTGGTGACCGGCGGCTGATAATCGGCCAGCTGGCTATAGTCCGGCAAGTCCCGGCCGAACTCCCAAAACACCCACAGCACGCCGCCGACGACCATCAGAGCGCCGACGAGAGCCAGTCCCGTGAGATATCCCAACCAACGAAGCATTCAGTGTTCCAAGTTCAATCGTCGATAAGCATAGACGAGCACGGGTGCTGGATAAGCATCAAATTGTGGGGCGATTGTGGCGGAGTCGCGTTGCGGAATCGCTAAAGCGCCGCGCTTTGCGTCGTTTTGAAATAGGTGTCCACCGCCTGCACGATCGCCGCAGACAGTTTGCGGCGATGATCACGCGTGACCAGAAGCCGCTCCTCACGAGGATTCGAAATATAGCCGAGTTCCACTAGAACCGAGGGGACATCCGGTGCCTTGAGCACCGCGAAGCCCGCGGAACGCCATGGACGTGTCAGAAGCGACGCACTGGTTTTGACCTGGCCGACCAGGATATCGCGGGCAAACTTCACGGAAAGCTCGTTCGTCTTCGCCTGGGCAAAGTCGATCAGGATATTCTGGACGTCGTCGCTGTAGTTGCCCAGATTGACGCCGCCGATCACATCCGACTTGTTTTCGAGTGCGGCCAATGCCGCCGCTTCCTTGTCCGAAGCCCGGTTCGAAAGCGTATAGACGGAAAAGCCTCGGGTTGAACGCTTCGGGTGCGTGTTCGCATGCAAGGACAGGAACAGATCGGCGCCGGCCGCCCGCGAGATACGAACCCGCTCACGCAACGGCAGGAAAATATCGCGGTTCCGGGTCATCACGACCTCATACTTGCCGCTCGCCTTCAGCAAGCGCACGACCTCGCGCGCGTAGTCCAGCGCGATCTTCTTCTCATAGACGCCCGAGACGCCGATGGCGCCAGGATCAACGCCGCCATGGCCCGCGTCGACGACAACAACTGGTTTCGCGTTCTGCCGCGGTGCGGAAGGCACAGGCACCGCCGTTACGGGATTTGGGTTGTCGTCCGGACTCGGCCGCATCGAGGCGATGAAATCCGCCCGCGTGGTCGGGGCGATATCGAGCACCAGACGCCAGGGCTTGCCGCCATCCGGTTTCAAAACGAAGTGTCTTGTGACCTTCGACGGCGTGTCCAGGTCGAGTACGAAGCGACTTGTTCCCGGCCGGAACAGGCCGTACCGCAGCTTCGAGATCAGGCCTGCACCGTCGCCAATGCGTTCCTCCGGCAGGTCGAAATCGACCTCGGGGAGATCGATCACCACGCGGAACGGATCCGGAAGGCCGAAAATGCGCGGTTCCACATTGTTGTTCAGTTCGACCACGAATCGGGTCGAGTCCGCATGGACCCCGATTCTGATGTCCTGGACCTTCAGGTCATCCGCGCCCGCTAACCCCGGCATCACAATCATGCCAAGCGCGACGGCAAGGGCAAAAACCAGGCCCCTTCCACGCTGTGCACAACTAGATAAGCGTTTCAGAATCAATGACATCGCCGACAGGTATATCGCCACAGCCGAATGCGCCGCAACACACAAGCGCGAGACGCCAGCGAAATCAAATGCATTGTAGATCGGGTTGACGCGGTCTATTGTTCTCGCGCGGACACCCGCAATTCAACAGACGCGCGCTGCGTTTCACGGTCTGGGTCTGGGCAAGCGAACCTCTCTATCGCCCCAGCACCCGCAAAGACTAGGCAAAGTGCGTATCAGAGTTGCGGTTTTGTGCAACTTCGAGACCGCCACTCGGCAATCGCCGGGCGGGCATTCGGATCAAAACCTACCGTCCTGGTGCGATTTCGCCCGTTCGACGGCTCAGGTTCCGAGGCAGGCCTCTGAAAATGCGGAACCCCTCTCGCTTTTGTCCGCAAAGCGCAGAGTTTAGGCTTCCGCAGGGACATAGCCATGCCAAAGCGCATGTTGATCGACGCGACCCATCCGGAAGAAACCCGGGTCGTCGTCGCAGACGGTAACGAACTCCTCGAATACGACTACGAAACCTCCACCAAGCGTCAGATCAAGAGCAATATCTATCTGGCGAAGGTGACCCGTGTGGAGCCGTCACTCCAGGCGGCGTTCGTCGATTTCGGGGGTGACCGCCACGGGTTTCTGGCGTTCAACGAGATTCATCCGGACTACTACCGCATCCCTGTCGAGGATCGCGAGAAGCTGCTGGCCGAATCCGACGCCGAGAACGACGAAGAAGAAAACGGCGAAAACGGCGAGAACGGTGAAGCCGAGGGTGAACCGGTCGAGGTCCTCGGGGATTCCCATGACGAGGATATCCAGGAACTGGGCGATGCCCATCGGCGGCGTCTGCGCAAGCTGACGCGCAGTTACAAGATCCAGGAAGTCATCAAGCGCCGCCAGATCCTGCTCGTGCAGGTCGTCAAGGAAGAACGCGGCAACAAGGGCGCAGCCCTCACGACCTACCTGTCTCTGCCGGGGCGGTATTGCGTGCTGATGCCGAACACCTCGCGCGGCGGCGGCATCAGCCGCAAGGTCACGGATGCCAAGCATCGCAAGTCGATGAAGGCCATCCTGTCCGATCTCGAAGTCCCCGAAGGCATGGCCGTGATCATGCGCACCGCCGGCGTGGCGCGCACCAAGGCCGAAATCAAACGCGACTACGAATATCTGCGGCGCCTGTGGGACGACATTCGCGAACTCACGCTCGATTCGACGGCCCCGGCGCTGATCTATGAAGAAGGCGACGTGATCAAGCGCGCGCTGCGTGATTTGTACGACCGCGACATCGATGAGATTCTGGTCGAGGGCGACGAGGCCTACAAGGCCGCCAAGGCACTGATGCGGACGATGATTCCGTCGCATGCCAAGCGCGTTCAAAAATACGAAGACACCGAGATACCGCTTCTGAACCGATACCAGATCGATCAGCAGCTTGATGAGATTCACGAACCGATCGTGCAACTGAAATCCGGTGGCTACATCGTCATCAATCCCACAGAAGCACTCGTGGCGATTGACGTGAACTCCGGGCGTTCCACGCGCGAACGTAACGTCGAGCAAACGGCCTACCGAACGAATCTCGAGGCTGCCGACGAAGTTGCCCGGCAGCTCAGGCTGCGTGATCTGGCCGGCCTCATCGTGATCGACTTCATCGATATGGATGTCTCGCGAAACAACCATGCCGTCGAGCGACGCATGAAGGAGGCCATGAAGTCCGACCGGGCACGCATCCAGATCGGCCGGATTTCCGCCTTCGGACTCCTGGAATTGTCTCGCCAGCGGCTGCGTCCCAGCCTGCTCGAGGCACACGCCCAGATGTGTCCTGTCTGCAACGGTTCCGGCTTCATGCGGTCGACGGAATCAATCAGCATGGCGATCCTGCGTGAGCTCGAGGAAGAAGGGCTGCGCAAGCGCGCCAAAGAGGTGACGGTCAAGACCCAGACCGATATCGCGCTCTACCTTCTCAATCAGAAACGCACCTCGTTGCAGGACCTTGAGGAACGTTACGGGTTCCGCGTACTGGTCATGGCCGACAGCGCGCTGGCCGCGTCCGAGTATGAGATCACGCATATTCGCCATGACGGCGAAGAAGGCGTGTCCTCCAAGGAAGAAGTCGCGCGCGAGGATACGACGCCGAAACGCCGGCGCAGCCGCGGCCGTCGCAGGAACGCCGACGACGAAGAGAAGACTGACGACGACGAAAAGTCCGAGGATTCGGGCACCGAGGAGCGCGAGCAATCCGACGATGAGGACGATGAGGGCCGCAAGCGGAATGGCCGGCGACGCGGACGACGCGGCGGCCGACGCCGGCGCAAGGCAGATGCCGACGGCGAGACCGAACAGGAAACATCCGCGGATGCCGAGGCAACGCCGGAGTCCGACGGTGAGACCGAAACCAGCGAAGAGCAGACCGACGAAGACGGCGAAGACACAGGACGCCGCCGTCGCCGTCGTCCCCGGCGTCGCGGACGCCGCGGCAGAGGCGCATCGGAAGAAACATCGGCGGACGAGAATGCGACGGACGGCGAGACGGCCGACGCCGAGGCAACCGAGGACGGCGCGGACGATGCCGCACTCGATGCCGAGATCGATATCCCCGAGCCTGCGCCCGAGCAGGACGATGCCGAAGCTGACGACGATGCCGAACCGGATGTGGTCGCGTCGTCAGATGCCGACGATATCCCGGAAAAAGAATCCGAGCCCGAGGCGATGACGGCTGATTCCGGTGAAGACGCGGATAGCACCGAACCCGACGGGACGGCCGAGGCCGAGACAGCGGGCGTAGCCGAAGAAGAGCCCGAAGCGGCGCCCGAGCCCCCCGAGGACGACAATCGGCCCCGACGTTCGGGATGGTGGAGTCGGGCGACGTCCTGATACGCAATCGCGTATCGAATGCTCTCTAGGGTCGCCAGGCACTCAGCCGGTCGATCGCGCGGCGCATGTCGTCTTCGGTCCCGGCGAACGAAAACCTGACGAAAGCATTGCCACGGTACGGGTCAAAGTCCAGGCCCGGCGTCGTGGCGATCCGCGCCTCCTTCAGCATGCGACGGCAGAATTCGTCGCTGTCGTTCGTCAGCTGCGAAACGTCGGCATAAACATAAAAAGCGCCGTCGGCCGGCGCGAGGCGGTCGAACCCCACACCTGGCAGGTCGGCAAGAAGAATGTCTCGATTGCGGGCATATTTGGCGACATTTTCACGAAGCTCGTCATGACTGTCGAACGCCGCCAGTGCGGCGTATTGGGACAATGTGGGCGGCGAGATAAACAGATTCTGGGCCAAACACTCCACCGACCGCATCATGGATTCCGGCACCACGAGCCAACCAAGGCGCCACCCCGTCATCGAGAAATATTTCGAGAAGCTGTTTATGACAATCGCCTCGTCGCCATGGGCCAGCGCCGTGACCGCATCATGGCCGTATGTGATGCCGTGATAAATTTCATCGGAGATAAAACGTATCGACGCGTGCGCGGCTAGCGCCGTCAACGCCTGCATCTCTGAACCACCGATCATCGTGCCTGTCGGGTTGGAGGGGCTTGCGACAATCAGACCGTCGAGCTCACCGGCGATATCGCCGATCACCCCCACGGTCGGCTGGAACCGGTCCTCGACGCGTGTCTCGACAACCACCGGCTCGACCCCGAGCGCGGACAAAATATTACGGTAGGCCGGATATCCCGGCGCCGCGAGCGCCACCCGATCCCCGACATCGAAGGCGGCCAGGAATGCCAGCAGAAAACCGCCCGAAGACCCCGTGGTCACCACGATCCGTTCGGGCGCAACGGCGACTCCATACATGCTGTCGTAATGCGCTGCGATCCGCTCCCGCAGCGCCGGTATGCCAAGCGCATCGGTGTATCCCAGCCGCTCATCCCGAATGGCGGCGACAGCCGCCTCGCGCACCCGTGCGGGCGCGGGCGTTCCCGGCTGGCCGACTTCCAGATGGACGATATCTTCGCCTGCCGCGGCCAGCGCATTGGCCTCGCGCATCACATCCATAACGATGAACGGATCGATCTGTCCGCGTGTCGAAACTTTCAAAGGCATGCCGTGTGCCTACTCGTCGGAGCTGACCGCCAACCCGAAGGATCGCGGATCCCTGACGAACTGGCAGGTCTGAACCCGGGGAAGCCCGCGCGGACAGAAGAACCCATTCACACGGCCAATACTTTGCGTTGGCTCGACCCTGTGCCCAAACGCGGTCAGGGCGGTGCGCTCCGCGTCCGGTATCGTTTCCTCGACGACCGTGACATCCGGATTTCCGGTGCCAAACGCGCGCGGCGATGCCACCGCACCAACCATATTATCGTCCGGTCCGGTGAGCGTATCCAGGGCGATCCGTGCGACCACAGCCGGCGTGGCGCCGGAACCGGCCGCCGCGAAGAATGTGAGGCCGACCACCTCATTTGCCATCAATGCGACGGTCGGTACCGACGCCCGCGGCGAATCCGGCAGCGGCGCCAGCAGGATGCCGGTGCCGGGCGCGACCACGCCGGCCCCGAAGGGTCCGTTCATCGTGAACGAGCAGGCCACCGTGCGTCCCTGATTGTCGACGGCAACAATGCTCGCGCCGCTCTGCGCGCCGTCGGCGCGCACGGCAACGCTGGGCTGGCGCACGTTGTGGGATGTTGCAGAGACGTCCGCGAGCAGGGCCGCAATGGCCGCCGGCGACGTCGCATCGGCCACCCCCTTCGCCTCGGCCTGATAGGCGCGCGCACCCAACTCCAGGAGCAAATGCGTGCGCGCCGCCCCGTCGGTATCTTCGTAGCGGTCCTCATCTGTCGCCGCAGCCCAGACCTGCGCCGCGACAAGCCCCCCACTCGTCGGGGCGAACGCCAAGACATCATTTCCCAGTTCGAACCGGATCGGTTCCTGAATCTGCGGGCGGTAACTTCGCAAATCGTCCAGGGTCATACTGCCGCCGGCCACGCGAACGGCCTCGGAGAAGGACCGCCCGAGCACGCCGTCATAAAATGACCCCGGCCCCTGCGTGCGCAGGTTTGACATGACCGCCCCGAGTTCCAGCTGCTGCAACAGCCGTCCTTCGGCGACACCGCCGGTCGCAACGCCGAAAATCGACCGGGCATCGGGACCAAAATTGACGACCGGGCGTGCGGCCTCGAAATCGCGAACGAAGGCCCGCGAAAGAGCGTGCCCCGATCGCGCGAAATCTTCTGCGGGAAGCAAGAGATCGGACCAGGAGAGTTCGCCGTAGCGCGCATGCAAAAGGAACATACCGCGCACGTTTCCGGGCACCGAAAACTTTGCATCCGCGCCCGCAGGACGTTTCGGCATGAACGAAATGGCCTCGAGCCGCCCGTCCACGGCATCATGGACGATGCAAACGCCACCGCCGCCAATACTCGCGGCCCCGGGCAGTGTCACCGCCATGGCGAAATAGGTCGCAACGGCTGCATCTGCGGCGGTTCCGCCGGCTGACAACACCTCGCGGCCGATCAGGGCGGCACGCGGCTCGTCCGCGATCAGGCCGCCGAAAAACCCCTCGATAAAGCCAATATCGCCCTGCTCGGGCCCACCACCGCCACACGCGGCAAGCGCGAACAGGCTGCCGAAAAGCATCCGGCGGCCTGATTGACGCCACAATCGTGTGTACTTAGGTTGAGTATGCTTCCTGGAGATAGACACGTGCGCCCGTTCGTTGGTTTGGTTGGCTTGGTCATCGCACTTGCCGTTGCGGCAAGTGCGCCTGCGTTTGGACAGAATCGAAACATCGGTCTGGTCCGCGACGCCGAGATTGAAAATATCATCCGCGAGTATGCGACGCCAATTTTCAATGCGGCGGGTCTCGACAGCAGTGTCGTCGAAGTTCATCTCGTCAATGACGCCCGCCTCAATGCGTTCGTCGCGGGCGGACAACGTGTATTCATTAACACCGGTTTGCTTGTTCGATCCAAGGGTCCCGAGGAAGTGATCGGCGTGATAGCGCATGAAACCGGCCATATCGCCGGCGGACATCTCGCCCGTTTTCAGGATGAATTGCGCAACGCCGAGACCAAATCGATCATCGCGCTGCTCGCCGGGTTGGCCGCCGGGATCGCAACCGGCGATGGGCGGGTTGCGGGCGCGATCGTGGGCGGAGGCTCGAACGCCGCCCTGACCGGTCTGCTGAAATACAGCCGGACGCAGGAATCCGCCGCAGACGCGGCCGCACTGAAGTATCTCGACAACACCGGCATCTCCGCACGGGGCCTGCTCGAGTTTTTCGAGCTTCTGCAACGCGAGATTCGCCTGACCGGCGGCCGCGAACACCCCTATCTGAGCACCCATCCCCTGACCAACGACCGAATTGCCACCGTGTCCGGGCACCTGGCCCTGTCGCGTTTCTCCGACACCCCCATCGCAGACGACTTGACCCGCAAGCACGCCTATATGCGGGCCAAGTTGATCGGTTTCATGGAACCTTTAGAGACCACGCTCGAAATTTATCCCGAGGAGAAGAACGGGACCCCTGCCCGTTACGCCCGCGCGATCGCCTACTACCGCAACGCCGATATGGCGAAAGCGCTGCCGCTGGTCAATGAATTGATCGCCGGCGAACCGAACAACCCTTACTTCCATGAACTCAAGGGGCAGATGCTCCTCGAGAACGGCCAGGTGGAAGATTCGCTTGTCCCCTATGAGCGGATGGTCGAGCTGGCACCGAACGAACCACTGCTGCGCACGGGGCTGGCCAAGGCGCAAGTCGAGTCCGGCCGGGCCGACCTTCTCCAACCCGCGCTCGAACATTTGCGGGTCGCCGTTCGCATCGATCCGCAGATGCGCGATGCCTGGCGGCTGTTGACCATCGTCAACGGGCGGCTTGGCAATCAGGGGGATCTCGCGCTGAGCCAGGCGGAGTACACGCTCCTCAATGGCGATGTGAAGGCGGCGCAGGCCCTCGCCGAACGCGCCGTGAACATTCTGCCGACCGGCTCACCGGGCTGGCTGCGCGCGCAGGACATTGTCAGTGAGACCGGCCGCCGCCTCGACAAGAAGTAGGCGCATACGGTCAACATTGCGTGACACACCGCGCGACCGCTTGAACGTCCCACCACACTCCACCATCATCCGCCGCACATTGAACCGGTCACGCCGGTCTGTTTCGGTCTAGGAGAGGTATTGTGTCGGAATCCCGTGGAGCTGTTCTCGTTGCCCTGGTCATGGCCGCCGTCGTGGCATTCGCGATTGTGTTTCCCACCATCTCCAAGCAGCCGGCGCAGCTCGTAACCGAAACTTCCACGCCGACCCGGGTGGCAACATCGAGCAATGCACCCTTCAGCGCGCTTCAGAAGAACGACATTCGAAACACCGTGCGCGAGTATCTGCTCGACAATCCGGAAGTGATCGTGGAGGCGCTCGAAGCTCTCCAGGCACAACAGCAGCATTCCCAGCAGCAGCAACATAGCGGTGCAATCGCAGCCAATATGGAGCAGCTGGTCGGCTCCCGACGTGACCCGTTTATCGGCAATCCGGATGCATCGGTGACGATCGTCGAGTTCTTCGACTATCAGTGCCCCTACTGCAAGCGGATGGCGCAGGATCTCGCCAAGATCGCGGCGGAAGATCCTGATGTGAAAATCATCTTCAAGGAATTTCCCGTTTTCGGGCGGGAATCAACCCTCGCCACCCGTGCGGCACTGGCATCGGCCAAGCAGGGCAAGTACCAGGAATTCCATCTCGCCATCATGGGGTTGCGCGGCGCACCGTCTGAAAACGCTATATTCCGGGCTGCAAGCCGTCTCGGCATGGATCTGGACCGGCTGCGGCGCGACATGCAGTCCCCGTCGATCGAAACCCAGATTCAGGCAAATTTGCAGCTCGCCAGACAGGTCGGCGTGCGCGGCACACCAGCGTTCATCGTCGGCGACCAACTCGTTCCCGGCGCGATGAGTGCCGACCAGATGCGTCAGCTCATCGCCGAGAAACGCGGCAGCTAGGCTACTCCGCGTCGGGCTGGTTCTCCGGCAAAGCGTCGCGGAAAGCAGCCTCTTCGAGGCACGCGTCGTTGATCCGCAATGCCGTGGGGAACGCGGACAGATCACAACCGAAGCGCTGCGCATTGTAGACCTGCGGCACGAGGCAGACATCTGCCATCGTTGGCGTATCGCCATGGGAGAAACGGCCCGCACCGCCGTCGGCCAGCATGCCCTCCAGGCCGCGCATGCCCTCGTCAATCCAGTGTTTGTACCACTTCTCATTGCGGGTCTCTTCGTCGAGGCCAAGATCGGCGCCGAGTACACGCAAGACACGCAGATTGTTAAGCGGATGAATATCGCAGGCGATCGCCTGGGACAGGGCGCGCACCCGGGCGCGGCCCTTCGCGTCGGCCGGCAACAGGGGCGGCGTGTCCGGCCGCGTCTCGTCGAGATACTCAATGATCGCCATCGATTGGATCACCCGCGTGCCGTCATCATCGATCAGGGTCGGGACGAGGCCTTGGGGGTTGACCGCCAGATAGGCGTCCGAGGACTGATCCTTGCGGCGTAGATGGATGTATTCACGCTCGGCCTCAAGGCCCTTGATATTGAGCGCGATGCGCATGCGGAATGCAGCCGACGAGCGCCAATAGTCATACAGCTTCATGATTTTCTCTCCCGGTTCGCGACTGCTGGTTGTTCAGGTTTCGGATGTCCAGCGCGGGCAGGTCATCTGCCGGTTCGAAGCCGAAAATTCGCCCGTAGAAACCCAGTTCCGACTCCAGCGCGCGACACACATTCTCCGCCTTGCGAAACCCATGCCCCTCACCGGCAAACAGAATATAGGCAACGGGTATTCCCTTCGCGTCGAGCGCGTCGACCATCGCCTCGGCCTGATTGGGCGGCACGACCTTGTCGTCCTCGCCCTGCAGGAAGATCACCGGGCAATTCAGCGCATCCACATGTTCGATCGGCGATCGATCCCGATACAGCTGCGCGGTCTCGGGCAGCGGCCCGATCAACAGATCCAGATAGCGGCTCTCGAACTTATGGGTGTCGCGCGCGAGCGTCATCAGGTCGCCGATCCCGTAGAGGCTCGCGCCGCCCGAAAAGGTGTCACGAAACGCGAGCGCCGCGAGCGCGGTATAGCCCCCGGCGCTGCCACCGCGAATTGCCAGGCGGGCCGGGTCCGCCAACCCCGACGACACCAGATGTTCGGCACCATGCACCATGTCGTCCACGTCCGCCGCGCCCCAGCGCCCGTAGAGCGCCTCACGATACCCGCGACCGAACCCCGTGCTGCCGCGATAATTCACGTCCAGTACGGCAAATCCCCGGCTGGTCCAGAACTGGATGGCGAGACTGAAGGATGGCGACGTCGCCCCTGTCGGCCCGCCATGACCACGCACGATGAGCGGCGGGCGCTCATCCGGCGGCGGCGCGTTGGTGGCGCTGGCGGGCGGATAGTAGAACCCGTATGCGGTGTCGCCGTCGGTGGTTTCAAACGCGATAGAGTCGGGGACAGAAAGACCTTCGGTGTCGAGATCGACCGTGAGTGACTCCCGAAGTTTCTCCATCGCGCCGGAAGCAGGGTCGAGCGTAAGAATCGCCGAGGCCGCGCGCGCCGATGAACCGATGAATACAATCCTGTCGCCCGCCCATTGGGGTGCAGCGATATCGGTGTAGGGCACATTCAAATCCTGAAGCATGCCACCGTCGAGGCGCGCCAGCTGCCACACGCCGTCTCGGGTGTAGGCCGTCACGATCGCACCGGATGCGTGCACATCGAGCGTCCGCATCCCGAAAACCCATTGGGGCAGCCCGAACTCGGCCTCCATACTGTGTAGTGCCGAGACATCGCTCCCGTCCCAGCGCTGCAGATTCCACCAGCCGTCGGGATCGGCGGCGAAAACCAGGCTTCCGTCCGGCGCCCATATCGGCTGAAACACCGACACCCCGTCTCCGCCGGCCAATTTCACACCCGGTCCGACGTCTCCATCGGGGCCGATCGGCGCCACCCATAGCGCTGCGGAGTCCCACGGCATATCCGGCAGTTCCCAGCTGACCCAGCACAGCGATGCCCCGTCGGGTGAAACCCGGGGGTTCGAAACGAAATCATGCCCCTCAACCAGAGCTGTACAGGCACCCGATTCCAGGTCCACGGCGATCAATTCATTGATCACCGCATCGCCGACATGGCGCTCACGCACGCACAAAAGGCGGTTTCGTGCGGCATCGTGGAACATATCTGCATGGCGGTCGCCCGTGTCGGGCGTGATTGCGGTCGGCATGCCGCCGTCCACCAGTCGGTAAATCCGCTGGTCATCGAAATTCACGAAGAACGCGACGCCTCCCGAGACGATCGCAGCCCCGCCGCCATACTCATGGACCCGCGCGCGCGCCGAGTATCCCTGGGGCAAAACATCGACGGGACCATTTTCGGTCCAGCGCACCAATACGACGCGCCCCCCCTCACTGGGGCGCCCTTCCAGCCAGTAGATATCGCGACCGTCCACCAGCACGCTGGAGAGCGAAATCGTCGTGTCGGCAATCATCCCCGCCGTGATCGGCGAGGGCCAGGTGCCATACGGCGCGATGGTCTTGGCGTCGGTCATAGCAGGATGATGGCCGCGAGGCCGAGGAACGATACGAAGCCAACAACGTCCGTAATCGTGGTGAGGACAACCGCCGATCCTACGGCGGGGTCGATCCGCATGCGCTCCATCGCAAGCGGGATGGTCACGCCCGCGAATCCGGCAACAAGAAGATTAAACATCATGGCCGCGCCAATAATCAGACCGATCACAGGTTCGCCGAACCACAACCAGGTGACCAGGCCGATCATCAAAGCGAACAGCAGACCGTTGATTCCGCCGACGACGACCTCCTTGCCCATGATGCGTGCGGCATTGGCCGCCGTCAGTTCCTTCATCGCGAGCGCGCGCACGGCGACCGTCAGGGTCTGCGTCCCCGCATTGCCGCCCATGGAGGCGACAATCGGCATCAGGATCGCCAGCGCCACCACCTGCTCGATCGCGGCGTCGAAAAGGCCGATGACCAGCGACGCAACGATGGCCGTTCCGAGATTAACCAGCAGCCAGGAGAAGCGCGCACGGGTCGTATCCAGAACCGCTTCATAGAAATCATCTTCCCGCACGCCACCGAGGCGCAGGATATCCTCCTCCGCCTCCTCATGAATGACATGGACGATATCGTCGGCCGTAATCACACCGACGAGCTGGCCGGCATCGTTCACCACCGGGGCGGACAGCAGCGCATACTGCCGGAACATCAACGCCGCCTCTTCCTGATCCATCTCGACATATGCCGAACGCAGATCGGTCAACATGATGTCGTCGATGCGCACATCGCGTTGATTGCGCATCAACCGTGAAAGGGGAATCGTTCCGACCGGGCGCCGGTCATCATCCACCACATAGATTTCGTAGAAATCACGCGGAAGATCCGCCGCTCGCGCGCGCATGTAATCGATGCTATTGCCCACCGACCAGTCTCTCGGGACGGTGACCAGCTCATGCTGCATCAGCCGGCCGGCACTATCCTCGGGATAGCTCAGCGCCTGTTCGACCAGTGCCCGGTCCGACGGCGACAACCGTGCCAGGACGCTGGCCTGGTCCGCCTCCGCCACATCCTCGAACACGTCGATCGCATCGTCGGTATCGAGTTCGGTGATGACGGCGGCGACTTCGGCCGGCTCCAGCTGTTCGAGGACATCCTCACGCACGACATCGTCAAGATGGGTCAGCAGCTCGGGATCGAGACGATCGCGCACATGGTCGAAAAGAATGCGCCGGCTGTCGGAGCTCAGCTCTTCGAGAAGATCGGCCAGATCGGACGCATGAAGGTCCTCGATCAACCCGTCGAGTTCATCAACCCGGCCCACGGACAGGGCGATCTCACAGGTACGCACCAGGGATTCATCGACGCCGTAGCTGCGCTCGGTTTCAAAACCGGTGGCCGCCTCGTCCATGTCCGGCTGATGCGTCATGCCTGCCTAACCCTTCGTTCGCGCATCATACTGCGCGCCCACTGCCGCGACCGCGCTCATGTTCAGCACGCCGCGCGCCGTTACGGACGGCGTCAGCACATGGGCCGAGCGCTCCGCCCCCACCAGGATCGGTCCAACAGCCAGGCCGTCGGCCAGGGTCTTCAAAAGATTGAACGCGATATTGGCAGCATCCTGGTCCGGCATGACGAGTAGATTCGCCTGGCCCTCCAGGACGCTGTTGGGAAAAATCCGTTCCCGGATGTCGGGATCAATCGCGGCGTCCGCATGCATCTCGCCTTCGACCTGGAGATCCGGATCGCGTTCGTGCACCAGCTTCCGCGCCTGCCGCATTTTCTGCGCGGAGTCCGAATTCGAACTGCCAAAGCTCGAATGGGAAAGCATCGCCACTTTGGGTTCCAGACCAAACCGCCGCACTTCTTCGGCCGCCAAGTGGGTCATCTCGGCGATTTCGACGACGCCTGGATTGGGCGTGACATAGGTGTCGGTGATGAAGACCGTACCTTTTGACAGGATCAGGACCGACACCGCCGACAATTCGTGCACGTCTTCACGAAGACCGACAACATCCTGCACATGCTGCAAATGGCGGTCATAGCGACCCTCGGTGCCGCAGATCATGGCATCCGCATCGCCGCGCATCAGCGCGAGAGCGGCGATCACGGTTGCATTCGTGCGCACCCGTGTTCGCGCCTCGTCCGGCGACACGCCCTTCCGCTCC
>Ga0070726_10001465_pt1 | contig 23743 bp, 23 predicted proteins | sample tdAd471_FD_67275 | JGI IMG/M metagenome (GOLD analysis project Ga0070726, IMG submission 67275) | Marine sediment microbial communities from the Atlantic coast under amendment with organic carbon and nitrate - tdAd47.1 | ecosystem: Environmental > Aquatic > Marine > Coastal > Sediment | place... | reverse complement strand
CGGCACCGCGCTGAACCCGATCAGGCCGAACATCACAACGAGGATCACACCCACCACCACCGTGACAGGTCGCGAGATCGAAAGGCGAACAAAGTCCATGGCTCAGCCCCCCTGCCCGATCGGCGCGTCTTCCCCGCGTCCCGCTTCGGCCATCTCTTCCGAACCCGAAGCCCCGGCCGGCGCTCCTCCAGCCTCATTTACAATGTTCAGCGGCTGCGACGGATAGAGCCGCTCGTTGCCCTCGACGACTACGCGGCTGTCCGTGCTCCACCCACCGCTCTCACGGATCACATAGCGGTCACCGACCGCAAAAACCAGTTGAACCGGTCGCACCGCCGCGACACCGCCGTTGTCGTAGTACGCGATCGTGCCGGCGTCGTTCCGAATCACCGCGTCCTTGCTGATCGTCAGTGCGGTGGTCTGCTCGCCGGTCGGCACCGATCCGGTGACCGACATCCCCGGCTTCATATCGCGATCCGGGTTGGTGATCCGCACGCGCACCGGGAAGGTCCGCGCGAGACGGTCACCGTCGCCGATGACGATAACATCCGAGGATTCGACAACAGCCCCGATCGCGTTGATGCGGATCGAAACCGTGGCACGCTCACCCTCCGAAATCCCAACCCGTTGCAGCGCACCGATGAACTGCTCGGGCACATCGAGATAGGCGTCGATCGTCTCGATCGAGACCAGTTCAACGACCTCGCCGCCCTCGCCGAGCCATTCGCCAACCTCGGTCGCCTTCGTGATCACCTGACCCGCGAAGGGTGCCCGGACCTGCGTGTCCCCGATCCGCTTGCGGATCCGAGCGGCATCCGACTCCGCCGCGGCGAGGTCCGCCTGCGCCACCGCGAGCCGCGCGTTTTCCGCGTCCAGCCGAGCCCTCGCGTCCTCGAGTTCGCGAACAGTCGCGCCCTGCGACTCGGAAAGGAGGGTCAGCCGCTCGACGTCGAACTCGGCAAGCCGGATCGACGCCCGACGCTCATCGACGGTCGCCTCGTTCGCCCGGACCTCCGCCAGCGCGCGAGCCAGATCGATCTCCAGCAGTTCGCTGTCCAGTCGGGCGATGACCTCCCCCCGCTCGACCTCGTCGCCGACATCGACGAGCAGTTCCAGCACCTGGCCGGCGATCTGCGTGGCGACGCGTGAGCGCGCCGACGCGCGAAGATCGCCGGTCACGCTCCGGCGCTGCTCCACTTCCATCATCTGCAGCGGTTCGACGCGAACCCGCGCCGGGGGAGGCCCCTGCGCGACCGCCGGTCCCGCGAGACAGAGCATCGCCAGCGCAACGACCACAAGATTCCGCACCGTGACGCGATGCATACGACGATCACTCAGACGTGTCATGTTCTGTCTCCCGCGCCCCGGTGACCGACGCCACGGCCTCTGCCGACGCGTCATTCGCACCTTCGCTCTTCGCCTTCTTGGTTCGTTCATCGATCTCGCGCTCGAACCGCGCGAGATTCACAATCAGCCGATCAACCATGCCCTGAAGGGCCAACCGCTCGTCATCCGAAAACCCGTCAAGAAAACGCGAGACAAACGCCTGCCCCGCGCACTCCGTCGATTCATCGATCTGCTTCGCCTTCTCCGTCAGCCGGACAAAGACGCTCCGCCCCTTGCCCGGCAGCGTGAACCGCTCGACCAGCCCCTCCTCCTCCATGGAGGAGACCATGCGGCTGACGTTCTGCACCGAGAGCAGCGCATCATTCGATAGCTCGGTCAGCGTCGGCGGCTCGTCGTAGTCCTTCAGCGCGCCGAGCATCATCCATCGCGTCCCCGTCAGGCCGTGCTGCGCGACCAATCGATCGCCCATGCGGATCATCAGGTTGTTGAGCGTGAAGATCTCCTGCACCAGCGGGGCCATGTCCCAGCGCCGGATCACGACATCGCCCGAAGCATCGGGGATGACACTCCGGGTCGACGGACCACAGCGCTTGATCGAGCGTTCTTCAGCCATAGCGGGCGAAGCCTAGGCTCCACCCGCGCCCGAGTCAACTTGTTGAATCACCAAGAATTTCCCGCAGCAAAGGGGGATTCCCGGTGAATCAGGCGCTTTCCTTCCGCTTCACGCGGAGCTTGGCCAACGCCGTGGGGTTCTGCACCGCGTTCGCGTCGATCACGAACTCGGCACCGTCTTCGGCGTGGTCGGGCAGATCGTAGAGCAGGTCGAGCATGATCTCTTCCATGACCCCACGCAGGCCTCGAGCACCGGTCTTGCGGGCCATCGCCTTGTCCGCGATCGCCGCGAGCGCATCATCCGTGAAGGTCAGCTTCACACCCTCCAGCGAGAACATGTACTCGAACTGGCGGGCGATCGCGTTCTTCGGCTCGGTCAGCACCGTGATCATCGCTTCACGCGTCAGCGGCATGAGCGGGCATACCACGGGCAGGCGACCGACGAGTTCAGGAATCATCCCGTACTCGATCACGTCTTCCGGCGTGACCTGCGCGAGCACCTCACCGAGTTCCTTCATGCTGTCCGAACTGGTCGGCTCCGCGCTGAATCCGATCCGGCGCTTGCCGATCCGGCGTCGGATGATCTCGTCGAGCCCGACGAACGAACCACCGCAGATGAACAGAACGTGCGTCGTGTCCATCTGGATGTACTGCTGTTCCGGGTGCTTGCGCCCGCCCTGAGGCGGAACGTTCGCGATCGTGCCCTCGAGCATCTTGAGCAGCGACTGCTGCACGCCCTCGCCCGACACGTCCCGTGTGATCGAAACGTTGTTCGAGGTCTTGCCGATCTTGTCGATCTCGTCGATGTAGATGATGCCGCGCTGGGCCGCCTCGAGCTCGTAGTCCGCCGCCTGCAGCAATTTCAGCAGCAGGTTCTCGACGTCCTCGCCCACGTAGCCGGCCTCGGTCAGCGTCGTCGCGTCCGCGATGGCGAACGGCACGTTCAGAACGCGGGCCAAGGTCTTCGCCAGCAGCGTCTTGCCCGAACCGGTCGGGCCGACCAGCAGGATGTTGCTCTTCTCAAGCTCGACCGGCGCATCCTCGTTCTCAAGGTGCATCAGGCGTTTGTAGTGCTGGACCGTCGCGACCGCGAGCGCCTTCTTGGCCTGCTCCTGACCGATGATGTATTGGTCCAGGAATTCCTTGACCTGACGGGGAGCCGGGACCTCGCCGAACGAGTGCTTGCTCGCCGCGACCCGGCGCTTCTCCTGCTTGAAGATGTTCTGGCACAGATCGACGCAGTTGCAGCAGATGTACACGTCGTTGGGGCCTTCAACCATCGCCCCGACCTCGCGAGAGGTCTTGCCGCAGAACGAGCAGGTGGTCACCTTCCGCCCGCGAAACGAACCGCCGCCGGCCTCGGCGGAGCCGTTGCTGGGCCCCTCGCCGTCGCCGCCGTTGCCAGAGCCTGATCCACCGCTGCGGTTCTTCGCCATCCCGTCCTCACAAATGCTCGAGAAACAAACGCACGCTCACCGGTCAACTCGGACGCAGCCGAGCGCATGCTCAATACGAGTGTATCGGTCTTCTACGCACGGATCTCGAAAGCGGATCGCCCGGAGCGCGTGAATTCCGCTCGATTCCGGTTTCAGCCCGGATAAAGCGGCCGGACCGTCACAGACGCACCCGTTTCGCACGACTTCTTCACATCACTGCCCCGGAGGGAACCGATCCGCTCCGTCGTCCGGGCGACCACGACCTCCCCCTGCCTCATCCGGGGGGTTCGCATCCGCCTCCGGTTCTGGCAGTCTCTGGCCGGTCAGGTCGTAGCCCGGTCGCGCGCGGAGCTCGCCGTCGACGACACGACCCTGCACGCGCATCCGCTCGGCCTCCGCGCCCTCGACCTTCCCACCGAGTTGCCCGATGACCATGGCCTTCGCCCGCTCGAACTCCTCGTCGGTCAGCCGCCCATCCGCCTTCATCTCGCGCAGGTCCGCCAGACTGAGCCCGAGGGCCGGCCGGTCCGAATCCCCGCGCCGGGCGCCTTTGCGGACCAGAAGCACCAGCACCCCGCCGAGGACGACAACGACGAGCAGGACGACAACCCACACCCACACCTCGGCGATGTTTCCACCGGACCGAGCGAGCAAGGGTTGGAAGCAAGCCATCATCGCCGCCCATCGTAGCGAGACCCGGCGGCACAAGAAAAAGCCGGCCCGAAGGCCGGCTGTTCATCGTTCATACTCCCGAGGCGATCACTCGGCCTTGTCGGCGTCAATCTCCGAAACGCCCTCGGTCTTGGCGAAGTGCTTGTTGTACGCCTCGAGGTCGAGTTCCTCGACCTTGGCCTTGTTCAGGATCGTGTCCATCGCCTTGTGCTCGCGCACCTGCTGGGCCAGCGTGTTGATCTGGTTCGACCGGATCAGGCGCTGACGCAGTTCGTCCGGACGCTCGCCGCGCTCGGCCGCCATCTGCGCGATCCGGCCGTACACCTCTTCCTCGGTGACCTGCACTTCCATGTCCTGCGCGACTTTGTTCAGGATGAAGAACAGTTTCAGTTCGCGCTGGGCGACTTCCTTCGAGCTCGAACGCATCTCGGCAACGCGCTCCTCGATCGTGTTCTCGTCCATCCCGCGATACTGCATTTCCATCTGCGCACGCTGGATGTTCCGCGACGCCTGACCCTCGGTCAGCTTCTCGGGCAGCTCGAACTCGATGCTGTCGAGCAGGTGACGCGCGATCTGCTGACGCATCGCCGTCTGCTGCTCCACCATCACCCGCTGCTCCAGACGCATCTTCAGCGACTGCTTGAGCTGGTCGATGTCCTCGAAGCCGAAATTCTTGACCAGATCCTCTTCGGAGGCCGGGATGATCCGCTGGACCTGCTCGACCGTGAAGCTGATCTCCACCGGCTTGCCGCGAACCGCGACGCGCTCGTGGTTCTCCGGACCGACCGCCTTCACGGTCAGCTCGTCGCCGGCCTTCGGCTTGCCGATCTGCTTGCCGAAGTCGTCGACTTTCACGCCGAGGATCAGGCCGCTTCCGTCCTTCTCCTTGGGAACCTGAATGACCGCGCCGGGCAGATCGAGCACAACCTCGCCCTGCTCGTCCTTCAGCACACCGTGACCGATGCAGTAGTCGCCCAGTTCCGCCTTCTCCTGCGGCTCGAGCGACCCCTCGTTGTTCTTCACGCGTTCGAGCTGGTCTTCGACGCGGGCGTCGGTGACCTCGATGAGGGGCTTCTTCACCTCGATGCCGTCGAGTTCGGGCAGTTCGAACTCCGGTGCCACCTCGACCTGCAGTTCAACCTTCACCGGCTGGCCGGCTTCGACTTCCAGGTCCTTCATCGCCGAACCGTCCGGCTCGCCGATCACGCGCAACTTGTTCTCTTCGATCGCCTCGGCATACGCCGACGACACGAGCTGGTTCCGCGCCTCGGACTCGATGACCGAGCCGAACTTCTTCTGGATCAGCCGCTTCGGCGCGCGCCCGGGACGGAACCCCGGCAGCTGCGCTTCCATCGACACCATCGCGAGCGACGACTCCATCTGCTCGTTGACCTTCTCGGCCGGGATGGTGATGGTGATCTTCTTCAGGCAGGGCCCGATGTCCTCGATTTTGACGTCGTTCGCCACTTCAGTCTGTGCCATGGTTGGCAACCTTCCAGCAGGCCTCCCCTCACGAACAGCCGCACGGACCGCCCGATCGGTTCCGGGGTCCAGACCGACTCACACGAGCCGATCCCCGCCCAGAGGCCGGAGAGCCAATGTAGCACAACTCGCCCGTGCGCTTCAGCTCACTCGCAAGGCGTCCCGAACGCCCCCAGCACCGCGTTCAGGTCGGCGAGATCCACCGTCCCATCGCCGTTCGTGTCGCCGTCCGCCGTCGCCTGGCCGAAGTTTGCCAGAACCAGATTCAGGTCCGCCAAATCGATGCTCCCGTCGCCGGTCGCGTCCGCATCGCAGGGCCCGGGTTCGGGATCACAGGCCTGCCACTGGGCGATCCGAGACGAAGGGATCCCGCCGGCGAAGCCGAACTCGCCCGCCGCGAACAGCGCGGGCCCCTCCTCGGTCTCGAATGCAAGAACGTCGTAGGTCACTCCGAGCCCGATGCCCTCCGGGCCCTCGAAGACCGACCAGTTCACGCCGTCCCAGGACGCGACGCGGTTCACCTCCACATCGCCGCCGAACAGGAAGTTCCCGCACGCCACAAGTTTCTCGCCCGTCCCGTCGTCAAACGTCGTCATCCCGAGCACACCGATCGTGCCCGGCAATCCCTCGCCGCCCGGCGCGAGCACCTGCGACCACTGCGTGCCGTCCCATCGCGCGAGCTTCGTGCACTCCAGCCCGCCGGCCTCGAAGAATTGCCCACCGACGAACAGGACCGGTCCGTCGCCTTCGTCGTACACCTGCATCGCGAACACCCGCTGACTGACACCCGTTCCGCTCGGGCCCTCCAGCAACGACCAGTTCTCGCCGTCCCACTTCGCGATGGATCCCGCCGGCGTGTTGTCGGCGAGATCGAACAGCCCCCCGACGAACAGCGCAGGGCCCGTCCCATCGTCGTACACCTCGAACGAGTTCACAGAACCAGAGATCCCGTTGCCCTCATCGCTCAGGATCGGTGCCCATTCGCTGCCATCCCACGTCGCGAGATCGCTCGCGGCGACTCCGCCCGCACTGGAAAACGACCCGCCGACGTACAGCTTCGGACCGCTCCCGTCGTCGAACACTTCGAGCGCATCGACCGACACCGAGGGGATCCCCGTCCCGAACGGCCCGGTCAGGGTCGACCACTGCACGCCGTCCCACTTCGCGATCTTGTTCGCCGGCAGCCCGCCGGCCGAGAAGAACGTACCGCCGACGAACAGTGCCGGACCGGCGCCGTCGTCGTATACGCACATGGCGTTCACCGTACCGGACAGCACCCCGTTCCCCGAAGGCCCGGAGAGCAGCTCCCAGCCGCTTCCGTTCCACTTCGCGATCCGATCAACCCGGACGCCCGCGGCGTTGAAGAACGCACCACCCACATAGACCGCCGGCCCCGTCCCGTCATCGAACACCTCGAGGCAGTACGCGTCGCCGCTCAGGCCGTTCTCAGGACCGAAGTGATCCACCCACTCCGCCTCGCACGGCTCTCCCGCGTTCGAGCTGCAGACCACTCCAGCAATCAACACAACTCCCAAACTCGCCACCGTTCGTCTGCGCACCATTGTTCAGCCTCCGCGTCTCACCCGCCCCGGCTTCGTTGTTTCCTACCCGAAACCTACCCCGAGACCCCACGAACAGGTAGCAGATTCCGCCAGATTCGAGTCACTCCTCATCGCGTTTGGCAATCTGGAGAATGCCGAGCAAGCCGACCCGACGCACGCGCGGCCAGCGCAAGTCCGCCCCGGCGCGCGCCGCGTGGGCCCGGGCGCATGTTCACTTTCTGACTTTCTCAAAAAATTTTCCGCCCATGACAAGGGCGGATTCTCGCGACGCCTTTTCGCATCACCACCTCCTGCGCGCGCCGATCGGGCTCGCCGGCCCTAAGGGTGAGGGAGGTGCACTCATGCACACCGCAGCAAACCAGCCGTCCGATCCCACCAACTTCACCCCGCCGAAGAACGCCGAGGAAGCCCTCGCGCGCATCAAGGAGATCTACCGCGCCAAACGGCTCGAGTCCGAAGTCACGATGGTCGCCGCGCAGACCAAGGCCCTCGAAACGCTCATGGCCTGCATGACGCCCATCAGATCCACCGGCGACACGAAACTGGACAACTTCTACGCCCGCGAACGCAACCGCCAGCGCCTCGCCGCCATCCAAACCCTGCTCCACATCCGAACCGTCCAGCGCGAAAAACGCATGCGCCGAACATTGCGCGCGAAGGCCAAAGCAAAGCCGAGTAATACGAGGGGTGCCATGGTCGGAGCCGAAGGCGCAGGCCATGCCGACAACGGTTCAGCCGTCGCAACTCCTGCTCCTTCTCCCCAACGCGCGAGAAGGTGGTTTTGTGCGGATTCAGCACAAGACCGGATGAGAGGGCGGTCCGAATCTTCCGACCACACCGAGTCCCAAGACCATGCCCAAACAAGTTTGAGCACGCCACCCGAGTACCGGCCCCCGCGCAAACGCTCCCGCTACAAGACCCGCAAGCCCAAACGCCCCAAACAACCCGCCCGGCGAAGGCGATGACCGACCCGCTCCCGGACCAGCAAACCCCTACTCCCCCAGCGGCGATCGCAGTATCATCGCGTCGCGAGCCGCCGCGACCGGTGGCTCGGTCATCCCAGCTCTCCGCGGGCCATCGGGATGATCGGATGTCGTTCCGTTTTCCGGGCGTTCCGATCATCCGCGCCCGGTCTGGAGGCACACATGGGACTCATGCAGGAATTCAAAGAGTTCGCCGTCAAGGGCAACGCCGTCGACATGGCCGTCGGCATCATCATCGGAGCCGCGTTCGGCAAGGTCGTCAGTTCGCTCGTCAACGACGTGATCATGCCCCCCATCGGCCTGCTCGTCGGCGGCACGAACTTCAAGGACCTCGCCGTCGTCCTCAAGGAAGGCGTGGTCGACGAGGCCGGCGTGGTCGTCACCGAAGAGGTCGCCATCAAGTACGGCATGTTCATCAACACGACGATCGACTTCCTCATCGTCGCCTTCACCATCTTCATCGTCATCAAGAACATGAACCACCTGATGCGCAAGAAGGAGGCCGCACCCGCCACGGCCTGACACTTTCAATGGACGCTGCGAACCCTGAGCAAGACCTCAGGGTCGGCGGCAGTGGGCGAGGACGTGAGACTGATCACGCGCCGATGGGTTTCCGCACTCGATCGCAGGGAGCCGTGAAGGGGCATCGTGTCCTCGCCTACACTCCCCGCTCCTCCCATTAGGAGCCACCCATGACCACCGCCACACTCATCGCGGGCATCCCCGCGACGAACCGCTCGCTCTACCATCGCATCCGCTTCCTCGCCGGTGATCCCGCGTCGTCGATCGACCTACCGTCCGACCACGCCGATCTGCCGGGGCGCACGCTGATCATTCGCGACATCGAGATGGATCGCGCCCGCGCGCACGCGAAGACCGATCGCGTCGCCTGCCCCGCCGACTTCGCGCCCGACGGAGGACTGTCCGGCGATCGCGAGATCGCCACCGCCCAAGCGACCGCCGAGTTTTTGCGCCGCGCCGGGGTCAGCCGCGTCGTCAGCGACCGCTCCCTGCCCCTGGTCTTCGCCGAGATGATCCGGCGGGCCGGGCTCAAACTCGAGTGCGACCTCGACCTCGGCGTGCTCGACCGGCGCGCGAAAGACACCCAGGAAGTTGAACTGCTGCGCGAGGCCCAGTCCGTCACCGAGGGCGCGATGCGCATGGCCTGTGAACTCGTCGCCCGCGCCAAAGCCGGTTCCGGCGGCGTGCTGACCCACGAGGGCGACACCCTTACCGCCGAGCGCGTCATGAGCGCCATCGACATCTGGCTGCTCGAACGCGGCTACGCGAACCCCGGTTCCATCGTCGCCCCCGGCCCCATCGGCGCCGACTGCCACGAGCGTGGGCACGGCCCGATCAAGACCGGCCAGCCCGTCATCATCGACATCTTCCCCCAGAACAAACGCACCCTCTACAACGGCGACTGCACCCGCGTCGTCGTGCACGGCGAAGTCCCCGATGAAGTCGCACGCATGCACGACGCCGTCGTCCGGGCCAAGAAGGCCGCGATCGATGCGACCCGCGCCGGCGTCACGGGCGAGGCGGTCCACCGGGCCGCGATCGAGGTGATCCGGTCCAGCGGCTACGCCGTCGGCCTGCCCGACCAGCACGGCGAAGCGGGCAAGGACCCGTCGTTCTGCTCGATGGTCCACGGCACCGGGCACGGCATCGGGCTGGATGTCCACGAGCCGCCGCTGCTGGACATGAAGGGTCCCGAGCTGGTCGTTGGCGATGCGCTGACCATCGAGCCCGGGCTCTACTGCGCTGCGATCGGCGGTATCCGCATCGAAGACATGGTCGTCGTCACGGAGACAGGCTGTGAGAATCTCAACACATTACCCGAGGAACTTGACTGGTCCTGATCCACGAGAATTGACACAAATACTGGTAGTGCTCTTCTCATCATCTCTTTAGAGTGCGGGCCGAAACAGCACGGGCCCAAATGAGAGAAGGCGAACACCATGCCAAGCACGCAGTCCAACGCCAAGCACAGCCCGAACGGCCGATCACTCGCAACCGACGCAGAACTTGAAGCCATCGATTTCGCCAGCGAGTGGATGTCCTGGAACGAAGCCCGGATGCTCGCGGCTCTGGAGAAGCCAATCCACTGCCCGATCCGCAACTGCAACCACGAATACGCGCCGATCGAGGGGATCCAGTTCGAGAAGTACCCCGTGCGCGGGCTCGACATCGAGAAGACCACCGTGTGTATCCGCTGCCCGAAGTGCAACGGCAGCGGTGACACGCTCCTTGATGATCTCAATTGGCGACCCAGAGGCGGGCTCTGCCAGGGCTGCGGGCGCGAAGCCAAGCTCGCGCCGCTCACACAGAAGCGGCAGATCGGACTCATCCTCGCGCGTCACTACAGCGAGGAACGCCGCCTGCTCTGTGCTCCGTGCATGGGTCGCATGTACCGGAGCAACACCGGCATCACACTCGTCGCTGGCTGGTGGGGCATCATCTCCTTCTTCGTGACGCCGTTCGTGCTGATCAGCAACACCGCTGATTACCTCGGGCGAGACAAGTCCGCGACCCAACCGACGGGCGAGTTCATCGACAGCAGCCGCGTCCCCAAGCGGGTCCGCGATGCTCTGGCTCCTCACACGCAATGGGCCATCGAACAGCTCAATGTCCCCGACCGAAAAGCCAGTTCGCTCGCGATCGCGAGTCAGCTGGCTGACAAGGCCGGAGTGTCGCGGATCTACACGATGATGTACCTCGGCGAGACGGTGAACGAGCGCATGCGCCGGGTTCTGGAGGAGCAGGCGTAGCACGGCGGGGCGAGCCGGCTTGCGGTACGATCTCTCTCCCGATTGATCTCCTGACGATCCCCGCACCCCCCTACGAAACCCGCCGAAACCGATGAACGACACCTCCCTCACGCCGACCACCCCCACTGGCCACCGCCGGTCATCCGCAGTCCTCATCACCGGCGCCGGAGGCGAGGTCGGGCACGGCCTGATCGACGCGCTGCACGCGCAGGGGCGCGAGGAGATCGTCGCGATCGACATCCGCGAGCTCGAGCCGGCCATGCGCGACAAGTGCCGCGAGACCTTCGTCGGCGACATCTGCGATCCGCTGCTGCTCGGTCGCCTGCTGGCGATGTACGAGATCACCGAGATCTACCACCTCGCGGCGCTGCTCTCGACCCGCGCCGAGTACGCGCCCGAGTCGGCCCACGAGGTCAACGTCGGCGGCACGCTCAACCTGCTCCGCCTCGCCTCCGAGCAGGCCCGCTCGCACGGGCGCAAGGTCAAGTTCATCTACCCGAGCTCGATCGCGGTCTACGGCATGCCCGACCTCGACACGAAGGCCAAGGCCGGCGCGGTCACCGAGGACGAGTACCTCAACCCGACCACGATGTACGGTTGCAACAAACTGTACGGCGAGCACCTCGGGCGCTACTACGCCCGGCACTACCGCCAACTCGCCCAGGACCGCATCCCGGACGTGCTCGACTTCCGCTGCGTTCGCTACCCCGGCCTGATCAGCCCGCACACCGTGCCCTCGGGCGGCACATCGGACTTCGGCCCGGAGATGATCCACGCCGCGGCGGCGGGCAAGCCGTACAAGTGCTTTGTGCGCGAGTCGGCGCGGATCCCGTTCATGACCATGGGCGAGGCCATCGAGGCGACGCTCGCGCTCGGCGCCGCCGACGCGAAGCGCCTGACCCGCTGCGTCTACAACATCGGTGCGTTCAGCCCGACCGCCAGCGAGTTCGCCGACGCCGTACGCGAGGCCTTCCCGGGCGCGGACATCTCCTTCAAGCCGGACGTGCAGCGCCAGGCCATCGTGGATTCGTGGCCGGAAGAGGTCGACTGGTCGGCGGCGACCCGCGACTGGGACTACAAGCCCGGCAAGGGCTTCAAGCAGGCCTTCGAAGAAGACCTGCTCCCGCCGATCCGGGCGCGATACACCGGTTGATCGGTCCGCTCAGTCGCTGCAGGACGAACCGAAGGCCGCGAGAACGATGTTCAGGTCGGCGAGGTTGACTTGGCCGTCGCCGTCGAGGTCGCCCGCGTCGGTCTGGTTGCCAAAGTTCGCCAGCACGATGTTCAGGTCGGCGAGATTGATGTCCCCGTCGGCGTTGGCGTCGCCGGGGCACGCCTCGGGGAAGACCTGCCACGCTCCGAAGCGTGCATTGTAGGCATTGCCGTTGAAGTCCAGTTCACCAGCGAGATCTTCGATCGCGGGATGCTTGATCGTGAAGACGGGTGAATGCTCGCTCGGCGAAACCTGCCCACTCTCAGGCGCGATCAGCAACGGGTCGATGTCCCAGACATGCTCACCGGTCACAAAGTCCTGCGACGCCCCGCCGGCCGTGTTCGCCAAGAGAAACTCCGCAAAGGTTGCACCGGCGAATTCTCCACTGCCGAATCGTTCGGCGAAGCGGTCGCCGGAGTAATTCAGGAACCAGCAGGAGACGACTTCGACTCCGGACCAGGCTACGGGGTCATAGTCCTCCACGACCGCTGCGCCCACCGGCCGGTAGACGAAGTGTTGGTTCCAGCCGTTCGGACTTGTCGTGACGAAGAGGCAGCCGCGCAAACGAACGGTCGCACCGCCGACCGACCGGATCGTGGAGTCGACTCGAAAGCCGTCGCTCCGAGCGATTTCGAGTACGGTGCAGAGGTCGAGGCAGAGTGTGTTCTCGCTGCTGTGGAGCTGAAAGAGCCCGAAGTTCGGGCTTGCTTCAAGCCCTTCGAGGACGATCTCGCAGGACCGCAGGTAGAGCGACGTGTTCGATTCGGGTGCAGCGAACCAGCTCGAAATTCGTCCGGCGTAGCCGTCCAGCCGTCCTCGCGGCCTCGGTGTCTTGAAGCGGCAGCGGTCGAACGCGATGTGCTGCGCCCCGCCGGGCGAGCAGACGAACACGCAGTCCTCGAATCTGGCCGGGTATGTATCCGGGTCCGTGCCGACGACGGGCTCTGGGAGTTCGTTTGAGATGACCCGCCCGATCGTCTCCGACGGCCAAACCATCGTCAGCCCGTGGTGTTCGTTAAGCAGTTGGCAGAACGAGACGACGAAGAACTCCCGGAACCGGAAGCCGCCCATTCCCGCGGCGAACAGCCCGCTGTGCGTATAGAACCCGGCGGGGCGGTACTCAGACGCAATGGGTGTCTCGATGCCGGAAGGGTCGCCGACGAGAGGGCGCCCGTCGGTATCGAGCCAAGGGTAGGACGCGATGCCACCGCCGACGATTTCGACCTGGCAGTCGACGCACCCGGACCGGTTGTATACGACGATCGGGTTGCTGGTCCCGAAGGGAGCGATGCGGGTATCGCCTGCCGCGACGCAGTCGATCATTTTGATTCTGAGCGGCTCTGTGTTTCCTGTGTTTCCGTCGAAGTTGAACGCGCGGTAGCCCGAGTCGTAGGCGATGACGTTCTCCACGAGGACATCGGTGCACCCACTGGTGTAGACGGCACCGGTCTGATTTCCCTGATTGGCGAATCCGACGAAGTCGATGTTGCGGATCGAGATGCCCGACGAGGTCTTGAAGTACACCCCTCGGTTCCAACCGAGGACTCGCGCCCGCCTCACGAACGCGTTCGTGTCGACCGGTGCGGGCGGGCGGACGTAGACGTGGCCGTTGACGTATGACCACTCACCCGGACCGAGAAACTCGACCGGTACACCGTCGACCGGGTGGAGGTGACCGAACCACGGCGCGAACCGTTCCGGTACGCGGACCGGTCTGCCTTCGAAGGCGGTCGCGATCTCTTCGTCGCGGAAGGTGATGCCGGTGGCGCTGCCCGCGTCGTCGTCCTGGCGATAGTCCCAGACGATGCTCGGCGGACGCCGTTCCGCGGGGAACCAGAACAGTCCGCCGGGTCCGATCTCGAGTTCCGCGGTGTCGATCCGCAGGTCGTTGCGAAACCGGGTTCTCCCGGTCGGTCCTTGCGCTCCGTCGAAGACGACATTCTCGAGCCCGCTGACCTCGACCGGCATGCCGCCGTAGATGTCTCCGTCGAAGCAATAGATCGTGTCGGGCTGAACCTGCGTGCGAACATCGGCCCATGCCTTCGCGTTCGAGAAGCTGGTGCCGGTGCCATCTCCGGCTCCGTGCTGGGTCACGCAGACAACCTCGGACTCTTCCGACCACGATGAGGCTTCACACGGGGCGGAGCTGCCCAGTGAACAGGCGAACGCCAGGAGGAATGTGGCAAACCGACGGATCACAGTCTTGCTCTCTCCGGACTCCCGATCTCCCGTTTGGTCGCGAACACCACGCCGAAACTTCACATCGGCGGAATCGGGCCGGGATTCCGTTGATAGGGACAGTTTGCGCGGGTGAGGTGAGTCCACGGTCATATCTGCGCCGTCCGCTATGCCTAATCCGCGCAGGACGACCCGAAGGTCGCGAGGACGATGTTCAGGTCGGCGAGGTCGACCTGTCCGTCGTCGTCGAGGTCGCCCTCGTCGGTTTCGGTGCCGAAGTTCGCCAGCACGATGTTCAGGTCGGCGAGATTGATGTCACCGTCGGCGTTGGCGTCGCCGAAGACCAGCGGACCGAGGGTGGCCCAGGTCATGGTGTTGCTGAGCAGTGTGGCGAAGTTCGGGTCTTCGAGCTGCATCTGGGCGTTGACGGTCGCGAAGTTCGCGACGCGTCCGCAGCCGGCGCCGGCCGCGATGAGTGCGTCGTAGGTATTGCCGCTCTGCTCGAAGGTGTAGTAACCGACCGCGCCCGGTTTCGCGGCGATGAATGTGTGTGTTCCGGACACGCTGGTCAGCGGAAAGGTGAACTGCGGGTCGAGGCCGGCGTTCAGCGTGGAGTCAGGCGTTGTCTGGGTGAAGGTCATCTCGGACAAAGTGCTGAACGGTGAGTCGAGCTCCGAAGGGAAGTACGGGCTGATGATCTCGAACGACCCCTGCGCCGCGGCCTTCCAGACGGTCCACTCGTTGGTTACGAGTCCGCCGCCGTTACGGACGAACTCGAAGAGCATCTCCTGGCCGTCCATCGGCATGTCGCCGGTGTTCCAGTTCCAGTTCGCCTGCAGGTAGACCACATCGATCCCGTCGAGGTCGATCGTCGAGTCGAACTGGGTGTATTCAACGCCGAGCGTCACGATGTGGCCGCCGTTGACCAGAGCATTGATGGCGGCGATATCGTTGGCCTGCGCGAGGCCCGAAGCCCCGCTGCTCATGACATAGACATTGGCTGCGTGGGCCGCCCCGCAAAGGGACAGCAGCGCGATAGCAGTGCGTGCAAACATGGTTCTCTCCTTCTTCGGACTGCAACCCAGCGCGAAGCGTTGGTGCCGACCGCAACTACCAGTATGCCCGCTCTCACGCCCTGTGCATAAGATTTCCCCGTACGATCGTTCAGATCGCCGAGAACAGGGCTGAATACCGGCCCGGCGCGGCGACCGGAGCGGGCTCAGGCCTCGCCGACGACGCCGGAGCCGATCTTGAACGCGCTGGCGAACGCGAGGACCACCCAGAGGACGTCGAAGGGGGACAGGTCGGACTTGAGGATGGCGATCGGTGTGAACTCGTCGAGCCGGTCCTCGTTCTCCATGGTGAGCGCGTAGTTCACGGCCTCCAGAGCCACATCCTGTTTCATCTGCTCGCGTTCGGCGCGCGGGAGAGCGTTCCAGCGCGACTCGCCTTCCTGCCAGATGTCCGCGGGGTAGTGCTCCTCTTCGAACGCTGTCTCGTAGGTGTACCCGGCGGGCCACGTGATGCGTTCGCCCGCGGCGTCACGCTCCATGACGACGTCGTCGGCGTGCCAGGCGATCATCCCCTCGTCATCGAAGTCAGACATGACTTCGCTGTAGACCATCGTGGCGAAGGTGTACTTCGCGCCCGCGATGGCGAGGACCGCGACGCAGGCCGCGGCGAACCCCGTCGAGCCGTCGCTCTTGCCGGCGGTGGCCGCGGCGGCGCCGACGCCGGCGAGGACACCGATGCCCCACGCGACCAGACCGAGCTCGTAGCCGGTGAAGTTGCGGATGAGGACCCAGACGACGGCACCCACGGCGGACGCGACCGCGGCGGCGATGATGGCGGGGATGATCTTCATGTTCTTGCTCCGGTGGGACACTGGGATTCGCACCGGGCCGGCGTCCACACGGACACTCGGAGCACTGCGTCGTGGCGGTCCCTTGATGATGAAGGGAACAGGCTCCCAGACCGCGTGAAGCGATTCAAGAACTATTTTTCATTATGGGGCCTGAGCGGCCTCGCGTATCGAATCTGGTCTCACTCCGCGGCGACGGTGGCCTGAAACAGGCTGATGCCCGAGAGCATCATCTCGACGGAGATGGCGATGAGGAGCATGCCCATCAGGCGTTCGAGGGCGATGAGGCCGCGTGCGCCGACGAGCTTGGCGAGCTTCGCGCCCAGGAGAAGGACGGCGGACGCGCCGGCCCACGCGATGACCACGGCGCCGATCCACTGGGGCCAGCCGCCGGGCTGCTGTCCCGAGCCGATGAGCATGACGAGCGCGATCGCGGAGGGACCGGCGAAGAGCGGTATGGCCAGCGGCACGATGAACGGCTCGACGGAGCCCTCGGACTCCATGCTGAGTTTGATGGAGGGGAAGACCATGGTCAGCGAGATGAGGAAGAGGATGATCGCGCCGGCGATCGTGAGGGCGGGCTCGGAGATGTGGAGCGTGCGCAGCAGGTACTTGCCGGCGACGAGGAACACGAGCAGCGCGACCAGCGCGATGAGCAGCTCGCGCACGAGGACCTTCGTGCGCCGCTCTTCCGGCAGCTTGTTGAGGACGCTCAGGAAGAGCGGGATGAGGCCGAAGGGGTCGATGATGAAGAAGAGGAGCGCGGCGGTGGAGAACATGGGGGCATGGTAGCGGGCGGAATCATGAAGCCACGGTCAAAGGGATGAAGAGCGGTTCAGGATCGGACGTTGGACCTGCGGTCCGCATGGCCTGCGCCCGACTTTGTCGGGCGAGACCACGCCACCCAACCTTTGACTCCCTGACGGTTCCGCATAGCCGCCTCAAGGGGCGGCCATGCCACCCGAGGCGACGATCTGTTCAAAACACCCGTTCGGCGTCGGCGAGGGTGGGGTAGACCTTGTCCTTGTCGGAGAGGGTCGCGTCGGATTCGCTGACCGGCCAGTCGATGCTGAGGGCGGGGTCGTTCCAGAGGATGCCGGCTTCGTGGTTTGGGGCGTAGGGGGCGTTGACCTTGTAGAGGACTTCGGTGTCGGGTTCGAGGGTGGCGAAGCCGTGGGCGAAGCCGGCGGGGATGAGCAGCTGTTTCCAGTTGTCTGCGCTCAGGATACGGCTGACGTGCTGGCCGAAGGTCGGGCTTTTCGTTCGGATGTCGACGGCGACGTCGAAGATCGCGCCTCGGACGACGCGGATGAGCTTGGCCTGGGCGTAGGGCGGCTTCTGGTAGTGCAGGCCCCGGACCACCCCCACCGCCTGGGACATCGAGTGGTTGTCCTGGACGAAGTCGATGTCGATGTCGGCATCGCGCAGGGCGGAGCGTTTGAAGACCTCGGAGAAGAAGCCGCGATGGTCGCCGAACTTCTTCGGGGTGATCTCGACGACGTCGAGGATTTCGGTGGGCGTGATCTGCATGGGCTTTGAAGCGTCCTCGGATAAGGCAAAGGCTGCTGACGCGGCGTACACTGGACCCCGGTGGTATCGGCCTCCGGGCCGTGAAAGTCCCCCAGAATACGCCCTTTTGATGTGGTGGCCCATGCCCGCAGCGACGGACAACGCGGTTCAACTGGTCAGCGAGGCGATGCCCGCCCCACTGTCGCAGCGTGCGGAGGACTTCGTCGCGGGCGCGGTTGCCGCGGGAATCCGTAAGGACCTTGCGCTGGATGCGTACCACGCGTTTTATCGGGTCGGGCCTGAGGCGTGCGTCGGGACGGCGTGGGAGAACGCCGTGCCTCGCCCGGTGAAGGTGCTGACGACCGAGTCGGACGAGGGGCCAGTGCACAAGTTTCTGCTGCCGGTGAAAGGCAACGCCAAGCCGGCCAAGCCCTCGCGGATCGCCGGGCCGGAGACTTCGGCGAACAACCCGCTGCCGGTCTTGGACTCGCACGGTGGCCTTGAGACCGAGTCGGTCGTGATCCCGATGGCGACGCGCTCGGGCAGCCGGACGTACACGCTGTGTGTGTCGTCGCAGGTGGGGTGCGCGATGAACTGCGGGTTCTGCGAGACGGCGCAGATGGGGCTGATCCGGTCGCTGGACGTCGGTGAGATCGTGCAGCAGTGGTACGCCGCGAAGCACTATCTGGGGGAGGAGATCAAGAACATCGTGTTCATGGGGATGGGCGAGCCGCTGGACAATCCGGAGGCGGTGCTCGGGACGATCGGCGTGCTGACGGACCATCACGGGCCGGCGCTGGCGATGCGCCACATCACGATCTCGACGGTCGGGCGTCTGGACGGGCTGGCGATGCTGCGCGAGCGGGTGCAGGACCACGGCTGGAAGCAGCTGAACCTGGCGGTGTCGGTGAACGCGCCGAACGAGGAGATCCGCTCGCAGATCATGCCGATCAACCGGGCGATGCCGCTGTCGAAATTGGTCGAGATGCTGGAGCAGTGGCCTCTGAAATCGTCGAAGGCGATCTGCGCGGAGTATGTGCTGATCCCGGGCGTGAACGATCAGGACGAGCACGCGGACGAATTGAGCGCGCTGCTCAAGAATGTGCGCTGCTGCGTGAATGTGATCCCGTACAACCCGCGCCGGGACTCGCCGTGGCCCGCGCCGGAGGAGGAGTCGGTCGAGCGGTTCCTGCGCCGGCTGGAGTCGAACGGCCAGTTCTGCAAGCGTCGGCGGACGAAGGGCCGGGACACGATGGCGGCGTGCGGGCAGCTTGGGAATGAGAAGATTCGGGGGCGGCGGTATGTGGGGGGTGCTTCGGCGTGAAGCACCGAATCGCCTACCTCATGTCGCGCGACATGCTCCCCGGTCAGCCGAACACGCGCCCGGATTTCGGGTTGCATGGGATCCAGTTCGGGCCTCTGCGCGAGGCGTGTGCGGCGCGGGGGATTGAGCTGGTCGAGACGGTGTGGGACGAGCCGGGGGTGGAGTCGCGCGGGTTTGATGGGTTCGTGGTCGGGACGGTGTGGGACTATGTGAAGCGTCCGGACGAGTTCGTGGAGGCGATGCGGCGCATCGAGCGGGTTGCGCCGGTGTGGAACCCGGTGGACACGGTCGTCTGGAACATGCAGAAGCGGTACCTGATCGACCTCGAGCGCGGCGGGGCGAGAGTCCTTCCGACGCTATGGCGCGAGCGGGCGGATGAGGCGACGATCCGGGCGGCGTTCGATGAGCTGGGGTGCGAGCGGATCGTCGTGAAGCCGGAGGTCGGCGCGGGGGCGTGGCGCCAGGTGCTGCTGTCGCGTGGCGATGCGATGCCCGAGGCGGAGAAACTGCCGCCGGGGCGGGCGATGATCCAGCCGTTCGTGGAGTCGATCCTGACGGAGGGCGAGTACTCGCTGCTGTACTTCGGGCGGGCGTTCTCGCACGCGGTGCAGAAGCTGCCCAAGGCGGGCGAGTACCGGATCCAGGCGGTATACGGCGGCACGGACCGCGGGCACACGCCGAGCGCGGCGGAACTGGAGGCGGCGCAGCGCGTGATCGACGCGGTGCCGGGCGAACTGCTCTACGCGCGGGTGGACATGGTGCGCGCGTCCGACGGCGGGCTGATGCTGATGGAACTGGAACTGATCGAGCCGTACCTGTACCCGGTGGAGGGCGATGATTTTGCGGGTCGGTTTGCGGGGGCGCTAGTAGGGTTGGCGGCGAAGAACGGAGGAGTGCTGCGATGATGCGGATGAAAAACGGACTTACGGTCGGGCTTGCTTGCGCCGGTGCGATGATCGGTGGCTGCGCAACAACTCAGAACGGGCCTCAGGCCACGGCACCGGAGGAGAAGCGGATGGAACTCGGAGCGTTTTCGGTGAGTCTGGCGGTAAAGGACCTCGCGGCGTCGCGGGCGTTCTATGAAAAGCTCGGGTTTGAACAGGTCATGGGCGAGCCGGCGCAGAACTGGCTGATTCTGCGCAACGGGACGACGACGATCGGGCTGTTTGAGGGGATGTTCGAGAAGAACATCCTGACCTTCAACCCCGGCTGGAATCATCGGGCCGAGGCGCTGGAGTCGTTCACGGATGTGCGCGATCTGGAGCGGATGCTGCGCGAGCGCGGCATCGAGCCGGTGCAGTCCGCCGCGGCGGGCGACGGGCCAGCGCATGTCGTGCTGGAGGATCCGGACGGGAACCCGGTGCTGATCGATCAGCACGTGGGGAAGCCGGAGTAGGCGGGTCAGCGTTTCCAAAATCTTCCGAAGCGTCTGGCATGGACGAGCGACCTCCGAGACTCGTCGACCACGATGGGCGGGTTCGCCCTTTCGATGACCCGCTCCAACGCCTGTCCTCCTTTGCGGACGGCGTATTGGCGCTCCGCTTCGGTGATGGGGATCATCCAGAGGAAATCGACTCTATCGCCCGCGATGGTGAGTCTCGGGAACTCCGGATGCTCGAAGTACGGGGGCAGAAAGAAATACGCGGTCAGCTTCGATGGTTCGGCTGTCATCGGCTGGCCGTTCTGGACGGTGTGCCAATAGTGCAGGTGCGTGTCGTGCTCGAACGGCATCTCCGCAAGGCCTTTGAGCACACTGATCATCCACGGCTTCGGCTCAGCCGCATACATGAGAATCTCCGCGCGGGGTGAGCGATAGTCCTCGGCCAGAGGAACCAGCTGCGGCCCATCGCTCATGCCGCCGGTGATGAGCGTCCAGTAGGGCCGGTCTTCGGTCGGCGCGAACTGGTAGATATCGATGTGCACCGGCTTGATGTCGGTGGAGTGGTAGATCTGCTGATCGAGCGGGCCAAGAAATCGCGTGTAGTGCGATTCGCGCTCGTGGAGATACTCATGAATGCCGACGTTTTCATCCATAGTGCGTCGATCTTAGTGAAGACGACGCCGCTATGACGGGCTAGAACCACAGCGCCATCGCCACGAGGAGCGCGATGAACGCGCCGATGTGGACCGCCCAGACACCGGCGGCGAACGCGGCCTGTCGCCGCGTGGACCAGCGGATGATCGCCAGCCGCCGGCGGTACATCAGGACGACCGACGCGGCGCTCGTGATGCCGAAGGCCTCGGCGCAGAGCATCGGCCACGGCACATCGCGGAGGCTCGGGAACGAGTACCAGAGGGAGACGGTGATCGGGACGGCGAGGAACATCGCGGCGACGCCGGAAAAACTGCCGGGGACCATCGCGACGACGAGCCAGCCGAAGCGGACGCGCGGCGTGCCGATGGTGAGGATCAGCGGCTCGGCGCACTCGGGGCAGACCGCGGCGCGGATGTCGCGCAGGTCGTAGGCGCAGCGCGGGCAGGGGAAGGTCCGCCCGGCGAGGAAGGCGATGAGTTCCTGATCGGGCGATGGCGGGGTGTCGGGTTGGGGGTCGTCGGCCATGTCGGTGGATTATGGACGACGGGGAGGGGGAGCGGGTTCGGTGCGTCCGGTTCGGAGCGGGGGCAAATCCGCATCTATCGGTCTCACGAGGGCACTCCGTCGTTTACGGCGGCGCAAACTGCCTCGTTGCTCAACCCGAAGAGTCTGTCGGAGATTGTGTCGTACTCCTCCTGCAGGCTGGTGTCGCGATGAAAGCCGAGGTCGTTCCAGCTGCCCATCGCGCCGAACACGAATGGCAACTCCGCCGCGCCGAACAGGCGCAGGGCGTCGAGTGAAAGCAGGCCTTCAGGGATTGCAGGTCGGTAGTAGCTCCCGGCGAGCGGATCTTCGGAATCGAGTCGATCGAGCGATTCCTGGAATGTCCTTGCGAACTCGACAATGTCCTGCTTTACAGCGAACGCGTGGATCGCGACGAGTGCGTTTCGCAGGTCCGACGAGACCAACGCGACGGATCGGTTTGTCGGCGGCGGATCGGATTGAGACGATGCGACGAAGAACCCAGTCTTCCAGATCTTCTGATCCGGATCGTCCTTGTCTTCGACTTTCGTCATGGCGTGCCAGAACTCGGTGCGGTTTCTTCTGTGAAGGACAAGCAGGAACTTGCCACCGCCGCCAACAAAGCCCGCAGTGTTGCGGTCCTTGCGTGTCCCGTTCGCCGAGGGCGTGTACGCGATGGAAGCTCGTGTTACTCCGCGGTTGACCTGGTCATCAATCCACCCGTCCGGATCGGTTGAGACGAGTTGCAGTTCTGTCCATTTGGACAACTGCTTCCGCTTTGCGCCCCAGAACTCCACGGCGCGATCGAACTTGAAGACGACTTCACTCTGCGCAATCGGCGGACAAGCGATACCTCGGACCCTCGCATTGATGTGGCACGCCATTGCGGTCGTGTTTGCGACGTGGTCGTTCACGGAGCCGGCCCGTCGGCACCCGCGGCTCTTCGCTTCGCGGTCCGTCGTGGCAACTTCACTCGGGCGGCGTCGGCCAACATCTTGAGTCGAGGGTCGTTGCAGCCGCTCAGATGCAGTTCGATGAGATCACGCCCGATCGCCTCGAACTCGGATCGCTTGCTCTCGCCCTTCTGTCTGTAGACGCGCGAGATCCGGTCCTCGAGTTCCTGGAGCTGCATTCCGGTGCTGCGGTTGAGCACCATCTTGACTTCGGGCCCAAAGCCGATCACACCTCGGAAGAGGTCCTTCGCGGCGCCCTTCTCTTCGAACCACGCTTGGTACGTCGCGGGTGGCAGTCCGTGGACCACCACGGCTTGCCCGGCGTCGATCATGCCCTGCGCGGCCGCGCGCCTTTCCGGCGTGAGGTCACAGATCTGTACTTCGGCACTGTCGCACGAGACCCGACCGGGCAGAGCCGCGAGCTGCGACCGCGAGCCCGCCTTGAAGATGCGAGGGTCGATATCGACGAAGTAGCAATCACCATCGCTGTAGACCATGAAGTCGCCGTCGCCGCTCCACGAGTCAAAGACGACTCGATCGTCGTGATCCGGTCTATCGATGTCCGAGAGGATGCGCGGGTCGCAGACCAATACGTCGCCTGTTCGGACTTTGAACGCGTGCCTTCGTAGTCGCATCGGGCGGATCTCCATGTGGGCCCGTCCGCCTCAAGGGCGGTCAAGCGGATCCGAGCGGGGTCCTGTCGCTCAGTAGCATGGATCCTAAAAGTTCCCCGGCGCAAGAAAAAGCCTTCCGCTGATCGCGGAAGGCAATTTCCTCGTGAAGTCGGGGCGACAGGATTTGAACCTGCGACCTCCACACCCCCAGTATGGCGCGCTACCAAGCTGCGCTACGCCCCGAATCGGTGTCGCGCCGGGGTTTCCCGGCGCGGTCGGGCACTGTACCGGGTGGTGGCGTGGGTGGCAATTCTGGGGCTGTTCAGGGGCTGGGCGACGGGCTGAGGGCTCATCGTGGCCTTCGCCTTTGGCTCAGACCACGCCACCCCGGGCTACTCTCGTCCCCCGCCCCACATCGCCTCGGGTTGCGGGGGGTGGCGGGTTCACTACAATTAACGGTCCCGGCGTTCATCGGCGACGGGGGCTCTGCTGTCGTCTGTCTGCGGCAATCAGGGTGGGAATGTCCCCAATCTGTCCGAAGTCGCTCCGCGATCGATCGCGGGGTGCACCCAAGCGCCCTTTGGGCGGCTGGGATCGTTTTCCTCCCGACTCGGGTCGGCAGGAGCGATCAGCGATGACTGCCGCCGGATCCGCTGCGAAGAAAGAAGA
>Ga0070726_10001459_pt1 | contig 23803 bp, 26 predicted proteins | sample tdAd471_FD_67275 | JGI IMG/M metagenome (GOLD analysis project Ga0070726, IMG submission 67275) | Marine sediment microbial communities from the Atlantic coast under amendment with organic carbon and nitrate - tdAd47.1 | ecosystem: Environmental > Aquatic > Marine > Coastal > Sediment | place... | reverse complement strand
ACCAGAAGAACCCACCAGCGTCAGCACCCCGTCGCTCGACACTAGCTGCTGGTACTGATCCGTGCGCAGCCGTGACTTCGACAGCTCATCCTCAACGCCACTTAAATCTAACGAGGCTTCACAGCCAGCCAGTGCAAGAAGGCTGAAAGCTAAAGAAATGTTGAACCCAAAGGGGCGAGATATTTTTCTGTTATGCATTGTTCTACCTAATATTTCAAATCGCTGTTTTTATTAAGCTGAGCACGATCTCTGGTGCAGAGAAACAATATTGGGGTGCTCGCAGGTAATGCCGTTCAAATTGTCTTTTTCTATAGCTAAATAGAAAATAGACACGAATTTAGTCGTTAGTATTTTGAGAGTGAATGGTGTTGTTGTGCCGCCCCCTTTTTTCGCTGGCATTTCAGCCAGTTGCAAAATTTTTATTTTCTTTACTAAATTGAACCCACGAAAATCTTATAGAAAATAAATTTCAGTCGTACTGCTCTTCTATTTTTTTAACCGAATTCCTACTTAGGGATTTCGCTATTAGTTTCAGTCTATGCTGACTTTGTTTTCTCTGCATTCTAAACGCGCTGGGTACTGTTACTTGCGTCAGAGCGAATAAAGCCGTGTCTGTAAGAGAACCTTATAATTGTTATTTCTACATAATCCGGATTTGTTAAATCTGAAAGGATAGCAGCAATGCTTATGCCAAATCGGATAATATTGAGAAAAATATATTTAAGGTTATGAAATATAAGGACAAATAAAGAGTTGGTGATGAAAGGTGGAATTATAAGGTACAAACAATTTCACGAAATGATTAAGTTTTTTTCTGGGTTTTATCTTTTGATGAACTGATAACGAGAGTGAGGTGAAGTATTTTAGCTGTGCGTTCAAAAACCGAAAAGCCAATTGAAACTGGATGAGGTAACGCTTGAATTAAATGGTGGCTTCTTAATTTTTTGATAAGCGATAGGCTAGTGCCGGGCGCGTCATATTGAGTAAACGGGCGGCCTTGGAAACGTTGCCCTTGGCTTGAGTCATGGCTTTATCGATCAGTATGCGTTCCGCTTCCTCTAGTCCAATACCACGCCGAAATATTTCATCGGACCAGTCGGTTGAGGCGTCGATATTTGCCTGATTGGCAATAGCGTCACTTTCGGCGATCAAAGAGCCGGTGCTGGACAGCGCATTCACGTTTTGCGAGCTTTCATCAATACCGATGATGAGCGCATCGACGCCAATCGTATCATTGGTATCGGTCAAAATGACGCCGCGCTCAATAATGTTACCAAGCTCGCGAATATTACCCGGCCAATCATAAGCCATCACCGCCTCCATTGCTTTGTTGGATAACCCCAGCGTTTTCTTGTGATAGCGCGCATGATATTTATCCAGAAAATGTTCGACTAACAGCGGAATATCTTCGCGCCGTTCGCGTAATGCGGGAATGGTAACGGGAAATACATTGAGGCGATAAAATAAATCGGCTCGAAAACGACCTTCTTTGACCGCCAGTTCCAAATCTTCATTGGTAGCCGCGAGGACGCGCACATCCACCTTTCGAGTGCGGTTATCGCCGACGCGCTCTAATTCACCTTCTTGCAACACCCTGAGCAAGGATGCCTGGGCGCGCGGTGTTAGTTCGACAACTTCATCTAAAAAAACGGTGCCTTTGTGGGCGCGTTCAAAGCGCCCCATGCGGGATTGGGTGGCACCGGTAAAAGCGCCTTTTTCAACACCGAATAACTCCGCTTCAATGAGGTCAGGAGGAATAGCGGCACAGTTAACGGCGATGAACGGCTCATTCGCGCGTTCGCTATGTTTGTGCAGACCCTGCGCCATGACTTCTTTACCCACACCAGTTTCACCATAGAGCAGCACAGAAACATTGGAGTGGGAAGCTTTATTAGCCATGTCACAGACTTGTTGAAATGCTTTTGAATGCCCCACCGCATTACTTAACATATCGGTGCCGCTGATATTCCTGCGCAGTGCGGATATTTGTGACTGTAATTCGTAGAGTTCTTCGATCAACGGATCGGCAACAAAATAGCGTTTAAAGGCTTCGTGGTCTTCCCATTCGTGCGCTGGCTTACCGATAGCCCGACAGTGTTCATCGCCACAACCTCGGCATTCCACCTCTTTAAAAATTATTTCCTGTTCGAGTGCTGACGATGAGTAGCCACAAGCATAGCCAATGAGAATCCAACAGACGGAATCTTCGAGGATGCCGAACTCGGACAAACAGATCTCAACTTCAAAGGAATTGAGCCAGAGATGCTCCATAAAAAAATGACCCGTTTCTGGGTCGATCTCTATCTGTAACGGCTTAACCTGCACCATCCCACGTAACATATGGAGTTGTGGGCCGGCCAAAAACATATCGACGACGCTGGCATCAGGGCGCAGATGTCGCGCCATTTCGCCATCCTTGAGACCATTTTGGTAGCCTAGGCGCATAAAGAACCCTTTAGTTCTTTCCAGCCCTAAGGATTGTAAAACTTCCCTGCGAAATCCCGCCAGCGCGGGCAACGTCATTAAAATACTGCGTTGTTCGCCTAACCAGATTTTGCCCTGATCCGTCTGAAACCGGATTAGGCGCGATAAATCATTGATATCTGGGAAAGAAATTTCTGATTTCGTGACAGTCATGGGGGACAAGCTACTCCTGTTACCGCGTTAAAGCTAGTCAGAATTTCATCAAATCATTAAAAATGGCAGGGCGCAATTATTTTTTTAGCCTGAACCTCCGGTTTGATGGCTGAAATTGCCTGATTGTCTATATTTTGGCTGGCGCAGAAGAGGATTTCAGTCCTGAAGTTCTGTTCTGATCTTGATAGACCTTAGGTTAACCAAATAATAAAAGCCTTAAATCAGTTTTTTCATCATTTGCTTAAATTCGTTTGTGTTAGCCATGGCTGCTGGGTAAAGATAATATTCTAACTTTATGAAAAATATAAATAAAGTAAGTCTGGCATATTAATTGCTTTTATCTCGTACTATTGGTGCAGCGCTAATATTTACAGCGATTCAAGGTTAGCGCCGCCGCTGGGCTAGGCTGATAGCCAATAAATTTTAGACAGATTTTAAGTGCAGACTCTGAATATGACATTGAAAGTGGTTCCTTCACCAAAAGCTGAGCAATTAACCCGTTTTGTTCGAGTTCGTAAGCTGACTAAGGGATTTGTCGAATTTGATTTTGCGATAGGTGATCCGAGTATTTACATAGAGCTGATTTTGCCGCCAGCTGCATTTGAAGAGTTCTGTAAAAAAAATCAAGCTGTGCACATGACGGCTGAGCAGGCTGAAACGGTCGACAAGGATATGCGCAAGTGGCGTTATGGTGAGGAAAGCGAATAGAGCTTGCCGGCATCGAATATCTGACAGGCATTGATGTACCTTATTTAGGAAACAGGTTTAGGAAACAGGTTTAGGAAACAGGTTTAGGAAACAGGTTTAGGAAACAGGTTTAGGAAACAGGTTTAGAAAACAGGTTTAGAAAACAGGTTTAGGAAACAGGTTTAGAAAACAGGTTTAGAAAATAAGATTTAGCAAAACATGGGATGAAATTATGACAATAGAAATTAAAACCGCCACTTTAGAGCCGGTGCGTAACACCTTCGCCCACATCGAGCGGCGTTTTGGTGATAAGCCAGCGACACGCTATCAAGAAGGCACCTACGATCTGCAAGCGGTTGCCAATTTCCACTACAAACCAATGTGGCAACCAGAGTATGAGCTGAACGATACACGTCGCACCGCCATTCAGATGGAAGATTGGTACGCATTCCGCGACCCCCGACAGTTTTACTACGGCACCTATGTGCAGCAACGCGCTAAGATGCAGGAAGTTGCGGAAAGTAATTACAGTTTCTTCGAGAAGCGCAATCTGGCTGACCTACTCAGCGATGAGGTTAAAGCAAAGCTGATCCGGTTTCTGGTGCCCCTGCGTCATGTTGAGCATACCGCTAACTTAAATAACGTGTATGGCACTGCTTATGGTTACGGTACTGCGATTACACAGGCGCTGCTCTATGACGGCATGGATCGTTTCGGTATTGCTCAGTATTTGTCCCGTATCGGACTGATTTTCGATGGTAACACCGGCGATAAACTGGCCGAAGCGAAAACTTATTGGCTGCAAGAAGAGGTTTGGCAAGGCATGCGCGCGCTCTGTGAAGAAACCTTGATAACGAAGGATTGGTTTGAGCTTTTTGTGGTGCAGGATTTACTGATGGATACCCTCAACTATGATATTTTCTTTAATCAATTCGAACAGTGGCTAAGGGATAACGGTGCTCAAGATGTGGCAATGCTGATGGAATTTATGCAGGACTGGCATAAGGATACCAGTCGCTGGGTGGACTCAGTATTGAAAACAGCGGTAGCTGAGTCAGCAGCAAATAAAGCGACTCTTGAAACTTGGATTAGCACTTGGCGCCCGAAGGTTGAGGCGGCATTAGCACCACTCGCTCAGGAATTGCTGGGAGCGCAAGCATTAGCCCTTGCGACAGGAGAATTGGATAAGCGTCTAAATAAGGCGGGATTGTTTAAATAGAGGGTTTTAACTATGTCAAAAGTATACATCGCCTTACAGGATAACGAAGAGTCTCGCTACATCATTGAGGCTATAGAAGAAGACAACCCGGAAGCGACGGTGATCCGCCAACCGGCCATGATCCGGGTAGAGAACGAAAACAAACTGATTATTTGCCGTGAAACCGTAGAAGAAAAAATCGGCCGTGATTGGAATGTTCAGGAACTGCATATGAACTTAATTACCTTGGCGGGTAACGTCGATGAAGATGACGATCAGTTAACCATCGAGTGGAAACAGTAGGGGGATTGAAGAATGGCTGCCAAATTGAATATTAAAGACAAGTATCGTCTATTGACTCGGGATCTGGACTGGGATTTTGATTATCAGAATCGTAAGGACGCATTTCCGCAAGAGGACTTTGAAGGCATTAAGATTACCGATTGGAGCAAATGGGAAGATCCGTTCCGTTTGACCATGGATGCGTATTGGAAATATCAGGCCGAAAAAGAGAAAAAGTTGTACGCAATTTTTGATGCTTTTCAGCAAAACAATGGCCATGTTAACGTCACTGATGCGCGCTATGTGAATGCCATCAAACTATTTCTAACGGGTGTATCGCCTTTAGAATATCAGGCGCACCAAGGTTTTGCGGCAGTAGGTCGCCAGTTTAGTGGTGTTGGCGCCCGAGTTGCCTGTCAAATGCAGTCGTTGGATGAACTGCGTCACGTGCAGACTCAGGTTCATGCGATGAGCCATTACAATAAGTTCTTCGATGGCTTTCACGAATTCCCGCATATGCATGATCGGGTTTGGTATCTGTCGGTGCCTAAGTCGTTCTTTGATGACGCGCGTACCGCTGGCCCGTTCGAATTTATGATCGCGATTGGTTTTTCATTTGAGTACGTATTAACCAATCTGTTGTTCGTGCCCTTTATGTCCGGTGCCGCCTATAATGGCGACATGGCGACGGTGACTTTCGGTTTTTCCGCGCAGTCGGATGAGGCGCGCCACATGACCTTGGGTTTGGAAGTGATCAAGTTTCTGCTGGAGCAACACGAAGACAATCTGCCCATCGTACAAAAATGGATTAACAAGTGGTTATGGCGTGGCTACCGGGTATTGGCGTTGGTAGCGATGATGATGGATTATATGTTGCCCAATAAAGTGATGTCCTGGAAAGAGGCCTGGGAAGTGTATTTTGAAGAAGCTGGCGGCGCTCTGTTTAAGGATTTAGCACGTTACGGAATAGTTATGCCGGATTATGTTGAAACCATCGCTAAGGAAAAAGAGCATCTGAGCCACCAGGCTTGGTGGATTTTCTACAATTTCACCCATGCGGCGGCCTTCCATACTTGGATTCCTTCTGCCAAAGAACTGGATTGGTTGAGCGAGAAATACCCCGACACTTTTGACCAGTATTATCGCCCGCGTTTCGAATTGGCGGCGCAAATGGAGAAGGAAGGTGAGCGGTTCTACTGTTCCGGGTTACCGCAACTTTGCCAGACCTGTCAGATTCCTATGGGGTTCACCGAAATGGATAATCCAACGCTGATCTCTTACCGGGATTCTGTCTACAAGGGCGATCGCTATCACTTCTGCTCCGATGGCTGTAAAAACATATTTGACGACGAGCCAGAAAAATATGTGCATGCCTGGCTGCCCGTCCAGCAAATCTTCCAAGGCAATTGTGGTGGTGCTGACGTAGAAACAGTGTTGAAAGACTATTACCGCTTGAATATGGGCGCAGACAATATGGAATACACCGGTTCGCCGGATGATCTGCGTTGGAAAGTCTGGAAAGGTGTGGCTTAACCGGCACAGTCATAACGGCTGATCGATTTATTTAGAATAGAGAGAAACAACAATGCCAGTACATGCGATGACACCGGATTATCACGGTGATGTGAAAGATGCACGGGAAAACTACCATGGCAATATCATGGTCTTCATTGGGTGGGATCACCACCTGTTGTTTTGCGCCTCGAAAGCGGTGCCTTTAGCGCCGGACATGACCTTCAGACAACTCATTGAAGAGGTGATGCCTGATGCCTTTGGTCAGCATCCTGAATTTAAGAAAATAAATTGGGAGACTGCCAATTGGTTATTGGATGGTGCTGCCTTTCAGCCTGATTTCAACAAAGGGTTAGAAGAGCAGGGCGTAGGACATAAATCACTGATCCGTTTTGCAACCCCTGAGCTAAAAGGTTACGCCAACGCAGGTATTTAGCGTGTTCACCACAGATTACAGAAGGAATAGCAACCAATGAGCTATCAAATCACCATTGAACCCACTGGCGATACCATTGAGGTGGAAGAGGGCCAAACCATTCTCGATGCCGCCTTACGACAAGGTGTTTGGTTGCCTTTCGCTTGTGGTCATGGCACCTGTGCAACCTGTAAGTGTCAGGTGGTTGAGGGCGACTATGAAGTCGGCAACGCTTCGCCCTTTGCGCTGATGGATATGGAGCGTGATGAAGGTAAGATATTGGTCTGCTGCGCTACCGCAGAATCTGACATGGTGATTGAGGCGGATATCGATGTTGATCCTGACTTTGAGGGCTACCCCATTCAGGACTACCAAGGCACAGTTAGGGAGATTGTGCCGCTATCGCCAACGATCAAGGGCATTCATCTGGAACTGGATGGGGAGATGGCGTTTCAGGCTGGTCAGTATATTAACCTTAGTATTCCAGGCGTAGAAGGGGTTAGAGCCTTTTCCATCGCTAACAAACCATCCATCAACAATCAGATCGAATTACATGTACGGCATGTGCCGGAAGGAGCAGGAACCACCTATTTGCATCAGCAACTTAAGGTTGGTGATACGCTGGAACTTTCCGGACCTTATGGACAGTTTTTTGTGCGTAAGTCCGCGCCAGAGGATTTAATTTTTATTGCCGGTGGTTCTGGGCTCTCGTCGCCGCAATCGATGATTTTAGATCTGCTGGAAGTGGGTGATCAACGTAAGATCGTGTTGTTCCAAGGTGCGCGTAATGTGTCTGAACTGTACAACCGAGAGATGTTCGAGGCGCTCGCCAAGGAGCATGATAACTTTGAGTATGTACCCGCGCTTAACGAACCTAATCCTGATGATCACTGGGAAGGGTTTACTGGTTTTGTGCATGAAGCTGCAGTGGCTCATTTTGATGGTAAATTTAGCGGGAATAAGGCTTATCTTTGTGGCCCACCGCCAATGATCGACGCCGCCATTAGCGCTTTGATGCAGGGCCGTTTGTTTGAGCGTGATATCCATATGGAGCGTTTCCTGACGGCTGCCGATGGCGCTGGAGAATCGACTCGAAGCGCGCTGTTCAAACGAATCTAACAGAGTAGCTTTAGGTGGAACAGGCAACCAAATATAAAGTACAGGACAAAGCAACAGGAGCCTTTTTTAACTGTTCGCCCAACCAAAGCTTGTTGGTGGCGATGGAAAGAACCAATCCCGGCTTAATTAAGGTAGGTTGTCGTGGCGGTGGTTGTGGCGTGTGCAAAATCAAGGTGGTAGAGGGCGAGTATGTCGCCAAAGCGATGAGCCGAAAGCAGGTGTCTTTGCAAGAACAAGCGCAGGGTTATGTGTTGGCTTGCCGATCTTATCCACGTACGAATTTGGTGTTTGAAGTGGCGGTTAGTGAAAAACAGGAGCCCAAAGTAAACTAAGTGATAAAACCAATCGCAGATTTGGCATTCAGTTAGAAGAATGGGGATAGAAGATAGCAACTGCTGGTAATTAGATAATCGAGGAGAGGCAACATGAGTAAAGGTGTGATGAGACCGGGGCATATACAAATTCGTGTCATGGATATGGATGAGGCCGTGTGCCACTACCGCGATCGTATGGGGTTGGTTGAAATGGATCGAGACTCCAGTGGACGTGTCTATCTTAAGGGTTGGACAGAAGTTGATGCCTATTCAGTCGTACTGCGTCCGGCCGATGAACCTGGTATGGATTTTATGGGCTTTAAAGTCGTATCCACTGAAGTAATGAATCAATTAAAGCAGGAGCTAATTGATTTTGGTTGTCAGGTGGAAGTGATTCCTGCCGGTGAGCTAAATGATTGTGGAGAACGGGTACGTTTTGACTCGCCTACTGGACATATGTTTGAGCTCTATGCGGAGAAAAAACAGACTGGCAAGTGGGGTGTACATCCGAAAAACCCCGACGCCTGGCCGGAAGAATTGAAGGGCATGCGTGCGCAACGTTTTGACCATTGCTTACTCTATGGTGATGATCTTGATGGTGCTCTCGACCTATTCTGCAATGTGCTCGGCTTTCAGTTGAGCGAAGAAGTTGTGGACGGAGATTTGCGTGTAGCGCAGTTTATCAGTTGTTCTATGAAGGCACATGATTTGGCATGGGTGCGTCATCCAGAAAAAGGCAAGTTGCACCACGCTTCTTTCTATCTGGAGACTTGGGGCGATGTATTGCGCGCTGCGGATCTGATTTCAATGCACGATATGTCGCTTGATATTGGTCCGACCCGACATGGTTTAACCCATGGTCAGACCATTTATTTCTTCGACCCTTCCGGTAACCGCTCAGAAGTATTCTGTGGTGGGGATTACACCTACCCCGATCACCCTGTGGTCACCTGGGATGCCGATCAACTTGGCAAAGCAATTTTCTATCATGATCGTGTCTTAAATGAACGATTTTTGAGTGTTTTAACCTAGGGTTGCTAATGGATATTGTTCAACAAGCATCGATTGATTGGGCATCGGCGCATCTGGCTTGCGAGGCGGCGATGCGGCAAGCTCAGGCTTTGTCGGTTCATGTGAGTATTGCGGTAGTTGATCGTAGTGGTCGCACAATGGCGTTTTTATGTGATCCCCTGGCGCCCTTCCATTGCAGTGACATCGCCACGGACAAGGCCTATACCGCCGCCAGTTTTGGCTTGCCAACGCACCGCTGGACGGAAATCTCGCAAAGTATGTCGGTTGCCGTAAAAGAAGGACTTTTGCAACGGGACAGGATGGTGATGTTTGGCGGTGGATTCCCAATCGTTGTCGACGGCGAGCGGGTCGGTGGCATTGGCGTATCCGGTGCGAGTGAAACGCAGGATATGGAGTGTGCGGTTGCCGCACTGAACAAAATTGGTGCTGATAAAGAGAGCGTATAAATGAGTACAAAAGACATATTGAATTTTATCAACGGCGAATACACGAAAGGCACTTCAGGCAAAACTTTTGAAAATCGCACACCGGTAGACGGTTCCCTGATCGGTATCGTCCATGAAGCAGGTCGTGCTGAAGTTAACGCGGCGGTTGAAGCGGCGCGTAAAGCGCTGAAAGGGCCCTGGGGTGGCATGACACCAGACCAGCGAAGCGAGATTTTGCATCGTGTGGCGGATGGGGTGACAGCCCGTTTTGATGAGTTTCTCAAGGCGGAATGTGCCGATACCGGCAAGCCGGTATCCATTGCCAACCACATCGATATTCCGCGTGGTGCAGCTAACTTTAAGGTCTTCGCCGACCTGGTTAAGAATGTAGCCAACGAATCGTTTGAAACGCCAACGCCGGACGGGACTGGTGCGATTAACTTTTCCGTGCGTCGCCCCAAGGGCGTGATTGGTGTAATCAGTCCGTGGAATTTGCCATTGCTATTAATGACCTGGAAAGTCGGGCCAGCGCTGGCCTGTGGTAATACCGTCGTAGTCAAGCCTTCGGAAGAAACTCCGACTACGACCGCACTGCTAGGTGAAGTGATGAACGAAGCGGGTGTGCCACCAGGAGTATTTAACGTGATTCAAGGCTTCGGCCCTGATTCCGCTGGCGCATTTTTGACCGAGCATCCTGGCGTCGATGCTGTCACCTTTACCGGTGAGACGCGTACAGGTGAAGCCATTATGAAAGCGGCGGCGGTTGGCGTGCGTGACGTATCCTTCGAGCTGGGTGGTAAAAATCCGGGTATCGTATTTGCCGATTGCGACATGGAGAAAGCTATCGAGGGCACCATGCGCTCGGTGTTTGCCAACTGTGGTCAAGTTTGTTTAGGTACGGAACGCGTCTATGTTGAACGGCCGATTTTTGATGAATTTGTCGCCCGCTTTGCGGAACGAGCCAAACAGTTAAAACTGGGTGTTCCAGAAGACCCGACAGTTGATATGGGGCCGCTGGTCAGTCATGAGCATCAACGCAAGGTGCTCAGCTATTACCAAAAGGCAAAAGATGCTGGAGCAAAAATTGTGTTGGGTGGCGGAGTCCCGAATATGCCTGCGGAATTGGCTGCGGGTGCCTGGGTGGAGCCTACTATTTGGACAGGTTTGCCAGATGATGCTGCGGTGGTTACCGAAGAAATTTTTGGACCCTGTTGCCATATTCGGCCCTTTGATACAGAAGATGAAGTAATTGAGTTGGCCAACTCGCTACCCTATGGTTTGGCCGCTGCGGTTTGGACAGAAAACACCTCACGCGCAATCAGAGTCTCCGGCCAGGTTGAATGTGGTATCTGCTGGGTGAATAGCTGGTTCCTGCGTGATTTACGCACTGCTTTTGGTGGATCAAAACAGTCCGGCATCGGACGCGAAGGTGGCGTACATTCACTGGAATTCTATACCGAGCTGAAAAATATCTGTATCAAGCTTTAATTAGCGGATGGAATCATGAGTCCGGAAAATCCAGAAATTGCTAATGCCATCGATACTGGTGGTTTTAGTACTAATTACCATGATCAGGGTGAAGGTTTCCCCCTGCTCTTGGTGCATGGCTCTGGTCCAGGGGTATCGTCCTGGGCTAACTGGCGTGGCGTTATTCCAGCGTTAGCGCAATCACATCGGGTGATAGCACCAGATATGGTTGGATTTGGCTTTACCGAACGACCAGCGGATTTCGACTACAGCCTTGATCATTGGGTTGCTCAGTTGATTGATTTGATGGATAAACTCGACATTGTTCAGGCCGACATTATCGGTAATTCATTTGGTGGCGCAGTTGCTTTAGCGACCGCTATCAAGTACCCGCAGCGAATACGTAAACTAGTGTTAATGGGTAGCGTTGGTGTAGCCTTTGAAATCTCACACGGTCTGGATGCGGTTTGGGGTTACACCCCTTCCGTGGAGAATATGCGTAAGCTGATGGATTTGTTTGCCTGGGATCGCAGTCTGGTGACGGATGAGTTAGCAGAGCTGCGCTATCAGGCCAGTATTCGCCCTGGCGTACAGGAAAGCTTTGCTAATATGTTTCCTGCACCCCGACAACGTTGGGTTGAGGCAATGGCGTCTGAGGAACAGGCTATTAGAGCAATTGATAAAGCGACCCTGATAATTCACGGTCGTGACGATCAGGTGATTCCGCTGGAGACCTCACTGAAACTGGCAGAATGGATCGAAAACTCTGAACTGCATGTGTTTGGGCATTGCGGGCATTGGACGCAAATTGAAAAAAACCAGCGTTTTATCGAACTGGTGAAAGCATTTTTAAATTAGCAGGATTAAATCATGATGGATAAAGAACTAATCAAATCGTTGGGTGATGAGCTCTATGGCGCGCTGGTGGATCGCTCCACCTTAGCGCCACTGACCGAACGTCATCCCGATATCAGCATTGAAGACGCTTACCATATATCTCTGCAAATCCTGGAGCGTCGTTTGGCGGCGGGTGAGAAGATGATCGGTAAAAAAATCGGCGTCACCAGCAAGGCGGTGCAAAACATGCTTAATGTGCACCAGCCGGATTTTGGGTTTCTGACAGACAAAATGATCTATAGCGGTGAAATGCCAATTAGCAAAGAGCTTATTCAGCCTAAAGCAGAAGGTGAAATAGCTTTTGTGCTCAAACGCGATTTAATGGGCCCCGGTGTCACCGTCGCACAGGTGCTGGCGGCCACTGAAACTGTCATGCCTTGCTTTGAGGTGGTTGATTCGCGTATTGAAAACTGGCGTATCAAAATTGAGGATACTGTCGCGGATAATGCTTCTTGCGGTTTATTTGTGGTCAATCAAGACGCCGCGACTCGGCCCCAGGATGTTGATCTGGTTGCCTGTGGTATGGTCGTTACTAAGAACGGTAAAACGATCAGTACCGGCGCGGGTGCAGCGGCATTAGGTAGCCCCGTAAATTGTGTGGCCTGGCTTGCTAATACCTTGGGTCAATTCGGTATTCCATTGAAAGCGGGCGAGATTATTCTTTCTGGTTCGCTTGTGCCGTTAGAACCTGTGCAGGCAGGTGACCACATGAGTGTACGCATTGGTGGTATCGGTGATTGCTCGGTGCAGTTCACCTAACAGACTGACCCACTCAACGAACATTGGAAAATAAATGATGCGAACTTTAGATCAAAAGACTATCGAACAACTGGCTGAACATTTGGAAAAAGCGGAACTGGAAGCCTACGAGGTAACCAAAATTACCGATGATTATCCGAACATGACCTTTGATGATGCGACTGATATTCAATGGGAAATCCGGCGCCGCAAAGAAGCCCGAGGCACCAAAATGGTTGGCATGAAAATGGGCCTGACTTCCTGGGCAAAGATGAAACAAATGGGTGTTGAACAGCCCTGTTACGGGTTCCTGGCGGATTATTTCAGCCTCCCGGACGGTGCTCAGGTGGAGACCAAAGAGCTGATTCATCCCAAGGTGGAAGCGGAACTGGCACTGGTCACCAAGAAAGTTTTGAAGGGGCCGAATGTCACCATCGAAGAAGTATTAGACGCCACCGATGTGGTGGTGCCCGCAGTAGAAATTATCGATTCGCGCTACAAGGATTTTAAATTTGATATCACCAGTGTGCAGGCCGATAACTCCTCCTCCACCCGCTTTGTGGTAGGCAGTCGTTCTGCCGCCGCAGACGCCTTTGACTGGAGCACACTGGGCGTCGTAATGCTAAAAAATGGAGAGGTCGTGGAAATGGGTGCGGGTGCAGCCGTGTTGGATCACCCAGCTAATGCCGTTGCTATGCTGGCAAAAATGTTGGATGAGCGTGGTGAGGAAATCCCTGCGGGTAGTTACATTATGACGGGCGGCATTACCGCAGCGGTTTTGGTAGAACCAGGTGATTCAATTGTGGTTCGCTATCAGCACCTAGGCGACGTTACGATGAAGTTTATTTGATTCGTAGTAGGTGCGACCGCAGTTGCATTTACGATGAGTAATAACGGATAGAATTAATCTGTGGGGTTGAAAGATGAGTAAAAAATTAAAAGCGGCTATTATCGGTCCCGGCAATATTGGCACTGACTTGCTGATGAAAGCAATACGCAGTGACTGGATAGAACCGGTCTGGATGGTGGGGATTGAAGAATCCGAAGGGATTAAACGCGCCCGTGATTTTGGTATGAAAACCTCCATCTCCGGCGTCGATGGGCTACTGCCGCATGTTATTGAAGACGATATCCGTATCGCCTTCGATGCCACCTCCGCCTACGTGCATGCCGAAAACAGTCGTAAGCTCAATGAGTTGGGTGTGATTATGGTCGACCTGACCCCTGCAGCGATTGGCCCCTTTTGCATACCGCCGGTGAACCTCAAAGCCCATACGGAAAAACTCGAAATGAACGTCAACATGGTGACCTGTGGTGGCCAAGCGACCATTCCGATCGTCGCTGCCGTTTCCCGTGTGCAGCCAGTGAGCTACGGCGAAATTGTCGCCACCGTGGGTTCGAAGTCTGTTGGCCCCGGCACCCGCATGAATATCGATGAATTTACCCGCACGACAGCTGCGGGTGTGGAGAAGGTGGGTGGTGCTAAGAAAGGTAAAGCGATTATCGTTATTAATCCGGCGGAACCACCGCTGATTATGCGCGACACTATTCATTGCCTCACCGAAACAGAACCGGATCAGGAGGCGATTACACGCTCGGTGTTGGATATGGTTGAGGCGGTGAAACGTTACGTGCCCGGCTATCGGTTGGTCAATGGGCCGGTTTTTGACGGCAACCGCGTTTCTGTTTTTATGGAGGTGGAAGGGCTGGGTGATTTCCTACCCAAATATGCCGGTAACCTCGACATAATGACGGCTGCGGGCTTGCGCACCGCAGAGATGTTTGCCGAAGAAGCGGCAAATAAAACCATTACTTTGCCAGCGCGCGGATAGGAGGGATTGGAAAATGAATTTAAAAGGTAAGAAAGTCACCCTCCACGATATGAGTTTACGTGACGGTATGCACGCAAAACAGCATCAAATCAGCCTGCAACAAATGATTGATGTCGCGACTGGGTTGGATGAAGCGGGTATGCCGCTAATTGAAGTCACCCACGGTGATGGCTTAGGCGGGGCTTCGGTTAACTATGGTTTTCCGGCGCATAGCGATGAAGAATATCTCAAGGCTGTTATTCCCAAGATGAAGCAGGCAAAGGTTTCTGCGCTGTTACTGCCCGGCATTGGTACTGTTGACCATCTCAAAATGGCCCATGACTGTGGTGTTAGTACCATCCGAGTAGCGACCCACTGCACCGAAGCGGATGTCTCGCAGCAACATATCGGCTTAGCCTCGGAAATGAAAATGGATACGGTTGGTTTTCTGATGATGGCGCACATGGCGTCGCCGGAGAAAATTTTGGAGCAGGCCAAGCTAATGGAATCCTATGGTGCTAACTGTGTTTACTGTACTGATTCAGCGGGTTATATGTTGCCGGATCAAGTGACAGAAAAAATTGGATTGCTGCGCGCAGAAATGAAACCCGAAACCGAAATCGGTTTTCATGGGCACCATAACCTGGGGATGGGGATTGCTAATTCACTCGCTGCTATCGAAGCCGGGGCAGCTCGTGTTGATGGCTCTGTTGCGGGCCTTGGGGCGGGAGCAGGGAATACACCGCTGGAAGTCTTTGTTGCTGTGCTCTATCGCATGGGCGTCGAGTCTGGCGTCGATCTGTTTAAGGTCATGGACGTAGCGGAAGATTTGATCGTGCCTTTGATGGATCACCCGATTCGTCTTGACCGTGATGCATTAACGCTGGGTTATGCTGGTGTTTATAGCTCGTTCCTGTTATTTGCCAAGCGTGCGGCGGAGAAATACGGTATTTCCGCGCGCGACATACTGGTAGAACTAGGGCGTCGGGGCACCGTTGGCGGTCAAGAGGATATGATCGAGGATCTAGCCTTGACGATGGCTAAGGAACGGGGAGCGAAGTAATTGGCTTTTCCCTCATCCTAACCTTCTCCCTAAGGGAGAAGGAACTGTCCTTTTATGTTGTTTAGCCTTGCGCCATTTTCATATCGTCGGCTTTTCCAGCACCCAAAGGGCATAATAAAGGGTTAGGGTGAGGAGAGTCGCGCCCCCTCAAGTTAACATTTTCCTAACTGCGGATAAGGCGAGATACTTTCGTCATCCGCATAGAATAATCCCCTCTCCCTCCGGGAGAGGGCTAGGGTGAGGGCCATTTATGACAACCCCAATTGACGTAAAACTCTATTTCAATTTCCGTAGCCCCTACTGCTACATCGCATCGAAAACCCTGTTTCAGGTATTTGATGAATTCCATACCAATCTAATCTGGCGGCCATTGGGAGGCTGGACCGGTAGATCATCGCCTGATCGCGCCAAGGTCAAAGTGCCGTTAACTCGGCAGGATGTCGCACGCATCACCAAAAAAATGGGTATTCCTATGAATCCGCCACCGATGACCACTGAGCCTACCAAAGCTGGGGCGGGTTCTTTGTTGGCGGAACAAAAAGGCGTATTACGCTCCTATCTGGTTGAGATGATGCGCGCTGAATGGGCGTATGGCTTGGATATCGGTGACCCCGACGTGATTCTCAGTGTCGGCGATAAAGCCGGTTTGGATCGCGCCGAATTAACACAGGCCATTGACTCTCCGGCTAATCTAGCTCAGTTGGAGAAAAACTGGGAGGAAGCGCAAACTCTTGGTGTTATTGGTGTGCCTACTTTTGTTATCGGTGAGGACATCTTCTGGGGCAGCGACCGTATTGAATATGTGCTAGATCATTTACGCGAACTTAGACTTTCGCGTCTTTAATACCGGATTGCCCATGATAACGCTCTATCATCGCAGTGACTGCCCCTTCTGCTGGAAAGTGCGCATCGCTTTGGCTGAGTTAGAGATTAACTATCAATTAGTGGATACTGTGCTGGGTGAAAAGCATCCAGAAGTGATCAAGCACAATCCGAAAGAGTCGGTACCTGTCTTTGTCGATGGGGGAACGGTTATTTGGGAGTCCAATACCATCCTGGAATATTTGGAAGATGTCTATGGGCCGGGGAAACTCTACCCCGGATCACCCGCGCAACGCGCCCAACAACGATTACTTGTGAGCTATTCAGACACAGTCGTTGGCCCCGCGTTAAGGGATCAGGTATTTGAGAAGCGCTCCAAGCCAAAGGCAGAGTGGGATTGGGATGTCATTCATAAGAGTGAGCAGGCATGGCGCAGTTGTCTTGTTCAGCTAGAACAATGGCTTGGTGATAAACCGTACTTTAGCGACAAATTTTCCGTCGCAGAATGCGCGCTGTTACCGCGTCTTGGAATTGCTGAAGCCTATGGCGCGATGGCGTATCAGGATTTTCCGCAGATCATGCGCTGGTTTAACGAATTGAAACAGCGGCAATGTTATCGTAAGTCCTTCCCGTGTCAGTTCATTCAATGCGACTCTTAACAAAAAGCTAACGTTGTACGCTCTTGGTATTTCCCGATTGCTATTTAACCTGTAGTTCGGTGTTGATAAATTTTCCTGGTAGCAGACAGATGCTTGTTTGGAGAATACTCAGTTTAAATCCCCAAACAAGCTTCAAAAAAACCTGAGACCATTATAAAGTTGCCTGATGATAAAAAAGCCAGGTGATTGTCGAATGCAACGGTATCATTTTTTCTTAGTCCTTTTATTTCTTAGTTTGTCCGCAACTGCTTCGGCGGAGCTCAATGTCATTATGGTGGAGTCGGGAGTATTCGAGCGACGGGGTGTGACCAGTGAGCCCGGTACATTAGTCATCAGTAGTGGTCCGGAACAGATTATTCCGACTAAAAAAGTCATTGCCAAACTCGGTACTAAGTTCGGTATTCGCTATAGCTTGGGCGGTAAACAGAAAACGAATAATCTTGTCACTTTGCTGTATTTGACCCCCGGCATTATTGATCCCGGCGGCGAACGGCACGATAAATATGTGGAAGTCAAAGATCTTGGGTTCAGCTCAGGCAGCCATACCATTGCCTTTCAAATCACCGAACCCTATGAATTGGTGCCGGGTACCTGGCAGATGATGGTGTTTGAAAAGGATCGATTGCTGGTGAAGGAGTCTTTTGAGGTGGTGCTTAAAGGCACTGAGACGCTATCGGATTTTATACAAACGGACCAATAAGCCGTTTTGAGGAAACAGTCTAATGGAACAACTCATTGAGGATTTAATCATGGGCCGGGAGGTCGCTACCGAGCGGCTGAAAAACTGTCTGACGGCATTTTGCGAGGGGCGTTGTCCGCCGGAACAGTTGGCGGCACTGTTGGCGGTGATGCGCTGTCGTGGTGAAACAGCGGAGCAACTGGCGGCTTTTGCCCAGGCGCTGATGGCAAAGGCAAATTGTATTGCTGTTGGTGATAATGTGGTCGACCATAGCGGCACCGGTGGTGATCATTCGGGTAGCTTCAATATCAGTACTACTGCCGCGTTACTCACCGCAGCCTGTGGTGTACCCGTTGCCAAACATGGCAATCGATCGGTTACCAGTAAAAGTGGTAGTGCCGATGTACTGGAGGCGCTTGGTGTTGATGTCAGCATGCCGCCAGAACGAGCACAAACCTGTCTGGAAGAAAATGGCTTTGTGTTTCTTTATGCACCGGTTTATCACCCAGCCTTTAAATACATCGCACCCATTCGCAAAGCACTTAAAATAAAAACCATTTTTAATATTCTGGGCCCTCTGCTGAATCCGGCCAAAGTCAAACGCCAGGTCATAGGTGTTTATGATCGTCATCTAATGAACGTCATTGCAGAAGCAGCCTTGCAGCTGAATAATCTGCGTGTGATGGTGGTATCCTCTGCTGATGGGCTCGATGAAATTTCCATGGCAGCGCCCACCTATGCAAAAATGGTTGAGGGTGGCAGCGTTAGAGATATGCTCATCGATCCGTTAGATTATGGTTTTTCGTACTGTGATTTGCAGCGTCTCAAAGGTGGCGATGCGCAAGATAACGCGGCTATTTTAAAAGCGGTGCTCGCTGGGGAGGTTGGGCCACGAGCGGATTGTGTAGTGATCAATAGTGCCGCCAGCCTTTATGTGGGCGGTAAGGTGGACAATTTAGCAGATGGCGTGGAGCTGGCCAGATCGGTGCAGCAAAGCGGTAAAACGATAGACTTATTGAATCGGGTGATCGCCTTTGGCGGATAGGATTGAATGATGCTGGAAAAGATTTTTGAAGAAACAGGGCTGCGTGTAGAGAGGGATAAAAAAAAGTATCCACTTGAGAGGATTGCCTCTGAACGCTTGTTTGCGCCGCCAGATCAGTTTGAAAGCGTTTTTCCCGTTGACGAGATTAATATTATCTCCGAGATTAAATACGGTAGCCCGTCCAAAGGTAGGATCTTTGATCCCGACATTATTTCTCCGGTTGAAGTGGCCAATCAATATGTGCAAAACGGTGCCAAAGCCTTATCGATTTTGACCGAGCCTAAATATTTTAAAGGTTCCTATCAATACCTGATGGACGCTCGGCGCGCCAATCCGCGTGTACCTATTTTGATGAAAGATTTTTATTTTGACCCTTACCAATTTTATCTGGCGCGCTATATCGGTGCGAATGTGGTGCTGTTGTTAGTGCGTTATTTGGACGCGGTGCAACTAAAGGATTTTTACGATCTGGCCTGTGAGCTTGGCTTGAGTGCCTTGGTGGAAGTGCATGATGCGAATGAGTTGGAAGCTGCGATTAACATCGGCGCTAAGGTGATCGGCGTTAATAACCGTAATCTGGAGACGTTAAAAGTCGATTTGAAAACAGCAGAAGAGCTTTATGCGATGATACCAGCGGGCGTCATCAAAATTTGTGAAAGCGGGATATACGAACGCACCGAAATAGATGCTTTCCGCAAGATTGGTTACGACGGCTTTTTGGTCGGCACCTCATTGATGAAGGATGGCGAGCCTGGGGCTGCGTTAAGTAAACTGATTCATGGTTAACGTCAAAATCTGTGGTTTGACACGCTACGAAGACGCTAAGCTAGCGGCGGATTTGGGTGCCTGGGGGCTGGGGTTTATCTTTGTCGAGTCCAGTCCGCGAGCTTGTACCATCGATCAAGCGCAGCGTATCTGTGAACAGCTACCCCAGGATATCGAAAAGGTGGGGGTGTTCCTCAATGAAGACGTGGACAAGGTTAACCGCATTGTCGAACAGGTCGGTCTGAGTATCGCGCAACTGCATGGTCTGGAAACTCCTGAATATTGTCGGCAGATTGATGTTCCTGTCCTTAAAGCGATTCAGAATTTTGATTTGAATGATTTCGATCTACTGGGCCGCTATGATTGTCGGTTGTTAATGGATGCTCCGCGAGTGGGTGATGAATGGGGTGGCACCGGGCATGAATCTGACTGGGCGCTGGCTCGTGCTATTGCGGCAAAATACCCGCTATTTTTGGCTGGCAATTTAGGCGTGCACAACGTTGCCAATGCGATTATGACAGTGCAACCGCTGGGGGTGGATTTATCGTCCAGCGTCGAGCGTAGTCCTGGCGTGAAGGATCCCGACAAATTACGACAATTGTTTCGCGTGATTAATGCAGGGCATCTCTAAAGGAGTAAATGAGGAGTAAGCCAATGGCAAAAACAGAAACAAAAAATGGACGTTTAGAAGAGCAGATCCTCGGAGAGTCGAACCAGCTATTCAAATTATCCATGGCCTCAGAGTTCAGCGAGGCAGCACTGTTATTGGTGCAACAAGCTAAGCGCTGTATTCAGATATTTTCCCACGATTTGGAAGGCCCCGTTTATAACCATGAAGAATTTATCCGAGCACTCACCAAAGTTGCGCATTATCACCGCACGTCAATGGTGCAAATACTGGTGCGCGATACCAGCGTCGCAGTAAAGGAGGGACATCGTTTAGTCGCCCTGTGTCAGCAATTCCCCAGCAACATACAGGTGCGACGAATTGCCGAGGATTATAAAAACAATAGAGAAACCTTTTTAATCGCCGATCAAGTGGGCTTTTTGTTTCGCAACGATCCCGACCGGTATCTCGGCAAGGTGAATTTCAATGATGCTCGTGAAGCCGGTAAATGTTTACGCCTGTTTGATGAGGCCTGGGAACGTGGTGGAACGGTGAGTGATATTCGGCGATTGTTTATTTAGCAGGGCTTGTGCTTTCAACCGTTAAAAAAAGCATTGGTACCGCAAATAAATGACTGGTTTGCAATGTGGTAATCTTGCTGTCTTTAGGATATATCATTCATGGTTATCACTCCATTCAAAGCGTTAGTCTGTCCACTAGACGGCAACCCTTTACATTGTAACGAATCCTCATGGCGCTGTGCTGCTGGGCATAGTTTCGATATCGCTCGCCAGGGCTATACCCACCTGTTGCCTGTCCAGAACAAACGTTCCCGTAACCCGGGCGACAGTAAAGCAATGGTTGCGGCGCGCCAGCGCTTTCTCAATGCTGGTTTTTATCGATCGATTGCCGCGGCAGTGAATCAAGCAGCACTTGAAAATCTGCCCTCTAATGCGAGCTGCCTTGATGCTGGCTGTGGCGAAGGTTATTACCTGCGTCAGTTGGCGGCAGTGGCCAGTGACAGTGATGGTTCGAGTTTGGCATTGTTGGGCGTGGATATTTCTAAATGGGCGGTCCTTAGCGCAGCCAAACAATCTCAGCAATCAAATTGGCTGGTGGCGAGCAATGCTAATATCCCCGCGCAAACAAACAGCCTAGATCGAATACTCTGCATTTTCGGCTTCCCCGTTTATAGCGAGTTTGCCCGTGTACTTAAACCGGGCGGCGAGTTAGTACAGGTCGATGCCGGACCGGATCATCTGCGGGAACTACGCGAAATCATTTATCCAAGCCTAAAGGCGGAATCCACGCTTGATACGCCATTGCCAGAGGGGTTCACTCACCTTTCGAGTCAAACGGTCAGTTATCCGCTAAAACTAACCAATGCGGAGCAAGTAGCGGACTTACTGGTCATGACACCGCATTTTTACCGCGCCAGCGCGGAAGGGCGCGAGAAGGCTTTAGCCCTGACGGAATTGGTGGTGACGGTAGATGTGCGATTGACGCGCTTAGGGCGAGGTTGATTATTTTTTTACAAAAGATTTAAAGTATTTGTTACAAGAAATTGAGAGGTTTGGAATTTATATTCTGACGTCAATCCTTCTCATCGGCACCAAAGGCAAATATCCTGGTAGGATAGGGTTCCTGGCTGTTTCTTTGCTTACATATTGCAAATGAGAAGACTGCTGCATCAGGTTTCAATCAAAGGCTCTCTAGATTTTTTTACACCGCTCCAAAAACCGCTTCTGCTGGAGCTTCAATAGACGATTTTAAAAGCAATGCTTGGCGTTGTATTTTGCCTATGCGGTAACAGGTATAATGTCGTAATTTTTACTCGGTGAGCGAACCATAGCATGAGTAACGAGATCAATTACAAAAACAACCCTCTGCATGGGGTTGGTTTAAAAAACCTGTTGATTGAAATGGTAGATCACTACGGTTTTGAAATTCTCTTTGCCTATTTAAATATCAATTGTTTTAAGATTAACCCGAGCATCGAATCCAGTGTAAAGTTTCTTAAAAAAACGGATTGGGCGCGTGAAAAAGTTGAGGCGTTCTATTTGTATGAATTTAAAAACTTACCTAGAGCGTCCTCCGAACAGTTTTTATTACCTCCCAGAGATCGAGTTATTCCAGATGATCAAACGCCAGGGGAGCCTAAAGAGCTGAGTATTGAAGACGCTGAGCGATTACAGGAAAAGCGCGCAAAGAAAGCGGCCGAACGAAGGCAAGGTGCAGGGCATCGCCCAGGTAAAAGCGCTGGCGCTGTGCGGGGTGAGTATACCAAGGATCGAGATAATAATCGTAAGCGCAAGGGTGAACCAGAATCGTCGGAAAAATCAGGTACATCAGGTACGGGTAGTATCGATCCATGGGCGAATTGGAAAAGAAAATAAGGCCTCTCGATAATAGGGGATGTTTTTATATTTTGAATCAGGAGAGCAAAAATGTTTAGTCATATTATGGTTGGTGCAAACGACATTAACGCAGCGAAAGTTTTTTATGATGCAGTCTTAGGCGCTTTGGGCCACAAGCCGGGAATCATCGACGAAAAAGGTCGTTGTTTTTACTTTACTGACAGCGGTATTTTCGCGATCAGTAAACCCATCAATGGCGAGCCAGCAAATCATGGCAACGGCAGCACCATCGGCTTTACTGCCGAGAATACCGCTGCCGCTGATGCATGGCACGCGGCGGGCATCGCTAATGGTGGCGTAACTTGTGAAGATCCTCCTGGTGTACGTGAAGGCGCCATTGGTAAGCTTTATCTTGCTTATTTACGAGATCCTTCCGGAAACAAGATTTGTGTCCTTCATAAGATGAGTTGATCACGAGTCGGACGGAGGGGAATTCGGTTTTTGCGGGCCTACGCCTAGGGAGCCATCTGATTAATTGCTCTTCTCTTTCGCTTTGGCGAAGGCTGCCGCAAAAGCGTTGTTTACAACGGGTGCGGCCTGTTTCTGTCGTTGTGGTTTGTGTGCCTGTTTTGTTTGAGGCGCTTTTTTCCTGTTGCTGGATGTTGGTTTCTTAACTTCCGCTACATCCTCAAGGCGCATAGTCAAAGCAATCCGTTTGCGCGCCTGATCAATTTCAACGACTTTAACTTTCACGATATCACCGGCTTTTACCACTTCGCGTGGATCTTTAACAAAGCGATTGGCGAGGGCAGAAATATGTACCAGCCCGTCCTGATGCACGCCGATATCGACAAAAGCGCCAAAATTGGTAACGTTGGTGACAGTGCCTTCCAGAATCATTTCCGGTTTTAAATCGGAAATTGCTTCTACGCCTTCTTTGAGGTTGGCAGTTTTGAAATCCGGCCTAGGGTCACGGCCCGGTTTGTCGAGTTCTTTGATAATGTCGATGACGGTGGGTAGGCCAAAGCGTTCATCGATAAAATCCTTTGGTTGCAGTTGTTTTAAAACTTCACTATTGCCGATGAGTTTGTTGATTTCCTGTTTTGAGTTGGCCGCCATTTTGGTGACCACTGTATAGGATTCGGGGTGAACCGCGGAGGCATCGAGTGGGTTGTCGCCGTTACGAATGCGCAAAAACCCTGCGGCCTGTTCAAAGGATTTTTCACCAAGACGGGGTACCTTTTTCAGCGAATCCCTACTTTTGAAAACGCC
>Ga0070726_10001458_pt1 | contig 23832 bp, 21 predicted proteins | sample tdAd471_FD_67275 | JGI IMG/M metagenome (GOLD analysis project Ga0070726, IMG submission 67275) | Marine sediment microbial communities from the Atlantic coast under amendment with organic carbon and nitrate - tdAd47.1 | ecosystem: Environmental > Aquatic > Marine > Coastal > Sediment | place... | reverse complement strand
CCGTCGGTGACCAGGGAATTGCAAATTGCGTCGACCTGTTTGAGCGTCTGCTGAAGGAATACCCCCGGGATGATCATCGGCATCGAATAGAGCATGCGTCAATCGCATCCAAACCACTTATAAGCCGTATAGCCAGGCTGGGCCTTGGCATATGTACCCAGCCTCTCTTCATCCGATCCGAGAAGGACTGGCTTGGCAAACGGCTCGGGGACGAACGATCGGGTATGGCATATCCTTTCCGTGACTATCTCGATGCCGGCATAACTCTGGGTGGGTCATCGGACGCGCCTATTGAAGATACGAATGTTATCGCTGCGCTGGACTATGCGGTGAACCGGGGCGGCTACCACCCCGAACAGGGCGTTACGCCGATGGAGGCCATCTCCATGTTTACGCGAAATGCCGCTTATCTCCAGTTTGAAGAGACTGAAAAGGGCTCGCTGGAAGTTGGAAAGAGGGCAGACATTGTCGTCCTCAGCCAAAACCCGTTGGACGTCGCTCCGCATGACATTGGCAAGATTAAAATCGTCCGGACGATGATCGGTGGAGCTTTCGTCGGAAGCGCCGGAGCATAGCCACTCTGGCTAAGTGAAAACAAGATAAAAGGAACACGCGCGTGCCTTCTTTCTTCTCTCAAGATTATCGGGCGGCCAGAAACCGCCTACTCTCCCTCACTCAGAAAACCGGAGACTGGGTTCACGAACCCATCAAGCACCCCCTATGCGGTGCTGATGGGGATGGCATGTTTACGGATGTGTTCTGGAGAGGCCCGGAAGACGCGTCTCGTATACTTGTGATCAGCAGTGGGACGCATGGTGTTGAAGGATTCTGCGGCTCGGCTGTGCAGTCTCAGCTCGTTGCAAAAGATATGGCGCTCCCGGATGACCTCGCGATCATGTTGGTGCATGGGGTCAATCCATTTGGGTTTTCCCATCTGCGCCGTGTGAACGAAGGGAATGTTGACGTAAATCGGAACTTTATTGACTTTGAAGCTGAGCTGCCTGTCAACGAGGCCTATCGCGACTTGAATCATTTACTCAATCCAGTCGAGATGCCACCTGAAAAGCTGGATGCGTTGATGGTGGAGATCATGCGTCTCCAATCTACCATGGACTTCTTGACCTTCTTCAAGGCGGTCTCGAGTGGGCAGCACGAGTTTCCCGATGGAGTTCAGTTCGGCGGGCGCGAGCCGCAATGGTCACGCAAAACAGTTGAGAAAATCTGGGCGACCTATCTTAGCACGGCCGAGATCGTCGCCCACATTGATGTCCACACGGGACTTGGCCCATCAGGTGTTGGTGCCCTGATGATGGCGGCCAATCCTGACGAACCCCACAAGGCGATCACGGCGAAATGGTTTGGCGACATGATGGTGTCTCCGCGACCGACGCGTGAGCAGGACGACACGTTTGGTGGCTATATGAATTTAGGCATGGAGCGGTGCCTGACGGACACATGGGTCATTCCCATGACATTGGAATATGGCACCGAGGCGCCTGAAGTCGTCTTGCGTGCGATGATCGAAGATAACTGGCTTTGTCACCACGGTGAATTGGATAGCGAGCGCGGGCGAGCGATCAAGGAACGCCTCCTGAGAGTTTTCTATCCGGACAGCAAAATCTGGGAGTCACAGGTTTTACATCGAGCGGAACAAGTATTTGCGCAGGCTCTCGCCGGACTGGCTGAGCTTAGTGTCGCAAGCAAGGAGAGAACATGAGTAACGTGCTAGACCCTATCCGGAAGATCGAACTCTTTCCGATATTTGTGCCGTTTAAGGAGCATATCCGGGACATGCTGCAGGGCGGTAGTGGAAAAGTAGCCATGGGCCTTAAAGTGGAAGACCATTGGCTCGGAGCCGATTTTCTCCTCTGCCGGATGACAACTGAGAATGGTGTCGTGGGTGTAGGTGACATCTATGTCTGGCTGGTGGAGGGGGCGGTGACGCCAGTCCTCATGGCGAGCCTGATCAAGGACCATCTGGCGCGGTATGTTTTGGGTCGTTCTGCTTTCGAGATTGGCTTGATCAACGACAAATTCGACAACAATGTCGCTCGTAACGAGATGGCAAAAGGTGTTCTGGACCTGGCCCTATATGATGTTGCGGCGCGTACTATTGATCGTCCCGTATATGATCTTTGTGGGGGCAAGCAGCTTGACCGTATTCCCATGAGCATGGTCTTGCCGCTTACCAGCGTCGACTTAATCCTCGATGTGATACAACGAGGGCTCGATGTGGGCTTACGATCATTCCGCTGCAAACTAGGCGACGGTCTTCGCCGCGATGTAGAGATCATCAAGGCTGTGCGCGAGCTTATTGGTCCCGATGCTGCGCTGCGGGTTGATTACAATCAGGCATATAACCCGAATGAGGCACTGGCATGTATTGAAGCGATCGCTCCCTATGGGATCGACTTTGCTGAACAGCCTGTCAAAGGCGACGATTTTGTCGGAATGGCCTGGGTCCAGTCGCGTACGAACGTTCCCTTGATGGCCCATGAGAGTGGTTTTGGGCTCCGAGACATCGTCACACTGGCCGACATGGGAGCAGTTCGTGCTTTCGGGATTAATCCGGAGCGTCCTGGCGGAATGACGAACGCGTTGAAAGCTATCGATTATGCCTCTGCACGCGGCCTGGACGTCGTTCTTCACAACCAGCCGTCAGGACTGGGTAGCGCTATCCAGCTCCACATGCATGCAGCCCGGGCCAGCAAGATCAGACACGCGTCTGAATTGCAGGGACATGTCATGATGGAGCACGACCTTTTGAAGGAGCGCATTGTTTATGAAGATGGCTATGCCGAGTTGCCGACTGGTCCTGGCTGGGGAGTAGAGGTCGATTTTGACGCGGTGGACAAGTACCAGATTCAGCCAACTGTTGTGATAGAGGCCTGACCCTCAAACCCACTGTGAGCAGGGCATTGTCAAAGGAACTGGACTTGAGATGGCTCATCTCTGGATATGAGGCTCCAGAAATGAGCCGGAAGCCTTTCCGCTATTTCAGGACATATTCCGAAATCATCTGGTTTGATGTGATGGACGTATGTCTGATTTTCGGTGTCATGATGTAACACGGAACACCTTCTATACGAGCATGGGAGCAATATCTGTGATAAGACAGTATCCATTCGTTTGTGTACAATCACATCAATCAATCTGTCGGAGAGGTGGAACTGACCACTTGTCATCAATTAACGGTTGCTTGGGTTCGTAGGTGCGGAAGATCGCTTCAAATTTCCCCTCCGGTGTCGGAACCCACACAACGTCCTTCTCTTCAGGGTGCTTTTGTGAGAGGTGCAGAGTGATCGATCCGTCGAGGCGACGGCGCAGGTCGGATGATCCAGAATTGATCGAGTGCCGGTTGATCGGTACCTTGAAGAAAAACAGGCGTCCATCGGCATCGGGTTTATAGACACTTAGAGACCAGAAGGCGTTCACTGGCACGCCATCTGCCGGGATCACCATTTGATAATCTATAGAGCCTGTCAGTTCTTTCCCGGTTGAATCTGTTTCGGTCCGGAAATAAAGGGCGTCTTCGGTTTTGAGTGCGCCAAAGCCGATCAGAGCGATCGCTGCGCGAACGATGTCGTTATCGCCATAATCTCCGAGAATTTTCGGTGGCGCGTTCCATCCCGGCTTGTCTTGCGTTTTAGACAAACCTTTCCGCAAGACAGGCAGCGCGCGGGGCAACCAGGCGTTCCAGGTCTCTTTGGCGCGGAACGACAACTTACTCCAGGCATCCATGCGTCCAGGGACGATACCCTTTTCAGCAAAATGAGCGGCGCGCTCCACTTGAGGGTGGTTGGGTGAGCGACCCAGTAGCTCGTCGGTCAATTCCAGAAATGTGCGTGACTCCATTTCGGGCGGCGCCAGCGTCTTGAAGCGGCGCGGCTGCGCATCAGGATCGACTGGTTCTACCGTGATACCGCTCTGGACTTCTCTTGCCGCTGTCAAATCGTCGACTCCGGCCACAAAGGTACGTGCCAGGAGCCATGCATCGTTCGATGGCATACGGATCACTGAGGAACCATCTTTGACCGGGCTATCTGGCCCGACGATCAGATAGGTACCTGCTGTGCCGCCATTTTCTACATGCCCAATCATTCGCTGGTCGGTGAACATGTCCATTAGCGCGACCGACAGATACCGGTCTCCGCTATTGGGCAGAGTTACGCGAACCGGCGTTTGCGAGAGCTCGAGTACGGCGGATGTGTACAGCGTATCATTATTAGGAGCAGTGACGGAACGGATGCGCTCGTCGGCCAGGTCGCGCACATGAATATGGCGGTTGATCAGGATGTCGGCGTCGCCCGCCCTCCGCGCGGCATCTGCCAGGGCCTCTTCCGAAACCAGGGTATCGCCGACATTAATTTGGCCAGATAATGCCTGCATCGACCGGGCAAATTCATAGGGCCCAAAGGCATAGAAGAATGCGTCTAGAACCGTGTCATGGAGCACCGCCGTGAGTTGTTCCTCACGCGAATTGGGGTCAATTTTAGGACGGCAGGCGCCGAGCCCCAGGACTCCCAGTGTCGAAAGGTTGTAAAGCATGGCGCGGCGGGTGATGAGATGACGCATGATCCTGCTCCATGAGGTGAACTAATGGTCGATTGGGAATTGTAAAATTATGTACGAGTGTACATATATTTGCGGAGCTTAGTATGAGTCAAGATGGTAAACGCCAACCGCGCGGACGGCGCAGGGCCGATGTCCCTGGTGGTCGTAACGCACTGATACTCGCGGCACCGAGGTTTTTCGCCGACCATGGTTTCGAGGCTGCTGGCGTCCGCGCGATCGCGGAGGCTGCGAAGGTCGCTCCGAATTTGGTCGCCGTGCATTTCGGGAACAAGGAGGGGCTTTGGCTCGCCTGCGTCGAGTATTTAGAGCAGATGCTGGCGCCAAAGCTGGCTGCGCTCACCGCTCTATCGCGTGATCGGGAGGTGAACCTGCGGGGGCGGTTGGAGCAGGCGATCAGTATGACCGCAACTTACTATGCGCAAAATCCGGACCTGCGCGGCTTTATTGCCCGTAGCAGTCTTGAGCCACCGCCAAGAGGTGACATTATTGCAGAGCGCTTGCTCCGGCCTCTGTTCGAGGTCGCTTCTCCACTCATTCAGCAGGGCATCGATGCCGGGCTGATCCCTGTCGCTGACGCTGCGATGGTTTTCGTCATTTTGAATTCAGCTCTTAGTCAGCCAGATCGTATGGCGTCTGCGCTGGCAATCCTGTCACCGGGCCAGCCGGTCGAAAATGTGTCTGAGCGGATTAGTAACGCTATGACTGAACTTCTTCTGCGTCCCGTTCCACGCAGAAAGAGATAAGATCTTGCAATAATAGTATATCGCCAGCTCAATGACAGAATAATTGGAACGCCTTTGAGTCTATTGATCTCACGCGATTTCCGAATGTCGGGTTTGACGCGTCTATCGTCTTCGGTTTCAGCCGGGGCTGGATGCGAATAAGCGCAGCTTCCATCGCTGATGCTCCTTTACATATAATTTGTGTTGGGAGCATGCACAAAGTAGATGGTTCCGTAAAATCGATTGTGGCTTACTTTCGCTTAGATATTTCCTTTCGTGATCTATCTTCGGGAGGCGGGCTCAGGAGGTCTGCTGCAACATCCCTGAATACAAGTCCGAGTTTCTGGATGTTGGCTTCAAGGGGAGACCCCGCGCGCCAGACTAGACTGATCTGTCTGCGCGCAAGAGGATGATTTATCGGGCGTACGACCTGGGAGGGGTCTTTCTGCGCTTCGACAAGCGCGTAGAGGCTCGGCAGTATTGCAACACCTGCTCCCATGCCTGCCATTTGCCGAATGGCATCAAGCGAAGTACCTTCATACTCGGTGGATATGTGGGCACCAGCAGTCTCTGCAAGTTTTTGTACAATCATGCTCAGCCTATGACCGTATCCAAGGCTGAGGAACTCCTTACCCTTCAGTTCTGATATTTCCACTGGGCCGGTTCCCTCCGACAAAGACGCGTCTGCTGCTGCGCAAGCATAAAGTTGCTCATCAAAAAGCTGCATCGACTGAGAATGTACATGATCTTCTGCGGTGGAGATGACCATGTCTAGGCGTCCATCATTTAGCTTCTCGTCCAAGTTGACCGTGCGTTCTTCCCGCACACTCATGCGAAGATCGGGATACAATTTGTGCAGCTCACGAACGGCGCTCGGCAAAAGATAGGGGCCGATGGTTGGCAGTGTCCCCAGGCGATAACGACCTGAAATACCCTCTTCAGACTGGCGTGCAACGGTTTTGAGGTCCTCAACCTGGGTCAGGATGATACGGGCACGGTGTACGATCTCTTCTCCGATAGGCGTGAGGACAGCGCCCGTCCGGGCACGTTCAATCAGGGTGACGCCTAGCTGAGCTTCGGCATCGGAAACCTGTTCGGAAAGACTTGGCTGACTGACGCCGAGAAGTTCTGCAGCGTCTCTGAACCTGCCCATATCAGCCACGGCAACAATGTATTGGAGCTGTCTTAGTGTGGGACGCATAATTCGGAAAAACCTATCAGTATTGTCGTTACTTTCGATTTGAGCGAATTTGCATATGGCCTCATATCTTGCTCATCACAAGAGTAAAAAGGAGACCAAACAAATGTATCGCCTGACCGACGACGTCTGGACAGGGAGCCCTTCAGGTTCAATTAGCGTGGGCCGTACTGGCCGGAACATGGACGTTGAGGTGAATAGTATGAGGCCGGAAGGCTCTACGAAATGCGCAGTAGAAACGCCCTTTCTATATCGCCGCCGCAGGCGTCAACGGCGCCGCGCACATTGACGGTACCGTGTTGATCAGGCGCTACTCCCTTTTGACGTTTGACATCGTCAAAGCATTTGAAACGGCTTTGTCTCAGCCCTGATAACTCTCAGCTCAAGCCTGACGAAATTGTTTCTATCCCGCTGGCAAGAAGGCTTGCCTAATTGTCGCAATCCGACCCTGGAAACCCTCGGGCGAACCGGATTGTCGGCGGGATTTTCCCCTCAAAGGATCATATGAATTTCCGGTTTTAATATTTCCGGCTGAGAAAATTTACGTGCGTGTAAGGATTTATCATGTCACTTCTGAAGCCCTCCACTTCTATCCTCTTTCATCAGTCGGTGCATGTTCGCGCTATCCAATCTCGTATTGGTGACATCCGTAAGGAAATCAGGGAAGAGATGAAACGTCCTGCGCCAGACTTTCTGCGTTTGTCACAGCTCAAGCGCCAGAAGTTGCACCTCAAGGACAAGGTGTGCCGTCTCACCAATGCACAGATGGCGAGACCGCGCGCGCCTATGCGGCTTGGCCCTCGGATTCAAAGAAATGGATTACAAAAATGACGAAAGTTGTCTCGAAAATACAGGATTTTGTCAAACTCGAGAGTGCGGCTGGTCTCATACTGATGCTCGCCGCTGCGTTTGCAATCGCTGCCAATAATACATTTTTCAGCCATTGGTATAGCGGGCTACTATCGACGCCTATGGCCATACAGGTCAGTACACTTGAAATTGCAAAGCCGTTGCTCCTATGGATCAATGACGGGCTGATGGCTGTATTCTTCCTTCTCGTCGGCCTAGAGATCAAGCGAGAGGTGCTCGAAGGTGAGCTGTCCTCCTTTGACAAAGCGGTTCTGCCTATGCTCGCGGCCATCGGGGGCATGGTGGGGCCAGCACTCATCTATGTGGCGCTGAATTCGGCAGACCCCGTAAGTCTCCGCGGTTGGGCCATTCCTGCTGCGACGGATATCGCTTTTGCGCTTGGTATCTTGGCCTTGCTTGGGACGCGCGCGCCTGTGGCTCTCAAGATATTCCTGCTTGCCATTGCTATCATTGATGATCTTGGTGCCATTCTAATCATTGCGATGTTCTACACGGAGCAACTCTCAGTACAGGCTCTTGGACTGGCAGGTTTGGGGTTTGCGGGTTTAATGATCATGAACCGGATGGGAGTTAAACGCATCGCGCCCTACATTCTTGTCGGTCTGTTTATCTGGGTTTGTGTTCTGAAGTCCGGTGTGCATGCCACGCTAGCCGGCGTCCTCACGGCACTCGCTATTCCACTCGCGCCGCGCAAAGAGACCGGTCAATCGCCGCTGCATAAGCTTGAGCATGGGCTGCATCCCTGGGTCGCATATATGATCCTGCCTGTCTTTGCCTTTGCAAATGCGGGCGTTGACCTTCGCGGGATCAGTCTTGATGCGCTGACGGGACCGGTACCGCTGGGAATCGCACTGGGTCTCTTCCTTGGTAAGCAGCTGGGCGTTTTTGGCCTGACCTTCGCCGCGGTAAAGTCCGGCATTGCGCGCCTGCCTTCTGGCGTAAACTGGCTCCAGATTTATGGTGTGGCCTGTCTGACAGGTGTTGGGTTTACGATGAGCCTCTTTATTGGCGGGCTTGCGTTCAGCGGCGCGGCAGAACTCGATCAGGTTCGGTTGGGTGTTCTGATGGGGTCCATTGCATCCGGGCTTCTGGGGTATGCGGTGCTCAGACTGGCAGGTCAGAAAGAGCCAAAGTCCGCTGTGGGGCGAACCGTACCGGCTACGGTATAAGTAGAATTGGCCCCCGCTCCATAGAGGATCGGGGGCCTTCTTTGTTTAAGTTCCGGCGACGTAACAGGTATGCCGGAATTGGAAAGGATCGCCTTCAAGCGTGTCTGGTCGCACCTGGGTAAGGCAATACCTATTTTGTATTTCCGAAGCGGTAAATGAGGCTGACTCCGTAGGTTCTGGGATCTCCGTATACCAACTCGTCGAAACCGAAATCAGAAACGTCGAATGCGTCCACAACGTATTCTTCATCGGGCAGATTCTTGACGAATGCGGCGAGTTCCCAACGGTCACTTTCTGGTGCCAAGGCCAACCGTGCATTACTGATCCAGTAGGCTTTCTGGCCCAGACGCTCCGTATTTTCTGTGTCGAAATACTGGTCGCCTGTGTAGGAGGCATCTGCACTGGCAACCAGTTTCAAATCATTCCAGATGGGGCCGGTTTCATACCGCCCACGTGCCACCAGGCTCCATTCCGGGGAGGCTACCATTGTATTGCCGGAGAAGTTTTGCCCGATCGGTGTCACAAAATCTGTATATTCGGCATCGAGATAGGTTCCGGCAAAGCTCAACTGCAGACCGGTGACGGGTATGGAGGTTACATCGAATTCAAAGCCCCTGATTTCTGCCTCTTTCGCATTGAACAGGGTTTGAGTGGGAACAGCGCCTGGCGCTAGGCCAAAGACCTGCAGATCTGTGTAGTCATAGTAAAACGCGGCGGCATTGGCCCTCAAGCTTCGGTCGAACCATTCGGATTTGATGCCTGCCTCGTAAGCCATGAGTTTTTCGGGTTTTACGATAGACGCTTCGATCGGATCAGAGGTCGCGCCTGTATTGAAGCCACCACTCTTGAAGCCGCGTGAGACGGACCCGAATATCATGACGTCGTCCGTAACATGATAGGACAACGCCCCTCTGAATGTCGGTTCTTCGAATGTCAGGCTGTCGGTTTCGAAGTTGGAAGTATCAAGTAGGGTTGCGTACACAGGCATTTCGGCATCGAGGCTTGCGGCGTTCACCGGGCCAGCATAAGCCACGTGATCCAGATTGCGTTCCTCCCATGTGAAGCGCGCGCCTAGTGTTGCTATCAGCCTATCGGTAAGTTCGTAGTCAGACTGTGCAAACACTGCAAATGTGTCGGTTTTCTGTGTGTAGAAGCGATCTGTCCGGAGAATGAAGTTTACCGGGTCAAAATATGGCATCCCGGGTGTCGGGCTTGCATCTGCCAGAAGTTCGAACGAGTCCTGCCCAGTCAGTTCATCGGTGAGATAAAATGCGCCCATGATGAGACTCATCGGGCCTTCCCAGTTTGATGCCAGACGTATTTCCTGGCTGAACTGCTGCGAGCCGTCGTCAATATATTCTTCTATCAGGCGGTTAGGGGAGGCGTCGACTTCGAGGATGGCTTCGCGTTTTGTATCAAGATAACCCGTTACAGAAGTTAGGTCCCATTTACCGAGAGTCCATTCAATCTGGAGGTTCGCCGTGAATGCCTCAACGTCTTCAGGTGTATCCTTCAGATTTTCGGCGCCGGAATAGGGGTCTTGGTCATCTGCATATCCGAAGGCATCTGCGCAGACACCAGCACCGCGACCGCCGCAAACGCCATCATAGTCAGCAAGGCCATATTCAAGCGTGCCATAATTGATCAGTCCCTGGCTTTCATAAGACCGAGACGTCGCGCTGCTTTTGCCGTACTCCACCTTGCCTAGTATACTCAGATCACTGTTCGGCTCGTAAATCATCTGCAGGCGAGCAGCCTGAAAATCAACCGTGTTCTTATCAGCGCGGCTGCCGTCCGGAAATGAGATCTCCCGTGTGCCGTCACGCGTATTGGACACGCCGGAGATGCGGAATGTCAGCTTGTCGCTAACTGGGATGTTCGCTGCGCCTTCCAGATCAAACTGGTTGAACCGGCCATAGGTGGCGCTGATATATCCACCTTGTTCAAATTCAGGTCTCTTGGTGTGAATGCTTAAAACACCGCCTGTTGTATTGCGCCCGTAAAGCGTTCCCTGTGGACCCTTCAGAACTTCAATTCGGTCGAGGTCAAACAATTGGAAAAGCTGACCGGTCGTCGAATTGTAGAACATGTCATCCACCATGACACCGATCGCGCCGCTATTGGCGGGATTGAAGTCATTGATGCCCACACCTCTGATAAAAATGGTTGGGTTGGAGGCAGAGAAGGATGATTTGATCTGAAGACCCGGAATCTGCTGAGACAGGTCTTCAGTGCTGCGATAGTCACCTTCGCTCAGCATGTCCTCGCCAATCGATGTCACAGTAATCGGAACGTCCTGCTGGGATGCTGTCCGCCGTTCTGCGGTCACCTCAATCGTCTGGAGAACGCGGCTGCGATCTGGGGTGGCTTCGGTTTCCTGCGCTATTGCTGGGGCTGCTACACTTAATACGAGTGTAGATACAGCTCCCATAATTAGTTGTATACGGATGTTATCATTCATTATGTCCTCCCAAGGCCGCTTTGCGGGTCTTCTTATTGATAAGTGGTAATGTCAGAACGGAAGGTCTTCGGGGCTCATCTGCACAAAGACACTTTTCTTTTGCGTGTACTCGTCGAGCACATCCCAGCCATTCTCACGGCCGATACCGGATTGCTTGTATCCACCAAAGGGGATTTGCATGGGTTGTGCCTGATAGGTGTTGATCCAGAACATGCCAGTCTGGACATTGGCCGCTACGCGGTGCGCCCTTACCAGGTCTTGTGTTATGACACCGCCGGCCAGGCCATATTCGGATTGATTGGCCCGCTCCAAAACTTCATCTTCAGTCTCAAACTTCAGGACGGTCATGACAGGGCCAAAGATTTCTTCACGAACATGTTCCATGTCGTCGGTGCTGTCTGCGATGACTGTTGGGGCGTAGAAGGCACCTCCCTCATATCCTTCAACGGCAACGGCAACGGCGCCTCCGCCACATACGACTCTTGCTCCCGCTTCCCGCGCACGATCAACAAATCCGCTTACGACATCAAGGTGGGCTTTTGAAATCAGGGATCCGATCTGCGTGCTGGCATCAGAAGGTGGGCCGACTTTCAGTCTTTCCGTACGTTTCACGATTTCACTCAGCACATCCTCATAGATACTGGAGTGAATGAACACGCGCGTTCCGTTTGCACAGATCTCTCCCTGCGTCAGGAAGTTCGCATACATCGCGAGACGAGCGGCGTATTCCGGGTCTGCATCCTCAAAGATGATGAAGGGCGATTTTCCGCCAAGTTCCAGGGAGACTTCCTTCAGGCGCGGAGATGCCGCTTCCATGACTTTCCGGCCTGTCGGTGCGCTGCCAGTCAGTGAGACTTTTTCAATAGCGGGGTGGGCGGCCAAGGCCGCTCCGGGAGTTCGCTCCCCCTGTAGAACATTGAAAACGCCCGGTGGCATACCGGCTTCGCAATATATCTCTGCAAGGTGCACGGCATTGATGGGTGTCAGTTCAGAAGGCTTGAATATCATCGCATTTCCGGCGGCAAGCGCCGGAGCGGATTTCCAGCATGCGATCTGCAGGGGATAGTTCCAGGCGCCGATGCCGGCGCAAACGCCAAGGGGCTCGCGGCGCGTATAATAGAAGCCGTAGCCGAAATCCTGATATTCTCCAGCTATACTACCGGCGAGGTTGGCATAGTGTTCGATGGCATCCGCGCCTGTCTGTATATCGACCGCCAGCGCCTCCGAAATTGGCTTGCCCGTATCCTCAACCTCAATGCGGGCGAGTTCATCGTTCCGTTGACGCAGCAACTCTGCTGCTTTGCGCAGGATGCGTCCACGCTCTTCCGCGGCCATGGCAGCCCAAACTTTCTGGGCCGTGATAGCGGACTGAACGGCCGCTTCGATCTGAGCGGGGCTAGCTTCGCGAAATCTGCCGATCTCGCCGCCGGTCGCCGGATTCCTGCAGATAAACTCTGCTTCGCCTTCTCCGGCCACTCGTTTGCCGTTGATGAACAAGTCTATGGCGTAGCTCACTAGGCGCTTCCTTTTCCCTTGCAGATTTGAGGCTGGTAGATTAGCTCTAAAAATAACTGCACAATCAATTACATTTTGTCAATTGTGCTTTTGAGCAACATCCGGTGTGTGGCTGGCTACAGGATAAAGGCGCCTTGCTGGGCTAAAATGGGAGGAAACAGGAATTATGCGGATCGGATTTATCGGCCTAGGGAATATGGGATCCAACATGGCAATGGTGCTGTTGCGCTCTGGCCTGGACTTGAAGGTTCACGACATCGAAAGGGCGCGCGGCGACAGCCATGTTGAGGCTGGGGCGCTATGGGCGGAGGCCCCAGCCGAATGTGCTCGTGATGTTGATATTGTGATCACGTCTCTTCCCACTCCTGTTGTCGTCGAGAAGGTTATGCGTGGCGACAAGGGCGTGTTTGAGGGGATCGACAGGGGCACAGTTTGGGTGGACACAACCACCAATGACGCCGGTCTGGTTGCCGAACTTGCGGATATCGCAGCCGGAATGGGAGTGAAGACGGTTGATTCGCCTGTGACCGGCGCGGTTGATGGGGCGCGGCGTGGCCAGCTTACCTTGTTCGCTGGGGGCGACGCCGATGCGCTGGACGCGGCTGAGCCAATCCTGTCGCGCATGGGGCGGGTTATTCGCTGTGGTGGCCTGGGAACCGGTAACGCCGTGAAATTGGTGACCAACTTCCTCTGGTTCACACACGCGGCGGTGATAGGCGAAGGGTTGATGTTGGGCCGCCGGGCCGGTGTGCCGCTGGATGTGCTCTGGGATGCCATCAAAGACAGTGTTGGCGACAGTTTTGTCGCGAGGCATGACGCTCCGTCTATTTTTGCCGGCCACTATGACCCTTCCTTCACACTCGACCTTTGTCTGAAGGACCTTCGCTTGTGTGCCGCGCTGGCGGAACGGGGGGGTGTGCCAATCCCTATCGGATCACGAGTGCATGAGCGGTTCGCTGCTGCCGCCGAGACCTATGGTGGCGGGTCTGGAGAGCTACATGTTGCAAAGCTGATTGAGGATGCTGTTGGTGAAGATTTGCGGCTGGAAGGCGACTGGCCGCTACATTGGGAAGCCTGAAGAGGGCTCAGCGTCCGAGCTTTGCCTCCAAGCAGCCTTGGGCAACCTCATTGGCAGATTGTGGGCTAAGTTCCGATCCGCGCTGGGCGTGCGCAATCCACAGCCCGTCTATGATCAGCGTGATTTCTGTAACAAAATCAGCAGTATCATGCTCTGGCATCAGTCGCGATGCATAGCGTTGAAGACTGCGCCGCAGCAGGCGGTCACTCAATTTTTCGATCCGCGTGAAGGCGGGGTCTGATTGGGCGTGTGCCCAGAAGTGTAACCAGACAGTGCAGAATTCCGAAGTGAAAAGAGAGGGCGCGAACTTCGAAGAGATAACCGCTTTCAGCCGATCCTTGTCATTTACTGCTTCGGCGACCGCCAGTCGCTCTTCGGCCAGGACCAGTCTCAACAAGTAGCGCATTGTTGCTTCGAACAGGTCGCGTTTGTTGTTGAAGTGGCGATAAATGGTGCCACCGGTCAGGCCGGCCTCTGCTGCGATACGTTGCACGGTCGATTCGGCGTAACCGTACTTGTTCACGCACGTCACCGTCGCCTCAATCAGGCTTTGCTTCCGCAAGAGTTTCTTTTCAGCGCGTCCCATGCCGGTCATCCTGCCTGCGGGATCGACCCGAGACGGCGATCCAGATAAGCGAAGACCAAATTCCGAGCTGCGGCGGGCGTAATTGAGTCATTGTCCTGGGCCTTGCGGATCCACAGACCATCCACCATCGCAACAAGCTCTCTGGCGACTTTCTCTGCTTCGTCCCGAGGCAGAAGTTTGCCTAAGGCATCGAGCAGATTGCGGTGAAAGCGTTGCGCATTGATGCGCTCCAGTCGCGCCAGTTCTTCCGATCTGGCGGTTTCCGACCAGAATTGCAGCCACACGAAGCAGTTGCGGTGAGAATACAGGCGCTCCGAAAGGTTTGCGTGGATGATGGCGTGCGTACGTGCGAGGGGCGTATCTGCCTTACCGAGTTCGTATACGAGTGTATCGCTGATGTCGGACATGAGTTGCCGCATTGCGGCCGTAAACAATTCTTCCTTGGAGCCAAAATGATAGTGGATATTTCCCGCTGAGAGACCGGCTTCCTCGGCAATGCGCTGCGCCGTGGCTTCATGGAAACCGTGCTTGTAGATCGCTGAAATAGTTGCATCGATTAGATGCCTCTGGCTCGCGTCACTGTTGCGTCGTTGGCGTGGCAGTTTCTTCGGGGCCTCTGTTCGTGCTTCTGGGAAGCGGCTAGTCTCTCGCATAAGTCGTTCAAACCCAAAAGGGAAGTCTATGTGCAATATGTAGCGTCATATACGTGGCAATTTATAAATGTAATTGCTTGACCATTTACTTATTTTTGCGCATTTTGCACCCAGCATATGTATAATGATGACATCTGGAGGGAACAGGATGGGTGCGACCGTGCAGCGTTTGCCAGGCTCGTCTTCCGGCGAGGATATTTGCAAGGCGATTGAGAATGATGGGGTTGTCATTGTCGAAGACTTTCTGCCGACGAGCATGATAGATTCCCTGAATGCTGAGCTTCAGCCGCATATTGATGCGTGCAAGCCGCGCGTTCGAAAGAACATGTATGATGACTTTCTTGGCTCTTACACCGTTCGCCTCCACGGCGTGACAGCAAAAGCCTCAAGCTTTCCGAATGTGATGATTGATCCGCGCATCATGTTTGTGATGGACCAATTACTCAAACCGAACTGTACGGATTACCGGCTTAGTGCGGCAGAACTGATCGAGATTCGTGGGGGCGAGACGGCGCAACCAATTCACCGCGATGATGATTCCTGGCCTCGCGCGGCGCAGTCAGCGTCTCCGCTTGTCGTGAACGTCATGATCGCGCTGAGTGATTACACGGCTGAAAACGGAGCAACGGTTGTTGTCCCGGGTAGCCAAAAATGGGATTTGGAGCGCGAGCCAGAACCTGAAGAGATTACGCAGGCTGTGATGTCGCCTGGTTCCGTGGCCATATTCACGGGGCAAACCCTTCATGGTGGTGGGCAGAATGTCAGCGGTGTTCCGCGGCGTGGATTGTCCGTGTCCTACTGTCATGGCTGGTTGCTGCCGGTTGAGAACAGCTGGCTGGGTGTTCCCCTGGATAAGGTTCGCAGGCTTCCTGAACGCGCTCAAAGCATGCTTGGCTATGATGTTTATGACGGCACCAGCCGGGGCAGTGGCCAGATCAACATGTATGAAGTCGGAAGCCCGCGAGCGCTCCTGGAAGACTGAATATGGCCAGCAAACTTGAAATCGGTACGGCGGACTATGTTGTCGTCGGTGCGGGATCTGCTGGCTGTGTTCTGGCAAACCGTCTTTCTGCTTCAGGGGCGCATGATGTGGCCCTGCTTGAATATGGGGGTACGGATATGGGCCCCTTCATTCAGATGCCGGCTGCGCTTTCATATCCTATGAACATGAAGCGCTACGACTGGGGGTATCGTAGCGAACCTGAACCGCATCTTGGTGGGCGTAAACTCGCTGCACCGCGCGGAAAGGTTCTAGGCGGATCTTCTTCAATCAATGGCCTTGTTTATATTCGTGGAAACGCGAAAGACTTTGACGCTTGGGAATCCAAGGGCGCTTCGGGGTGGAGTGGACGACATGTTGCGCCATATTTCCGGAAACTGGAAAATGTAGAAGGCGGTGATCCTGATATCCGGGGTACGGACGGCCCGATGCATGTGACAATTCCGAAGCAATCCCACCCATTGGACCAGGCGTTCATGGTCGCGGCGCAGGAAGCGGGCTTCCAGAAAACACAGGATTGCAACGGTCTCCATCAGGAAGGGTTTGGTCCGATGGACCAGACCATCTGGAAGGGGCGCCGGTGGTCTGCGGCAAATGCCTACCTCAAGCCTGCCTTGTACAGAGAGAATCTCACGCTTTACCGGGGGTTGGCCTGCAAAATACTGTGGCAAGGCAAGAAGGCTGTAGGAGTTGAACTAATCCGTAAGGGAAAGAAGCGTGTTATTAAGGCGCGCAAGGAAGTTATCCTGAGCGCCTCGGTTTTTAATTCCGCCAAACTGCTGATGTTGTCAGGCGTTGGGGCAGCTGACGAACTTGTGTCTTATGGAATTGATGTTGTCAGTGACCGACCCGGCGTTGGGAAGAATTTGCAGGACCATTTGGAGATTTATCTCCAGATGCGTTGCAACCAACCCATAACGCTCCGCCGGTACATGAACCCTGTCAGTAAAGGGGTAGCGGGTTTGCAATGGCTGCTGACTCGAACGGGCATCGGCGCGACCAATCATTTTGAAACCGCAGGATTTGTGCGGCTTGATCACTCTGCTGACTATCCTGATGCCCAGTATCATTTTCTGCCGGCAGCTATCCGCTATGATGGCAGTCAACCGGTTCAGGCTCACGGGTTCCAGGCGCATATTGGACCCGGACGAACCACAGCGCGCGGACAGGTGCGGCTAGCGTCCTCAGATCCGTCAGCGCCACCGTCAATCCAGTTTAATTACATGTCAAGCGATGCAGACTGGAAAGCCTTCCGGTCCTGTGTGAGGCTAACGCGAGAGATATTCTCACAGCCCTCTCTCAAAGCCTACAGTCTGGGAGAAATCGCCCCTGGGCCTGATTTTTCCAGCGATGAAGATATTGATGCATTTGTAAGGCAAGAGGTCGAGAGCGCGTATCATCCGTGCGGTACATGCCGCATGGGCGCTGAGGATGATCCGGGGGCTGTCGTCGATTCGGAATGCCGGGTTATCGGCGTTGAGGGTCTTAGGGTGGTGGACTCGTCCGTGTTTCCGAACATCACGAATGGGAACATAAATGCACCTACCTTGATGCTGGCAGAGAAGGCCTCTGACCATATTTTGGGCAATGACATACTCCCTGCGGATGCGCCCAGATGATGGAATTAGCGTCTACAAATACAACGCCCCAAGTCGGACCTGGGAGGAGAGAGGTAACTGCTGCTATTCTCATGGGCGGGGTGGCCGTATCACAAATTGTTGCGATGCCATTGCTGGCGACATTGGTCGCCAATGCGTATGGAATGGGGGAGTCTGCGGCAGGCTTTATAGGCTTGGCAAACCTGCTCGGCACCGCGACCGGGTCGCTGGTCGTAACGATCTGTTTACGACGTCTGCCCTTCCGGGTAAGCGCCGTTTCTGCGGCTTTCCTGGCTTGTTCAGCTCAGTTTGCTGTCGCCCTGATGCCGGGTTTCCAGAGTGCCTTGTTCATGGAAGTAATTGCCGGCTTTGGGGCGGGAATATTATTGGCCTTGTCGGCAGCGATTGTGGGTGGCTCGAGTGATCCAGATCGTGGTTTCGCGTTTATACTGACTTTGCAGGCGATTGTGGCGGTGGTTCTTTTATTGGTCATCCCGGGGCTGACGAATGAGGCTGGTCTTCTGCCTGTCATGGCATTCATGGCATGCTTTCAGGCATTTTTGATTCCAATCGGATTGGCATTGGGTGGCAAGCTGAAGACCGTGGAATCCCAAGGCCATATTTCAAAAGACGCCAGCGCTTTTCGACCAGCCGTGCTGCTCAAGGCGGCCGCGTATTTTCTGTTTTCAGCCGCAGTGGGTGTGCTGTGGGTATTTGCCGGTGCATTGGGACTCTCGGCGGGATTGCCTGATTCCGTGATTGGCAAAGCGCTTGCCGTCGGGAATGTGGCTGCCATCGCGGGCTCGTTATTGGCGGCAGTGATCACGTCTCGGTTCGGCCGCGTCGGCCCTGTCGTAGTCACTGGACTGTTCATTGTGCTGAGTGTGTTGCTACTCGCGCCTGGGATGAGCGTGAGCACATTCTTTGTGGCAACTGGCTTGTATCTGTTCGCTTGGGGTGCCGGCTTACCCCTGATGATGGCCGCTGTGGCAGACGTTGACACGAGTGATCGTGTGACGTCCTTGCTGCCTGTATTGGCGTTTGCCGGCATGGGAGTAGGGCCAGCCCTCGTCAGTTTGGGGTCTGAGACAGGAAGCCTGTTTCACCAGGTTTCGATAACGGCAAACACTCTGGTCGCGGTCTCAATCATTTTGTTCGGGTTTGCCCATTTTATGCGTACGGATACGTCGGGAAAGCAGGCCTGAGCTACGCTCTCTTCAGGGCGCCCTGACTGTCAGTATGATGCGTAGGCCGTCTGCAGGCTTTCAGGAAGGTGGGGCGGGTTAGGCTTTGACGGGGGACAAATCCTTCCCCGCCCCATCCGCAAGGAGTCCTAAAACTCCCAGCTTAGCTTTGCTCTGACCCAGCGCGGCTTGCCGTAGTACTCTTCAATCATGCCAATCCAGTCGGACAGGTCGAAGGTCTGGACCAGATATTTCTCGTTAGTCACGTTTTCGACGGACAGACTGAATTTCCAGTCAGCGTCTGCTGGCAGCCAAGTCGCCGAAACATTCCCCACAGTGTAGCCGTCTTCTGTTGTGGCGGGCGTCACATCAAGACCGAAATAATGCTCAGACTGATACTGGGCATCTGCCTGAAGGGCCAGGTTGCCCCATTTTCCAACTGGGAATTCATAGCGAACCAGACCATTCACATTCCATTCCGGTGAATTGACAGACGTCAATGTCATACCTTCAAAGCCGATGACGTCGGTAACCTTGATGTCTGCATACCCGATGCCCAGTTGGGTGCTGAGGCCGTCAATAGGAGCAGCCTGGATTTCAATTTCTGCCCCCTTGTTTTTAGCTTGAGCATTGATCGTTGCGCTTCCCAGGCTTCCTGGGAAGCTCGTATACGCCTGATAGTTTCCGTAATCATAGTAGTACGCTGAACCGTTGATCCGAAGATATCCAGGTATGGCATCCCACTTCATGCCGACCTCATAGGCATCCAGCTCTTCCGGTTCGTAGGTCAGGTTTTCGGGAGAGGTCAGAAGTGCAGATGTTGGGTCGTAAGGGGGTTGGCTGAAGCCACCTGATTTAACGCCCCGGTTCCAGCTCAGATAATACAGGACATCCTCAGTAGGCTGGTAGTTCGCTTGGGCCCGCCATGACCACATGTCGAACTCTCGCTCCGCAGGATCGAACGTGGAATAGGTGTAGGTGACAATCGTGCGAGGATCGAGACCGCTTGTGGCATTCTCGTCGAAGTGCACATCCTGGCGAGTGGAAACGAAGTCGCGCTTTTCGTTAATGTAGCGAAGACCGCCAATGAATGTGAAATCCTGCCACTTGTATTCTCCCTGGGCGAAAATCGATGCGGATTTGGTCGAGGATTCCGATGGTGTCCGGTCACCATTCGCCAGTGTCGGATCGGTCATGACATCTTCTTCAAAGATACCATTGTCTGGGTCGGTATACATAAGTGGTGCAATGCCGCCGGTGGAATCCGAGCTGCTGAGATCCATGTAATACAGGCCCGTAACGAAATCGATGGGGCCGATTTCGGTGGAGGCGCGAAGTTCCTGAGAGAACTGCTCTGCGTCATTGGTCTGAAAATACTCGTATGCGCGAACAGGGGTCGCATCGGTATCTTCAATATAGTCTCGGAAGTTCTTCTGATAATCCGTGATGGAGGTCAGTGTCCAGTTGCCAACATCCCAGTTGACAGTGGCCGTATAACCTTCGGTATCGGAGATATTATGACCTCGAGTGTCGTAGTCACCCGCCCAGACATCATCATCGGTATCTTCATAGTTGCCCAGAAACTCATTCAGTTCTCCTGGCGTATATTGTCCGCCACCGTTCACGGCAGATTTATACTCAAAGAAACCTGTCCGGATTTCCTGCCCGCCAACGCGTGCATTCAGCAGGATGCTCAGGTCATCCGTCGGCTCCATGAGAATCTGAAAGCGTAAACCGTAATCATTATTGTTGTTCAGTTTTTCTTCTGGATGCTCCCGGTTGGTAACATATCCGGTAGAAGTATGTTGCGCGGCTGAAACGCGTGCAGAGATCCAGTTATTGAGCGGGATGTTGACGGCGCCTTCCAGCATCATGTCATCATACTGACCGTATGAGACACTGCCGTAACCTTCAAATTCCTTGCCCGGCTTTACCGTGGTGAAGGAAACGAGCCCCCCGGTGGCATTCCGTCCAAACAGTGTGCCCTGTGGACCACGGAGAACTTCTGCCCGATCAATATCGAAGAGCAGAAATCCGGTTGCTGACATTTGGCTGATGTAAACATCGTCAATATAGACGGCGACAGGACTTTCAACGTTTGTGCTGAGGTCGTTATTGGCAACGCCGCGAATGGCAAAGGAGTAGCTGCCTTCTCCATTCGGCTGAACTGATACAACGCCTGGAGAGAATGCCGCTACGTCTTGAGCATTTGTATACCCTAGTGCTTCCAGTTGCTCACCGCTCAGTGCTGTAATCGCGATACCGACGTCCTGGGAATCCTGTTCCCGCTTCTGCGCGGTCACAGTGACTTTCTCGAACATCAGGTTCTCGCTGTCCGGGTCATCTTCGGCGTGGGCAGCGGGTGCCACCATCAGCGAAAATGCTAACACAAGTCCGGAAACTCCCAGCAATTTTTTCTTTGCCGTCGAAGTGGAATATTCCTTCAGTCCACAAAACAATTTATGATCGCGCATTTTTGTTATCCCAATTTTGAACACAACTTCCCTGTGCCCCTCCGCGTAGCGGAGGCGCTTGCTTACATTTTGGCTCCCTTTTTTATTTTTGACGTGCAGCTGGCCCCGGCTGCGCACCATTTATTTTCCAGTCTTTGGTGACTGGAGAATTGTGTTTACGAGATTTATCGTCAGGTTATGGCCATGGGTAATCAGCAACCGGATCGCCGGATTCAATTAACTGGTTTACGATATCTCGTCGGTATTCTACAATGTTTGTAACCGGAATTTCCCGCAGGGCGGCAAGCTCCTCAACTGTAAATCTTGGTGTGCCGGATGCATCTTCTCCGGCCCATTCATCAATCACATAATTCAAGACATCGGCGAGTTGCTCGTTTGATAGTCTCGACCCCATAATACCTGGAACATGAGAGATATAGACACGTCCATCTGGATTCCTTGCCAGTGGAGCGATGAACCCCGGGAAAGGAGGAATGCCTGCCTCTGGTGCGCCTGTGCCATCCACCCTGTGACATCCCGAACACTTTAGCATGTAAAGGGACTTCGCAGATGTCATCTCACGGATGACCTTGTCGTGACCGTCAATGCCCGTAGGCGCCTGTTGCTCAGCGGATGTAATCATGGGCAATGTCAGGCCCAGCAGAGTGACAAGACATATACTAAAGGCAAGCGTTCGCAGCTTCATTATTCGGCCACTCCAACTACAAGTGCCACAGTGCAGTGATAACCTTTGTTGGCATTGGACATGCACCAGTTGATGTCATTGTGGAGACCCATCGAGTAGGCAGGGCGTTCTCCTTCACTGCGCAGGCAGAATTGAGCGCCCGAGAAAGCCGTCTTCCCGCAGCAATCATAGTAAGAGACCAGATAGTCTCTGTCGTCGGCCGGGTTGTGACAGGTGCCCACCCATGACACGAGCGATGCTTCGGCGCCGACCGGACAGCTTGATTTGCTGCCGCCTGCCGTAGTGCACAGGAAACCGTCGAGTGCACAATACCGCCAGTAATCACAGCTCTTGTCGTTATAGGTACCATCGCCCGATGGGGTCGCCCCCCAGGCCCGGTCAAATGGCAAGGCTGTGAATACTGCGCCACCCACCATTATGCTGCCCATTCTGGCCAGGGCACTGCGGCGTCCATATTGCCGGGCACTCTGGCGCGCTGAGGTCTCAACAAGGCCGCTAAGGGCGCTCTGGATACGTTCAAAGATTTTCAACACTCTTGTCTCTCCTGAATTTAAAGGTCTTCTTTTCAAAGCGGTCTTCGTTCATCTGTTACTCCGTCTGGGGCATTATCCTGCCTCCCGGATGGATTTCATTTGCTGAAAGGAGGCTACGCCAGCGTCCAGAGCATTGAACAAGCTGTCCAGTTGCTCCCGGTTATTGATCAGGCCTTTGGCCTTCACAGTTCCGGACTGGTCGACCAGAACCGCAAAGGGCAGGCGCTGGACCCGGTACGCCATGCCAAGGTCTGTCGAGAGGACATAGGGGAAATTTGAAAGCTTCTGGCGAGTGATGAATTCCAGATGCTTGTCCTGGTTACCATCACTGGCGAGTACTACATCCAGCCACTCTTTTTCAGCAGACTGAATTCCTGCAAGAGCGGGCAAAAGTTGTTTGCAGACCGGGCACGTTGGCGACAGGAAGAAGACGAGCATTGCCTTCGTGCCAGATGCCCCGACACGAACGTTGCCGCCTGTAAGGCTTTGCAGCGGGAAAACCGGGCTTGCCTCGCCCACTTGCGGTCCCGCCTGGTCCATCAGGGCGCCTACGGGGGCGACACGTTCATACAGTACCCCGATCTGGCGGAGCATCACCCACATCATCACGGCCATTGCCACCACGACCAGCCAGAGTGCGATTACAGTAAAGCTAAGGATGCTGATCATTGTGCAGTGCTCCATGTTGTTGCTGGACCCGGAAGGTCCTCATTCATCCGCCGGTTATTGGCGAGCATAGTCTCTCCCGTCATCCAGACGAGCAGGGCGAGCGTAGCGATACCAAGGGAGGTCACATCCAGCGCGAGGCTGGAGTCTATGGGGAACACCAAACCCGTTGCTGTAGGTGCGATCAGTCCGACGAGGACGGCATTCCGGACGACAAGTTTCCAGCTGATTGGCTCCGGTGCTCCACCGCAGCCGCAATCCACAAGGTGGTGACCACGTGCGAGATTTACTGCTATCGCTATGGCGTAGCCTGCCAATAAACTCGCCGCAAGCACTGCCCCGACAAGCCGGACTGATGGAATAATCAGCATCACTGTCGTAGCCAATTCAAGGGTAGGTGCCGCAAAGGCTATGAAGCTAAGCGCCTTTTCCGGAACAAGTCCGTAGTCAGCCAATATTCCCTGAAAGCGGTACCTGTCTCCCAGCTTGTGAAGTGCTGCGCGCAAAAACAGCAAGGCCAGGAAAAACGCAGCAGTCGTTTGTAAAAGAATAAGCATGCTTTGACCCATGCTTATTCCACCACCAAATAGCCAGCGTCCTGGATTTCCAGAGAGCCTGTGTACTTCGCGGCAAATTTCGCTGTGGGGTCGATTTCATAGCGATAAACCGAGCCACCATGGCTGTTTACACCGAACAGGACCGGCGCCTCCGCATCGTCTGTCACAACGATGTGGGTCATGTGCTCGACATGCGAACGATAGAGAACCTTTTTCTCTTTCATGTCGATGGCCCAAATTTCTTCTGCGCCAAACTTGTGGCTGCCGTCTTCAGCGTCTGGGTGCATCGGCACGAACATGATGCCGTT